>Ga0316205_10001812_pt1 | contig 24706 bp, 25 predicted proteins | sample 3monthpyrite_MG_FD_204941 | JGI IMG/M metagenome (GOLD analysis project Ga0316205, IMG submission 204941) | Microbial mat bacterial communities from mineral coupon in-situ incubated in ocean water Damariscotta River, Maine, United States -... | ecosystem: Environmental > Aquatic > Marine >... | reverse complement strand
AAGACGAATAAATCAGAGGTTTTTTAGAAGCGTCTTTAAAACTCCGCCTTTAACTCACGCGCAAATAATTTCTGTACGGATTGCTTTAGATCGGCCCCTTCAAATAACACGTTGTATACCTGTTTTGAGATAGGCATATCAATGGACAGTCGCTCAGCCAGTTCATTAATTTCACGGGTGGTATGCACGCCTTCCACCACCTGGCCGATGGCTTTCATTGCCTGTTCCTGAGAGAGCCCCTGTGCTAATGCCATACCAAAACGGCGATTACGCGATTGATTATCGGTACAGGTCAATACCAGATCACCCATCCCCGCCAATCCCATGAAAGTTTCAGCCTTGCCACCTAACTCGATACCGAGGCGCATAATTTCAGCCAGTCCACGGGTGATCAGAGCCGCACGGGTATTGGCTCCAAAACCTAGGCCATCAGCAATACCGGCCGCAATCGCCATAACATTCTTGGCAGCGCCACCTACTTCGACACCAATCACATCATTACTGGTATAGGCCCGAAAGGTGTCGCTTTGCATGGTCGTGGCGAGACTGACAGCGAACGCCGCATCATCCGAAGCGACTGTCACGGCAGTTGGTAAACCTTCGGCTAGTTCACGCGCAAAGGTGGGGCCCGAGATGACCGCCAGAGGTATTGCATCACCAAGTATTTCACGTGCACTCTCATGCAACAGCCGTGCATTACCACTCTCCAGTCCCTTGGTTGCCCATGCAACACGTGAACCTGGTTGAATGAACGGTTGCAGTTGTTTTAAAACGGGCACAAATACATGACTGGGAACAACAACCAGCACATCCCGACTTATATCCATCGCCTGTTCAAGATCGATACAAGCTTGTAATGCTTCAGGGAACGGAATACCAGGCAAAAACTCTTCATTACTGCGAGTTTTCTGCAAGCGCTGCATATGATCGGGAAGATGGCCCCAGATTCGGGTATTAACATGATTGCGTGAAAACAAAATAGCCAGTGCCGTGCCCCATGAACCGGCGCCGACGACAGCTAAAGAGTTTAGCGTCGAATCAGGCATGCAGTTTGCCTGCTGACGTAGAGCGATTAGTCAGTGGCGTCGTGCCGTTATTGCACACTGGGTTGTTGCTGTTCGATATGTTGTGAGTACAAGGCTTCGAAATTAACCGGCTCCAGTAATAACTGGGGAAAACCGCCTTTCGTCACCAGATTCGCAACTGATTCGCGCGCGTAAGGGAACAGTATATTAGGACAATAAATGCCTAACATCGGCCCTAAATTTTCTTCGGTAAACCCTTTCACAGTGAACACACCGGCTTGCTGCAGCTCCACCAGAAAAGCAGACTTGTCGTTCACTTTGGCTTCAACGGTGACAGATAACACCACTTCATAAATATTATTTTCGAGTGCGTTGGTTTCCAGATTCAAATTCATTTGAATTTCAGGTTGGAATTGTGACTTGAAAATTTCTGGTGAATTCGGTGCTTCAAATGAAACATCTTTTAAATAAACCGAGTGAATCCCAAATTCCTGTTCATTTGTATCTGTCATATTAATTTCTCGTTAGTCGATTCGTAAGCCCGAAGCTTCAAGACTTTTTCACTAGTGGCAGGCCATCTTTTGTCCAGGCATTGATGCCACCACGCAGGTTGTGTACTTTTTCAAAGCCATTTTTTCGCAACGTGTTGCAGGCTGAGTTGGAACGGTGTCCGCTACGGCAGGAAACAATGACTGGCTTTTGTTTGTATTTATCAAGTTTCTTGATCTGCTGGGATAAGGATCCCAGAGGTATATGCATGGAATTAATAATCAGGCCATCCGTCAGTTCCTTATCTTCCCTAACATCAACCACAACGGCACGTTCATGATTGATTAAACGAGTTGCATCCGCAGGCGATACAGAGTTTACACCGCTAAGACGCTGTCGGATTTCTCCCGCTATCCAGTAGGCTAGCAGTGCAACAAAGGAGAGGGATAAAAAAGGATGATTGCTTACAAACTCTGCAAACTGATTCATAGTGATCGTCAAATTTTAAGTAAATAGGGACACAGGCTATAGTCAAAGTGTCTATGCCGGATTGAAAAGCGAGCCTCTCTAGCTGTTATAAAGGGTGGCTACAAAAAACTTCTCTCATCATGCCAATGAGCTTCAGGGTACGGTGATCGCCTACACGGTAATAGACACGATTCGCGTCTTTACGTGAAGCTAAAATACCTTTATCCCTGAGAATGGCCAGATGCTGCGATATGTTGCTTTGTGAGGTACCCACATTCTCAACTATATCCTGTACACTGACTTCACGATCACCTAGCGTACAGAGTATTTTCAGACGAAGCGGATGCGACATGGCTTTTAACGAACGTGATGCGCGATCAATGTCTTCATCCTGTGTAATCAGCGGTTCGTGGCTATCGTTCATATTCACATCACCATTGGAAGAATTATTTTTTAAATTATCGAGTATTGAACTCATTGGTAATTAATACTGCCTTTTATAAGTGGAACATTATACAATAATACAGTGTTTGTGTATTTGTTGATACATCTGTTTATATAGCGTGAGAGTACTCAAATACCCCTTGAAAAACAAGTGCATCGCAACCATGTTACATTATAGATAGATTGTTAATCAGAGAAAATTTCAATAAATCCATATAAAATATAAGCTTAAATCATGTCAATACGACCAAGACCAATGGCGCTGATAATCATGGACGGATGGGGGTACAGCGAAGATCCCGACTCCAATGCCATCCTCGCTGCCAACAAACCAAACTGGGACAAACTGTGGGAACAATACCCACATACCCTGATTCGCACCTCAGGCGCTGCTGTCGGCTTACCTGCCGATCAAATGGGCAACTCTGAGGTTGGCCATCTGAACCTGGGCTCGGGCCGCGTAGTCTATCAGGAATTTACCCGTGTCAGTCGTGCTATTCGCACCGGCTCGTTTTTTACTAATCGCACATTGACAGATGCAGTCGATCTGGCCGTCCAGAATGACAAGGCGGTACATGTACTTGGCTTGCTGTCACCGGGCGGGGTGCACAGCCATGAGGAACAGATCCACGCGATGCTGAAACTGGCTGTTGATCGCGGCGCCAAAAAAGTCTATATGCATGCCTTCCTGGATGGTCGGGACACACCACCCAAAAGCGCAATAAAGTCACTACAAAAGCTGGATGAAGTATTCGCTGAATTGGGTACTGGCCAGACTGCTTCAATCATCGGACGCTACTTTGCGATGGACCGAGATCATCGCTGGCCTCGGGTTGAAGTCGCTTATAATCTGATTGCGCATGGACAGGCGCAAGCGACGGCCACCTCCTCGACAGAAGCTATTCAGAAAGCTTACGATCGTGGTGAGACGGATGAATTTGTACAGGCCACCTCGATTGTTGCCGAGGGCGAACCTCCGGTCATGCTGGAAGATGGGGATGTCATGGTGTTCATGAATTATCGTTCTGATCGAGCTCGCCAGATAACCCGGCCTTTCATAGAACCTGATTTCGATCAGTTCCCTCTTGGTAGAAAACCCAAATTGGCCCAGTTTGTCAGTCTGACCGAATACAATTCAGAATTCAAAATTCCGGTAGCATTCCCATCCGAAAAAATGCGTAATGTCTTTGGTGAATACCTTGCTGAACTAGGTATGCGCCAGTTACGCATAGCAGAAACCGAGAAATATGCGCATGTCACCTTCTTCTTTAATGGGGGTGTTGAGACCCCATTCGATGGCGAGGACCGGGTGCTGATCCAATCACCCCAGGTCACCACGTATGATATGCAACCGGAAATGAGTGCGCCGGAACTGACCGATAAATTGGTGAGCGCTATCGAAAGCGAAACCTATGATGTCATCATCTGCAATTACGCCAATCCGGACATGGTGGGGCACACCGGTAATTTTGAAGCCGCAGTCAGCGCGATAGAGGCTCTCGATATTTGTCTTGGACGTGTTTATGAAGCCATGAAGAAAGTCGGCGGTGAAATGATTATTACTGCAGACCATGGTAATGCAGAAAAAATGAGTGACCATGAAACAGGCCAGGCGCATACCGCACATACAACCAATCTGGTGCCATTAATGTACATTGGCCGGAAAGCGGAAATGGCAAATAGTGGTGCCCTCGCTGATGTCGTGCCCAGTATGATTTATTGCATGGGCCTGGACAAGCCAACCCAGATGACCGGCCGAAGCTTACTGGAGTTTAGCGAAGAATGATCCCTGCCCGCAGGCGGTCACATAGACCTGTTCCTGTGCTGACACTCTCACTGTTGCTGTTTTCTATCGCATCTGCCTCGCCCGTTCAAGCGGACGCGGATGCCAGGGACATGGAACGACTGCAGACGCTACAAAAAAGCATCAAGATTATTCGTGATAATCTGCAAAAAGCTCGCCGACAACACGGCCGTTTACAAACTGAACTGCAAACCCTGGATCAGTCGGTCAATCGGATCAATCGTAAATTGCGTCAGCTGCGCAAACGCCAAACCAGCACTGAGCAAAATCTCCGCGAATCACTCCGTCAACAAAAGCAACTAAAACGACAGGTTGATAAAGCGCGTCAACTACTCGCCAGCCAGGTGCGTGCCAGCTATATCATGGGGCGTCAGGAACAGCTCAAGATTGTCCTGAATCAGGGCAGCCCGTCCACCGTCCAGCGTGCCCTGATTTATTATGATTACCTGAATCGTTCCAGGGTTAATCAAATTAACGACATTAATGATCAACTTGTAAGGCTGGAGCGCCTCGAAGCGCAGATTCATGATGAGCAAACAACGCTCAAACAACTTGCCGATGAACAGACACAACAAAAAGATGATTTGCTACAAACCAGACAATCACGCCGCCAGTTAATGAGCAAGTTAGCCCGCGAAATCGACACGGACGACAAGCGGTTGGCACGTCTGCTGGAAAATGAAAAAGAATTACAGCAAGTCCTGAAAGCAGTTGAATCGCTGGGTGACATTACCCATCAAACCATCGAAGACCAACCATTCGCGGCGCGCAAAGGAAAGTTACCCTGGCCGGCTTCAGGGCGCATTCGCAAAAGCTTCGGTAAACCACGAGCAGCAGGTGGACTGACCTGGAGTGGAGTCGTCATCGATGCCCGCTCTGGCGCAAACATCAAAGCCATTGCCCGCGGACGAGTCGCATTCACTGACTGGTTGCGCGGCTATGGGTTGTTATTGATTGTCGATCATGGAGACGGATTTATGAGTCTGTATGGCCATAATCAAAGTGTTTTCAAGGAAATTGGGGAGTGGGTTGAAGCCGGCGAAGTCGTTGCGACAGTAGGCCGCAGCGGCGGCCAGTCCGACCACCAGTTATACTTTGAGTTACGTCGAAATGGTAAGCCGGTTAATCCTGCTGTCTGGTGTCGTCGAACTCAGGGCGGATTAATCAGTCTAAAGTAATTTATTGCCCACAAAAGGAAGTGGTTTGTTATCAAGCTTCCTTAGTTTTCAGGAAGTTATTTTGTTCAGAACTGTGAAAGAATCTATTAAAAAGTATATCGATATGGCAACAGATATGCTATTTTCCCTACCATATCACCTTTATATATTATGTCGGCAACGGACAGCCTGACAGGAGTACAGCATGAAAATCAGTTCAAAACCTCTCGTTATTCTTATCAGTGGCATTGTTGTCGGCGTCATGCTGTCAATCGGTACGGGTGCCATGGCGACCAAGGAGACCAAGGAGACTCCCATTCCCCTGGAAGAACTTCGGGCTTTTACTGATGCCTATGCCCGCATCAAGAATGACTACGTTGAAGAAGTTGATGATAAATCATTACTCGAAAACGCCATACGAGGCATGTTGACGGGTCTGGACCCACATTCCAGTTATCTCAATGCTGAAGAGTTTAAAGACCTGCAAATTGGAACCAGTGGCGAGTTCGGTGGACTGGGAATCGAGGTAGGTATGGAATCAGGCTTCGTCAAAGTCATTTCTCCGATTGACGATACACCAGCAGAACGTGCCGGGATTCAGGCGGGTGATTTGATTATTCGTCTCGACGATAAGCCTGTAAAAGGGATGTCACTGAACGATGCCGTCAAGGTCATGCGCGGCAAACCCGGCACTGTACTAACCTTGACCATTCTGCGTGATGGTGAGGAAAAACCTCTGACCATACCTGTCACACGTGCGGTTATTCAGGTCAAAAGTGTTAAAAGTCGGATGCTGGATGATAAATTTGCCTACGTCCGTATCACCCAGTTCCAGACCCATACAACTGAAGCACTACTCGAATCTGTCAAGAAATTGAAAAAAGAGGCTGGTGGCACACTCAAGGGTCTGGTACTAGACCTGCGTAATAATCCTGGCGGCGTACTCGGCGCATCAGTGGATGTTTCCGATGCCTTCCTGAACGAAGGATTGTTAGTGTATACCGAAGGAAGAGTAGAAGACTCACGATTGCGCTTCAGTGCCAAACCCGGCGATGTGATTGATGGCGCACCAATGGTGGTATTAATCAACGGTGGTTCCGCTTCCGCGTCTGAAATTGTTTCAGGTGCCCTGCAAGATCATCGACGTGCGATCATTATGGGTACTAAAAGTTTCGGTAAGGGTTCCGTACAAACTATTATGCCGGCACGCGGCGGCAGCGCAGTAAAACTAACGACTGCCCGCTACTATACGCCGAGCGGACGTTCCATACAGGCTGAAGGGATTACGCCCGATATCAAAGTTGAAAAAGCAAAAATATCACGTAGTGAAGAACCCGGTTTTGGTGCGCTGAAAGAAAAGGATTTGACTGGACACCTGAGTAATGGCAATGGCAGCAAGGAAAAGACTAGCAGCAATGCAGCTAAAGAAAAGGAAGTGAAAAAAGACCTGGCAGAAGAGGATTACCAATTGTTCGAAGCACTGAATCTGCTGAAAGGACTAGCCATCACTAAAAATATGAGTAAAAAATTACAATGATAATAAAGTCAATGACAACAGGCACCCAATGCCTGTTGTTTGTTGCATTAAGCTTTTTTATATCCATACCAGCGCAAGCTGAAGCGCTGACTGACTTACCCGTTATATCAATCATTATCGATGATCTGGGTAGTGATAACCCCCGGCATGAACGTGTCGTCAAATTAGACGCTGCGATTACTTGTTCTTTCCTACCTCAAAATACCGCAACCGTACGATTGGCTAAACTGGCGCATCAATACAATAAGGAAATTATGCTGCATCTGCCGATGGAATCAGTGGCTCGTAATCCTATGGGGCCCGGCGGCTTGTTACTGGATATGACCCAACAGGAATTCAATGGTGCTGTAGAAAAAAATCTGGCATCTGTCCCCCATGTAACCGGTATCAATAATCACATGGGTAGCTTATTAACCAGGCATCCCGGACACATGATCTGGCTGATGAACGCTATCAGGAAAAATGGCGATTTGTTTTTCGTTGATAGTCGAACCACACATGAAAGTGTTGCTATGATGATGGCCACGGAGCAAGGTATTCCCAGTCTGCAACGTGATATTTTTCTTGATCATGACAAGTCAATGCAGGCAGTAAAATCACAATTTCTGAAAACCATTGAACGCGCAAAACGTACCGGCACTGCTCTGGCGATTGGCCATCCTTATACCAATACATTAGCAGTCCTCGAGGAAATGCTGCCCAAATTACACAGCATGGGAGTACGACTGGTTACCGTCTCTGAAATGATTGACTACAAACACATGAGAACCAAAACATGGCAAGCGTCCTTGTCCCGCTCGCATCAGGTTGTGAAGAGCTCGAAGCCGTAACGGTTATTGATCTGCTGGTTCGTGCAGGGATCAATGTCGTCTCAGCTGGCCTGAATAAAGATCCTGTTACATGTTCACGTGGCGTAGTCATTATTCCTGACATGGATCTCGACACCGCGCTGGAACAAGAATATGACATGGTCGTGCTTCCTGGCGGATTACCAGGCGCTGATCACCTCAATGAAGATCCTCGCATACAAAGCTTAATCAAACACATGCATGCAAATGATCAGTATGTTGCAGCCATTTGCGCTGCGCCTAAAGTACTTGCCTCTGCCGGCCTGCTTGAACATAAGCAAGCGACCAGTTTCCCCGGTGTACTCGATAGCTTGAACATACCCGGACTGGACTATCAACAAAAGACTGTGGTGACTGATGGTCGCATCATCACCTCACGTGGGCCGGGCACTGCTATGGACTTTACTCTGCACCTGATCGAGCTTCTGGTTGGTGTTGATAAACGAATTCAGGTTGAGTCTGCTCTGCAACGCAGCTCATAAACTCCCTTACAAATTCAACAGATTGTTTCACTGCAGCCGCCAATTTATACGATAGGGAATGGCTCTTTGGGCCGCCAATATATTACCGGCTTGGCCTGATAGTTCGCAATGATCGTTTAAGTTTATATTAAATGATACGTCATCGCGAAGAAACGAATTGACTGCCGCTATCTACTCTCGTCGGACTAGAGATGTATTTGGATTCCCGCCTGCGCGGGAATGACGAGCCAAGTAGAATAAGCCAAAGTTTAAATGGGTCATAGCTATAATATTGGAATACGAATATTGTTGCGATAGAGGTATAGACCAATGACCCCCGAAGACAGTTCAATGCATAAGTATTTGTCGTGGGCGACACCGGCGAGGAGATCACTCCAACCATAACGTCATTCCCGTGCAGGCGGGAATCCACGGCTCATATAGAATGGTGATGTGTATGTCGTCATAATTCACACGTTGACTTTTATACACTTACAGGATTCTATTACTGCCTGTTGATTCTAAATTAATAGTTTATACTCATTAAAAAACCGTGGTAATTTGAATTATGCGAATTATTGAAGTTATTGCAGACGCCGGTCATCTCGACACCTTGAAAAGCTTGGCGGCACAACTGGAGCTGGAAGATTTCTGGCATGGTGCTACTGATGAGTCGGGGCGCTGTAATATGCAGTTCCTGGTTCAACCTGATCAACGCCAACGTGTCATGGATTCCCTGCAGGGGATTCTACAGGCCAGTGAGAATGCGCGTATCATCTTGCATACACCAGAAGCAGTGTGGTCTTCTACCCGTGACGAAGACGACAAATCCAGTCGTTCCGCAAGCACCTTAACACGCGAAGAACTGTATAAAAAAATCGAAGAGGGCGCGCATGTTAATGGCACTTTTATTCTACTCGTTATTCTCTCGACGATTGTGGTGGCGATTGGCCTGATCGAGAATAATGTCGCTGTTGTCATTGGTGCCATGGTCATAGCACCGATGCTTGGACCTAATCTGGCACTGGCACTTAGTGCCGCCTTAGGCGATAAAAAATTGATGGGCGGTGCGTTGTTCAGCAATTTTACCGGTTTTGGTATTTCCTTCACATTGTGTTTGTTGCTCGGCATGTTTTGGACTGGCGCCTTGAGTAGCGATGAGTTACTGTCCCGAACCAATGTCGGTCTGGACGGCGTCATTTTGGCATTAGCGTCAGGTCTGGCTGCAGCGCTTTCCATGACCACTGGTCTGTCTTCCGTGCTGGTCGGGGTGATGGTAGCTGTCGCCTTACTCCCACCAGCCGCAACGGCGGGTATCATGCTTGGCGCTGGTCAGTTTAATCTCGCAGCTGGAGCCATGCTATTACTAGCCGTCAATGTTGTCTGTGTAAATTTGACTGCACAATTAATATTTTTATTCAAAGGTGTGCGCCCACGCACCTGGCTTGAAAAGAAAAAAGCGCGCCAATCCTATACGCTGTTCATTCTTTTCTGGCTCACCATGTTGGCAGCTTTAGTGAGTGTTATTTATATCAAGTTGATCGTTTCAGAATAAACAGATTTTAATGACAATTGGTAGAACAATTATTTTGATTGCGTTTTATCTTCCAGATCACCCAAACAAAGACCAACCATGTTATAGGCTTCGCGTAAGTTAAACTGGATATCAGCTGACGCTTTGGTTTTTTGTAATGAATCATTGCAAGAGTTGTAGGCATAATTCAATTGCCAATGCAGCTCATTGAGCATCAGTTCGATTTCATTAAGTTCTGCAATGGCCGCGGCATCAGGGGATTTCACCAGTTGCTGTAACCAGTCATGTAGTTCCTCTCTAACAAGGCCAGACTCCGTCGTCATAGACAGCACATGCTGTGTAACTTTATACATGGACTGTCCTTTATTGCCTTTCAATCCTTCAGTCAACTCAAGTACTTGTTTATCGACAAGACTCTTGATTGCTTGATTTAAAGCCTGATCACGAAGTAACAAATGACTGGCCCAGGTACTAATGTCCTTGTCTTTGGGTAGACTCATGCTCAATTCCGAGCGTTTTAATATGGATGCAAGGGCTTTGTAGACCGAATAGAAATAGGTCTTGGAATTCATTTGCAGGTAAGGCAGCAAATCACACATATTTCTATTGTGTTTTTCAAACTGCTTGATACGAATCGAATAAATACTATCCGCCGCGCCGACAATCTGCCCAAGAATTCCCAGACTTGTATCATTCTTGTTTACAGGATAGCCACTGCCATTACAGCGCTCATGATGCTCCAGAACCGCAGTTGTTACTGCAGCTGGAATATCATCATATTTTTCCAGCATCAATTTACCAATGACTACGTGGCTCTGAATAGCGCGCCATTCCTCAGGGGTCAACACACCTCGCTTCCTGAGAATTTCCGGTGACAGATGGATAAAACCAATATCATGCAGGAGCCCTGCCAGGAAAGCTTGCTGTTGCTCCTCGCTACTCAGTCCCATTTCTGCTGCTATCAACAATGACAACCAGGCACAGAAAATCGCTTTTTCAATTTCATCAGGCATTTGCTCATTGATCACCGTGAGCTTTTGAATCACCAGAGGATGGAGTGGAGTCTTTAAAAAGACATCACTATTAAAACTATTAGCGCCGACCTTATCGTTGATTTGTCCACAATCAGGGTAGCGCTGCAAAAACCCATGTAATTTATTCAGTAAGTACTGACTATCAATACTATTTGACAGCAATACACTGTCTTCTATCGGTTTGGTAAGTTTATGCTGGATCAGGGTTTCGGCAGTTTTCTTATTAATCGTCATGCCTTTCTTGCAAAGCAGGGTTCCCTGTTCATTGACTATATCTTCACTGGAGATGACATCTTGTGATTCATTCATTTCAGCAAGATGTTCGGCATAGTGATCATCAACTTGTGACAAGTCATTCACATCAGGTTGATCTGTATTCGAAGTATCATTCATGATGGTTACTAGCCTTTGGCTTCCAATGCACGATTATTGTCGATTATTTATTAATTATAGAGACTATTGGTATTGAACATCAACAATGACAAAGCGCTCAGTACCTTTAGGTAAATCAACGGTAATTTCGTCATTGATGTTTTTTTTGAGTAAGGCTTTGGCAAGCGGCGCATCTATGCTTATGTACTCTGAACTTGCATCAATTTCATCACAGCCAACCAAGCGGTAAGTCACTTCTTTACCCAGTTGGTCACGGAGTTGCACCCATGCACCAAAATAGACCTGATATCGATTCTGTGGCGTATCCCTGACGATGATCAGGCTCTCTAGTCGTTTTTTTAAATAACGTACACGTCGATCAATTTCTGCGAGTTGTTTTTTTCCATAGATATAATCTGCATTTTCAGAGCGATCGCCTTGTGCAGCAGCGGCAGAAACAATTCGCGTTACTTCTGGTCTTTTAACACGCCATAACTCATCGAGCTCTGCTTTGAGACGCTGGAAACCTGTCTCAGTAATATAAGGTGAACCCGGTTTTTGAGGTAGTCTAAATCGTCCCATAGGCACAAAAAACTATAGCAATAAGGTTATTCCTTTAAGTTAACATCATCACTGTCATCAGGCCAATCCGATGTAAGCCGGTTAATGCTTCATTATTAAGTAGCCGGTTTCAAATTAAATATTTATGCTATCTTTAGGTGAAATATTACTTCAGTCAGTCTCTGACTATTTGATTAGACTTGTATATAAACGTATATATAAATAACGCCGAGAAATTTTAATCTAAAGGGCATCCCTACGGTAATCCTGTGCCAACTAAGGGCTTTACCAGGTTATTGAATAAAAAGTGCTATAAACCCACTAGTCCTGGTCTTTTAACCAAGCTACAAAAAACAGGTAGACCGCTAGTGCGCCAAGTACCCATGACATGGCAGGCACACCCAGCCATTGTTGCGATACATTCGTTTTTAGCACACTAATCAATACGGCACTAATGGCCAGGGTACTTGCGCCAACGGCAGCAACGATACGGTTATTATTCTGATTCATGTCCTTGCGGATCTTTTCTAGCTCATCGCTGCGATAATTGATTTGCAGCTGACCATTAACAGCCTTGTTCATGAAATCATAAGTCAATGTGGGTAGTTCCGGCATTTTTTCAGACCAGGCAGGGAGATTATCACGCAATCGTTTCAGAAATGCGGTGCTACCAATCTGCTCATTCATCCAGCGTTCCATAAAGGGTTTCGCCGTGCTCCATAAATCCAGGTCGGGATAAAGCTGCCTGCCAAGTCCTTCAATATTCAATAAGGTTTTCTGCAATAACACCAGTTGAGGCTGTACCTCCATATTAAAGCGTCGCGCTGTCTGGAATAATCTTAAGAGCACCTGACCAAAAGAAATTTCTTTTAGTGGACGATTGAAGTTGGGTTCACAAACGGCACGAATAGCACTTTCAAACTCATCCACACGGGTGGCGGAAGGAACCCAACCGGACTGTACATGCAGCTCGGCAACACGGCGATAGTCGCGATTAAAAAAAGCTAACATATTTTCAGCCAGATAACGTTGATCATTGGCAGTGAGTGTGCCGATAATGCCGAAATCCACAGCAATGTACTGACCTTCGTCAGAGACAAAAATATTGCCAGGGTGCATATCTGCATGAAAAAAATTATCGCTAAATACTTGCGTATAGAATATTTCCACGCCTTGCTCAGCAAGTGCCTTCATATCGATACCAAGCGCTCGCAGCTTTTCTATGTCACTGATAGGCGTGCCATAAATACGCTCCATGACAATCACTTCTCTTCTGGCATAGGGCCAATAGATCTCAGGCACATAGAGCATTTGGGAAATTTCAAAATTGCGTCTTATCTGGGTCGCGTTAGCTGCTTCACGAACCAGATCCAGCTCATCAAAAATAATTTTTTCAAATTCATCGACAACTTCCAATGGTCGCAGACGACGACCGTCCGCCCAATATTTTTCTGCCAGCCCGGCAATGTAATACAACAAGCTCAAATCACGGCGAATAACTTCTTCAATTTTCGGTCGTAATACTTTTACGACCACCTCCTTGCCATCATGCAAGGTTGCTGTGTGGACTTGGGCGATTGATGCCGATGCCAGGGGTATTTCATCAAATGTCTGAAAAACCTCTTGCAACGGTTTCCCATAGGCTCGCTCAATTGTCTGGATTGCCTGTTGGCCTGAAAATGGTGGGACCTTGTCCTGCAAGCGTGACAACTCAATGGCAATATCGTCTGGTAGTAAATCGCGACGCGTTGAAAGTATCTGGCCAAATTTGACAAAAATTGGACCCAGTTCTTCCAGTGCCAATCGTATTCTTTGGCCACGTGGCGCGCGCTTGGAACGGAACCAGTTCCATGGTGCGATATAAAACATAAAACGCAATGGCCGTAACAAATGCGCAGCAAAAATCACTTCATCCAGTCCATGTTTGACCAGAATACGATTAATATGGAGCAGATGAATGAGCTGCGAAGGTTTGATCATGAAGCAGGCCCCATTTCATCAGCGTGTTGCTTGTTCATCTGACGCTGTAACTTTTCCAGCCTGACTTGAGTGCGCTCGACAGCATTACGCAGACTATCAACCTGCTGATTAAAACGTTGGACTTCATGGACAGTCACCAGCAATCGTGTTTCTTCCTGCAGGTATTCACTGACGTCCAGACTCAATGATTGCTGGACTTGCTGACCCCATTGCATGGCATTGCGAAAACCACGGCCAAGTTGGTGGGCAATGACATCACCGGTTATATTTGACAGGTGCTCTTCCCAATCGATATCCAGTTGTTTCAGTATTTGATTAAATTTTTGTCCAGCTTCCGTGTCGCCACTAATCTCAACTTCACCCGCAAACAAGGCTTGTTCTGAATGCTGACCGAGGGACATTTTGAGTAAATCAAAGGGAGCACCTTTCAAACGCGTGTCGACCTCACCTTCATAATGTGACATCACGTGTACTTTGTCGGATGCAACCGTCAATGTCAGTGTCATCTCCAGGCCAGTGACATCAATAGCAATCACCTTGCCTTCTAGCGCAAGTAATTTTGTACGTGCATCTGGATCCAGTTCCAGATAACGATTTAATGCGCCTTCAAGTACGGCTGTGATTGTGACGGGTAGATCCACTATTAGTCCCGATTAGTATTTATACGCGCGATGTAGTGCTACGATGCCACCACTGAGATTATGATAGTCACATTCATCGAATCCTGCCTCGAGAATCATATCTTTCAAATGTTGCTGATCCGGGTGCATACGAATGGATTCAGCCAGATAACGATAACTGTCTGGATCGTTTGCAACCAGCTTACCCATCAGCGGTAATACTTTGAATGAATACAGATCATAAATCGATTTCAAACTGGGCAATTTGGGTTGTGAAAACTCCAGCACCAGCAAACGACCACCCGGCTTTAAAACGCGATACATGGATCGGAGTGCGAGCGCTTTATCGGTGACGTTCCTTAAACCAAAGGCAATACTGATACAATCGAAATGGTTATCAGGGAACGGCAAATACTGGGCATCGGCCAATACATAGTCGATGTTTTTCAAATGTCCCGAGTCAATCATGCGTGCACGGCCATTCTCGAGCATAGAGGCATTGATATCAGATAATATGACTTGCCCTTCTTCACCAACCAGCGATGCAAACTTTGCAGTCAGGTCACCAGTTCCACCAGCAATATCAAGAACCCGCTGTCCGCGTCGTACACCGCTTAACTCGACAGTGAAACGTTTCCATAATCGATGAACACCCATCGACATCAGGTCATTCATGACATCGTACTGATCAGCGACCGAGTGAAAAACATTGGCAACTCTACCTGCCTTGTCTTCTACGCGGACTTTTTGATAACCGAAATGAGTGGTGCCATTTGTTTCATCTTTGTTATCCATACTCATCTCTCTCATTCATGACACGAAGGCAAAAATTATACAGCCAGTTACTTAAGAACTGGCAGGCAGACTATTCGTGCTATTTAACCATGAAATGCGCTGACTTTCAGCGCCTCAGGTAGCGCTATTTTAAAGGTTTGCCCAGACTGGTGGGAGGTGTTTTGTTTGGGTCATTACGGCTGTGACCGGCTTCTTTTAAGCGCTTCAAATAGTTCTCCCAGTACTCGTCCTTGTTTTTTCCCAGCTTATATAAGGTTTCCCAGGAATAGATACCGGTGTGGTGGCCATCCGTAAAATAGATAGAAACGGCGTAGTTACCCACCGGCTCTATTTTATCAATATTGACGAACTCTTTGCCGACTTGCAGCACTTCCTCTCCTGGCCCATGCCCCTGTACTTCGGCAGAAGGAGAAAAACAGCGTAAATATTCACAACTGAGTTCAAATTTTTCACCATCATCGAAGGCAACTTCCAGGACTCTGGATTGCTGATGTAGATTAATTTCGGTGGGCCTTGGGTTACTCATGTATGTTCTCCAGAACTTATAGTATATAACGACTCAGATCTTCATTTTGGGAAAGTTCTCCCAGGTGTTGTTCCACATAGTCTTTGTCAATGGAAATTGTTTCACCATCGTGATCGGGTGCCTCAAAGGAAATGACTTCCAGTAAACGTTCGACCACCGTATGCAAACGCCGTGCGCCGATATTTTCTGTGTTTTCATTGACGTGCCAGGCTATTTCGGCAATGCGTTTAATGGCGTCATCGGTGAAATTCAATGTCACCCCTTCGGTTTGCATCAGCGCACTGTATTGTTCGGTCAGTGAAGCATCGGGTTCTGTCAGGATACGAATAAAGTCCTCGACGCTGAGCGCCTTCAATTCCACCCGGATCGGCAAGCGCCCCTGTAATTCAGGAATCAAATCAGAAGGTTTGGTCAAATGGAATGCACCTGATGCAATGAACAATATATGGTCGGTTTTAACCATCCCATACTTGGTATTGACGGTACTGCCTTCAACCAGCGGTAACAGGTCACGCTGAACACCTTCACGAGAGACATCGGCGCCGCCTGTTTCAGAGCGTTTAGCCACTTTGTCGATTTCATCGAGAAACACAATCCCATTCTGCTCGACGCGTTCGACGGCGATCATTTTCAGATCGTCATCATTGATCATTTTTGCGGCTTCCTCATCCACCAACAGGCGTCTGGCTTCCGGAATTTTCACCTTACGTTTGGTGGTGCGGCCGCTGGACATATTTTTAAACATGCCCTGTAACTGGCTGGTCATTTCTTCCATACCGGGAGGAGCCATAATCTCCACACCCATGGGTGAATTTGCCAGTTCAATTTCGATGGAGCGATCATCCAGCTGGCCTTCTCGTAATTTCTTGCGTAATTTCTGGCGGGTATCTGAATCAGGCTCAGTGACTTGATCCTCAGTAAATCCAAGCTGAGGCTTGGGCATCGGCAATAAGGTATCGAGGATACGCTCTTCGGCCGCTTCTTCGGCTCGATGCTTAACTTTCTCCATTTCCAACTCACGGGTCATTTTGATGGAGAAGTCGACAAGATCGCGGATAATCGACTCAACATCACGACCAACATAACCAACTTCAGTGAATTTAGTTGCTTCTATCTTTATAAACGGCGCGTTCGCCAGCTTTGCCAGACGGCGCGCAATTTCTGTTTTACCGACCCCGGTCGGTCCAATCATCAGAATGTTTTTCGGGGTAATTTCAGCACGTAATTCGGTGGGTACATTCATTCTGCGCCAGCGATTGCGCAACGCAATAGATACCGCTCGCTTGGCTTCCTGCTGGCCGACGATGTGTTTGTCCAATTCCTGGACAATCTCTCTGGGTGTCATTTCAGACATTTAAACATACTCCTGCTAGTGCTGTGCTTAGTCCTCGCTGTAGTCCAGCGCTTCTATAGTCAGATTATGATTGGTATAGATACAAATATCGGCTGCAATACCAAGGCCTTTCTCAACAATCATGCGCGCATCCAGCTCAGTATTATCCAAGAGTGCGCGTGCGGCCGCCTGCGCGAAGGGCCCGCCAGAACCGATGGCCATTAAGCTATCCTCTGGTTCTATGACATCACCATTTCCAGATATGATAAGTGAGGTTTTATCATCAGCAACTGCTAATAAGGCTTCTAGTCGGCGTAAGGCCCGATCTGTACGCCAATCTTTAGCCATTTCCACTGCGGCACGAGTCAGATTGCCGCCATGGGTTTCCAGCTTGCCTTCGAAGCGCTCGAATAAGGTAAACGCGTCTGCTGTCCCACCGGCGAAGCCAGCCAGTACTTTATCGTGATACAAGCGCCTTACTTTGCGTGCATTGCCTTTCATGACGGTGTTACCCAGGCTAACCTGGCCGTCGCCACCAATAACTACGCTTCCGTTTCGGCGTATGGATAGGATGGTGGTGCCTCTAAACTGTTCCATTAGTTATCCTCATGTTCCGGAAGTACGTGATTGTACACGATTTTTAGGATTTATTAGTGAAATTCTGGCTGTCTGGCCTGCCTAGTACGTATGCGAATTGATCGGTAAATTGTTGATATTGGGGCACATCTGTTCATTTCAATCATTCTAATAATATCAGGTTTCATATATTAGACTGCAGACCTTTTACTACTGAACACGGAACTCCTGTATCGGCAGCTGTTACCCATGTGACCGGTCAGTAACCACGGGTACTAAATGGGCAGATCGCCACGGCAAACGCATCTTGTGATGAAAGCAATTTTTTCACCTTTTACCTAGCCCCTGGTTCCTTGTAAAACTTGATATACCTTAATGAATCCGTAACACTCTAAACCCACTGATAGATGAGGGATTTGAGTGAATATAAAACAGGATCTCGTACGCCACTACCACTGGCTGCGGCAATATGGCTTGAATGATTCACATAGCGGGAATGCCTCGGTGCGAGATGGCGATACGGTATGGATAACACCCACAGGCTGTTGTGCAGACACGCTTTGTGAGGATGATCTGGTCGCTTGTACGATAGAAGGTGAAGTGGGTGACCAAGCTTCGCTCGATGCGCCATTGCACATTGCCGTCTATCAACAGAACCCACAAAGCCGGGCTGTGCTACATAGTCATGGGCCGCATGCGGTAGCTCTTACATTGAATGGAAAGAATTTTACGCCGCGCGATTTCGAGGGCCAGTTTTATTTTGCTGAAGTCCCGGTACTGACTATCCAATATCAGGACTATTTGAAGGACTCACCTGCACAGGTCGCGCGTGCACTAAAAGAGCATAAAGTCGCTATTGTTTGTGGACACGGCATTTATGCGCATGCGGAAACCATCAACCAGGCTTATAAATGGAATTGTTCTCTGGAATTATCGGCACAGACAGCTTTTATCGCACAACAGTCAGAGCAAGCTTCCAAAGCTTGAACATTATTGCTGAGCCTTCAGCTCTTGTGTGGCCGAGCGGATGACGCGCATCGCTGAGCGCATCAACAGGATAACCAGCAGCGACGCGATGATAATATCCGGCCAACCTGACGCTGTTAACCAAACAGCCGCGGATGTCAGCAGTACAGCGATATTACTCATGATGTCATTACGTGAGCATTCCCAGACTGAACTCATATTGACGTCTTCATGACGGTGCCGCCACAATAAATAGAGACACACGCCATTCGCCAACAATCCTAGAAGGCTAAACAGACTCATGAGCTCGACGACTGGCATGACTGGAAAGATTAATTTATAAATAACATGCCCTGCAACCGCACAGGCGCCTATCAATATAACGACCCCCTTAAATAAAGCGACCTTGGCCTTAACCACCGCACCTCTGCTAACTGCATAAAGACTTAATATATAAGTAAGTGCATCACCCAGGTTGTCCAGACTATCTGATAGCAGGGCAGATGAATGCGCGAAAAGTGCGGCCGTGGCAATCACAAAAAACATCAGGAGATTGATCCAGAGTACAGCGCGCAGAGTTCCTCTTTGACGTTGTTGTAATTGCTCAACGGCGCAACTGTCATTACAGCAACCGCTCATGTTCGGTGCGGCTCAGTATACTGTTTTATCTTTGAACCCCAGCGGCGTTCATAGAAAGGTTTGCTTTGTTGCAGAAAATATTGGCTGATACCGTCATCCTGTTCTTCAATAATAACAAAATCGATATATTCTTCTTCGAGGGTCGTATCCATCGCAACTAAACCGGCCTCGCGAATAATTGTTTCAAGATCGCCGTCACCTTGCAGCCCAATGATCAGATTAGGATCGGAGCCCTCCTTATGATCCTGAATAAATCCAAGATACGCCGCTTCAATTTGGCTATGCTTACTAAAGAGTGTAGTTAACGAGTCCACAAGGGCATCCGGGTAGCTTTCCGGTTCGCTTATGGTGAATTCAGCAGAACTGTCTGTTACTTGTTCCATGAATGACTGTTGTGCCTCTCCCTGCAACAAACCGGCTACTTCGTCCGGTAAAAACTCCTTGCTGTAGTCCGCATCCGGATTCAACACCAGCACCTCACCGAGTGTCAGCTCAAACAGGTCGCGCGCGGGCAATTCTAAATAACTTTCATCCTCATCAATACTTTGTTGCATGACCTCCAGTGACGTAAACACGGGAATGGTGGTTTGGTGCGTCGTCGTTTCCCAGTGTTGGATGGTGATGGCACTACCCGCATCAAGCTGCTGCTCACCGTCGGCAGTCTGATCAGCATGACCCAACACCCATAATGGCGATTCAAGCAAGACCTGATAAAATTCGGGGCGGTGCGCTGGCTCACTAACGGCAAGCCGTAACAGCGTTTCCAGTTTACTTTCCGGTTCGTCAATGATTTTCATGGCTACTCCTGGATTATCTGTTTCATCATACGGCACCTGCAAAGCTTTGTTGACGCCAGGCTTCAAATAAAATCACCGCAACCGCATTAGACAGATTCAGACTGCGACTATCCGCCAGCATGGGTATGCGAATCAGTTGCTGAGCAGGCAAACTGGCTCGCATGCTGTCGCTCAGACCACGCGTTTCAGGCCCGAATAATAAGGTGTCGCCTTTGCAATACTCGACCTGGCTATAACTGATCTTGCCCTTGGTAGTGCAAGCATAAATCGTACTATTGGCGTATTCGTGCTGATATTGTTCAAAACTGTCATGCACACGCACCTGGGCAAATTCATGATAATCCAGGCCCGCACGACGCAGGCGCTTGTCATCCAGCTGGAACCCTAAAGGCTTGATCAAATGCAGGCGACTGCCGGTATTGGCGCAAAGGCGGATAATATTGCCTGTATTCGGAGGAATCTCAGGTTCGAACAAAACAATATTAAACATTAACTCTCCTTGGCGTGTAAGCCTGGCATATGCGAAAATGGTGCGATACCCAACCACCATAGGCGATAATTTGAGCATATCAGACAACAACCCCCTGGCCAGCGAATTTTGCGGTCTGTCTTTTGACTCGCCTATCGTGCTGCTTTCGGGCTGCGTGGGATTCGGCGAAGAATATACCCGGATTCAGGGATTTAGCAACCGCGATGTCGGCGCCATTTGCCTGAAAGGCACCACCGGGCAAGCACGACTGGGTAATGAACCCCATCGTGTCTACGAAACACCCGACGGCATGCTTAATGCGATTGGATTACAAAACCCCGGGGTTGAACATGTCATCAAGCAGATTCTACCCGAACTGGATTTTGACGAAACCCGCTTTATCGCCAATGTCTCTGGCTCCACGATTGAAGAATACATTGAGGTCACCCGTCAGTTTGATGACTCGCCGATTGATGCGATTGAAATCAATATCTCTTGTCCAAATGTGAAAGAAGGGGGGGTCGCCTTTGGCAATGACCCTGATATGTCGGCACGTGTCGTCGCAGCTTGTCGACAGGTGACCGACAAACCCCTCATTACCAAGCTGTCACCCAACCAGACCGACATCGCCGAGAATGCGCGCCGCTGCATTGAAGCCGGTAGTGATGCCTTTGCCGTCATCAATACATTAATGGGTATGGCGATTGATGTAGAAGCGCGGACACCGGTCATCGGCAATAACCAGGGCGGTTTGTCCGGACCTGCAATCAAGCCGGTGGCCTTGTTAAAAGTGCATCAGGTTCATCAGGTCTGCAAGGCACACAACATTCCGATTATTGGACAAGGTGGAATATTGAATGCGCAGGATGCACTGGAATTTATTATCGCCGGTGCGTCCGCGGTAGGGATTGGTACTGCCTTATTTTATGATCCACTGGTATGTCCAAAGATTAATCAGGGCATTACGGATTATCTAGATCGACATCAAATCGCTAATATCTCTGAATTGATAGGCTCTCTGACACTAAACGAAGCTATAGGGCGCTGCTAAGGTCATTCTGCATACTTAGATGACTAAAGACTAACTCGCTGATATTTATGAAAATACTGATAATGACTCATAGATAAAATCTTTCTACTTTTAGTCATCTATTGGCTATACCTATTGATTATAAATTTTTAAATATGCCCTTACGTTTGAAGTCTATCTAGACAATGCCTATGTATGCAGCCTAATTTAACCAAGTTAATTAATGACGTATGTCCGGAAAAGATAAGAAACGTGTTTTGGTGATCGAAGTTTATTTACTCTACAAAATTTAGCCAGCCGGTAATGATGTATTTTTCTTCAGTCGGCGAAACCACGCCTGCATGAGTATGGGTAAAATCAGTAGGCCAGATGACTGTTTTTCCTTTCTTGGCGTCAACCGTCTCGTTCTGATAATAAAAATGGGTACCACCGCCATCGTGTACATCATTCAGGTAGGTCATCCAGGTCAGAAATCGCGTTGCGGTATTCAAGTTTGAGCGTTCAAAATGTTTAAGTTTGTAGCCTCCACCAGGCTTGTAACGTTGAATAATGGGTGACTCTACCAATTGAAACGCAGCGACATTCTTCAACATCGGGTAATCTTCTATATACTGATCAACGCATGACTTGAGTGCCATGTAATAGTCAGGAACGTGGTGCTGTTGGAGCAAGTCATCCGGCACAGTGACTAAACCCAGATCGTAAGAGTCTTTAATATCTGTATCGACTACGTACTTATCACCTTTGCCAAACTTGCCGCGGACTATCAGCCCTTTTCTATCAGCCGATTTATGCAATTTGATCAGGTCATCACAGATTGACTCTTCTATTTGATAAGATCCAATAAACTGCACACCCATATCTCCTGTATTTAGATTTTCAAAGAAATAGTTTAACCGATGAATACCTTAACTTCACTTTATTAAACAATAATATATAAAATGGGGAACCGAAAAAATCGGGGAAATTAGGGCCAGATAAGTATATTCTCAAATCTTAGAAATAAATACGCTCCGGCACCTACTCATGGCCGAAATATGAATCCAGAATCATATCTCTGACTCTTTAGCTTATGATCGACGCCACCGATGATAGCGCTCGACCCATTGCAGAATCTTCTCGGGTTGATGTGCGCGCTTCCAGTTTCCGGCCACATATTTATTGGCTTCGCCCATGGTTGGGTAGCTGTGAATCGTACCCAGAATTTTGTTCAATCCCAGCTTGTATTTCATCGCCGTGACATACTCTGCCAGCATTTCGCCCGCATGTTCCGCAACAATCGTCACACCAAGAATTTGATCTTTACCAGGAACGGTCAGTACTTTGACGAAGCCCTGGGTCGACTCATCCACGATGGCTCGATCCAGTTCGTGTAATTCGAATCGACTTATCTCAAATTCAGTTTCATCAGCCTCGGCCTGTTTTTCTGTTAAACCAACAGAGGCAATTTCCGGGTCCGTGTAGGTGACTCTGGGTATGACTGAATAATCGACCTTGAATTTCTTGAACTGCCCAAACAAGCTATTCACCGCGCAATACCAGGCTTGATGTGCAGCACTGTGAGTGAATTGATAGGGTCCAGCTACATCACCGCAGGCATAAATGTTTGGAATATTTGTCTGTAAATTCTCGTTGACTTCAATGGTGCCTGCATCGGCCAGTTTGATATCCAATGCTTCCAAGCCAAAACCTTTAACATTAGCTTCTCGTCCCAAAGCAATCAACAGAGCATCAAATTCCAACTCGACTGTCTGATCCTGATGCGTGCATTGCAAAAAGTGTTTTCCTTCGCGTGTTACCAGGCTTTTGGCACTGTGTGACGTGTATAGATGGATGCCCTCATTTTCGAACTGTTGGGTAACCACTTCAGCAGCATCACTGTCTTCTTTGGTCAGTAGTTGCGGTGGACGCTGCACAATACTGACATCACTCCCCAGGCGAGCAAATGCCTGTGCCAACTCGCAACCGATTGGACCGCCACCCAGGACCACTAAACGATTCGGCTGGGTTCGTATTGACCAGATGGTATCGGAGGTGTAGTACGGGACTTGATCCAGCCCATCCAGTGAAGGCAATCGTGGTCGTGCGCCAGTTGCAACGACGATATTTCGCGTAGTCAACGACCTCCCATTAATGGAAACGGTATAGGGAGAAGTGATGGTTGCTTCGCCTTGTAAGCAGGTTACGCCTAGCGATTCATAACGCTCAACTGAATCATGTGGCTCGATTTGATTAATTTTTTCCTGCACGCGTTGCATGACTTCTGCAAAATCAAATGCTGCCTGTGCAGACTGACACCCAAATTCTTTGGCGCGTTGCTGTTGGTTCAAAAATCGCGCAGTGCGTAGTAATGCTTTGGAGGGTACACAGCCAGTGTTTAAGCAATCACCTCCCATGCGGTGCTTTTCAATGAGTGCAACACCTGCCTTGACGGCTGCCGCAATGTAGGCACTGACGAGCCCGGCAGAACCGGCACCGATGACAATCAGATTGTAATCATAGTGCTCTGGTTTTTTATATTGTTTCAATGACTGATGATTTTTGATCGCAGCGACCAGGTATTTAGCCAGCAATGGAAAAATACCTAAGAGTACAAAAGCCATCAATAATCCAGGTGACAAAATACCCTGGATGGATTCAATTTTGGCCAGTTGTGTGCCGGCATTCACGTACACCAGGGTTCCAGGCAGCATGCCAATCTGGCTGACGAAAAAATACTTTAATGTACTGATGGTTGTCAGTCCCATTAATATATTAATGACAAAGAATGGAAATACAGGGATCAGGCGTAAGGTAAATAAGTAAAAGGCGCCATCACGCTCTACACCTGCATTGATGGACTTCAAACGTTTTGCAAATTTGTTTTGAATTGGATCGCGCAATAAATAGCGCGCAACCAGAAAAGCCAGCGTAGCTCCGAATGTACTGGCAAACGAAACAATGATCGTACCCCAAAGCAAACCAAATATCGCCGCGCCGACCAGGGTCAAAATTACCGCACCAGGTAATGACAAACCGGTAACGACAACATAAATGATAAAAAATATCAGGGCGGTTTTAAAAGGGTTCTGCTGGTAATACTGGTCAACTTGTAGCTGCTGGGCTTTAAAGAATTCAAGATTAAGATAGGCGCCCAGATCAAACAAAAAATAACTGACAACTAATGCAATGATCAAAGTGAGTAACAACCATTTTTTTATATTCATTGTCAGCCTTTTTTAAAATTAGGGTTAGAAGCTCT
>Ga0316205_10001811_pt1 | contig 24721 bp, 25 predicted proteins | sample 3monthpyrite_MG_FD_204941 | JGI IMG/M metagenome (GOLD analysis project Ga0316205, IMG submission 204941) | Microbial mat bacterial communities from mineral coupon in-situ incubated in ocean water Damariscotta River, Maine, United States -... | ecosystem: Environmental > Aquatic > Marine >... | reverse complement strand
TGAACAGGATCCGTTCGGGCGACCACCAGACGATCAGGTGATCCGGCGTTTCACCCGGTGCCTTGGCCAGTTCCAGATCAAACCCCTCGCGCGTGACGGTCGTCGTCTGGCCGATCCGCACTGTCGGTTCCAGATACCCCGCGCCCATGCCCTTCATCGGCCGGTCACCGGGGCCGACCCCCAGGCTGACGCGCTCGTCCGGGCGCAGGCTGATGCCGAACTGGCGCTTGGTGCGGGCCATCAGGGCCGCGTTGGGCGCCGGGCGTGACTGGTCGACGCCGACCAGATCGGATTCGAAATTGTCGGACGCGATCACCTCGACATCGCGCCCCTCGGCAAACACCGTCGCGCCGGAGATATGGTCGCGGTGCGAATGGGTCAGGATGATGGTGGTGATCGGCAAGGACGAATGCTGGCGGAAATCGGCGAGGATGTTTTCGGCGGCTTGCGTGGTTTCCGTGGTGTCGATGGCGATCACTCCCGTCGCGCCCACCAGGAAATGCACGTTCGACGCGGCATAGCCAACCGCCGAAAAGACGCCGGGCGAGAGCTCATGGATCCTCTTGATGAACTGTGCGTTCTGGGCGATCAGATTCGGATGGGCGGGCATGGCGTGTCTCCAGTCTGTTTGGGGGGCAAGGCAGAGGGGGTCAAGAACGCGGCATGACGGTGCTCAGCCCGACAGCGGCGCGGCGGTCTGCACCTGCGCCAGGTCAATGCCGGAATAGCTTATCAGGTCGCTCAGCGTCAGGGCTTCGTTTCGCTTTTCAAACACTTCGATGTATTCGACCATGGTGTTGGAATGCTCGCGCATCACGCCCTCGGCGCGCACCGCGTCGCCCTTCTGGATCGCCTCATAGATCACCTTGTGCTGCGCGTTGCCGAACCGGAGCCGGAACAGACTGCGTTCCACTCCCTGGGGCGAGGACAACACCTGCCTGTCGAACACCATGGAGCCGACCTCAAGCATCGGCAGGTGGCTGATCTGGTTGCAGGTGAACCCGACAAAATCGTTGCCGCAGCCATCCAGAATCGTTTTGTGGAAATTGGCATTTTGCTGCTGAAGCTGGCGAAGCGTGGCGTCATCCATCACGCCCAGCTCGATCAGCCGTTCGATCTCGTCGATGGCAGCGGCGAGGTTGGGCAATTGGTTGTGGCGCCCCGGCGACATGGCCATGAGCCGCGCGGCCAGGCTTTCCAGATGACCGCGCACCTGCACGGCCTGAAGAATGTCGGCCACCGTGGGGCTGTGCACCTGATAGCCGCGACCGCCGCCCCGGCGGATCACGCCTTCACGCTCCAGCAAGCGCAGCGCCAGGCGCACCGGGGTTCGCGAAACGCCGAAGATGTCGCATAGCTGCGCCTCCGACAGGCGTTCGCCCTCGCGGAACTTGCCCTGAATGATCGCCGCCCGGATCTGGGCTGCAAGGTCGGTATCGATAGAATCCATGCTGGCATTCATGCGGCTTGGGATCCTAAAGTCAAGCACAGACCGCCATTTTGCCAATTGATGCCCAGAAAATGCTTGATTTGGGATCCCTGACAGGGCTTAACTGGGGTTAACGGGCGACTCGGCCCCAAACCGGGCTTTGGTTGGGATCCCAAACGCACCATTGGCCCCGCCGCGACAATCACGTGACGAAAGATCGACAGATGAACACCGGACCGGACATCAGGACGCTACAGCATTTCATCGGCGGCGCATGGCTCGATGCCGGCGGTGGCGAGGGTTTTGACGTGCTCAACCCGCTGGATGACAGCCCCTATGCGCGCGCAGCCAGGGGCACGGGCGACGATATGCGCCGGGCCATCGCCGCCGCGCGGGCCGCCTTTCCCGCCTACCGCGATACCACCCCGAGCGAGCGTGAACGCTGGCTGCTGCGCGTGGCCGAGATTATGGAGGCGCGCAAGGACGATCTGGTCAACTGCCTGATCGACGAGATCGGCTCGCCGATCCAGAAGGCGATGTTCGAATTCACCAAGGGGCTGACCATGGTGCGCGCCGCCGCCGGCCTGTGCCGCAACGTGCGCGGCGAAACCATCCCGTCGGATCGCCCGGGCACGTTTTCGATGTCGATCCGCGCGCCGCGCGGCGTGGTGGCCGTGATTACGCCGTTCAATGTGCCGCTCATCAAGACCACGCGGCTGGTCGCCAATGCGCTGGCCGTGGGCAACACGGTGGTGCATCTGCCCTCGGAAATGGCCCCGCATCTGAGCCTGATCTTTGCCGAAATCGTCGCCGAGGCCGGGGTCCCGGCGGGGGCCTACAATGTCGTCACCGGGCTGGGCGCCGAGATCGGCGACGACCTGACCAGCAGCACGGATGTCGATTTTGTCACCTTCACAGGCTCGTCGATCATCGGCCAGCACATCAACGAGATCTGCGCGAAGAACAAGACGCCCGCCACGCTGGAACTGGGCGGCAAAAGCCCGACCCTGGTGATGGCCGATGCCGATCTGGACAAGGTTATGCCCCTGGCGGCGCGGTCGGTCTTCATGTTCGGCGGTCAGGCCTGCATCGCGTCCAGTCGGTTCTATGTCGAACGCCCGATCTACGACGAATTCGTCAAGCGCTTCGCGATGATCGCATCCAGGCTGGGCATGGGCGATCTGCGCGACCCCAACACCGTCATCGCACCGATCATTTCCGGGCGCCAGCGCCAGCGGGTCCGCGATCACATCGCCAACGCGGTGGCGGGCGGTGCGAGCATCGTTGCCGGCGGCGGATGGGAGGGCAATCGCTGCCAGCCGACCCTGCTGACCGGCGTGTCCGAGGACATGACCGTCTGCCGGTCCGAAACCTTTGGCCCGGTCACCTCGATCTATCCGATCGACAGCTATGAAGAGGGCTTGGCCAAGGCCAATGACACCGAATACGGCCTGTCCTCGGCGATCTTCACCAGGGACATAGACCGCGCGTTCCACTTCGCGCGCAACAGCAACGCCGGCATGTGCCACATCAATGGCCCGACCATCCATGACGAGGCCCATGTGCCCTTTGGCGGCAACGGCGAAAGCGGTGTCGGGCGCGAAGGCACCGACGCCGACATGGACGCCATGACCGAACTGAAATGGGTGACCGTGCAGCTATGACATTCACGCTTTACCATCACGGATCATCCGTTTGCGCCGCCAAGGTCCGGTTCGCCATGGCCGAAAAGGGCCTGGAGTGGGACGGGATCTATGTCGACATCCTCAAGGGCGAGCAGTTCGATCCTGAATACCAGAAGCTCAACCCCAAGTCGGTCGTGCCGACGCTGGTGCACGAGGGCAAGGTCATCACCGACAGCACGGTGATCTGCGAATACCTTGACCGGATCGCGCCCGAATCCAGCCTGCATCCGACGGATCCCTACGATTACGCGCAGGTGCGCTACTGGACCAAGGCGGTGGACGAGGATCTGCACCCGGCCTGCGGTGCGGTGACCTTCGTCTGTTCGCACCGCCACACCGTGGCCCGCAATCTTGGGCCCGAAGGGGTCAGGGAATTCCTGGCCTCGACACCGGAATTTTCGGTCACGGCAGACTGGAACACCAAGAAGAAGATCTTCGTCCGTGACGGGTTCGACGCGCCCGAAGCGCCTGAAAAGATCAAGCTCTATGACCGCTACCTGCACAAGATGGACGCTGCGCTGAGCGGCGGCAAGCACTGGCTGGTGGGCGACAGGCTGTCGATCGCCGATGTCGCGATGACGCCGTATGTCAACCGCATGGCGATGATGTCCATGCGCGGCCTGTGGGACGAGGGCCGCCTGCCGAACCTTGCGGCATGGTTCGCCCGGATCGAGGCCCTGCCGAATTTCACGGGCGCCCTGCTGGACTGGGTGCCCGAAGACCTGACCCATGATCTGCGCGACAACGGGGCCAAGAGCTGGCCCGAAGTCGCCCGGATCCTGGACATCGCAATCTGAACAGGGAGGGGCGCAATGGGACGTCTGACAGGAAAAACCGCTGCAATCACCGGGGCGGCGCGTGGCATCGGCGCGGTCATGGCAAAACGCATGGCCGAGGAAGGCGCGAATATCGTCGTCGGCGATGTTCTGGACACGGCGCGCACCGTGGCCGAGATCAACGAAGCCGGCGGCAAGGCTATCGGCCTGCATGTCGATGTCACCTCGGACGCGGACCTGGCGGCCATGGTCGCAGCAGCCGAGTCAGAGTTCGGCAGCCTGGACATCCTGGTCAACAACGCCTCGATCTTTGCCGCATTGCAGCCCAAGCCGTTCCTGCAGATCGACAATGACGAATTCGACCGCGTGATGACGGTGAACACGCGCGGCGTGCATCAGGCAACCAGGGCGGCGGTGCCGGCGATGCTGCGCGCCGGTCACGGCAAGATCGTCAACATCGCTTCGGGCACATTCTATTACGGCCCGCCGGGCCTGTCGCATTACACGGCGTCCAAGGGGGCGGTGATCGCCCTGACGCGCTGCCACGCGCGCGAACTGGGCGACAAGAACATCCAGATCAACGCCATTGCGCCCGGCCTGACCGAAAGCGAGGCGATGCAGGGCCATACCGGCTTCGATCCGGCGCGCGCGCCGACGGTGGCGTCGCGCTCGATCAAGCGCGAGATGCTGCCCGAGGATCTGCTGGGCTCTCTGATGTATCTGATTACCGACGACAGCAATTTCGTCACGGGCCAGACGCTGAATGTCGATGGCGGCAAAGTGAACCTGTAGGTCCAGATGAACAAACGCTATTCCCTTGTGCCCCCTGGCGGCGGACCGAATTACGACTGGTCCGCCGACCACACCTTCGTCAAGGTTTCGGCCGCCGATACCGGCGGGCATTTCACGCTGATGGAGGACAATCTGAAGGCCAATTTCAGGTTGGGTCTGCACATGCACCGGTCCCACGCGGAAACCTTCTACATTCTGGAGGGATCGGTGGCGTTCTACGTGGATGGCGACTGGATGACCGCATCCCCCGGCACCTGCCTGCACATTCCGCCCGGGATCGAACATGCCTGCACGTTGTCCGACGGCACCACCGGCGCGCGGATGTTGATGATCTTCCAGCCCGCGGGCTTCGATCAGTTCCTGGCCGAAATGACCACGATGACCGACGCCGATTTCCAGGACGAGGCGCTGATGGCCGCCCTGAATGCGAAATACGACATCGTCCCGCTGGGCCCGGTGCCCGATAGGCCGAAGGGTTGATGACATGACCACCCACCGCAACCTGCTGTTCATCATGTGCGACCAGTTGCGCTGGGACTACCTGTCCTGCGCCGGCCACAAGACGCTCCACACCCCCAATATCGACGCGCTTGCGGCGCGCGGTGTGCGCTTTTCCAATGCGTATTGCAATTCGCCGATCTGCGGCCCCAGCCGGATGAGCATCTATACCGGGCGCTACATGTCATCGCATGGGGCGACAGCAAATTTCGTTCCGCTGCGCATCGGTGAACGCAATATCGGTGACTACCTGAAACCTTTGGGCGTGCGCCCCGTTCTGGTCGGCAAGACGCACATGATCCCGGACCGCGACGGGATGCAGCGCCTTGGCCTTGATCCGCAAAGCCCGCTGGGCGTTCACCACTGTCAGGCCGGGTTCGAACCCTTCGAGCGCGACGACGGCATTTTCCCCGACACGATGATGAAAGCGCAGCCGCGCTACAATGACTACCTGCGCAGCCGGGGCCATGAGGGTGGCAACCCCTGGCACTGGGCGGCGAACGCCGTCGACACGCCCGATGGCGTCCGGTCCGGGTTCTTCAACGATATCGCCCACCTTCCGGCGCGGGTCACGGATGAAGACTCCGAAACGCCCTACATGACGCGCCGGGCGATGGAATTCCTGGCCCGGGATGACGGCGAAAAGCCATGGCTGCTGCATCTGTCCTACATCAAGCCGCACTGGCCCTATATCGCGCCACCGCCCTACAACGACATGTTCGGCCCCGATGACGTGCAGGCCCCGGTCCGGTCCGAGGCGGAACTGGTCGATGCCAACCCGCTGATGGCGCATTTCATCGACCGGATCGCCGGCCAGACCTTCAGCCGCGGGGACGCCGTTCGCCGGATCGTGCCGACCTATATGGGGCTCATCAAGCAGATCGACGACCAGCTGGGCCTGCTGTTCGACTTCATGGACAGCCGGGGACTGCTGGAGTCGACCACCATCGTGTTCACCTCGGATCACGGGGATTACCTGGGCGATCACTGGATGGGCGACAAGGACTATTTTCATGACCCCTCGGTCAAGATCCCGCTGATCGTCGCGGACCCCGACCCGATGATGGATGCCACGCGCGGCACCGTGTCCGATGCGCTGGTGCAGGGGATTGACCTGTTGCCGACCTTTATCGAGCATTTCGGCGGTCAGGTTCCCAGGCACCTGATCGACGGCGTCTCGCTGCGCCCCTTGCTGACGGGCGAAGCCGAAAGTGTCAACGACATCGTCGTCTCCGAATATGATTACCACCAGCAGGTCTTTGCCGCGCAGACCGGGCGCGGGCCGCGCGACTGCCGGATCTACATGGTTATGAGCCGGGATTGGAAATACATCCACGCCCCCGGCTTCGCACCCGTGCTGTTCGACCGCGCCAATGACCCTGACGAGGTGACCGATCTCGGCCTGTCGGGCGAACACGAACCGGTGCGCGCCCGGATGCACGCGCGGCTGGCCGACTGGGCGCTGCAATACCGCCAGCGCGAAACCTATGACGATGCCACCGCGGCGCGGTTTTCAGGGTTCGAGGAAAAGGCCGGGGTGCTGATCGGCTACTGGGACGAGCGCGACATGCTGGACCCGGCCAATATTCCGACACCCGACAACCAGCCCGCCCTTGCGCCGGACGCCGGCGACCGGGGGACAGCATGACCCAGCGCCCCGTTGAACTCCGCGTTGCCGGGGTCGCATCCTTCTGTTTCACGCTGGTGATCCTGACCTACGCCGCCGCCGGGCCGATATCGGAACTGGTGCGCTGGATCATCGAAGCCACCACGCCCGCATTCGACGAATTGTCCCGGCGCGATCAGCGGATCCTGTTTCGCGAGCATTGGCTGGGCGCGGGCTTCAAGGCGTTCGAGAGGGTCTTTTTGCTGCCGACCGGGCTGATCCTGGGGCTGCCATTGCTGTTTGCTTTCGGCATATCCTTCTTGTCCCTGCCGATGCGGTGGCGCTGGTTGAACTGGGCGCTGACAGCGGTGTCCACTCTGGTCTTGCTGTTCTGGGTGTCAAAGCTGCTGGCGGTCGATGGCGGCGCGTTGCCGTCTGCCCGCCCCTTGGATTTCTGGTTGTTCCCGCTGGCGACGGCGCTGGTCCTGTATCTGACCTGGCGCCAGTTTGGCGGCTTCATCGTCGGATTCTGCCTGTTCTGGATCGGCTATTTCTTCGTGCGCGGCGTGCTGCCCGCCTGGACCGGGATTCTGGCCGGATCCGAGGCAACAGCCGCGCAATCCATGCGCTCGATGGTGCTGAATTTCTGGTCCCAGACGGGCGGGATGTTTGGCCAGCCCTTGCAGGTCGTTTCCGGCAACGTGCTGATCTTCATCGTCTTTGGCGCGGTGCTGATGGCGTCCGGCGCGGGCGAGTTGCTGATGAAGATCGCCAACCGCCTGACCGGGCGCTTCACCGGCGGCGCGGCCCATGCCGCCGTGGCCTCTTCGGCGCTGTTCGGCACTCTCTCGGGCGCGGCGATCTCGAATGTCGTATCGACCGGCGTGATGACCATTCCGGTCATCAAGAAATCGGGCTTTCGCCCCGCCTTTGCCGCCGCGGTCGAGGCCGCGGCCTCGACCGGCGGGCAAGTCATGCCGCCGGTGATGGGGGTTGTCGCGTTCTTTGTCGCCGGGCAGATCGGGCTTGAATATCGCTACATCGTTGTCGCGGCCATCGTTCCCGCGATCCTGTTCTACCTGGGCACTTTCCTGACCGTCTATTTCGAGGCGCGCCGCCAGGGCATTGGCCCGCTGCCGCCCGAAGCGCGCCCCGGGCTGACCGGCAAGGAGCGCATCCAGACCCTGGTGTTCATCCTGCCGCTGGGCACGCTGAGCTATTTTCTCTTTGAGCAGCCCTCGGTGCAGAAAGCCGGGTTCTACGGCTTCATCGTCGCCCTGGTCAGTGCCCTGGTGCTGTTTCGCGATTTCCGGTCCTGGAGCAGGCTTTATCGCGCCTTTGCCGAAGCCGGGCGCATGTCGGCGTCGATCATCGTGATCGTCGCGGCGATCGGTCTGATCGTCGGGCTGATCCAGGTTTCCGGCTTTTCGGGCCGCCTGTCCCTGTTGCTGACCCAGCTTGCCGATGGGCCGCTGTTCCTGACGCTGGTTATCGTCGCGCTTGGGTCTACCGTGCTGGGGATGGGGCTTCCGCCGGGGGCGACCTATTTCATCATCGTCATCGCCCTGTCATCGGGCATCGACGCGGTCGGCATCGCGCCGCTGACCCTGCACCTGTTCGTCGTTTTCTTTGCCGTAATGTCGACCGTCACGCCGCCGGTGGCGCTTGCCGCCTTTGCCGCCGCACCGATTGCCGGGGCTAACCCGGTGGAGACGGGCTTTCAGGCGGCGCGCCTGGCTCTGGCCGGTTTCATCATACCCTTCGTTTTTGTCTACCACCCGGCGGTGCTCTACAAGCTTCAGGTCCTGTTCGAATGGTTCGGCGGCGAATTGCCGAATTCGCGCGCCATGGTCGACGTGGCAACCGTCGGCTGGCCGGAATTCTTCTGGATCCTGATCGCCTTCGCTCTGGCCATGTGGCTGATCGCTTCGGCCCTGACCGGGTATGAAAAGAACCGCCTGAACCGCTACGAGCGCCTGCTGCGCTCCGTGGTCGGGCTGGTGGTTCTGGTTCCAAATATGGTGATCGCCGTGCCGGCGTTTGCCGCCGGTGTCGGGCTGGTTGTCCTGCACCGATTCCTGGGGGGCGAGCCATCGCCTGTCGATCAGCTTGCCCCCGCACATCGCACGGAATGAGGGAGGAAAACTCATGCGTATTCTAGCCGCGGCCACGTGTTCGGCCATGATTCTGACGGGGGCCGCGCAGGCCCAGGACACAACATTGCGAATGGCGACCATCGCGCCCGGTCTGAGCGCGGCGATCACCATGGCGACCTTCGCCAATATCGTCACCGACAATCTTGATGACATCAGTATCGAGGTCTCGGGCGGGGGTGCGGCCACGCTGCACATGATGGAGGTCGCGCGCGGCAATCTGGACATGTCGATGACCAACCCGGTTGTCCACAGCCTGATGGCCGGCGGCCGTGCGATGTATCGCAACGAGCCCGAGGCCCCGGCGCTGTCCGAAAACCTGCAACTTCTGATGTTGTATCCGTATGGCCAGTATCACTTTGCGGTGCGCGCCGACAGCGACATCCAGGTGCTGGATGATCTGGAAGGCGCATCGGTCTTTCTGGGGCCGCAGGGCGGCGGCGCCTACAACGCCGCGCGCGGATGGGTCGAGGCCACGACGGGTCTTGTCGCCGGCGAGGATTACGACGCCATCACCGCCAATTGGCAAACCGGGTTCCAGGCCTTTCTTGATGGCACGATCGACGTTTATGTGAACGGCTGTCTGGATCCTTGCGGCCAGTTCATCCAGTTCACCGAAACCGAGGCAATTCGCTTCATTGGCCCCGAAAGCTACGAAGGCGACGCGGTGCAGGACTTCCTGGGCCGGTTCCGGTTCCTTGACGAGGTCCCGGCAGGCGCCTATGAGCGCCAGCTCAACGACGGGCCGGTGATGTCGTTCAACGTCGCTGTCGGCATCGGTGTGCGCGCTGATCTGGATGAGGACACGGTCTATCGGGTCACGCGTGCATTCTGGGACAATATCGGTCAGATCAGTTCGACCGCGCCCTGGGTCGCCGGGCTGGACCCGGGTTTTGCCGTGTCGAATATCGGTGGCATGACCGTCCATCCTGGTGCCGCGCGCTATTACCGCGAAGCCGGCGTAATGGAATGACGCCGGACATGCGCCGGGCCCGGCCCGGCGCATGTTCCCGCATCGTCAACCGCGTCAACCGCGGCGCGCTGACCGGCCCCGTGGCCCGGGACGAGGCGCCGCACTCGATCGACCTGGCAAACTTGGCCGACCTGGCAAACTTGGCCGACCTGGCAAACTTGGCCGACCTGCCAAACTTCGCGGATCAGTCGTCGAACGGCGTCATCTGCGCGACGATCACGGCGTTTTCATCCAATGCGCGCTGCATCAAGGCGCGCTCCTTGGCGTCGATCTCCTCGCCATCCTCGATCCGTTCCGCAAGCGTGCCGTAGCCGGTCACATCCAGCGGCGCCAGATCGGCCTGTTTCAGGATTGCCACGGTTTCGCGCACCGCCTCGGCTTCATCGACTCCCGAAGCATAGCATAACAGCCCTGCCCCGGTGCTGCCCTTTGGCAGGCCGTCACCGTCCTTGCGGCCGACCTGAACCAGCAAGGTGAAGGCCTGCTGTCTGGATCTGGGCGTGTCGGTCATGGCGTGAACTCCCCCGAAGATGCCCGGTTCTGGTGGCAGGAAATCGGGCCAACCGCAAGGGATCAGGCCAGTTCCGCCCGGATCATCGCTGCAAGTTCGGCGCCCCAGGCCGCATAAATCGACGGACCCGGATGAAACCCGTCCCGGGCCATCATCGACGGGTCCAGCCGCGAAGGGTCGAACGGATGGTGGTGCACCGAACCTGTCGAGGCCGCGGCCAGCGCCCGGTCGAACCGGGCAGCCTGGGCGCCCAGCACATTGCGCAAGGGGCGCGGCAGCAGCGGAAAGCCCTGCATCGGCGGCAGGCCGGCACGCCACTGCGCCCGCACGCCCCAGCGTTCGCGCAGCAACGCCGATATCGCCTGCTGCTCGGCCAGCCAGCGCCGCAGGGGCCGTTGATGGGTGACATCGTTGACGCCCAACGCGGTGAGCGCCACGTCAAAAGGCGCGGGCGTCAGGGCCGATAGCCTTGCCAGCGCCTTCGCCGTGGTGTCGCCTGTCCGCGCCTCAAGCCGCCAGTGAACCGTGAAATGCGGTGCCAGTCCGGCCACCAACTGACCGCTGATCGCCTGATCCTGATGGGACACGCCGACCCCCGCCGCCGACGAATCGCCCGCGATCAGCACGCGTAACATCGGCCCGGCGCCAGCCACCCCGTGACGTGGCCCGTCCGGTTCGGGCAAGATCAGCGCCCGCCTGCGAACCTGGATCGCCTGGGCGACCAACAGCGGCGACAGAACAAGCCGTGCTGGAATGCTGGATAACATCGTCCCTCCCTGCGCCAAATCGACCCGGGGCCATTGATCCGCCCCGGCCGCCCTGCCATCATTCGGCCCGGAAACAGGAGTACCCCGCATGAAATCCGTAAAAGACATGGTCGCCGCTGCCAATGAGGTCGTTCGCCACGCCCCGGCGGCAAGCCTGTTCGCGCAACATGGCACCAAGGGCGTGACCTTTGTCGACCTGCGCGACCCGCGCGAGCTGGACCGCGAAGGCATGATCCCCGGTGCCTTTCACTGCCCGCGCGGGATGCTGGAATTCTGGATCGACCCCGCAAGCCCCTACGCCAAGCCGCAGTTCCAGACCGGAGACACGTTCATTTTCTATTGCGCGTCGGGCTGGCGCTCGGCGCTGTCCGCGCAGGCCGCGCAGGACATGGGTTTGGCGAATGTCATGCACATCACCGACGGGTTTTCCGGCTGGAAGAACGGTGGCGGCCCGGTTGGCGAAAAGGAACAGAAAAAGGACTGATCCGGCGGGATCAGCCCTTGCGCCGGACATCAACCCCGGGATCAGTCGCGCAGCAACTCGTTGATCGAGGTTTTTGAGCGCGTCTGCGCGTCCACCCGCTTCACGATCACCGCGCAATACAGATTGACCCCGTTCCTTGACGGCATCGACCCCGCGACGACTACCGACCCGGCGGGCACTTCGCCATACATCACCGCGCCGGTTTCACGGTCCACGATCTTGGTGGACTGTCCGATGAACACGCCCATTCCCAGAACCGAGCCTTCGCGGATGATGCAGCCTTCGACGACTTCCGAGCGCGCGCCGATGAAGCAGTTGTCCTCGATGATCGTGGGGCCGGCCTGCATCGGCTCCAGCACGCCGCCGATGCCGACACCGCCTGACAGATGCACGTTCTTGCCAATCTGCGCGCAGCTGCCGACCGTGGCCCAGGTGTCCACCATGGTGCCGCTGTCCACATACGCGCCCAGGTTCACGAAGGACGGCATCAGGACCACGCCCGGCGCGATATAGGCGGATTTGCGCACCACGCAATTGGGCACGGCGCGAAAGCCCGCCGCCGTCCAGTGCGCGGCGTCCCAGTCCTTGAACTTGCTGTCAACCTTGTCCCACCAGCTGCCACCCTGCGCGCTGCCGCCCTGCATTTCCATGTCCTTCAGCCGGAACCCCAGCAGCACGGCCTTCTTGGCCCACTGATTCACATGCCAACCGCCGTTTGCCTGCCGTTCGGCCACGCGCAACCCGCCGCTGTCCAGCGCGTCCAGTGTCGCTTCGATCGCCTCGCGGGTCTCGCCGGTGGTGGCAGGGGTGATCTGATCGCGGGCCTCCCATGCGGCTTCGATGGCGGCTTCCAGTTGGGCGTTGGACATGGCGCGTCCTCCTTGGTCTCTGAGTGGGTCCGGGCGCCTGAATTGCGGCACGTTTCGCACCGGCTTAGACACGAAAGCGGCGCGGCGTGCAATTGGCTTGACGCATGGGGTTGGTCAGTTCAACGGATCGGGCGCCGGGTTCGCGCCGCAGACAAGCACCGCCACGCGTTCGCCGGCTTCGGGCTGGTAGGCCCCGCTCAAGAGCGCCGCCAGGGCCGTGGCCCCCGCCGGTTCCACCAGTTGCCGGATTTCCTGCCACAGCACCCGCTGGGCCTGAACGATGGCATCATCATCCACCAGCACCGAGCGCGCGCCAAATCGCCTGGCCAGATCAAAACAGATCCGCCCGATCCGCCGCGCACCCAGCGCGTTGGCGGCCACGCCCGATACCTCGACATCGACCGGCGCCCCCGCCGCCAGCGCGGCATGCAGCGCGCACGACGTCCGGGGTTCGACCAGAACCACCCGGCGCCGGTCTTGCAGCCATCCGATTGCCCCCGCGCCCAGCCCTCCGCCGCCGACGGCGATCAGCACCGTATCCGCTTCCAGCCCCTGGTTTTCCCATTCAGCCAAGCAGGTGCCCTGCCCGGCCACGGTTGGCACCGTATCATACGCGTGAACCTGCATCGCGCCGGTTGCGGCCTCATGCGCCTGTGCCGCCATGAAGGCGTCGGCATAGGCACCCGGCACAACCGTCATTTCAGCCCCGAAACGCCGGATCAGCGCGATCTTCGACGCTCCCGCCATTTCCGGCACGAATATCTGCGCCGGGATCCCCAGACGTGCCGCCGCGAAAGCCACCGCCGCGCCTTGAAACTGCCGGTGTGCTGAAGCTGCTCCAGCTTGACCGCGCACGGGTCCGCCAACCCAGACAGCGTCAATACGGCCACCGGCGTGCGGCGCACATGGCCCTCGATGCGGTCCTGCGCGGCGATGATCTCGTCTCTCCAATCCATGGCAGACCTCTGGTTGCGTGGCTGTTACTGGCATTGCGCGCGCCACAAGGGTAGTCATGAATCCAGAGCAGTGAAAAGGACCTCAGGCATGAACACCCCGCGCGCGCGCGTTTTTCGCGACAGTCATCAGGATATCGAAGCCGCGCGTCAAATTCCGCAGACGCCGCAAACACAATCGCCTGCCTATCGGTTGGCCTTCGCCGACAATGATTTCCTGTGCCGCCCCGAGCTGCGTCCGGTGCGCCTGCAACTGGAATTACTGAAGGCGGAAATGGCGATGAACGAGGCCGGCATCAATTCAACCGTGGTGCTGTTCGGCGGCGCCCGCATTCCCGCGCCGGTCAATGCCGGTTCGGCCCGCACCGAAACGCTGGGAAAATTGTCGAAATATTACGACGAGGCGCGGCGTTTTGCCCGGCTGGTCACGCAGGCATCGCTGGCCGATGGCGGCACCGAAAACGTGATCTGCACGGGCGGTGGCCCCGGCGTCATGGAGGCGGGAAACCGCGGCGCCGCCGAGGCGGGCGGCGTCTCGATCGGGCTGAACATCGTCTTGCCGCATGAGCAGGCGCCCAACGCCTATGTCACGCCCGAGTTGAGCTTCAACTTCCACTATTTCGCGATCCGCAAGATGCACTTTCTGATGCGTGCGCGCGCCATTGCGGTGTTCCCCGGCGGGTTCGGAACGCTGGATGAAATGTTCGAGACCCTGACGCTGATCCAGACCCGGCGCATGGAACCGGTGCCCATCCTGCTGTTCGGGCGCGGTTTCTGGGACGAGGTCGTCAATTGGAAGGCGCTGGCCGACGCGGGCACCATCTCGGACGAGGATCTGTCGCTGTTTCGCTACGTTGAAACCGCCGAAGACGCATTGGCGGCGATGTCCGAATGACTGCGCAGTTCCTGGCCTTGCCTCAGGCGCCGCCCCCGGTGGCCCGCAAGGGCAGCACCACGCCGCCGGACGTTCGCCGCCCCCTTTCGGCAATCAACCGCCCCAGTGCGGAATGCAGCCTGTCCAGTTGCAAGGGCTTGGTCAGGCAATCGTCAAACCCGGCCTTGAGATATCCGTCGACCTGATGGGACATCGCGTTGGCGGTAAACGCCACGATCGGCAGCAATGTCGCCGGAACCCGTCCCCCCGGTTGCGTCGCGCGCCGCGCCTCTCGCGCGCGGATTTCGCGCAGCACTGAAACGCCATCCATACCCGGCATCGAGATGTCCAGGACAATCAGATCGAACTGATCCCCGTCGTAAGCGTCAAGCGCCTGCGGGCCATCTTCAACCAGGACCGCCGCGATTCCCAACTGGCCCATCATCGCCCCCAGGATCATCCGGTTCGTGCGGTTGTCATCGGCCGCAAGGACCCTGAGCCCCTGCAGATCGAGCCCTGCGGCAGAGGGCGCCGGCAGCTCGATCTCGGACATGTCGGTGCGCGGAATGGGCAGCTCGATGGTCACCAGCGTCCCGGTCCCCAACGAGGAATCGAGCGCGATGTTCCCGCCCATCATCTGCACCAGCCGGGCGACGATCGGCATGCCCAGCCCGGTCCCGCCGAACCGCCGGGCGATAGAGCTGTCGGCCTGGCCGAAGTCTTCGAACACATGGGTCTGCTGATCCACATCCATGCCAATTCCGGTATCGCGCACCGACAGGATCAGCCGTTCAGAACTACCGCAGTCGAGTTCGACATGAACGGACCCGCGTTCGGTGAACTTGACGGCGTTGGAAATCACGTTGTGCAGGATTTGCAGCACGCGGTGAGGATCGCCCAGCCGGGCGATCTGCCCATCCCCCATCATCGAAACGCCGAAGGACAGCCTCTTTTCCGCCGCCTTCAGAGTGTGGACGGATTCAATCCGCTGCGCCATGTCGGCCGGCACGAACGGCACGGCCTCGATCGACATCTGGTCCGCCTCGATCTTGGACATGTCCAGAAGATCATTGATGATGCTCAGCAGCAAGGCGCCGGAATCGTGCATGATATTGACCATGCGGCGCTGATCCTCGTCGCTGACCAGTTGCTCCAGAACCTCGGCAACGCCCAGCACGCCGTTCAGGGGGGTGCGCATCTCGTGGCTCATCTTGGCCAGGAAATTCGATTTGGCTGCATTCGCGCGCTGCGCCTCGTCCAGCGCCTCCTGGCGCGCGGCCTCGGACGCCACCTGGTCCGTCACGTCCAGCAACACGTACACGACACGGGCCTGCGACTGCTCGTCCCCCTCCACCCTCGTTGCATGCACTGAACAATATCGCAATCCTTCGTCGCAATGCAGCGCAAAGCGTTCGTCGATGACCGGTTCTCCGTCCCGGATCACACGGTCAAACGGGGTTGTGCCGGGCGCATAATGCTGCCCGTCACCGCGCGTGTATCGCCAATGGTCGCTGTCATGTGCAACGCCGATCATCTCGGCGCGGGTCGCGCCCATGATAGTCTCGGCCGCGTCATTCGCAAAGCGGATGACGCCCTCGTCATCCAACACCAGAATCCCCATCGCCGATGTCGCCAGGATCGACGCCAGAAAGGCCCGTTCCGACGCCAGGTCATGCTGCGCCTTGCGCACCGCCTTGTCCTTTTCCTGACGCACCAGGACCGAGCAGATCACATCCGCCACCGATTGCAGCAGATAGACCTCGCCGGGCAGAAAGGCGTGGGTCTTGTGGACCCCGTCGAAACCCACAAACCCGTAGGTCGCCCCTTCCCAGCGCATCGGCACCAGAAGGATCGAACGGATCATCTGTGCTTCCAGGATCGCCCGGCTGGGGGATCCGTCCTCAAGCTCAGACACGTCTGGCACATGGAAATGCTCCCCCATGTCCAACGTCTCGGCAATCGGCCCGTAAAGTTCGATCGGCAGGCCCTGCAGCTGGTCGATCGCCGGTTCAATGCCCTCGGCGCACCATTCATGGGTGTTGTTGGTGACATCGCCGTCATGCACGAAGACATAGGACCGATCCCGCAGGCAGTAGTCTCCCAGCCGCGCGATGGCCTGTTCGATGGCGGCATCGGTCTGATCGATCGGTGCCCTGAGCAGATCGTTCAGGATCTCGACCACCAGCGCCTGGATCCGCGTCAGCCGGGTTTCGTTGTTGATCGTCTTGTCTTGCATGCCTGACCCATGTCCCTTGCTTGCCCCTCGGCGCGCCGCCGAGCCGACCCCTCTGACCACAGGTAGCCAATACCGGTTAAGGTTTCGTTTCGCCGTTCAAGGCCGCAGGGCGCGCACGCGGGCAAGGTGATAACCGAACTGTGACCTGTCTGAACCGTTGCGTCAATGAACTCGGCGCGCGCGGTCTTTTGCCGACCGGCTTGCCTGGCCGGGCTCCATCCGGTAGCACCGCCCGAAGCCGCGACAAAGGATGCGCCCATGTCCGACACCCCCGTTGATCCCGTGGACCTGACGGCGCGCCTGGTCCGTTGCCGATCTGTCACGCCCGCGGATGGCGGTGCCCTGGCGCTGCTTGATGAACTCTTGTCGAAAGCCGGATTCGACTGCACGCGCGCCGACCGCAACGGCACCGTGAACCTTTTCGCACGGTGGGGCGCCAAAGGCGCCAGCCGGAGCCTGGGCTTCAACGGACATACCGATGTCGTCCCGCCCGGCGACCCGGCGCTGTGGCGCTTCGATCCGTTTTCAGCGCGAATCGAGGAGGGGCAGCTTTGGGGACGCGGCGCTTGCGACATGAAATCAGGCGTCGCCGCCTTCGCTGCCGCGGCCGTCGATTTCGTGCGCCAGACGCCACCGGACGGGGCCGTTATCCTCGCCATCACCGGGGACGAGGAAGGCGAGGCAACCGACGGCACGGTCGCCCTTCTGGACTGGATGACACAGAGCGGCGAGCGAATGGAGCATTGCCTCGTCGGCGAACCGACCTGCCCTGAAATCATGGGCGAGATGATGAAGAACGGACGCCGGGGATCCATGAATGTGCGCCTCACGGCCACCGGCGCACAGGGCCACGCCGCCTACCCGCACCGCGCGCGCAATCCCTTGCCGGCACTAGTGTCCCTGCTGGACCGTCTGGCCCGCCAGCCGCTCGACAACGGCAACGCCAATTTCGACCCTTCGACCCTGGCCCTGACCACCATCGACACCGGCAACCCGGCGACCAACGTGATCCCCGCAAGCGCCAGCGCCGCCTTGAATATCCGTTTCAACGATCTCCATACCGGCGAGAGCCTGTCACGCTGGCTGCGCGCCGAAGCCGCGGCGGTCGCGTCACAGACAGGCATCGCCCTTGATCTGGCCATCAAGGTGTCCGGTGAAAGCTTTGTCACCGATCCGGGCTGGTTCACCGATCTGGTCAGCGACGCCGTCCAGGCCGAAACCGGGATCCGCCCGGCGCTGTCGACCTCCGGCGGCACCTCGGATGCACGGTTCATCAAGAGCCATTGCCCGGTGGTCGAAATCGGCCTTGTCGGCGCGTCCATGCATCAGGTCGACGAACATGTCGACATCGCCCATATCCACAAATTGAAGGCGATCTACGGCCGCATCCTGACGTGCTATTTCAACGCACCCTGACCCATCTTTGTGCCCAAAATATCCCGGAGTGAATGGGCCGCAGGCCCAGAGAGGCAGCGCCTCTCCATCGCAACCAGAACAACAAGCGCGCCCGGCAGGGCGCGCTTTCCGCTGGATAGCTCAGCGGGTCAGGCCCGCTATCCGGGCAGGCCGGAAAAACTCAGTAGCTGCGGATCAATCCTACCAACCGGCCCTGAACCTTGACCTGATCGTCCCGCAGCATCCGCGTTTCATAGGCCGGGTTGGCCGCCTCCAGCGCGATCATGCCGCGCATCCGGCGAAACCGTTTCAGCGTCGCTTCATGATCCTCGACCAGGGCCACGACAATATCCCCGTTATCCGCCGTCGTCTGTTCGCGGATCACCACGATGTCGCCGTCATTGATCCCCGCCTCGATCATCGAATCGCCTTTGACCTCCAGCGCGTAATGATGCCCCTTGCCGGACAGCATAGAACCGGGCACGGACACATGGTCCGCCACTTCCGAAATCGCCTCGATCGGCGTGCCCGCGGCGATGCGGCCCATGATCGGCAGGGATTGCGCATGCACCTCGCGGACCGGCAGGGCGTTGGCCACGCGGCCGCGCTTTGGCGGCGCATCGCCGTCGATCACCCGCGGAACATGGCGCGATTGGGCGCTGTCGGGCATGCGCACCACCTCGATGGCGCGGGCGCGGTGCGCCAGCCGGCGGATGAAGCCACGCTCTTCCAGTGCTGTAATCAGCCGGTGAATCCCCGACTTCGAACGCAGGTTCAGCGCGTCCTTCATTTCGTCGAAAGACGGCGGCACACCGTCGCGCCGCATGCGGGCATCGATCAGTTCCAACAGTTCAAGCTGCTTGCGGGTCAACATGCGCACCCTCCTCAGGATGGACCGTAAAAGTTCACCCTAAGTTCTATGCCCGTTCTCAAAACCTGTCAACCGTGCGATGCGGACTCATATCTGGATATACCGCACCGGGTGGCCCGCCGGGCGCGCGGGGTCGCCGATCGGGCGGATCAGCAGCGCATCCGATGACGCAAGAACCCCCACCAGCGCGCTGTCCTGCCGGCTGACCGCGCGAATGCGCCCCTCGGGCTCCAGCACCGCGCGCATGTAATGCGTGCGCGGGCCATTGGCCGCGACCGGTTCGGACAGGACCGCGCCATGGGTTGGCGCGGGCCACGCGCCCAGCCCCTGCAGCGCACGCAGGGCAGGCAGCAAAAACAGATGGGCGCAGACCAGCGCCGATACCGGGTTGCCCGGCAGCCCGACCATCAGCGCATCGAACAGGCGGCCGGCCATCAGCGGTTTGCCGGGCCGCATGGCGATCTTGTAGAAGGCACGTTCCGCGCCCAGCGCCTGCGTGACCGGCGCGACCAGGTCGTGATCGCCGACCGAGGCCCCGCCCAGCGTGACGATCACATCACAGCCGCGCGCCATTTTCAGCACGGTGGTCAGTTGTTCCACGCTGTCGCGGGCGATGGGCAAAACGCGCGCCTCGGCCCCTTCGGCTTCGATCATCGCCTTCAGCGCGAACACCGACGAGGCGACGATCTGGTCCGGCCCCGGATCCTCGCCCGGCATCACCAGTTCGTCCCCGGTGGCGATCAGCGCCACGACGGGGCGGCGATAGACCGGCAGGTCCGGCAGGTTCATCGAGGCCAGCAACCCCAGATCGACCGGCCGCAACCGGCGCGGCGCGCTGACCGCGTCCCCGGCCCTGAAATCATTGCCGGCGGGGCGGATATTGGCCCCTTTTCCCAGCGTTGGCAGCAGCGTGATGGTATCGCCGTCGCGGGTCACATCTTCCTGGATGACCACATGATCCACGCCTTTCGGGATCGGCGCACCGGTGAAGATGCGCAGCGCCTGCCCCGCGCCCACCGAATCACCGAAGGCATTGCCTGCCCCCGCTTCGCCGATCACCTCAAAGCTTTGCCCTGGTTGCACCGGCCCCTTGACCGCGTAGCCGTCCATCGCCGAGCCATCGAACGGCGGCTGATCGCGCCGCGCCGTCACCGGGGCCGCCAACACCCGCCCCGACGCCTGCGCCAGTGGCACGGTTTCGATGCCGGTGGGCGTGCACAGCGCAAAGATCCGGCTCAGAGCGTCCTCAACGGGGATCATGGGCATCGTCCTTTTCGATCTGAGCGGCTTCCCACTCGGCATAGGTCTGGCCGGTTTCGGTGTGGATCCAGGCAGAACGGCCGTAGGCGCCAACGCCGCCGGCGATTGCCCCCGCCGCTGTGGCGCTGGAGAACGCGTAATCCTGTGTCAATTCACCGACCGAACCGCGCGGAACGATCAGTTCCCTTTCCCGCAGTTCATCGTGCAGACGTTGATATGTCCTATCATACTTTCGATCACCTGCCCAAGCCAGCCGGACGGTGGAACCTGCTTGCATGATCCACTCGCCGTCCAATAACTTCGCTGTTGCTTCGATCCCCTGTTTGGGTAGGCGGAAAATGAACATCGCCACTTCACGCGACGCTTGCGCGGCAGTCTCAAGTGGATTGGTCGCCACCCGCTTCCGGCTCAAAAACGCATCCACACGGATCGCGGGCAGCACCATCATCAGCGTGTCCAGAAACGACTCCATGCTGGCCGTCGCGGCCTCGGACAGGCTGCTGCGGGGCGGCGTGTTGCCGTTTTCCAGCGCAATCGCGCCGACATCGCGGGCGATTTCGACCAGCCGGGCCTCCAGATACTTCACATGCGCCTTGTGCAGCGCGTCGCCGGTGGTGGTGATCAGGATCACCTGCTCCCACCACTCCTTGGCCTTGACGTGGTCGCGCAGGCGCGAACCGATATCCTCGGCCTCGCCAACATACAGCCGAGCGCGCCCGTCGACCTCGCCCAGCAGCAGATAGACCCCGGTGCGCCGCGCCTCATCGCGCCCCAGCGCCTCGCGGATCTGGGTGCGGGGCGCGCGCAGGACGTGGCCGGTCCAGTTGAACACCTCGGCGGTCAGCATCCCGTCGGGGCGGCCGTCGATGAAGTAGAGTTCCAGCGACCGGCCCGCGGCGTTCATCCCTGCCCCCGCTCATAGGTGCCGGATTTGCCGCCTTCCTTGCGCAAGACCGCGATGCCGTCGATCTCCATGCCCTTTTCCACGGCCTTGAGCATGTCATAGACCGTCAAGGCGGCAACGGACGCCGCCGTCAGCGCCTCCATCTCCACACCGGTCTGGCCGGTGGTGCGCACCTCGGCGGTGATGCGCACGCCGGGCAAGTCAGGATCAGGGAGCAGATCCACGGCAACCTTGGTGATCGGCAAGGGGTGGCACAGCGGGATCAGTTCGCTGGTGCGCTTGGCCGCCATGATCCCCGCCAGTCGCGCCACACCCAGCACATCGCCCTTCTTGGCGGTGCCCGCCAGCACATGCGCCAGGGTCTGCGGTGTCATCACCACATGCGCGCAGGCGCTGGCGGTGCGGGCGGTCACGGGCTTGCTGCCGACATCGACCATCACCGCGCGGCCTTCGGCGTCGAAATGGGTCAGCCCAGTCTTGTCGTCGCCAGTCTTGTCGTCGCCGGTCTTGTCGTCGCCGGTCTTGTCGTCGCCGCTCATGCCGGCACCGGTCTTGTCGTCGCCGCTCATGCCGGCACCGGATCGGCCAGCAGGGCGCGGGTCGCCTTGGCCACATCGCCTTGCCGCATCAGGCTTTCACCAATCAGGAATGTGCGCGCGCCGCATCCGGCCATGTCGGCCAGATCTTGGGGCGTGAACAGCCCGCTTTCACAAACCAGAAGCCGGTCCATTGGAACCCTAGGGGCCAGGCTGCGGGTGGTGTCCAGCGTCGTTTCAAAAGTGTTCAGGTTGCGGTTGTTGATCCCCACCAGCGGCGATTTCAAGGCCAGCGCGCGGTCCAGTTCGGCCCCGTCATGCACCTCGATCAGCGCGTCCATGCCCCAATGAAAAGCCGCGTCCTCCAGTTCGGCGGCCTGCGCGTCGGAAACCGAGGCCAGGATAATCAGGATGCAATCCGCACCCCAGGCGCGGGCCTCGGCCACCTGATAGGTGTCATACATGAAATCCTTGCGCAGGCAGGGCAGGGACACGGCGGCGCGGGCCTGTTTCAGAAACGCCGGCGCGCCCTGAAAGCTGGGCGTGTCGGTCAGCACCGACAGGCAGGTGGCGCCGCCGTCCTCATAAGCGCGGGCCAGCGCGGGCGGATCGAAGTCGGCGCGGATCAACCCCTTGGACGGGCTGGCCTTCTTGATCTCGGCGATCAACCCGTAGCCTGTCTGGCTGGCCGTGCGCAGCGCGTTGGCAAAGCCGCGCGGGGCCGAGGCGGTGCGCGCCCGCGCCTCCATCTCGGCCAGAGGCACGGCGGCCTTGGCGGCGGCGACCTCCTCCAACTTGTAGGCCTTGATCCGGTCCAGAATGGTTGTGGTCATGGCGCGCCTCCTTGTCGGCACAGACCTAGCGCGGCGGGGCGGCAAAGAAAAGCCGTCAGGTTCCGGGCCGCCGGGGCGTCTGGCGCATCAAAGCGCGCGCCCATGCCCGTTACCCGACCACCTGCTGGCGCATGAAGTTCAACCGCTCGAAGATCGGCGCATCCGAGAAATGGAACAGGTCGAACTGGGTTTCCGCCTGCAAGACGTAGGGGATCCAGGACGGCGCAACAAAAATGTCGCCGGTGTCCAGCGCCAGGGTTTCGCCGTTCAGCGCGACGCTGCCGCGCCCCTCGAACACCTGAAACACCGATGTGCCGACCACCCGGCGTTCTGCGGACTGCGTCCCGGCGCGCAGGCGGTGGAATTCACAGCGAATGGTCGACATCACGTCGCCACCCGTGGTCGGGTTGGAAAAGCGGATCGCGGCGTGACCCTGCTCAACGGTGGCCGGATGCCCTTCATCTTCCAGCAGCAATTGCTCGGTCAGGGCGCGGTCGGTGTGTTCCCAGCGATAGGCCCCAAGCGGCGAGCTTACGGTATCGCGCAGGCCGGACAACGGGCGCAGACCGGGATGCCCCCACAGCCGTTCGCCGCGCGAAAAATCGGGCGTGGCGTAGTCGCTCACGCGGTCCGATCCGAACTCGAAAAACCCGACATCCATCTGCTGGCTGAAGGGAATATCCAGCCCGTCCAGCCAGGCCATCGGCTGATCGGTGTCGTTGTGGTGCCCGTGAAAATGCCAGCCCGGCGTGAGCAGCAGATCCCCGCGCGACATGCGCACCGGGTCGCCGTTGACGACGGTCCACACGCCTTCCCCTTCGACGACGAACCGAAAGGCATTCTGCGAATGGCGGTGTTCGGGCGCGGTTTCGCGCGGGCCCAGATACTGGATCGCGGCCCAAAGGGTGGGGCTGATATAGGCGTTGGGCGCCAGGCCCGGATTGGCCAGCCCGATCGCCCGGCGTTCGCCCCCGCGTCCCACCGGCACCAGATGGCCCGAGGCTTCGGCCAGCGGCAACAGGCGCGCCCATTTCCACAGATGCGGCAAGGCCCTGGATTTGGGATGCACGGGCATCAGGTCGCCGACCTGCGTCCACAAGGGGATCAGGTTTTCCGCCGCGAACCCCTGATAAAGCGCGCGCAGTTCGGGGCCGTCGTCGGGCTGCATGGCGTGTTCGACGGTGTCATGCGTGCGGTCATCCATGGCGAGGCTCCTTTGGGTTGGGCGCGATTCAGGCGCGCGGGCCGATCGGGAATTCTATGCGGCCAAGCCCGTCGATTTCCACCGCGCAGACATCGCCCGGCGCCAGCGGGCCCACCCCGGCGGGGGTGCCGGTCATGATCAGATCACCCGGGCGCAGTTCCATCGAGCGCGAGATGATCGCGATCACCTCAGGCACCGACCAGATCAGTTCGCTCAGATCGCCCTGCTGCTTGACCACGCCGTTCACGGTCAACCGGATCGCGCCGCGGGACGGATGGCTAACCCTGGACACAGGATGCAGCGGACCGATCACCGCGGAGTGGTCAAACGCCTTGCCCCAGTCCCACGGCCGCCCCTTTTCGCGCGACGCCAGTTGCAGATCCCGGCGCGTCAGGTCATTGCCGATGGCATAGCCCCAGACATGCGCCAGGCTGTCCGCTTCGACAATGTCGCGCCCGCCGGTGCCGATGGCGACGACCAGTTCCCCCTCATACTGAAAATTCTCGGTTTCGGGCGGATAGGGCACGGTCTTGCCGGCATCGACGACCGCATCGGCGGGCTTGGTGAAAAAGAACGGCGGATCGCGGTCCGGGTCCTGGCCCATTTCCCGCGCATGGGCGGCGTAATTGCGCCCCACGCAAAAGATGCGGCGCACCGCAAAGCGGTCATCGCTGCCATCGACGGCAACGGTCGGGATCGGGGCGGGGGGCAGAATATAGGCCATGGACATGTCCAGTCGGTTGAGAGTTGCGCCAGCATAGACGTGAAACGAACGATATGTATGCCTACAATATTCCCGAATGCCGTCAACAACCCTCGGATCGCCAAGGTTGTCACATTGGGGCCCGCAGGCTACCGTTCGCGCCACGACGCGGCACCAACCCGCGCAGGCAGGAGCAGCAGGTCATGGCATCCCCCACCCCACCCCCGGCAACGCGGCTGCTGCACATCGCAACGATCCTGCTGGTCATCGCCATGTTCGCCAAGATCGTGGAATTCGCGCTGCTGCTGCCGACGCTGGGCGCGCAGGGCACTCTGGTCGATTTCGATGCCTTCTACATCGTCGGACGATTGTTCTGGGAGGGGCGCATCGCCGCGGCCTATGACGTGCG
>Ga0316205_10001810_pt1 | contig 24722 bp, 24 predicted proteins | sample 3monthpyrite_MG_FD_204941 | JGI IMG/M metagenome (GOLD analysis project Ga0316205, IMG submission 204941) | Microbial mat bacterial communities from mineral coupon in-situ incubated in ocean water Damariscotta River, Maine, United States -... | ecosystem: Environmental > Aquatic > Marine >... | reverse complement strand
GAAAATTGGGCCAAAACTCAGTGAAATCGCCGCAGTTTCGCCCGATTTGGCCAGAAATCAGGAAACAACGGCGCTCAGAAGCAGCCTGTGTTTCGAATCAAAGGACAATAGCCGAGATCAACCGGCCATAATCTGCTTCCTTTTGATGGGTGGCACGCCGATAGGAATAGAACCGCGCCGCATCGCCATAGGTGCAGTGGCGGATCCATTCTGCCTGACCAATGCCCGAGGCGCGCAGTCGTTTCAGGCCAAAGGCGGGCAGGTCAAACAAATAACGATCATCCTGCCCATTGACGAAAAAGCGCGCGTTGTCCGGATCATCGGCAATGACGTCATCAAAAAATTCCGGCCCAACCTCATAGGCCGCCTGACTGATTGTGGGGCCAATGGCGGCACAAATGTCCTCGCGCCGCGCGCCCAATGCTTCCATTGCATCGAGCGTGGCTTCCAATATCCCGGCCAGCGCCCCCTTCCAGCCAGCATGCGCGGCCCCGATCACGCCGGCCCGCGCGTCGTGAAACAAAACGGGCTGGCAATCTGCGGTAAGAATGCCCAGCGCCACGCCGGGCGTTCGCGAAACCATGCCATCAGCGATCGTGCCGTCCCTGGGGGGTCCTTGCTTGGTGATCTCAACAACATCAGCGCTGTGAATTTGTGTCACACTGCGCAGATCCCGTGCGTCTATCCCCAGCGCCTCGGCTACCCGCGACCTGTTGAGTGCTACAGCATCACTTTGGTCGGTAGAGCCCAGGCCGCAATTCAGGCCTTCGAAAACACCCGATGACGCGCCGCCGCGCCGGGTAAAAAACCCGTGGCGCACGGGACCAAGACTATCTGCTGTCAAAATTTCCAGGCTCATGGCTCAAGTCCCGGCGGGGCGGGCAGACCGGATTTGTAAATCGCCCACGCTTTGAACAGGCTCCCCATTTCTTTGGGTGAGGTCAAGCGATTCACCGCGGCGATATGCGACGCCAGCGACGGCCCGTCCAGATGTTCTGCCAATAGCTGCGCACGTGGCCCGATGCCCAGCCTCGATAGAAAAGTGCCCTGCTGGGCAAGTTGGGTGCCATCTGCGCCTGCGGGCAAGTCGCGCGCCAGATCAGAAAAATCGACATGCGCCGTCAGATCCGCGGCACCGGGCGCATCCAGAGGGTCTGCATAGGCATGGCCGGAAACAGCCTGAAACGTATCCTGGCGGATTTTCCAATCTCCGTAATCCATGATCAGCGCCATGCCGCCTTCGCAGGCGATCCAGCGCCCGATCGATTGAATGAAACCGGCACCGCTTTGCATCTGAACCAGCTCGCCCGGGGCGGTGGCGTCGAATAGATGTTCTAACTGGCCAAGGCGGGTGGCGGGGGACAACCCGAACACCAGTTGCCCGGCGGCATCCAGGCCGATGACCCGCTCGGCCCAGCCGTCTTCGTGGCGCAGGAATTGCCGAATGGGCAGGGCGTCGAAAAATTCATTGGCCACAAGGAACAACGGGCCTTTTACATCCGCGGCCAAATGTTCAAATTGGTCACACCAGGTAGGGCGAAACCCCTCAAGCGCCCGGGCCTGTTGGGCACGCAACGGCGATGAGACCTCAACCAGGCTCAGCGTCATTGCCTCATGAAACCCCGCGACCTTGCGCGTGGCGCGCAGAATATCTGCCATGAGTGTGCCCCGGCCAGGGCCAAGCTCGGCCAGCGTAAACCGGTCGGGCGCGCCGGTATCCAGCCAATATTGGGCCAATGCCAACCCTACCAACTCTCCGAACATCTGGCTGATCTCGGGCGCGGTGGTGAAATCGCCGTCTGCGCCGATGGCCGTGCCGGTGGTGTAATACCCGTGAACAGGATGTGTCAGGCAAAGGCCCATATACTCGGCCAGGCTCATTGGGCCTTCGGCAGTGATACGGCGTTTGATCAGTGCCTTAAGCGCGGTCATGCGGTGCTGGGACGGGCACGCAGGATCAGCCAAATTCCAAGTAAGATCATCGGCAACGACAGCAATTGGCCCATGCTCAGCCCGCCTGACCCCAGCTGCACGACATAGCCCATCGGATTCGACGGGGTGATGAATTGCGCATCCGCCTGGCGGAAAAATTCGACAAAGAAACGCGCCAGCCCATAGCCCGCAAAGAACACGCCGGTTATGGCCCAACGGCGTTTCAGCCAGCCAAACTTGAATGCCAGCACCACGATGATCGTGCCCAAAACCAACCCTTCCAGCCCGGCCTCATACAATTGGCTGGGATGTCTGGCACAGGCGCCAATGACACCAGGGCAGAATTGCGCGGCCTCTCCGGGAAAGATAACGCCCCAAGGCAGGTCTGTCGGGCGGCCCCAAAGCTCTGCATTGGTGAAATTGGCCAACCTGCCCAGAAACAAGCCCGGTGCAACCGCCAATGCGATGCTGTCCGACATTGAGGCCAACGGCAGGTCATAGCGGCGCGCGAACACCGCAATGGCCGCCACGACGCCCAGAAAACCACCATGAAATGACATGCCGCCTTGCCAGATTTTCAGAATGTCGCCCGGGTTCTGCAGGTAATAGGCGGGTTGGTAAAAAAAGACGAACCCCAGGCGCCCGCCCAAAATGATCCCGATGACAATCCAGGTCAGCAGGTTTTCAAGATCCTCGGCCGTCATTGGCGCGGTGTCTCCGGGCCAAAGCTGCGGACGACGCAGCGCGATCAGGATCATCCGCCAGCCAATCAGAATGCCAATGATATAGGCCAATGCGTAATAGCGTATCGCAAGCGCAAAGCCGCCGAATTCCAGTCGGAAAAGCTCGGTGCCGATGTCGGGGAAGGGGAGTGCTGCTGAAATCATGGCGGATGTTTGGGCGGCCCACGCGGTGAAGTCAACCTTGTCACGCGACCGATCTGGCCCCATATGAAAGACAAGCAATTTTTTGCCATCAGCAAAGGACAAGCCATGCAATCGCAAAACAAGATTTTTGAAGATATTTCGCAATTGATGACCAATGCGATGGGCGTCGCTCAGGGCGCAAAGGATGAAGCGGAGACAGCCATGAAGGGGTGGGTGGACCGTTGGATGGCCGAGCGCGATTTCGTCACACGCGAAGAATTTGATGCGGTCCGCACCATGGCCCAAAAGGCGCGCGAAGAAAACGAAGCGCTGCGCGCCCGGCTGGATGCGCTGGAAGCCAAGGCCAAATAGGCACGCCCGTTTTGGGCGTCGCCTCTGAATGATCGAAACAGCCCTTGGCCCTGCCCCGCAACAACGTGGGGCAGGGCCAATTTCTTGTGGATAACCCCTCGATTTGGCGATCACACCAAAATAAGGGCTTTACACAATCCGTATAAGCGAACACCATATCTAGTGAAGGCGGTGGCATAAACCGCTTGTATTAGAGCAGTTAGCTAGGGGTTGTGGCCAATATCACGCCGTCCCAGCCAAGTAGTGAGGCCAGCCATGGCGCTTTCCGAGCAGGACTTTCTGACAGAAGAGCTTCACCCGATTGATATCGTCGAGCATATCGCCGCCCATCATGATTGGGAATTTGACCGCGTTGCCGATGATCAGATTGCCATGGCTGTCGAGGCGCAATGGCGCACTTATTCGATCACCTTGGCCTGGTCTGCCTTTGATGAAACGTTGCGGCTGATCTGCACGTTTGAAATGGAGCCACCGGCAGAACGCCTGCCGGCGATCTACGAAGTGCTCAACCGCACCAATGATATGTGCTGGGCCGGTGCGTTCACCTATTGGCCGCCGCAAAAACTGATGGTGTATCGCTATGGTCTGGTGTTGGCGGGTGGCCAATGTGCGGGCCCTGAACAGATTGACACGCTGATCAATTCCGCGGTCGCCGCGGCCGAGCGTTTCTACCCCGCCTTCCAGCTTGTAGCCTGGAGCGACCGCACACCGGAATCCGCCATGCAGGTTGCCATCGCCGAGGCCTATGGCCGGGCCTGAGCATTCGCTCTTGCAGCGCGATTTGCTGCGTTCTACTTTTTCGTGACATCCAGGAACGCGCAAGAACAAGCGGCAGGGAAAATTATGGATCTTTCATCAATTGCCAGAAATGGGTTGGGCCTGTTGGGCTGCGGAAAAATGGGCAGCGCGCTTTTGGCCGGGTGGTTGGACAATGGCGTCGCGCCCGGTGACGTCTGGGTTGTCGATCCCGCGCCGTCCGATTGGCTGCGCGGCACCGGCGTGAATATCAACCACGGCATGCCAACCGGCCCTGCGATCGTGGTCGTGGCGGTCAAGCCGCAGATGATGGGCGCGGCGCTGCCAGCGCTTCAGGCGATGGGCAACGCAGACACGGTTTTCCTGTCGATCGCGGCTGGCACCAAGATTGCGATGTTCGAAAAAGTGCTGGGCGCCAAGACGCCCATCGTGCGTGCCATGCCCAATACGCCTGCCGCCATCGGCAAGGGCATTTCCGCGATTATTGGCAATGCCCATGTGAGCGCGGCACAATTGACCCTGGCCCAGGCCCTCATGGCGGCCGTAGGTCGCGTCGTGCGGTTGGACAACGAAGCCCAGATTGATGCGGTAACGGCCGTTTCCGGCTCTGGCCCGGCCTATGTGTTCCATTTGATCGAGGCGATGGCAGAGGCGGGTGCGCAAATGGGCCTGCCCGGTGATCTGGCGACGGATTTGGCCATCGAGACGGTGGCCGGAGCAGGTGCGCTGGCCGCTGCCCGAAACGATACGCCCGGCCAATTGCGCGTCAACGTCACCAGCCCTGCCGGCACGACCGCGGCCGCGCTTGATGTCCTGATGGATGACGCTCGTGGGCTGGTCCCGTTGATGACGCGCGCCATGCAGGCCGCCAAGCGCCGCAGTGAGGAATTGTCGTGACCACATACATCAGCTTTGACGAGTTTCTGGCCGTCGATATCCGTGTCGGCACCATCGTGGAGGCGCAACCCTTTCCAGAGGCCCGCAAACCGGCGATCAAGCTGTGGGTGGATTTTGGCGACGAGTTGGGGCAGCGCAAAAGCTCGGCCCAGATCACCAAACATTATGAACCAGAAATGTTGATCGGACGGCAGGTGTTGGCGGTTGTCAATTTCCCGCCGCGTCAGATTGGCAAGTTCATGTCCGAAATATTGGTATTGGGTGTCCCGGACGCCGAAGGCGAAGTCGTCTTGCTGTCGCCGGACCAGGCCGTGCCGCAAGGGGCGAGGATGTTCTGATGCCCCATGCCGAGATCAAATATTCGGATGACCTGAATTTGCGGACACCTCAGATATTTGCGCGCATTGAGCAGATCATCAATGATCACGATCCGACAGCGGGCGCTTGCAAGGGCCGCGCCTATCCCTCGGCCCAATTCCACCACAGCCATGTGGTGGTCGAGCTGTCCTTGCTGGCCAAACCCAACCGCGGGGCTGATTTCACAGCTGCGCTAATGGCGGCTATCGAAACGGGCGTTAAAGAATTGATAGACCAGCCGTGCGCCTTTTCGCTTTTGCTCAGCTATAGCCCGTCCAGCTATGTGACGAACCTGCACAAGCCCTAGCCCGGCGCGTGATCGCCGACCGCTTCTCGCCAATGGCGCCGGCACAGTGAAACATAGGTCTCATTGCCGCCGATTTGCACTTGATCACCGTCCATCAACACCTGGCCATCTGCATCCTGGCGAATGACCATGGTCGCCTTTTTGCCGCAGTGGCAGATCGTGCGCACCTCTCGCATTTCGTCTGCCAGTGCCAACAGGGCGGCGGAACCGGGAAAAAGGTTGCCCTGAAAATCTACCCGCAACCCATAGCACATGACGGGCACGCCCAGATCATCGACCGCGCGGGCCAATTGCCAGACCTGGGCGGCGGACAGGAACTGAGCCTCATCCAGAAATGCGCAGTCAACCGGGCCTTGTGCCAACCGCGCTTTCAACATCGCGAAAAGATCAGAATTGTCTGAAAAAAGGTCGGCCTCTGCGCTCAGCCCGATACGTGAGCCGATCTTGCGCGTGCCGGCACGATCGTCGAATTGGGCCGTCAACAAATACGGCGTCATGCCGCGCTCGCGGTAATTGTGGGCCGCTTGCAGCAACAAGGTCGATTTGCCTGCATTCATGGTGGAATAGTGAAAATAAAGTTTTGCCACAGCACCGCGCTCTGCTTTTTTGCCCGACCCGGATGTGCCTTAGTGCGCCGCGCATGGCAAGCAATTTGGTGCAAAACAGGTCGGGAAGCATGACGAGGATCGTGTCCTCTGGGTGTAGGGCCGAAGCCCTGGGGATGGTGCAACCCCACAGTCCACTGCCTTGCCATGCTTCGGCCCGGCCTTCCGACCGAACCAAGGTTGGTAAATGGCTACCAACCCCCCACCCAACCCGACTAACGTCGGGTCACTCACGAAGTCCCTAATACACAGGGACAATTCTGTATGACATTTGGGAAATTACCCATTAATGGGAATTAGGATTGGTATTTCCCCGCGAATGGTGGCGGGGGCAGGAGAGTATGAAATGGCCGTTTTGCATTCTTATTTGAAGAAGCACACTGAGGGTTTGGTCAAGGATGTGGGCCTGGAAGCCGCCTGCAAGCTGACTGGCAAGTCAAAGGCGACTTTGGGGCGGTATTATTCAGATGCTGACGAACATCAGGACCGCTTCATGCCGATTGACGCTGTGGCGGCCTTGGAAGAGGCCGCATCCTACCCGCATGTAACCTCGGCGCTGGCGGAATTGCGGGGCATCACGCTGTCCTACGAAAAATCCAATCGCAACGCCGAGGAAAGCGGCGGGGTGAATGCCGATGTCATCGCATTGAGCCAGCGTTTTGCGATGCTGATGGCCGAATATAACCAATCCATTGAGGATGGGGTGATCTCATTGAATGAGGCCAAACGGCTGCTGCGCGAAACGACATCTATCCAGGAAGTCCTGTTGTCGATGAAGCTGCATTTGGAAGAAGAAGTGCCGTTGGTCAAATAGGCAGCACCGCCACCGAAACTCCTTTACAGCAATGTGCGTTCGATGAACCAGAAGGCACCCATCAATGCAATGCCGACAGATGCGGGTGTTGAAATCAACCTGCGATACCACGGCTTTTTGCCGGCCCAACTGGCAATCAGCACAAAGGCCAGGGCGATCACGGTCAACTGGCCGATTTCGACGCCAATATTGAAGCCGATCAGGCCGGTGATGAACCGGGTTGAATTCAGTCCGATATCGCCCAGCACACTTGCAAAGCCCAACCCGTGCAACAGACCAAAACCAAAGACCACGGCGGTGCGCCAATTGTGGTAGCTGCGCGCAAAGATGTTCTCGACCGCCACATAGACGATCGAGGCCGCAATCAGCGGCTCAACAATGCTGGATGGCAGGTTCACCCAGCCCAAGGTCGCCAAAGCCAAGGTGACGGTATGGGCCAGCGTAAACGCAGAGACCTGCCACAACAGCGGCCGCAGTTTAAGGGAGAAAAAGAACAGACCCAGCACGAACAGGATATGGTCCAGCCCCCTGGGCACGATATGGATAAAGCCGATACCGATATAATCCACAAAATCCCGGATCCAGCTTTGTTGGCTCGCACCGCTGCGGGGCAGGGCAATGCTGGCCTCGCCGCCGGTCAGATAGCCCGAATAGGCCGTTTCCGGATCTACGCCGACATGTCGCAAGGCGATGGCGCCAAAGCTGGCATCCCAACTGAATTGCACTGCGCTGTTATCGGCGGGCAGGGCACCTGACAGGGTAATCCTCGAATCGCGTGGCAACGCCACATCGCCCACCGGGCCCACTTCAACCGAGATCAGATCAAGCGCAACGCGCATGTCACCTGCTGTCAGACTGATCTTTTCGGAAAGTTCGGGCCAGATGGCGCGAAAGGCCGCTTCCAATTCGGCCGCAGGCAGGGCACGCAGGGCGTCATGTTGGGCCGCCAATGGGCTGTCGTTGGTATCGGCCAGTTCGGCGAGATCAAGCCCGGCGATCAGTGGCTCAAGCGTCACATCAATCGAAAGTTCAGCATTGGGCCCAGAAATATCCAGGTCGGCCACGGCCGGACGCAATTCATGTGCCGCTGCAGACAGGGTGGTAAAAGCGACAAAAACCAGGGCCAGCAGAAATGCCAAACTTGACAGCCCGGCAAAACGCGCTTTGTTGTATCGTGAAACCCCTAGTATTTGGTGCTGTTGCATGTCTCGCCCCTATATTCTGTCCGTCGCCTTTTTTCTAATTAGCGCTGCAATTGCAAGTGCCCATGAATTTTGGATTGATCCGGAAAAATTTATCCTGGAACCCGATGAGGAATTGGTTGCCAATTTGCGCGTCGGGCAAGAATTTGTGGGTGCGCCCTTTTCCTATATTCCCGCACGGTTCACGCGATTTGAGCTGCGCCAGGGCGACCAGACCGGCAAGATCACCAGCCGGATCGGCGACCGGCCCGCCTTGTCGCAGCCATTGCCGGCCGAAGGGCTCTGGACGATCATTCATGAAACGCGCGACAATTATCTGACCTACGAAGAAGAAGGCCTGTTCACCGATTTCGTCACCCACAAGGATCTGCGCGGCGTGCTGGACGCCCATGCGGCTCGCGGGTTCGAGGAAACCGGCTTTTCCGAAAGCTATCGCCGCTTTGCCAAATCGTTGGTGGCGGTTGGATCCGGAGAAGGTGCCGATGTGATCGCGGGTTTGCGGACCGAAATCGTCGCGCTGTCCAACCCCTATTCCGACCTTTTCGATGGCACGATGCGTGTGCAGGTCTTGTTTGAAGGCGAGCCACGCAGCGACGAGCAAGTCGAAATATTCGAACGCGCTCTGGACGGGGCAGTTTCAATTACCACCACGCGAACCGACGACAACGGCAATGCGACCGTGCCAGTCAAGCCGGGATATACCTACCTGCTCGATAGCGTCACGATGCTGCCGGTTGAGCCTTCACAAGATAATCGCAATGCGGTCTGGGCTTCGCTGTGGGCGTCTTTGACATTTGCGGTGCCTGAATAATGGCAGCACCCGCTGTCACGCCCAGATCAGGCGCCTTGTTGGCGACGCCGTTTCACCCCTGCAGCGAACGCACATCCAATTCGCCGTCACGGGCGGCTTTCATGGCCATGGCGGCCGCGTGACAGGCGGCCAGCGTCGTGTAATAGGGGATCTTGTCCATCAGGGCCACGTTGCGCATCGCACGGCTGTCTTCCACCGCTTGCGCGCCTTCGGTTGTGTTCATCACCAGTTGCACGCCCCCATCCTTCATCACATCGATGATGTTGGGTCGGCCCTCATACTGCTTTTTGACCGTTTCCGCGGACAATCCGTTTTCAGCCAGGAACGCTGCCGTGCCCGAGGTGGCCACGATGGTCAGGCCCAATTCGGCCAAGATCCGGCCCGTTTCAATCAACTCAGCTGTTTTGTCCGCCTCTTTGATTGACAAGAACGCAGTGCCTGTCGTGGGCAAGGAAACGCCCGCGCCCAGCTGTGCCTTGAGAAAAGCGCGCGCGAATGTGCGATCCCAGCCCATCACTTCGCCGGTTGAACGCATCTCTGGCCCAAGAATGGTATCCACGCCGGGAAAACGGGCAAATGGCATCACCGCTTCCTTGACCGAAAACCACGGCGTGCGGTAATCCGCCAGCTTGTTCGGGTCGCCCATCGGTGCGGTTTCGCTATCGGCCAGTGGCTTGTGGGGTGGCGCCTTGTCAAACGCGGCCAGCTTTTCGCCCGCCATGAGACGTGCGGCAATGGAGGCGATGGCGCTATCGGTGGCTTTGGCCACGAAAGGCACTGTCCGAGAGGCGCGTGGATTGACTTCGATCAGGTAGATCTCATCGTCTTTGACGGCGAATTGCACATTCATCAGGCCAACCACATTCAGCCCTTTGGCCAAAAGAACGGTCTGGCGTTCCAGTTCCTGGATGATGGCATCAGACAAGGTATGGGGGGGCAGTGAACAGGCGCTGTCGCCGGAGTGCACGCCCGCTTCTTCGATATGTTGCATGATGCCGGCCACATGCACATCCGTGCCGTCGCACAAGGCGTCCACATCGCATTCGATCGCACCTGAAAGATAGCTGTCCAGCAAAACCGGGCTGTCACCCGAGACGACCACCGCGTCGCGGATATAGCGTTCGAGTTGCGCCATGTCGCGGACGATTTCCATCGCGCGCCCGCCCAACACATAGGATGGCCGGATCACCAGAGGAAAGCCGATCTCGTCGGCGATGGCCAGCGCCTGGCTATCGGTTGAGGCAATGCCGTTCTTGGGTTGCTTCAGGTTCAGGCGGTTCACCAAATCCTGGAACCGCTCGCGGTCTTCGGCCAGGTCAATGGCATCCGGGCTGGTGCCCAGAATTGGAATGCCCGCCTCGGACAGCGCATTGGCCAGTTTCAGCGGCGTTTGGCCGCCAAATTGCACGATCACCCCATGCAAGGTGCCATTGTCCAACTCGACCCGCAGAATTTCCATCACATGCTCAAAGGTCAGAGGCTCAAAATACAGACGGTCAGACGTGTCATAATCGGTTGAAACCGTCTCGGGGTTGCAGTTGATCATGATGGTTTCATAGCCCTGCTCGGTCAGCGCATAGCAGGCGTGACAGCAGCAATAATCGAACTCGATACCCTGACCGATCCGGTTCGGGCCGCCGCCCAGAATGACCACTTTCTTGCGGTCGCTGGGCCGCGCCTCACATTCCACCTCGCCCATCATCGGGGCTTCATAGGTCGAATACATATAGGGCGTCTGCGCCTCAAACTCGGCGGCGCAAGTGTCAATCCGTTTGAACACCGCGTTCACGCCCAGGTTCTGACGCGCGCGCCGCACGTTATCCTCATCGCGGCCGGTCAGTTGCGCCAGGCGCGCATCGGTAAAGCCCAACATCTTGACAGCACGCAGGCCTTCCTCGGTGACGGGCAAGCCGTCACGGCGCAATTCTGCCTCGGCTTCGACGATCTCGCGGATGCGCGCCAGGAACCACGGGTCGAACATGGTCGTTGCGTGGATTTCTTCGTCGCTCAGTCCTTCGCGCATGGCCTGGGCAATGGTGCGCATCCGGTCTGGCGTCTGTTTGGAGATTGCGGCAATCACAGCAGCCTTATCCGGCGCGCCCTCGATATGGACCTCGTCAAACCCGGTCAGCCCACTTTCCATTGACGCCAATGCCTTTTGCATCGATTCATGGATCGTGCGCCCGATGGCCATTGTCTCACCCACGGATTTCATCGCCGTGGTCAGATAAGGCTCTGAGCCTGGGAATTTCTCAAAAGCGAATTTCGGGATCTTGGTGACAACATAGTCGATCGTCGGCTCAAAACTGGCTGGCGTGACGCCGGTGATGTCATTGTCCAACTCATCCAGCGTGAAGCCCACGGCCAGTTTCGCGGCGATCTTGGCAATGGGAAAGCCTGTAGCCTTGGAGGCCAGCGCAGAGGAGCGTGACACCCGCGGGTTCATCTCGATCACCACCATGCGCCCATCGGCCGGGTTCACCGCCCATTGCACGTTCGAACCACCGGTTTCGACGCCAATCTCGCGCAACACGGCGATCGAGGCCGTGCGCATCATCTGATATTCCTTGTCGGTCAGGGTCAGGGCAGGGGCCACGGTGATTGAATCGCCCGTATGCACACCCATCGGATCCACATTTTCGATGGAGCAGACGATGATGGCATTGTCCGCCTTGTCGCGCACGACCTCCATCTCGAATTCTTTCCACCCCAACAGGCTTTCATCGACCAGGATCTGGCCAACCGGGCTGGCGTCCATGCCTGAGCGGCAAAAGTGGATGTAATCATCGCGGTTGTAGGCCACGCCACCGCCGGTGCCGCCCAAAGTATAGGCGGGGCGGATGATCGCTGGCAGGCCGATGTCTTCCAGCTCTTCCAGCGCCAGACGCACGCCCTCGTCCAGATCAAACTTGCCCGCCGCATCCCGGGGTGCGGTCACGATCGTTGCGCGCGGGTTTTCCAGCCCCAACCGGTCCATCGCTTCGCGGAACAACTTGCGATCTTCCGCCATTTCAATGGCTTCGCGCTTGGCGCCGATCATCTCAACGCCGAACTTGTCCAGCACGCCCATTTCCTCGAGTGCCAGCGAGGTGTTCAGACCGGTCTGGCCGCCCATGGTGGGCAGCAGCGCGTCGGGGCGTTCTTTTTCGATGATCTTGGCGACGACTTCCGGGGTGATCGGCTCAATATAGGTGGCATCGGCCAGCCCGGGATCGGTCATGATTGTGGCCGGGTTCGAATTGACCAGAATGACGCGATACCCTTCTTCGCGCAGGGCCTTGCAGGCCTGGGCGCCGGAATAGTCAAACTCGCAGGCCTGTCCGATAACAATGGGGCCCGCCCCGATGATCATGATGGATTTGATATCGGTTCTTTTTGGCATGATCATTCCCCCAGCGGCGCAAAATTGTTGGGGTTATACCTATGGCGCGCGCAGGCGCAAGGGGCGCGGGCGCCTTAACTGTCCTCACGCCGCCGCGGCACGCGCGCAGATTGCCAAAAGGCGTAAACCATCAGGAAAAACGAGACAAAGCCAGCCCATTGATAGACGAAAACATCGACGTCTTCCCAGCGCTCGGTAAAGCGATAGATGTCCACGAAAGGCCCAAAGATCAGGATGATCGTGGATATCCACAGAATCGACCCGCGCCATGGCCCCAACCGGTCGATGATGATCGGCGCAAAGGCCACGGATGGAATGAAATAATAGGCCCAGGTCAACGGCGAGAATATGGCCACGGCCGTGATCCCCATTGGCCAGACAATGGCATGACGGGTGTCATGATCGGATTTCACAAACAGCCAGACGCTGGCGGCAAAAACCCCCACCAACAGCAGGCCGGAACCGACCTTCCAATAGGCAGGCCGCACCATTGAATACCAGCCCGGCGGCTCTTCATCGGGTTCCAGCTCAAGGAATTCTGCCTCCAGCGCCACGATCCAGTTCAATTGATCCAGATAGAACAACTGTGCCAGCGACGCATCAAGGTTGAACGAGATCGCGGTCATCAAGACCGAGTTCGAAATCAGGCTGACTTGCTCCAGGAACAAGACATGCATGGGCCAGCCTGCCCAGGCCACGGATACGGCCGCCAGGGCCGCACCGAACACGACAAAACTGGATACCGCGCGCCAATTGCCGGTGGCGATCCAGTAGATGGCAAACAGCGCTGGATACAACTTGATGGATGCCGCCAGCGCCAAAGCCAGACCAGCGGCAATATCGGCATTGTGGCGCGCCCGTTCGATCGTCAGCACAAGCAGAAAGCTGACAAACACCTGCGGCTGATTTTGTTGCAGGGAAATCGTGCCGATATGGGTGCCCAGCATAAAGAACACTGCCAGACCCATGAATAATTGCGGGCTCAACCAGGCCGGGCGCGCGGCGCGCCAAGCCAGCCAGACAATCAGCATTTGCAGCCCGGCATTGAGAAACAGGGCGTAAACCGTCACGACCCAAAAGTTGGCCCCGGCCACCAATTCGGCCATTTTTGCCCAGAGCGGCGGGTAGATGAAGGGATAGATCGGGCCGGTATACTCGTATTCCGCCTGCATATAGGGGCGCCAGGCTTCGGGCGGATACATATAAAAATACTCGGTGACGCCGGCGTAAACCTGATCGGGTTGCCCCAAGGCAAGCATCTTGCCGGCCAGCCAAACGGCCATCAGATCGGCCGAAAAAGTCGGGAAAAACCACCAAAAAGAACCGAAATAACCCAGCAACAAAAGACCGACCGCGGCGCGAAACTGATTACGGGTCATAAAATCTGCTCACTCGAAAAGGTTTTTGTTTTCCGCCTCAATAAATTGCGCGCGGCTTGCAGGCCAGCCACCGGATATACTTTTTGCGCGCGTTTCGCGTATTTGCCACACGTGGGCACCGCCTTCGAGGCGTTCTTGCTTGACTTCCCGCGCCCAGAGAGGTGAAACGCCCCGGATCATTCGACTTCAATTGGACCAGAAACATGCACGCCTATCGCAGCCAGACTTGCGCCGAATTGAACAAATCCCATGTGGGTGAAAATGTCCGCCTGTCAGGCTGGGTGCACCGCATCCGCGACCATGGCGGCGTGTTGTTCATCGACCTGCGCGATCATTACGGTGTGACCCAAGTTCTCTGCGACCCCGACAGCCCGGTATTTGCCGAGGTGGAAAAGGTGCGCAGCGAATGGTGCATCCGCATTGATGGCAATGTCAAAGCGCGTGACGAAAGCCTGGTGAACCCCAAATTGCCGACCGGCGAGGTTGAAGTATTCATCCGTGACATGGAAGTCTTGGGCGCTTCGGATGAATTGCCTTTGATCGTCTTTGGCGATCAGGAATACCCCGAAGAAACCCGGCTGAAATACCGCTTTCTGGATTTGCGCCGCGACGCGATGCAGGACAACATGAAATTGCGCTCGGATGTCGTGGCCTCCATGCGCCGGCGCATGTGGGACAGTGGTTTTCGCGAATACCAAACGCCGATCATCACCGCCTCCAGCCCCGAAGGCGCGCGCGACTTTCTGGTGCCCTCGCGCCTGCATCCCGGCAAGTTCTATGCGCTGCCGCAGGCCCCGCAGCAGTTCAAACAGCTGTTGATGGTGTCGGGCTTTGACAAGTATTTTCAAATCGCGCCGTGTTTCCGCGACGAAGACCCGCGCGCCGACCGCTCCCCCACCGATTTTTACCAGTTGGACATGGAAATGTCCTTTGTCACTCAGCAAGACGTGTTCGACACGATCCAGCCGGTCATTGGCGGCATTTTCGAAGAATTTGGCGGGGGTCGTAAGGTCGACCAGACATGGGAGCAGATCAGCTATCGTGACGCGGCGCTGTGGTATGGCAGCGATAAACCCGACTTGCGTAACCCGATCAAGATGCAGGTCGTGTCCGATCATTTCGCCGGTTCCGGCTTTGCGATCTTTGCCAAGCTTCTGGAACAAGAAGGCACCGAAATCCGCGCCATCCCCGCGCCCAAAGGCGGCAGCCGGAAATTCTGCGACCGCATGAACGCCTTTGCCCAAAAAGAGGGTTTGCCGGGCATGGGCTATATCTTCTGGCGCGATCAGGGCAACGGCATGGAAGCCGCAGGCCCCTTGGCCAAAAACATCGGACCAGAACGCACCGAGGACATTCGCCAGCAATTGGGCCTGGGCGTCGGCGATGCGGCGTTTTTCCTGGGCGGCAAACCCAAGGCCTTTGAGGCCGTCGCAGGGCGCGCGCGCAACGTGATTGGTGAGGAACTGGGCCTGACCGACAAGGGCCGCTTCGCCTTTGCCTGGATTGTCGATTTCCCAATCTATGAGAAAGACGAAGAAACCGGCAAGATCGACTTTGAACACAACCCGTTTTCCATGCCCCAGGGCGGCATGGAGGCACTAAACGGCGACCCGCTGGAGGTGCTGGGCTATCAATACGATCTCGCGTGCAACGGTTATGAATTGGTCTCTGGCGCGATCCGGAACCACCGCCCTGAAATCATGTTCAAGGCCTTTGAAATCGCCGGTTATGGCGAAGACGAAGTGCGCAAACGCTTTGGCGGCATGGTCAATGCGTTCCGATTTGGCGCGCCACCCCATGGCGGCTGCGCGGCAGGCATTGACAGGATCGTGATGCTGTTGGCAGACGAACAAAACATTCGTGAGGTTATCTTGTTCCCAATGAACCAGCGGGCAGAAGACCTGATGATGGACGCGCCGTCAGAGCCGACAAACGAACAATTGCGTGAATTGCGTCTGCGGGTTCTTCCGGCCGAAGCCTAGCCCCACAACGGGTCGGGACGGGCCTGGCGGCCCGCCCCTGGTGAGTGGTGACACACCATCACCGGCGGGCCCGGAATTGGCCGCGCGGGATGGCATTTCTCTGTGCCAAGACGTGCTAGTATTTCTTGGGCGCCATGGTTTGCATTTTCGCATCCATGTCTTGCGCAAGTGAATTGGCAGGTGTCGAGATGGCGACACCTACCGCCAGACCCAACATGACGACCGAGGCCGTGATCACAACCCAATCGATCGTGGCGGATCCTTCTTGCTGGTCAAAAAACTTCTTCAAATTGGACATACCGAACACCTACAACTCGTTACTAACCACGCCACGATGCCTCAGCATTGCCAGCGCGCCAAAAAGTTCGAGTTTTTGTGTTCGGACTTGCACCAATAGGGTGCGAAACTGCAGATTTCGCCGCGATTGGAGCTCAAAAACGCAAAAACCGGCCCGATTGGGGCCGGATCAAAGCGACAGGGCAGGCTTTAAAAGAGCGTGGTAACCATCGCAACACTCAGCGACACGACGCCGGTTCCAAACACACACCAATCTACCGTGGCGCTGCCCATCTTGTCATTCCAGATACGCTTGGAAATTGTTTGCATCTGTTTCGCTCCTGGTCGTTGTTTCTGGCGGACTTGCCGATGTCGATAAGCAGAGGTTTGCGTTCAAATGCGGCGCAAAAACGGCAAGGGCGGGAAAATGTTGTGAAAGAACGCCGCGGGTTCACGCCCTTGGGCCTTTGGTGACAAGAATTGCAGTGCCCCGACGCGCCCGGCCTCGCCGCGCCGGCCCGCTTTTCGTGGATATACTGCGAAGGGCAGAACAGACCCTTCGCGCCTTGTCGGGCCGTGATTGCCGTGATCCGGTTTCGCCTAGCCTCGCCTGAGCCTGATGGCAACGAAACATTCACAGGGTCATATTTTTGGGGTTGTTCCCCGGGGTTTACCCCTGATAGACGGATCAGCGGAGACGTGGCCGAGTGGTCGAAGGCGCTCCCCTGCTAAGGGAGTAGGCCCGGAAGGGTCTCGAGGGTTCGAATCCCTTCGTCTCCGCCACCATACCAATATCGCCGGTTTGATTGGGTCGCCTTGAGCGGCCCTTTTGTCCGTCTGTTGGGCAACTTGCGACGCATTCAACTTGATGATTGCGACCTGCCCAAATTCGTTGGGCCAGGTCTCAGGCTGGGTATGACCTCACCTGCGAACAGACCTTTCCGGCTTTCGGCAAGGCTGCAATTGATGCGGTGATCCGGCGGGATTGTGCGGCCACGCTTATGAACACTGCCATCGGCGTGTTCATTTCATGGGTGTCATGCCTCCAACAGGCGCGGCGGCGCAGATCGCCGATTTCAACTCAGTGACCAATCTGGTTTCAGACTGACCGCTGCGCGTTAACAGGCCGATGGGTCTGGTGATGGTCGGCCGTGTCATTGGGCGCGCCGTCACAGTTTGGAAACCGCCCGAGGCGAGCGCTGATTGCGGCAATAGAGCCACGCCAACCCGTGTTGCGACCAGTTCCAACGCGGTGGCCGACCGCCCGACCTCGAATGTCCAGCCGATGGGATGAGCACTTTGTGCCATGGCCTCATCAATCAGCATCCGATTGCCTGTGCCACGCATCGGCACGATCAGGTCTTCTCCGGCCAGATCGGTCCATGTGAGGGTGGCTTGTTGGCTCAGCCGGTGCCCGGTTGGCATTACCAGAACAATGTGATCGTCGAACAGTGTTTCAAAAGAGGTAGCCGGTTCCAGCATAGGGATTGAGGACACCCCGAAATCCGCCTCGCCGCTGGCGACGGCTTCGGCAACCTCGTTGGCATTTCCATCCAGAACGCGCACACGCGCGTTATGCCCCTTTGCGCGGAAATTGCGCAGCGCCAAAGGCAGCAGGGTCGCTGCAATGGTTGGCAGGATTCCAATCGTCACGATAGAGCTTCTTTGGTGGCCAAATGCCACGCTTTCGTCACGCATGGCGCTTGTCGTTTCCCGAGCGCCGTCCAGTATGGCCTCGGCGCGTGCGTGCAGGCGTTTCGCCGCAAGGGTGGGCCTCACGGCGCGTGTGGTGCGCTCGAACAGCTTGGAATCCAAGGCTGTCTCCAGTTTCTGCACCCGCCGCGTGATCGCAGATTGCGACAGGTTCAATCTGGCGGCGGCCAGGTGGAAGGACCCGGTCTCCTTGACCGCCAAAAACGCTTCAAGGTCGCTGAAATCATAATTTATGCGCATATTGCAATAAACGGGAAAAATTGCTCAATAGTCAAATCAATCCTTGAGCCCTATGAATGAGGCGCACAGGAGGGTCATTATGGCCGCATCATATGACATCGTCGTGATCGGGGGCGGAAACGCGGCTCTTTGCGCGGCCATGACAGCCGCCGAACTCGGCGCCAGGGTTCTGATCCTCGAAGCGGCACCCAAGACGTATCGTGGTGGCAATTCTCGGCATACTCGCAACTTTCGCTGCATGCATTCCGCGCCGTTGGGGCCGCTAACCGGGCACTATGACGAAGAGGAATACATGGCCGACCTCATGAAGGTTACAGCCGGCAAGACCCATGAAGGCCTCGCGCGGATGGCCATACAGCGGTCCGAAGAATGCCTGCCGTGGATGGAAAGCCGCGGCGTTCGTTTTCAACCGCCGCTATCTGGCACCCTGTCATTGGCGCGCACCAATGCGTTTTTTCTGGGCGGCGGCAAAAGCCTGGTGAACGCCTATTACCGCACGGCCGCCGCGCTGGGTGTCGACGTGCTTTATGACGCGAAAGTCACCCATCTTGCGGTTGAAGGCGACAAGGTAGCCTATCTGGACTACACGCAAGGCGAGGTCGCCCACCGCCTTGAACCCACGGCAACCATCGTCGCCTCAGGTGGGTTTCAGGCCGATACGGATTGGCTGGCACGCGCCTGGGGGCCTGCGGCGAAGAACTTTCTGATACGGGGCACCCCCTACAATCGCGGCGTGGTTCTGGCCGATCTTCTGGGACAGGGCGTCGATCAGGTTGGCGACCCGACCCAATGTCATGCCGTCGCCATTGATGGCCGCGCGCCGAAATTCGACGGCGGCATTGTCACCCGGCTTGATTGTGTGCCGTTTTCGATCGTCGTGAACAAACATGCGCAGCGGTTCTATGACGAAGGCGAAGATGTCTGGCCCAAACGCTATGCCATTTGGGGTCGCCTGGTGGCAGCTCAGCCCGACCAGGTGGGATATGCCATCATCGACGCGCGCTCCTTGCCTTTGTTCATGCCGTCGGTTTTTCCGCCCATAAAGGCGGCCACGATCGAAGATCTCGCTCGGAAATTGGACTTGCCCGCAGAAAAGTTGCGCCAGACAATAGAAGAGTTCAACGCGAGCTGCGGCGATGCCTCCGGGTTTCACCCCACCGAATTGGACGGCGTCGCCACGGTCGGTTTGAGCCCGCCCAAGACCAACTGGGCGCGCCCGATCGCCGAAGCGCCCTTTTACGCCTACTCGCTACGCACCGGCGTTACCTTTACCTATCTCGGCCTGAAAGTGGATGCGACCGCGCAATGCAGCATCGCAGAACGACCGGTGCAAAACCTTTGGGCGGCTGGCGAAACCATGGCCGGGTCGATCCTGGGCCAAGGTTATCTGGCCGGGTTCGGGATGACCATTGGCACGGTCTTTGGCCGTATCGCAGGAAACGAGGCCGCGAATTATGCAAATTGATCTGATCCAGGAAGCCCGCCGCCAGACCGAAATCTGCAATGCATGTCGTTATTGCGAAGGTTATTGTTCAGTCTTTCCGGCCCTGCACGCCAAGCGCGCGTTTTCCGATGGCGACATCACCCAGCTGGCCAACCTGTGCCACAATTGCCGCGGCTGCTACTACGCCTGCCAATACGCCGCCCCGCATGAATTTGACCTTAATCTGCCCGCGGCGCTGGCAGAGGTGCGCCAGGCCAGTTGGGAGCAATTCGCCTTTCCCAACCGCCTGGCCGCAAGTTTCCAGAAAAACGGGATGGCCATCGCGATTTTTGCAACCTTATGTTTTGCTGCGCTTTTTGGGCTGGCCAGATGGCTGGGGCAGGGGGCAGGTGCGGGATTTTATGGCGTATTGTCACATAATCTGATGGTCGCCATTTTCACGCCCGCGTTTCTATTGCCGTTGATCAGCATTGCCCTTGGCCTGCGCCGCTATTGGGTGGCTGTGGGCGGAAAGCCCGTGGCCTTTGGCGACGTCATGCAAGCGTTTTTGGCCGCCGCAAACATGCGCAACCTCGCAGGCGGACACGGCGACGGATGCAATTTCGAGGATGAAGACCGCTTTACCCATGCAAGGCGCATGGCTCACCAACTGGTGCTTTTTGGGTTCTTGCTGTGTTTCGCCAGCACCGCCGCAGGCACGATCCTGCATTACGTTTTCAACATGCCCGCGCCCTATGGTTTGTTCTCGCTGCCAAAACTGCTGGGCGTTCCGGGCGGGCTGATGCTGACCGCGGGTGCGCTGTGGCTGTTCATCCTGAAGCTCAGGGCCGATCCGGCACTTGGTGCCCTGGCTGCGCGGAGTGGCGAATTTGGTTTCATCGCTTTGCTGGGTTTCGTCGGCTTCAGCGGGCTGGCCTTGTATGGTCTTGGTCAAACCGCGCTGATGCCGACGCTTCTGGCGCTGCACCTGGGCGCGGTTCTGGCCTTCTTTTTGCTGACGCCTTACACCAAGATGGCGCATGGGTTCTATCGGCTCGCGGCCCTGGTGCGCGATGCGCAGCGACAAAGGGACGAGGTGCGATGACCCGACAATACCAGGCCTGCAAGATCGCAGGTGACCGCCTGTGAAGCATATCGCCGCCACGCATTTGATCGCGCTGGCCGGCGTTGGCGTATTCTTCGTGCTGAACCTGCCATTGCCCTGGCTACTTGGGCCGATCCTTGCCTGTCTGGTCGCGGCGTTGGCGGGCGTTCCGCTGCGCGGCATCGCATCGTTGAACAACCTGATGCGATCAATTCTTGGCGTGGCGGTCGGTGCCACATTTACCGTGACGCTGGTTGTCACCATGGCAGGCATGTGGACGACACTCATTCTTGTGCCGCTCATGGTTTTGCTGATCGGATTGGTCGGCGTGCCCTATTTCCAGCGCCTCTGGGGATTTGATTTTGCCACCAGCTACTATGGCGCGATGCCGGGCGGATTGCAGGACATGCTGCTATTTGGCCAAGAGGCCGGCGGCGACGTGCGCGCCCTGTCCTTGATCCATGCGACACGTGTCTTGGTCATCGTGGCGGCCTTGCCCTTTGTTCTGGAATGGACTTGGGGCGCAGACCTTAGCAATCCGCCCGGCGCACCTGCGGCCAGCCTGCCGCTGTCGCAACTGTTCTTGATGGCTTTTTGCGGTGTGGCGGGGTGGCAGATTGCCAAGGCCGCTGGCCTGTTCGGCGCCTCCATACTGGGCCCGATGATCCTGGCGGGTGCCTTGGCCCTTTTGGGGATCTTGCAATATCGGCCCCCGGCCGAAGCCATCTGGATGGCGCAGTTCTTTATCGGCATGACCGTCGGCACCAAATACGCCGGGGTGACAGGTGCCGAGGTGCGCCGCGATGTGGCCGCGGCACTGGGCTTTTGCCTGATCTTGCTTGTTCTGGCTGGCGTGTTTGTCGAGGCGATCTACCTGTTCGCACTGGCGCCACCCATGGAAACGCTGCTGGCCTTTGCGCCCGGCGGGCAGGCTGAAATGACGGTTCTGGCGCTGATCGTTGGGGCGGATATGGCATTCGTGATCGCGCATCACGTCTTGCGGATATTGGTCGTGATCCTGTGCGCGCCGATCGCGGCCCGGCTGTTCAGCGCGCGACCTCGGGGTTGATCACATGGATCGGTGATCCGGCTGCATAGGCGTTGATCTGATCGAATATGTCGCTGAACTGCAGGTCAAATTCATCTTCGGTCACATAGCCTATGTGGGGCGTCGGCAACACATTGGGATGGGTCAGCAAGGGGTTGCCCGGGTCACGCAGCGGTTCTTGATCGAAGACATCCACAGCGGCATGAATACGCCCCCGGGCAAGCTCTGCCTCCAACGCGCCGGGTAAGATCAGCCCTGATCGGGATGTGTTGACCAGCAAGCTGCGCGGGGCCATCGCCGCCAGGTCATCTGCCGTGATGATGCCGCGTGTTTGCGGCTTGAGCCGAACGTGCAAGCTGACAATATCCGAGGTAGAGAAAAACGCGGCACGGCTTTCTGGCACGACTTGCCCATCCTGCCGCGCGCGGGCGCGGCCATCTTCAGACCCCCACCATTGAATGTGCAGGCCGATGGCTTGGGCATATTGGGCCACCGCCTGTGCGATGCGCCCATAGCCGTACAAACCCAATGTCCGGCCTCGCAAGGTGCGCCCGACGCCCATCTGCCAGCGTCCCGCCCGGATCGACGCAACTTGATCGGGGATCTGCCGATAGCTGGCCAGGATCAGAGCCAGGGTCATTTCCGCGGCAGCATAAGAAGGCGTGTCACTGTGCATGTTCGAACATAGCATCACGCCGTTTTTTGTGCACTCAGGCACGTCGACATGCGGATAGACGCTGCGCTGGCTGATCAACCGCAAATTGGGCAGGCGGGCCAACAAATCCGCGCCAATCCTGGTGCGCTCACGAAAAAGGACCAGGGCCTCGGCCTCTTGCACGCGCGCGGCCAGTTTGACGGGGTCCGGCTCATGGTCAGTCCAGATGGTGACGTCGTGCTGTGCCAATTTATCAAAGCACGGCAAGGCTTTGAGCGTATCAAACCAGTCATCTAGAATATGAACCTTCACCGGCTTTCCACCCCTGCGCCCGCAAATGGGGTGCGCGGCGTTGGCACAAAGACATCCCCTTGCAGCGCGCGCAGCGCATCGCCAATTCGGCGGCGTTCAGCGAGCAGTTGATTGAACTGCACATCGCATCCGGCGATCGGGGTCGGGTAGTGCCGAATTTCGTCATTCAGAGCGGTTTGTGCATGGCGCAGTTCCGCGCGCGCCAACATCAGGCTCTCAGTGTAGGATTCAGACACGGGCGGCTCCTCGATTTTATGTATGCCATAGTATACCAAGCTTCCCGCGAAGTTCAACGCCCATCCCATACGCTGCGCGGCACCATAACCTCGCCCCGCGCCAACAGCCGTGCCGTGCGCACCAGCCCGGCCGAACGCAACTCAATTCCTTCTCTTGTCAGATCATAGTCCACCAGCACATCAATCTGCCCGCTGGCATGTTCCAGCGTCACGGTGGCGGGGCGGTCATTTGACCGTGCGGCCATGCCCTCGGCCACGGTGCCCGGTGTCAGGACGCAAGAGGCCAGGCATTGTGCGCCAGTCACCGCCATCGTCGGGTGCGCCTTCCAGGGCATGAAATACCGGGTGGCAATTGTGCCGCCGTCGCGGGCAGGGGCCAGCAGACCAAATTTCGGTGTTACGGAATTGGCGACATCCGCAATGCCCATGGCTGTACCGGCTTGAATGCGCACAGCTTCCATCGCCTCGAAAAAACCGGCATTTTCATTCAACTCTTCCGCGCCTTCATGCCCGCTCAACCCAAACGCGTCGGCGCGCGCAATGACCATGGGCATGGCGACATCCATGCAAGTGACGTCAACGCCGTCGAAGCTGTCGATCAGGTTTCCAGTGGGCAAGAATGCACCTGTGGCCCCGCCGATCGTGTCCATGAATTGCAAGGAAACCGGGGCGGCAGTGCCCGGAACTCCGTCAATGGCCGCCGCGCCGTCATAGACCACCCCGTCCGGGCCCGTCTGAACCGTTGCAACCACCCGCGCACCGGTATTCACGGCGCGGATGTTTACCCGCGTTTGCGTGGCTGTGGTGTCCAGCAAGCCCATCTCCAGCGCAGCCGGCCCGACGCCGGACAGAATATTGCCGCAGGTCGGTTTGAAATCGACTGTCGCATCCTCGACGCTGACCTGTGCAAAGAAATAGTCGATATCAGCCCAGGCGTCGTCCGATTTGGACAACATCGCAACTTTGGTTGTCACCGCATTGCCACCCCCGATCCCGTCAATATTCAGCGGGTGGCCCGATCCAACCATTGCAACCAACACCTTGGCCAATGTGTCGCGGTCTTCGGGCAGATCGGCCCGGTTCAGATAGGGTCCGCGCGACGTCCCGCCGCGCATGAACAAGAAGGGGATCGCGGTCTGGCTCATGTCAGCGGCCAAGGCAGGTCGAGGTAACTTTGCAGCACGCCGGGTGGAAAGTCGCGGTTCAGCGTCCAGGCCATGGCGCTAATAAAGGCGATCCCGGCGGCGGTATACATGGCTGCATAGCCCCAGCTCTTGCCCGCGCGAAAACGAATGAAGAGCAACAAAAATCCCGCGAGCGCAAGAATGAACCCCACAATCGCGGAGGCAGCCAAAAGACTTGCGAACCAGCCCAATGTTGCCCAAAGACCGTGCGAATTGACCTCGGCCTCTTGCATCTCCCGGTCGGCAAATACCGCGTGGGATTCCGGTTGGCGGATCATCTGCACCAGCAACAAGGCACATCCGATCAGCGCCACCGACGCCACGAACACCGGAAAGACACGATCCATCCGCGCAAAGTCCGGAATGATCGCCGCGTTCCAATAGGCCAGCGCGATATAGCTAGTGATGCCGATCAAAAAGATCATCGGCGCGCGTTTGGTGCCGGCAGCAACGGCACCTTCTGCCTGGATATTCTTGGCTTGCCGCAAACCGATCACGACCGACAGCAAGGTGATGATGATCAGCACGACTACAATCGGGCTGAAGATGTACTCGATACCCTCTTCAAAGCCGCGCCGAAACCGCGAGGCGGCAATCTGGTAGGCTTGGTTGGTGTAGCGCTCGGCCGGTGCCGACAGAACAAAGCCGATCAGAAAGGCCGGGCGCGACCAGTCGAAACGGCGCATCAGAATGCCCAGCAATCCGATGCCGAACAGAGCTACCAGATCCCAGATTTCCTGACGTGATTGAAAGGCCGCAAAGGCGATGATCATGAACAGGAACGGCGCCAACAGCGCAAAGCGGATTTCTGTCAGCTTGGCAATTCCGCCTGAGGCAGCGATGCAAAGGATGGTGCCAACGACATTGG
>Ga0316205_10001809_pt1 | contig 24724 bp, 22 predicted proteins | sample 3monthpyrite_MG_FD_204941 | JGI IMG/M metagenome (GOLD analysis project Ga0316205, IMG submission 204941) | Microbial mat bacterial communities from mineral coupon in-situ incubated in ocean water Damariscotta River, Maine, United States -... | ecosystem: Environmental > Aquatic > Marine >... | reverse complement strand
CGCGATGATCACTTCGGTATTGCTTCATTGGATATTTCGACCGGCCATTTTAGTATTTTACAGGTCAACGGAACTGAAGCACTCAGCAGTGAAATAGAACGTTTGCAACCCGCTGAACTGTTAGTCAATGAAGAAGCAACTGCCAGTGATTTATTAAAAAATCATCAAGGTTTTAAATACGCCCCATCCTGGCATTTCGATAGCGATACTGCTACGCGGTTGTTAACGCAACATTTCGCTGTACATGATTTATCCGGCTTTGGCTGTGATGATATTCCTGTTGCCGTGGGGGCAGCGGGCTGTTTAATCAGTTACGCCAAAGACACTCAGCAACATGAGTTAACGCATATTACCTGTCTGAAAGTTGAACAACGCGAACAATCGGTCATTCTGGATGCGGCGACACGACGAAATCTGGAGCTGGATCGGAGTTTGTCCGGGCATGATGCCTATACCCTTGCAGGAACGCTGGACGAGTGCCAAACCTGTATGGGTAGTCGTTTATTGCGTCGCTGGATTAACCGTCCATTACGGGATCGGGGTCAGCTCAATAGACGTTATGATGGCATTGAAGAGTTATTACTCCAGCAAACCTATGTTGATCTTCAACCTTTACTGAAAGGCATTGGTGATCTTGAACGGATTCTAACTCGCATTATGCTGGGTAGCGCACGACCACGTGATCTAACAGGCTTGTGTCATTCCTTGCAACAACTTCCAGCGTTGCAGCAAATGATGAGTCGCCTGGAGTCTGACATAGGCATACAGTTGGCTTCTGATATTAGTGAACACCCTGAATTGGTTGAATTACTAAGTACCGCCATCATTGAACAACCTCCTATGTTGATCCGTGATGGCGGTGTGATTGCACAAGGCTATGACCCGGAGTTGGATGAACTGCGTGCACTCAGTCAGAATGCAAACCAGTTTTTATTGGATCTTGAACAGCAGGAAAAAGAAAACACCGGTATCACAGGTCTGAAAGTCAGTTACAACCGTGTGCATGGTTATTATATTGAAATCTCAAAAGCACAAGCGGGCGCTGTTCCAGAACATTATATCCGCAGACAGACATTAAAAAATGCAGAACGGTTTATTACCCCGGAACTGAAATCCTTTGAAGACAAGGTACTCAGTGCCCGTGAAAAAGCCCTGCAACGTGAGAAGTATTTATATGAAGCCTTATTACAACAACTCGCCAATTTTCAACCATCCCTGGTCAGTTGCGCCAGTGGGCTGGCTGAACTGGATGTACTGACTACTCTGGCAGAACGCGCCTTTGCCCTTGATTATGTACGACCACGATTAAGCGAAGAAAAAGGCATACACATTGTGGGTGGTCGCCATCCTGTTGTGGAACGTGTCACTGAACATGATTTTGTGCCCAATGAGACACGACTGGATGATGAACGACGCATGTTGATTATCACTGGCCCGAACATGGGCGGAAAGTCCACCTACATGCGTCAGACTGCACTGATTACCTTGATGGCCTATATTGGTTGTTTTGTGCCCGCAGAATCCGCGGTAATTGGGCCCATTGATCGTATATTCACCCGTATCGGCGCATCCGATGACCTGGCAAGTGGCCGTTCGACATTCATGGTAGAAATGACGGAAACGGCGAATATTTTGCACAATGCCACGCCTTTCAGCCTGGTGCTAATGGATGAAATCGGCCGTGGTACCAGTACTTATGATGGCTTGTCGCTTGCCTGGGCCTGTGCTGAGCATTTGGCTTCGGTGGTCGGCGCGTATACCTTGTTTGCAACCCACTATTTTGAATTAACGGCTTTACCTGAAACGTTGGCCGGCGTACAAAATGTCCATCTGGATGCTATTGAGCATGGTGACCGTATTGTGTTTTTACATGCCGTTAAGGATGGGCCTGCGAATCGCAGTTACGGTCTACAGGTCGCCGCGCTGGCAGGTATCCCCACTGCGGTGGTTGCTGAAGCCAAAAAACGTTTGAACGAACTTGAAAATAGTAAAATTATTCAGCGTAAACAAGAAGATATCGAACAATTTTCACTTTTCCAATCTACTACCCCCACACATCCAGCTCTCGACCAACTAAATGAGCTTGATCCAGATTCAATTAGCCCTAGACAAGCGCTGGAAATACTCTACCAGCTCAAAAAAACCATTCTCTAATATAATTTCAATAAATTCCGTTAGTTACAAGCTCTCCACCCACGCGTATATAACGCCCATTCATTAAAGTTTGAGCCGTTTCAGGCCGATGTAGGCTAATACATAAAGAGGGCTAGAAGCTGATCCAGCGCACTATCTCCAAATTGGCGTTTAAATTTTTCACAAAAAAGACATTAAGGGACTACTCATGACGTCACTTATCGAACGAATAAAAAACCTGAGCATTAAACAAAAAATGCTTATCGGGTTCGGAGCCATGTTGGTCGTACTGGCCTTAATCGCTGCCCAAACCATGTACAGCTTACTGAATATCAAAGATTCAATGAAAAATGTGGTGGAAGATCATCAAGTAACAGCAATCACAGCGATGAAACTCTCCAAAACGATCGAAAAGTCATTATCTGGGTTGGGGCTTTACCTGCTCAGCAAGGAAGACGTGTACAAGGATGATTTTGTAAATGGGATTAATAAGGCCGATACATTAATAGCAGATTTACAACAACAAACCGCCATTGCCAAATCAGCGGAGAATAAGGAACTGGTTAACGATATTCAGCATGATTTCGATCGTTATCGTGGTTTTCAGGATACATTGCTCGAATTATCACAAGATCGTGTGAAAAATTTTCCTGGAGCTAGCTTCTCAGCCGAGCATATCAATCCGATCAGCCAGGTCATACTGCAGAATCTGGCGGACATGATTCAATCAGAAAAAGAAAAACCTGAGGCCAGACAAAGCATCACCTTACTGACCACTATACAGGACATGCGTTACTCCTGGGTTCGCATGATGAATGGTATCCGTGCCTATCTGGGGTTCAGATCGGATGTCGCACTGGAAGAAATAAAGAATCATCGTGAAAATTTTCTTCTCCAACTGAATAATATTGACAATCAGTATACGAAGAATTTCACCTTAGAGCAGGAAGATGCCCGGGACAGCATGAATTCGAATATTACCCTCTTTCAAACCAATCTGGAAAAATTGATTGAACTACATGGTAGCAATCAATGGCGGCAGGACGTCGATCTGTTAAGACGTGAATTGGGACCGATATTGGTACGACTGAATACCAATCTCAATACACTCACTGATCAACAATCTGAGGATATTAATCGCATTGGCGCAGAATTAGTTAATAACGCTGACAACACTATTACTTCGATTGTCATTTATGCGCTCATAGCCATGGCTGGTGTTGCCTTACTGGCTTACTTGTTGCTGACTGGTATTCTGAATCCAATGACCAATGCGGTAGCGACTGGTATTAAATCCATTCGACGAGTGATGGAAAATTTATCAGCCGATGAAATGAAAAACTTTGAAGATAATTTTGCTTATAGCGGTGACACCATCAACAATGTAGAAACTGCGTTGAATGTCATGAGCAATGCTCTGGAAAGAACCATAGCTCGCGAACAATCAGTGAATGAAGATCTGAAAGGCCGTGTGGAAATAATCCATGAAGTCGTTAAGGCAGCTTCACAAGGTGATCTGACTGGCCAAATTATGGTGTTCTCTGGCGATGAGCCAATCGATCATCTGGCCAGAGATACCCAACGCATGGTTGACCGCCTGAATGAACTAGTCTCAAAAGTTCAACGTTCTGGTATTCAGGTGAATTCCAGTGCGACTGAAATTGCAGCGACTTCCAAACAGCAAGAAGCCACTGTCTCCGAACAAGCAGCCAGCACCAATGAAATCATGGCAACGGTCACACAAATTTCAGCTACGTCCAAGGAATTACTACATACGATGGAGGAAGTGACCGGTGTTGCTGAAAGTACTGCAGAATCTGCCTCTGATGGACGGGAATCCATGCAACGTATGGAAGGTGCCATGCAAAATATGCGTCAATCTACTGATACGATCGCTTCTAAACTGGCGATACTAAATGACAAGGCCAGTAATATCACTACGGTGATTACCACCATCAACAAAGTTGCTGACCAAACTAATCTACTCTCACTGAATGCCGCAATCGAAGCTGAAAAGGCCGGCGAATACGGCAAGGGTTTCGCCGTAGTCGCCACAGAAATACGTCGCTTAGCTGACCAGACTGCCGTGGCAACCTGGGATATTGAGCAAATGATCAAGGAAATGCAGTCTGCGGTATCTGCTGGGGTTATGGGTATGGATAAATTCTCAGATGATGTCACACGTGGCGTGGATGAAATTGGCACTATTAGTCGGCAACTCGGAGATATCATTCATGAAGTACAGGCGCTCACCCCACGTTTCGAGACTGTTACAGAAGGTATGCAATCACAGGCACTAGGTGGTGAACAGATTAGCGAGAGTATGATCCAGCTTAATGAAACAGCCCAACATACAGCTGATTCGTTAAGACAGTCGAATCAATCCATACAACAATTAAAAGATGCGGCAAACGGTCTGCAAACAGCTGTTTCCATTTTTAAAGTCAGACGTGATGACTAGCGGCCTCTACTTACTTTTCAATCTCGGCAGTGAACGGTTTGCAGTCTCAACATCGATTATTACCGAGATCATTCCGCTGGTAGAAGTCACTCAGGTTCCGACGACCCCTGAATACATCTGCGGTGTCTTCAATTATCGAGGAGAAACGATTCCTGTGATAGACACCAATCAACTGTTGTACCGCCAAGATCATAATCAACGCATATGCACCCGAATACTCGTACTTGAGACAGAAGCACATGAAGGAACTGCACATGTGGGCTTAATCGCTGAAAAAGTGAACCAAACCACCATGATTGATACAACAGATATTAGAAAACACACTTTGACTAGAAATAGCAACGTCTACCTGGGTAAAACCGTGAGTGATGAACTGGGTGAAATACAAATAATCGATCTTGACCAATTAGTGAAAGATGCTCTAAACGACAGTCGTGAACATATTAACAAAGCCCAAACTGTATAGATTGACCAATTATGAACCAAGAGACAGACATCAAACCATTTATGAAGTTGATCTATAACGCCACCGGGATCGATAACAAAACCATTGGTAACTATTCTTATTACACTGCCATTGAAAAAGGTATGAGGCTCCACAATCTGACTGATCCTAAACTTTATTTTGACCTGATCAGCCAATCACGTGAAGCACTGATGAAACTCGTCGACGAGATCATTGTACCCGAAACCTGGTTTTTCAGGGATGAGAATGCCTTTGATGCATTAGTCCAGCATCTTAAGAAGCAAATAGCCGTTACGCGAGACAGACCATTCAGGGTACTGAGTCTTCCCGCATCGACAGGTGAAGAAGCTTACTCAGTAGCAATCAAATTACATGAAAATGGTTTTACCGATGCAATGTTTAGTATCGATGCAATAGACATTAGCCAAAGGAATATTGAGTATGCTAATAAAGGTCTGTACCGACAGCATTCCTTCAGAAGAGACATCGCAGATCATATATTTGATCGTTATTTCAAACAGATTGATAGTCTGTATGAAGTATGCCCAAGCCTGAAAAAGAATATCGTATTTCAAACCGGCAATATATTTAAGATTGACAGCTATCGTACAAAAGAATACTACGATGTCATTCTCTGCAGGAATTTGTTTATCTATTTTGATGCTGATAAGAAAAAAGCGGCTTATAACAAGATTAATGCAGTTTTAAAAGACGGTGGCTTACTGCTGATTGGTCATTCAGAAACATCAATCATCCCTTCTGAACATTTTACGCCCTGTGGAATGCCCTGCTCGTTTGGCTTTATAAAATCCAAACAACCCATATTGAAATCAACCGTTAAAAAAACCAGAAAAAAATGGATACCAGACAAATTTAAATTCAAGAATAAACTAAAGCCAGAGACAAGCAACAATAAAGTTAATTCTGAACCTGTTTTAACTGAGAGAGTTAAGCCTGTTGAAAATAGCGATGCTATCAATTTACAAAACGCCAGAAAATTGGCAGACAGGAAGCAATATTCTGAAGCGCTTGCCATCTTGAAAGGCATCCATCAAAAAGACAGAACCGCAGATTGTTTTTTTCTTGAAGGCGTCATATATGATGCCATGAAATTGATGGATGAGGCAGAAAAGTCTTACCGAAAGGCCTTATTTCTTTCGCCGGACCATAAGGAAGCACTTTTACAGCTTGCATTTTTGATGGAAAAGAAAGGCGACAAAAAAAATCATGCCCTGTTAACAAATCGTGTAAAGAAACATCAAAGCAGGTCTAAATAATTTATGAAATCTCAAACTCAAAATATCAACATATCTGACTGCTGGAATCAGATCGGCGTATGGAGAAAAGGTCTCGACATCTGTCCGAAACTGGAGACTGTCGCCCATTGCAGAAATTGTCAAGTCTATATCGATGCAGGTTTAGCTTTACTGGATCGTGATATCAATGAAGATTATATCAAGGAAAATACGGCAAAATATAAAAATGCAAAATCACTGGGTTCAGTAGCACAGATATCCTGCATCGTATTTCGCTCTGAAAATGAATGGTTTGCAATCAACACTAATGTCTTGAATGAAATTTGTGAGGTCAGTGAGATTCATTCTATCCCTCACAATCGTAACCCACTAATCAGTGGCATGGTCAATGTTCGCGGGGAAATTGAGATATGTATTGCTTTCAATGAGCTTCACCAACAAAAAAGCCAGCAAGATTCAGTTGGTAAGTCACGCATGTTAGTGATTAATCTTGAGAGTGGAAGATACGTCTACCGTGCAGATGAAGTTATGGGTATTTTTAAAATTGATAATAATTCTATCAGACCGGCTCCCTCATCTGTTGCAGCAACCAGCTCGCACTATGTAAATGGAATATTTGATTATAACGAACAATCTATAGGTTTAGTTGACCCTCACTTAATGGACTCTCGGATTAAAGAAGCATAGGCATGAGCAACGACAAACTAACACTTGATAACAGTATGATCCAGTTTTTTATAACGGATACACAGCTGCATGCCAATGTCATTGCAGAAATACTGAATACTGCCACACTTGATGTGCTTCATGCTAACAAGGTAGCCGATGCCGTTAAAGCAACACAATCTATTAATAGCGCCGCCAAACTTTGCACTCTGGCTGACTTGGCTGATTTGGCTGATGCCTTAGGACATTCCCTGCAGTTATTAACAAATCGAAAAATAGATTCCAGCGATAAGCTTTATCAGTCCATCCGACGCGGACTAAATATTTTCGATAACCTGATGCTATTGGAAAATGCTGACCTGTCTGATTGGTCGGAAGAGAATAAAGAAGAAATAAACATCACAATTTCTCAACTGTATGAACTCAGCGATGCTTATAAGAAAAAGCAACTCGACCAACAGTTAATCCAGAAAGTGGAAGATAAAACTGCTGTTGAGAAAATATCTACTGGCATTGATTTTAGCATGCTTGAGTTATTTAAAGTTGAAGCAGAAAACCAAGCTAAAATTATTGATGAAAACCTTTTACTACTGGAATCTGATACGCAGAACTCAACAATTATAGAAATCTTAATGCGGGCCTCTCACTCTATAAAAGGCGCTGCACGGATGATTAATTTCCAGGAGATCGTTGAAATCGCACACCGTATGGAAGATTGTTTTGTAAACACTCAAAATGGCCTGATCACACTGGATAAAAAAGCAATTGATCTGCTATTGCATTGCAATGATATTCTCGAAACCGTTGCTCAAATGCATAATGATGATTTACCCGTCTGGCTTGAATTAAATCACGATTATTTTAATAACAGTTTGATACAACTTGATGGTCTTGCAAAAGGCCAGGAATTTGAACTTGCTACGGCAGCTCCTGTAATCGTCGATGAGGATACAACAGAAACGCTGAATGAGGCGCCTACAGTAGCTTCTCAGCCAAAAACTCAAACAAACACCAGTCGTTCAAGTCCCTCACAAGGATCTACTGATAATTCAGTCCGTATTCAATCTTCTCAATTGAATAAAATGCTGGCTGTATCCAATGAATTACTGGTGTCACAAAATTGGTTAGCCACCCACCTTGGTTCTTTGCAATTATTGAAGAAACGCCAAATTGAGTTAGCTAACACAGTAATGAAATTACGTCAGGGTATGGATAATCTGGATATCACGGAAGAAATGATTAACATGCTGGCTGAAACAGAGTCGCGAGTTGAGCTGTGTCGACATACTCTAAATAATGATATCAATCAGCTTGATGAATATGATCGCAAATCATTTATTTTATCATCCCGTCTCAATCAGGAAGTTATTGCCAGTCGGATGCGCCACTTTGAAGATGGCACAAAAGGTTTTAAAAGAATGGTTCGGGATGTGGCGCATGATCTAGGCAAGGAAGTCCGTCTTGAATTAAAAGGTCTGGATACATTAGTAGACAGCGACATTCTTGAAATGATTGAAGCGCCTTTGACGCATTTACTCAGGAATGCAATCGATCACGGCATCGAGATGCCAGAACAGCGGACCGAGGCCGGTAAACCTTCCTATGGACTCATCAGGATTTCAGCTTTTCATCATGCCGGGTTACTTAATGTTACCATTGAAGACGATGGTAAAGGCATCGACCTGGATAAACTAAAACAAAAAATCATTAACCGAGGCATGGTCAATGAACAAATGGCAGAAAATCTTTCTGAATCCGAGTTGCTCGATTTTCTTTTTTTACCAGGGTTTTCAACACGCGAAGACGTGACGGAATACTCTGGTAGGGGCGTCGGTTTAGATGTAGTTCATACCGTTGTAACGACTTTACGCGGGCAAATCAAGAGTGCTAGCAAGCCAGGTCGAGGTTTATCGGTGCAATTACAGCTTCCATTAACCTTATCTGTACTACACAGCTTACAGGTCATTATTGGGGAAGAATATTACGCCTTACCTTTATCCAGAATTCATACAGTAATTAAGAGACAAAGCAGTGATATCTATACAGTTGAAGATAAACAACTAATCAAATACCGGGGCCAGGATATCAGCCTGATAAGCGGACGCCAACTACTGGAATACAGCGGCCTGGCGAACAATACCTCTGAGGAAATGGAAATTATTGTACTCCATGAACGCGGCGAATTTTACGCGCTCGTGGTAGATGAAATCGTCGCTGAAACTACACTTGCCCTGAATACTATCGATTCACGCCTCGGCAAAATAAAAGACATTAGCGCAGTTGCAATTACCGATGATGGAAAGCCAGTCCTTATTCTGGATGTCGATGATTTGCTCATCAATATTCAGGAGTCGATAGGTGATAAAAGTCTTGGTATGATCCGACGACATACCGCTACAGAGGAATCCATACATACAAAAAAAGTACTTGTCATTGATGACTCTTTAACTGTCCGGGAAGTTGAAAAGAATTTATTGGAATCCAGAGGCTACACCGTTGATATAGCCATTGATGGTATCGATGGCTGGAACACTTTACGACAAGGCAATTATGAACTAGTCATTACAGATATTGATATGCCACGTATGAATGGCATAGAGCTCGTAACACTCATTAAAGATGACCCAAAGTACAAATCTATTCCTGTTATGATTGTCTCGTATAAGGATAACCCTGAAGACCGACAAAAAGGCTTGGAAGCAGGCGCTGACTATTACCTTACCAAAGGAAGTTTTCATGATGAAGGCCTGGTTGATGGCGTTGTCGACTTAATTGGCGAGGCTGACGAGTGAATATAGCCATTGTCAATGATGTATGGATGATACGGGCTTTGTTGACCAAAATCGTCCATGACAACACAGATCATATTGTGATATGGGATGCAGAAGATGGCGAAAGAGCTGTCTCCAAGGCCAAAATAAAAACGCCTGACCTTATCCTCATGGATTTATTAATGCCGGTCATGGATGGTGTCGAGGCAACACGGATTATCATGCAACAATCACCTTGTGCGATCGTTGTGGTCACAGCCAGCGTTGAGAAATATGCTGACATGGTTTTTTCAGCGATGTCTCATGGCGCTCTGGATGCTATCTCTACTCCATCGCTTGATTCGAATGATTCGAATGATGACTCTACTGGCATCAATCCGCTGCTGCATAAATTACAAGTTATCAACAATTTGACTGTGACTAAGCCCAGAGCTCCCGACATCCCCATGAGCCCTATTCTTAAGACGAATCACCGACAGAAAAAATTTCCGTTGATTTGTATCGGTGCTTCTACAGGCGGTCCTGGCGCTTTGGCAGTGATACTGGCAGCCCTCCCCGCCGAATTGAATGCTGCCATTGTCATTGTTCAGCATGTGGATGAGAATTTCGTTCAAGGGCTTGCAGAGTGGCTGGATACCCAGTGTAAGCTACCAGTGTCAGTGGCAAAGGAGAATGAGCCAATCGTTTTGAATCATGTTTATATCGCAGGGGGAGACAAGCATTTGCGCCTTGATCCCGCCTTATGTTTTGAATATAGTCATGAACCAGTTGAATATGCATATCGCCCTTCAATTGATGTGTTTTTCCATTCTGTGAATCAGTATTGGCCTGGAAGCACAACCGGTGTACTATTGACGGGCATGGGAAATGACGGTGCTAAAGGCTTGCTTGCACTGAAAAATAACAATTGCATAACCATAGCTCAAGATGAACAAACTTGCGCAGTCTACGGAATGCCTCGAGCAGCGGCAAGACTGGACGCTGTCAATTTGGTTCTGCCTATCGATGACATCAGTACAGCGATCATTAAGTCATTAAATAATGATCGCTCTAATAATATTAAAAATGTACAAAGTGCCAGGTAACGATTATGAGTGAGAACAAATTCAATATTGATGAGGATTTACTCTATGAACAAACGATTAAAATCCTGTTAATTGATGATCAGCCCATGGTTGCGGAAGGCATTAAGCGCATGCTGGTTGATGAAGAAGACATGGAATTTCATTATTGCCAGGAACCAGCAAAGGCGATTGCTATTGCCTGCGATATTCAACCCACTATTATACTGCAAGACCTGGTTCTACCTGACATTGACGGCATGACACTGGTTCGGTTTTATCGTGGCAATGATGCAACCAAAGATATTCCAATTATAGTCCTATCAAGCAAGGAAGACCCTATTGTAAAGAAAGAAGCCTTCCAGCATGGTGCCAATGACTACCTGGTAAAACTACCGGACAAAATCGAATTAATCGCACGTATTCGATCACATGCGAAACAATATTTGTTACAACTGGAACGTAATGCCGCTTTTTTTGCATTACGTGAAATGCAGAAACAATTACAAAAGACCAACTCCGAACTCGAGCGAATATCTTCTTTGGACGGCCTGACAGGTATTGCCAATCGTCGAGCTTTTGATGAAACACTGGAAAAAGAGTGGAAACGCGCCCTACGTGAAAATACCTTATTGACACTGATTTTGATCGATATCGATTATTTCAAGCCTTATAATGACTCATATGGGCATCTTCAGGGGGACGAATGTCTAACCCAGGTTGCACAAGCCCTGGAAAATACGGCAACACGGCCGACAGATTTACTCGCTCGCTACGGTGGCGAGGAATTCGTCCTCATTGCACCCATGACCAATGAAGCCGGCGCCAAACAATTGGCTGAGTATTTGCAACGTGCGGTAAATGACCTCGAAATTGAGCATAAGTTTTCAAAAGTCTCAGGGCACATCACCATTAGTCAGGGCATCGTGACATTAATGCCCACAGAAAGCCTGACCATCACTGATTTGATTGATATGGCCGATAAAGCACTTTATGAAGCCAAGGAAAAAGGCCGTAATCAATATGTTGTCGCTCAGACTGACTAATTTCTGACAGCACCCTCATCTACCAGACTTCTAGACTGTTTTCACAAAAAATATTTTCTTTAAAATAATCTACAAGCATTCCATAATGCCAGTATAATGAGTAGAATCTGTTTTATTTTTCAGGAAAATCAACTGCAATGACCTATATAGTGACAGACAATTGTATTCGATGTAAATATACAGATTGTGTCGAAGTTTGCCCGGTAGACTGCTTTCACGAAGGTCCAAACTTTCTAACTATTGATCCGGAGGAGTGCATTGATTGCAGCCTTTGCGAACCGGAATGCCCTGCCCAAGCGATATTTGCTGAAGATGATTTACCCGAAGATCAAATGCACTTCCTTGAACTCAATCGAGAACTGGCTGAAATATGGCCCGTCATCACTGAACAGAAAGAACCCTCCCCGGATGCTGAAGAATGGGATGGTAAACCGAATAAGTTGCAGTATTTAGAACGTTAAACCATCCCTATTTTTTATTCTCAATCTTCGTTACCGAAGAGATGCTTAGCATCGTTCAATCCTCTTGGCTCTGTCATAGCATATGAGATTCGCGATGCGATAACTAATCATCTTAGTTATCACTGCGAGTAAGCGTAGCGATCTGCTTTTGATTCCCATGCATTATTACCTGTTACCCATGTGACCGGTCTACTCTGTTACCTATCTGCCCGGTTAGCACCTAACTAGCCGTCATTCCCGCGCAGGCGGGAATCTATTTTTTTTTAGACCCTATGTAATACTACGTACTTCCAATGATCTGAGGTGAAAGTCATGATAAAACAAACAGCGCTATTACGATTAAGTAGTGGATTCCCGCCTGCGCGGGAATGACGACGTTTTATGCTCGATCATTAATACTCTTCAGCAAATACAATCTATTAATTAGGGTCTGACTTTTGACTGACGAATATAGTGCATCTATGCATGTAATCATGCCCTTCGCGACATAAGCGGTGAGATACAATCATTAAACTTTGAAGGTAATTGAACTGCACTCTTTCTTTTGAAAGCCGCTCTCTAAATCCATTGTACTGCTCCTGCGCATCCCTGCGCCCGCAGTATTAGTGCATCCATGCACGTTCCCTTCGCGGCATAAGCGGCGGGATATACCTATTTAATTCACGGGTTGTTTGTCTCAGCTTTTTCTTTTGAAAGCCGCTCTCGGGCGTCCTGCCCTTCGCGGCATAAGCGGTGAGATACAATTAATAAACTTTGAAGGTAATCGAACTGCACTCTTTCTTTTGAAAGCCGCTCTCGGACGTCCTGTCCTTCGCGGCATAAGCACGTCCCTGTGCAAAAAAAAAAGCGGCCGTGAAAACGGCCGCTTGTGTCCATCTCAGGATATCCATATCCTCACAATTCCTTTTGACAATTCCCTTGGGTTAGTCCCTCGCAACCCTGCTGTGTATCCATTTTGACTGGATGGGGAAATTAATCAAGTGTTGTTTACGCTCGTTAATTTAAGTGTGTCTCATTGTAAACTTTCTGTAACAAAATACTTATCAGGAATTGAGTTACTTACATAGCTTTTTAGACTAAGGCCAACTCCTTGTAGTATTTTTCTTACAAAAGAATCAGGGATATCGTCAGTCTGGGTGGGCAGTTTTGAAGCGATTACTTGCAATACAAAGTGGCTAGGAGCCACTTTCACTCGCTTTTAACAACTTTAACAACTCAGCGGGTGGCACATAGCTCTCCACTAAATCGCCGTTGGGAAAGATTAAAGCCGGTGTACCTCTTAGCTGTAATTGGTCAACCAGAGCCATGTGTTCATCAATCGGATTATCACATGTTTCGGGTTTAATTTTTTTACCTGCTTTGGCTTGTGTGAACGCAGTTTTTCTATCCTTGTTACACCATACAGATACGGCTGTTTTATAACTATCTGTTCCAGTACCGGTACGTGGGTAAAATAAATAATTAAACGTTATACCAAGCTGGTTATATTGCTGCATTTGCGAATGCATTTTTCGACAATATCCGCAATCAATATCAGTGAATGCGGTTAAAGTATATTTCGGTTTTTCAGGCCCAAAACTAATTATGTTCTCCTGTCCAATTTTTTTGACTGCAGCTAATCTGGCCTCAAGCAGTGCTGGCCGTGTCAGACTGGTTCCATTATCCAGATCAATGAGATTACCTAACATCAAGTAACGTGCATCAGGTGTTATGTAATAAACCTTAGGGCCAATAATCACTTCATATAGATCCGCTATCGGGGTCGTGCTTATTTTATCTGGTTTAGTGTTTGGAAAGAATTTATGTAATTGCTGGGTTATTTTTTCTGTGACTTTTGGATCGGAGACAGTCTCAGCAAAAAGCTGGCTAGTCACACCAAAACTACATAGTAATAATACGAGGATAGGTATAAGTTTATTTCTCATCATGGAAGTTTAGACTCAGTTTCATCAAAAAGTTCAAATGCCAGTTTAGAATTGCTCAAAATGCTAACCGTATCACTTTTTTAATCCTGATAGTTAGTAATTTCTAAGCCGAGTACTCTTTCAATGTGATATTGCCGGGTTCAGTTGGACTGTCAGTGTTCAGGGCAAGGCGCGCCTCGCAGCGAATGGCCGTAGTCCTTTGCAAGAACACTAGCCCCTGGGATGATGCTCAGCATGTAAAGATTTGAGTCTTTCTCTGGCTAGATGTGTATAGATTTGGGTGGTCGATAAATCCGAGTGGCCTAACAATAATTGTACAACGCGTAAGTCAGCTCCATGATTAAGCAGGTGCGACGCGAAGGCATGTCTCATGGTATGCGGGGATATTTTAGATTGAATATTGGCGATCACTGCATAGCGCTTAATTGAATACCAAAAAGCCTGGCGTGTCATCGCTCCACCTCTTCGGGTAGGGAAAACCGCCTCCGTAGTAGACTCATTAACTATCTGCTTACGTGTTAGCTTTAAATAATTCGATAAATAATCCATGGCAATCTCACCGAGAGGCACCAGGCGTTCTTTATTGCCTTTACCTGTCAGTCGCAGCGTCCCTTGCCGCATATTCACTTGTCCTGTGGTCAAATTAACCAGCTCTGAAACCCGTAGACCGGTGGCATAGAGGACTTCCAGCATCACTTTATCGCGTTGTCCTTCCAGAGTATGTGAATCAGGTGCTGATAGTAAACTTTCTACTTCTTTTTCTGTGAGGCTATGCGGGAGTGGACGCCCAAGACGTGGTGACTCAATTTCTTGTGTCGGATCAATGGTAATAATACTTTCTCGAAGCAGGTAACGATAAAAGCGCCGCAATGAAGATAATAGCCTGGCAGTGGAACGACTACTTGTTACCTTGTCTACCCGTTGTGCGAGGTATTGCAACAGACGTTTTTTATCTGCTTGAGTCAGGCTGGAATGATGTGATTCTAACCACTCTGACAATGTGGCCAGATCGCTACTATAAGACGAGAGTGTGTTTTGACTTAGCCCATTTTCCATCCATAACATGTCACAGAATCGCTCAATGAGTTCACTATCTTCATCAGAAATACATTTTAATCTGGATATGCTCACAGTCGAATCATAACTATTCAATCAACCCTTTAAGGACCATATCGGTAAAACTGATGATACCGACCACTTCATTATTCTCCAAAACGGGTGCGCGCGATAAATGAAAACGCTCAAACAAGCGTGCACAATATCGTATATCCATATCGGGATCCACGGTGATGACTGGCTTAGCCATAATTTCATAAACGTTAACACGCTGTGGAGATCGATCGCGCGCGACAACTTGTCTGGCGATGTCTGAGATTAACAACATACCATATTCATCATTAACATGTCGCTTATTCACTACCAGACACTTTGTTTCTACATGTTTCATGGTACTGAGTGCATCAGAAACAGTCGCCATTCCATCAATCATATCAAATTTCTTTTTCATGACATCACGAACCTGGACAATTTTTCTATCTGTCATATCTCCCCCTCGACTGCTTCAGTTAATTTTTCTACTTGCTGTGCTACCCCGACTGCATCCTCAACATCAACCTGAATTGCAATACCGCTACCTGGACATTCTTCGAACATACCGACTTTATTAATCAGCTCAAGTATTTTTCTACTTAAATGCTCTTCTACCAGAAACAGCACCACATCACGCTGAGTTTCCAGACTCAAACCGAAGAATGTTTTCGATTTCTTAAGCCCCTCACCTCTGGCGTGATTAATCACTGTAGCGCCTGTAGCACCGCCATCTCGAGCTGCATCCATAATTTTACTGGTATGATCATCTTCTACGAATGCAATAATGAGTTTAAAGTGCATTATCTACCTCCTCTATCTCAGACTTTGAATCTTGAGTTCTCTTTTTGTAACGCCATTCACTGAGTTGCGCATAAAACATAACAGACATAATTGGAAACAAGCTGGCAAAAGCAATAAGTCCAAAACCATCGAGCAACTGATTTCGACCGGGTATTGTCGATGCCAGCCCCAGGCCTAATGCGGCAACCAATGGTACGGTGACAGTTGATGTGGTCACGCCACCTGAATCATAAGCAAGACCAATAATCATCTTGGGGGCGAAGTAGGTCTGAATCAGAACAATGACATAACCCGTAATAATATAATAATGCAACGGGGTTCCCGTCACGATTCTGAATACACCCAGTGTGATACCAATGGCCACACCGACAGCGACTGAAACCCTTAGTCCTTGCGCGCTGATACTTCCTCCAGAAACATTATTTGCCATGATTGCTACTGCTATCAGAGAGGGTTCTGCTATGGTAGTGGAGAAGCCGATAGTTGCTGCAAACACATATACCCAAACGTAGTCAGTCCACTGTAATGCTTCTGCTGCTGTCTCAAAACTCCCGCGTATGAATGCCGGATCTGTCAGCTGCTGTGCCATTAATCGTCCCAGGGGGAAGAGCGCTTCGTCCAAACCAATCAAAAAAAATGACAAGCCAGCGATAACATAAAATAGTCCAATCAATATCTTTTTTAGATTCGGGATAGGTTTCTTAATAACCAGAAACTGAAATCCAAAAATAATAGTGATAATCGGTAATACATCAATAATGGTGGCAAGAAACGTCGATGGAAGCTCAGCCAATAAACTCATGCTATGACCATCCCATACATCATCACAAATATCATTGGTGTCAGTGATGCAAATGCGATCAAACCAAAGCCATCCACCATTGGGTTTCGACCGCTGATACTGGAGGCAAGTCCCACACCCAAGGCTGTTACCAAGGGAACTGTGATTGTTGACGTTGTGACACCCCCTGAATCGTAGGCAATGCCAACAATCTCCTCAGGTGCAAACATCGTCATGATAATAACGCCTAGGTAACCGATAATGATCAGGTAATGAATTGCCCAGCCTTTTAATATGCGAATGACGCCTACCAAAATTGCTAAGCCAACAGAAAAGGCCACCGTGAGTCGCAAACCATAAGCATACTCAGCCTTCGCCAGGGTTTCGTTAACAATCATGCCACCCTCGGCTGCAACTACCGCTGCTTCATTAGCCACTGCGATCAATGCAGGTTCAGCAATGGTTGTGCCAAACCCGAGAAGAAACGAGAAAAGTAACAACCAAAACAGACTGCCCTTTTTTGCAAATGCATAGGCCATGGATTCTCCGACGGGAAACAAGCCCATCTCCAGTCCTCGGATAAACAGGGTCATCCCTATCATGACGAATACAAACCCGGTTATCATCTTTTGAAGATCAGGAAAGGGTTGTTGAAGAATGAATAACTGGAAAAACGAGACGACGAGCACAATAGGCAGCAGGTCTCTGGCACTACTAAGGAAGGGTGAGAGAATCAGCCTGGCAAATTGTATCATGAGTTACCTGGCTATTTACTTTGTCCCGACGGATTGGTGAATTGATCATTCAACATTTGCACATAGTCGTCGGCATCTCTGACGACAGTCTTAAGTGTGTTTTGTGAACGACGCGTCCAACCGGCAGGCTCTTTGGCAAAAATACTTCTCCATGGCTTGATATTTCTGTAAAAAGCATTTTTTAACTTATCGGCATCATCGCCGGTTCGGTCTTTGACGAGTGTTCGTATAATGCGGCTGGCAATTATTCTGCGCACACTGAAATGAACATAAGTTAGTCCGGCGGCAAGTAGAACCAGGGCAACTGTCAGCCATATCATTGCTTTAGGCGAGTCCAGCCAAGCAGGTGAAAACTGCCAACCATTCCAGTAATCCAGCTTGATTGTCACCCACAACAATAAAACAATCAATATGGAATAAATAACCGCGTTACTGACAAGCACACGATTGCGCCACTGTTTAATTCCATCGCGCAATGCTGGCATCCATGTAAATTCAATTTTTCTGGCCGTCTGGTCGAGTAAAGAAATAATACGATAGGAACGTTCAATGCTGACATTATCCATGCGATCATAAATTTGTGCGAGATCCTTGTCGCGTTTCTGCTCATAACGTTTGCGTAGTTCATCATCAGCAATTTTAATCGCAACGTCCGGGCTATAGATGGTATAAAACTTTCCAGCAGTCAATCCTTCCTGTGCGATAGCGCGTTGCCAGGAGGCAACGACTTCTTCCGGGTTATCTTCACCTGCAGCGGTGTCGATTTGATTGAGAATAAACAGGAATTTAGTTGAATCCTGGCGCTCGATGGTATTGGCAACGAGATGGCGCAAGGTTTCACGCATAGCACCGGGTTCAGGGTGTCGTGCATCGAAAAACACCAGCACCAGATCAGAAAGATCAATAATGTGCTCGGTACTCCGAAGTATAGATTGACGTTGTGCATCGGCATCGAAACCTGGAGAATCGATCAGAATTTTCCCACGTACATTTTCACTATCTGAAGTTTTCAACTGCAGGTAAGCATCGATTCGGCCTCCTTCACCTGGTGCAACCTCATCAAGACTTTTGCTGATTTGATAAAAAGGAAAACGAGGGTCAGCGTCCAGGGCAATTCCAGGTAACAATTTGCCAGGCGCTTCGTTGCTGAAACAGACCACGGTAAATTTATCATCCACAGCCTGATTACCTGTCTGTTGAATAGGTGTGCCGAGATAGTGATTGATAAAAGTGGATTTACCGGCTGAGAATGTGCCAAGTACTGAAATTAAAGGCCACCAGGAAACCTGATTAGCGAAGGATTGATCATCTTTCAGAAGCCCGGTGGCATAACCCACTTGATCCATCTTGTGATAGCTTTTGACCACCGTAACAAGCAGAGGGTTCTCCCTGCCCAGGTGTTGCTCAAGTTCCTGCAAACGTTTATTGATGCGTCTGAAACCAGTGAACATCGACTGTACCATTGTTAACATGGAATAATCTGGCTCACCAGGGCATAAATGAGTTCATAAAGTTCATAGGACGAGACACATTTTGATTCATCATGGTCATATCGCGACGCATTTGATTAACTGCGAGGGTCATCACATGAACTGACTGGTTCATATCCGTAAAATTCTTGTTCAGCTGTCGCATTTCAACGAGTTGCATGGAGAGTTCAGCGTCCATTGATTGCATGGATGTCAGCATGCCATTTACGTTATCAGACATCAGCGCTACATTATCAGTCATACCATTAATATCCTTTGATATCGAAACCATACTGCCTGAAATAGCTTTCATCTCGGTAACGACGCGATCAACATCCATCGTAAGACTAAAAATCAGATAGAAGCCATAAACTGCCAGAATAATAAAGGCGAATAAAGACGGGTAGACTATCGCCTCCCATCGTCTCGCACTGGCGGCAAAGACCTCATAGATTTTCTCCAAACTGCTGACAGAAGCATCATCTTCTATTAGCAGATGGCCTTCTTCATGTTCTTCAGTTTTCTTGTCACTGCTGTCAGTCAAAGTTATATGCTCGCTCGTTTTTGAAACACATGTCAATCACCATACAAATAGATCTAAAAAGCGCCGGTAGCACCACGATTCATGATATCAGTCATGATTTTCTTAACATGTAATGCTTCTTCTTTTAATGCAGGTGGTAATGCCTTACCGCCATGAATCATTAAATCCATATTCAGGGTATATATCCATAAATCACCTTTTTTATCTTCAATTAAGCTGACACGACAAGGGAGGTATGCTGAGTATGAATCGCTGTAATCCATCATTCTGCTAGCTGTCATGGCATCACAAAACATGAAGATTTTTGCATAGCGATAGGGTTTGCCGCTCATCGCTTCGATCTCTCGATAAAGCGGTAACTCGCCGACATTTTTAATATTATATTCACTGGCAACCGATTTCATAACTTGCTCTACATCATCTGGCGACATGCCTTCGATGACTTTTTGTCTCCAGATAGTTGCTTCGGCCGCATCACCTGTTTCAGCGAGTTTTTGTGCTAATTCCAGATAAGTCTTACCCGCATCCGGGTCAAACTTAGAAACCATTGTGATCATATCACCATAACGTGTTATACCAACGATAATGAGTATCACCACGATAAGGCCGATAATGGCAAAAAGATTTCTGATAATTGACATGTTTTCCTCCTGAAGCAGAGAATGAGTCTGCCGGTTTATGTTTTGTAAAAATTATACCATGCCTAAAACGTAATTAGCTCGTAAATCAACGCTGCTGTAGTTGATTTAATTGTTCCTGTAGTTCGGTGGCTCTTTCTTTTTTCAACCCTGAAATTATGGATAACATGTAAGCCGCTCGATCAGGGCGATTAAGTTTGATCAAGCGTACCGCGGCCTGGTAAAAGCTCTCGCCCGCATTTTCCCAATCACCCTGTCTGTAATAAACATTACCTAATTCGCCATATATATCAGGGTTGTCTGGTTGCAACTCTGCCGCCTGCTGATAGCTATTTACTGCCTGCTCATACTGACCTTGCCAATATGCCTGTCGCCCATTATTTAATAACTCAAGATAACGTTGTTGCTGACTCGCATTATCTTGTGCTTCATCCATAGTAGCTCTTTCATTTGTTTTCCCTGTCTGCGCAGAAGCATCAGTAGGTAGTGAAGTCGTGTTCGCTTCCGTTAGTGTTGCTTGTTTCACCGGATCAGGGATCGATTGTGAAGCCACCTCAGTTTCGGGTGGTGTTGCTTGCTTCACCGGATCAGGCATCGATTGTGAAGCCACCTCAGTTTCGGGTGGTGTTGCTTGCTTCACTGGGTTACGCATCGATGGAGAAGATTGTTTGTCCTGATCTGTGGTCGCGATTTCATTAGTATCCCGCTTGCGTATACCAGTTTGCTGACTATCTGCCACATCCTGAGCAGGTTTAGCCTGCCCCATATCTATCGCATCAGTCTTTTTTGTATCGGGAATTAGCTGTGATTCTTGCTGTTGAATCTGCTCAGGTGTGATCGCCTGTGAGGTGTCAGTTGTAGCACTCTCTATCTGTTTATCAGTGCTTGCAGTAGTCACTGATTGGTCATTATTGTCTACATGATGTGGCACGAAAAAGGCAGGGAATAGTTGGTGACGATAGACATAGGTAATGGCGATCGCGACCACTACCATGAAAATCAAACTATAACGTAAAATTGCATTAAATTTTTTCATTGGGAACTCCCTTCAACTTATTTTTTTATCGAACTTGCTCGCGCTATATCTGGATATAATCCACTGGCAAATTGATCCATTTCTTTCGCGGCTTTGCAATTCGGCCAAATTTCAAACACAGCTAACCCTTCACTGAGAGAGCGCCTGAAAATAGTACGCTGATAGAGTCGATGCGGGTATACCTTCACACCTTCCAGATGTGCAAGTGCTTCTTCTGCTTCATCTGATTCCCGAACTGCATGATGCGTATCTGCGCGGTTGATAAAGGCAATGATCTCTGGATGCGTTCCACCATCGACTGCATCCTTGATCATACCCATAAAACGCTGCGTGGCCCATACATCTGGCTGACTCGGCGGTACAGGAATAATAACGCGATCGGCAACGGAGATCGCTTCTTTCATTCTGGGCATATTTGCGACGCCAACATCCACAATCACCTCACCCGGGTGATAGCGCAAATGCTCTGCCAAGGCTTCTTGTGCCAGATAAACCTGTAAGGGAGGTGAATAGCCTTCTTCCTGCCTAACGGCAGCAATGTCTGATAATGTCAATTGCGGATCGAGATCATAGGCAGCCACCGGATGACCTTTCTTCAGCAGCCAAACACCCAGGTTAAATGCAACCGTACTTTTTCCAGAGCCACCTTTAAGGTTAGCAATGACCGTTATCATAATATCTCCAACTAGTCAGATCGTCTCGTATCATAACGGCCAGAGGGTATTACGACCATTGGAAAAATTTTCCTGCAATACGGGAGCCTGCTCAGCACCCATTTGCATCGTTGTTGAAAGCTGCATAAGCGTCATCAAGTACTGCAAGTCTCGGACGTTGCCTCCAAAATTAATATTAATCCAAAATGATCCATCGGGAGCCATTGCTCCATTGACCTTACCCCACGGGCGTTGAAAATTAAAAGGTCGGTACCAATTATTTGCGTAAGAACGTTGCGGATAAAAAAAACGAGGCGAAGCAGGATAACCCATCCACCCCGGATGACCCGAATAGAAATTCGCAGGCGGTGGCAAATAGGGCTGCCATCCCGGCATACCATTTTGGTATGCAAAGGCAGGTGCTGCCATCACAAAAATGGCTATTAACAAAAGGCCATGGAACTCTTTTTTCAGCACAACACAAGTCTCGTTAGCGCTTGTAGAGACTATCTGACATAGGCAGCCTTATTGATCCGCATAGCTTGATATGGACCACTAACCGGCATAGTGCTTAATGCCTTTTGTTTCAGTTCTGGGCTTGTAGTCTCAGGCTGATAAGCAACCGGAGGTATGCGGTTCTGATGTTGATTGTTTCTAAAACCATTCCAGTTGCGATTGATCTGGTTTTGTTTGGGATAGTAACTGCGTGCCTGTGCATACTGTCTGCGATCAGGAGCGACCATATAGGCAGACGACGGCATTACAGGAGGTGATTGTCTGTAATGATTTCGCGAATAATATTGACGTGGCGCCTGTGGATTGGCTTGTGCCCGATATTGATTCCATTGAGGGCGAGCCTGATAACCTCGATAACTTGAATAAGCTGTTCTTTGGTAAACAGGTCTTTGCGGTGAATTCATTCTGTTGGAGTTTACAGATGAAGCCTGTGGCCTGGGGTATCCTCTGTATGCGCCTGGTCGCATAAAATTATTACGAGCAAGATTCTGTCGGCCGCACTCTCTGGCAGAAGGACGTTGTTTTGCATGCATTTGTTGCATACGTTCACGCATTTTGATCACACGCTGTTCATGCTGCTCGCGCATTTGTTGCATGTTTGCGGGGGACGGGCGCTGCTGTTTCATGCGTTCACGCTGCTCTACCATACGTTGTTCACGCTGCTTGCGCATTTGTTGCATGCTAACAGGGGATGGTCGTTGCTGCTTCATGCGTTCGCGCTGCTCGTTCATACGCTGCTCATGCTGTTCGCGCATTTGTTGCGTGTTTGCTGACGACGGTCGTTGTTGTTTCATGCGATCGCGTTGTTCAACCATACGCTGTTCATGCTGTTCACGCATTTGCTGCATGCGTTCTGACGACGGTCGTTGTTGTTGCATACGTTCGCGTTGCTCGTTCATACGCTGTTCATGCTGCTTGCGCATTTGTTGCATGTTTGCTGAAGACGGTCGTTGTTGCTTCATGCGTTCACGTTGCTCGGCCATACGCTGTTCATGCTGTTCGCGCATTTGCTGCATGCGTTCTGACGACGGTCGTTGTTGTTGCATACGTTCGCGTTGCTCAGCCATTCGCTGGTCATGTTGTTCCCGCATTTGTTGCATGTAAGCAGGCGGCGTGGGTCTCTGCATGACTGGTCGCTGATTATAGAAATTTTGTTGATATGCCTGGTGACGTTGATAAGCAGGATGCATGTAACGATTATCATACTGATTTGCTTGTGGTGCCATATTGCTCTGGCTTTTGACATCAGCAACAAGTAGAGATGGGAGAAAACTGACTGCTATAAAAATAACACCAATTTCTTTTTTCATTCGCTGTTCTCCAACATTATGATTATTAAGTGAGTGCGACAAAAGACAACAGTAACGCATTATGACAGCAGCTTACGAAGATTGTCGCCCTGCCTATGCATGTAAAACTGTGTCTTATGCTATCATATTTTATATGTGTATGTCTGTCACGTATGAATGACTTGACAGGAGCAATTACGGGTTAGTCTTTATGTCTTGTTGCTTTGTCTCTTTGTAATCTGGCGGCACCGAGAATAGATAAGCTTCCTGCTTTCCGGTTTTAATATCTTTTAATTCACGCACAAAACCACCGGGTAGCACTTCCTTGATCGTCATTGCCAACTCTGGGTCGTACCATTGTATTGTTTTTTCGATATGACCATTTGGAGATTTCGTTTGTAATTCCCATCTTTCTGTTTCACGGCCATCTATCGCTGCCGTACCCTTTTGCACCAGCTCTACGACCGTGCCGTCCGGGTAGAATTGGCGTAGAACTTGTCCTTTTTGCTTATCTACCCAGAACAAGGCTTTGATGCTTCGACCATCAACTTCACGGCTAATTTCCCATTTATCAGCCAGTTGGCCATTTAATTTCTCCTCCCCCAACAGTCGGCAGGATTCTTGGACTTTATCATTACAGGGATTGGTTGACTTGATTTGTTGCCCGCGAAGGACAGCTGGGTTGGGGGTCGATTTTACAATCTGATAAGTTTTACTAGCCGCGGCGAGTAAATAATGGATGCCTTTCTTGGGATAATAGATTTCTGCAAATTGCTGGTTATTCTGTCCATACTCACGCCTGACGGCCTCTTCACTAACGTACATCCGCGCAATTCTGGCTGGCGCATTCGGAGATAGCTGCACTGCAGTGGCAGAAAATTCCACGACTTCCGCATTTACCCTTAAG
>Ga0316205_10001808_pt1 | contig 24751 bp, 19 predicted proteins | sample 3monthpyrite_MG_FD_204941 | JGI IMG/M metagenome (GOLD analysis project Ga0316205, IMG submission 204941) | Microbial mat bacterial communities from mineral coupon in-situ incubated in ocean water Damariscotta River, Maine, United States -... | ecosystem: Environmental > Aquatic > Marine >... | reverse complement strand
TTTCTGCCCGAATTCCTCTTCAATCGCGCGCCGTTGCGTCTGATATTCCTCTGATTCAAAAAGCGCCGGAATCTCGTTGGCAAGATCGTCCACCAGATTTTGCATCGCCACCCTGAACGCGACCGAACACCCCGGCGACAGCTTTATCGCATTTGGTTTATGCGGTGCGTTGAAATTGTTGACATAGACCCAGTCTGATGGGGTAGGGCGGTTAGAGGCCTGCCTGGTTACAAGGTCATCCACGATTTCGTGGCGGCCCGTCCCCTCGCTCCCCAGGACATAGATGTTAAAACGTCTGTCAACGATGCTGGCCGACAGGGTGATGGCGTCGATCGCGCGGTCCTGACCGATCAGATGCGCCGCCGATTTGAGCTCTGAGGTATTCTGAAAACCCAACATCGTCGGGTCACATTCCGGGCGCAGTGAACCAGAAGGCAACCCTGCTGCAATCTGCCCCTGCTTGGTGGTCACCTTACCCATTTCGCGCTCTCCAAATGGTGCTTCCGAGTGACAAGTCTGACATGAAGGCCACTGTTCAGATTGACGTTCATCAATCAGACCAAGAATTTGAGCGTTCAGACATCGACGCGCAGCGCATCAGTCTGTCAGCCGCCGGGCACTAAGGATTTGCGGCTTTTGTTACAGTCGCAGAAATCCCGAATCCATTTTCTCGAAACCCATCATTTGCTGGTTGTTCAGCGTTTTCCAACATTGAACGCTGAGAGTGTCACCTGGTAGCTTTTTACTTGGCTCCTGTCGCGGTGCCATTATCCTTCCCAGTCATTCTTCGTCGTGTATGTTGTTGCAGGATACAAATCGCGAAGGAAACTATGGGCTGCACAAGAGTCACCAATTTGAAAATTTCCGATGAGAGCGCAGAGATGTTTCGTCGCCGGAAGCTGCCCATAACCGGGGTGGGGTATTGCTCTCGGGAGGCCGCATGTCGGTTCTGGTAACAGGGGGTGCCGGGTATATCGGGTCGCATTTGACAGCCGACCTGGTTGAAGCGGGCGAGGACGTCGTGGTTGTCGACGACCTGCGCAGCGGGTGTTTGTCCGCCGTTCCCGCAACTGCGGTTTTTGTGAATGGCAACGCCGGGGATCGGCTGTTGGTCGACCGGATACTCAAAGAACACAAATGCAGTGCGATCATCCATCTTGCAGCCTCGACCGACGTAGCTGACTCTATCAGGGAACCGTCCGCATTTATTGAAAACAACTGCACCGTTACGTCGACGCTTCTGGACTGCGCGAAAGAAGCCAGGGTCAAACAGTTCATTTTTTCCTCAAGCGCTGCCGTCTATGGCGAAGTTAGCCAGAACCCGGTTCGCGAAACTGCGTCTACAATCCCGATATCGCCATACGGAAGAACAAAGCTGGCCAGCGAGCACATGGTGCAGCACGCTGCCCAATCGGCCTCTATGAGCTATGCTGTGCTTAGGTATTTCAACGTCGCAGGCTCGGACATGAGACACCGGACCGGCCAAACCAACCGGAATGCGAACCACCTGATCAGGCGAGCCTGCCAATCCGCTCTTGGAACGCACAGCATTCTGGATATTTACGGTGACAATCACGATACGCCCGATGGCACCGGGATACGAGATTACATACATGTCAACGACCTTTCCCAAGCTCTTCTTTTGACGCTGCGCCACTTGCGGAATGGCTATGATAGTTTCATCGCCAACTGTGGCAGCGGTCGGGGATATTCCGTCCGCGAAGTCATTGCGTGCGTCGAAGAGGTGTCAGGGTCTGTGCTTGAGGTTCGGATTGCTGACCCGCGATCAGGCGAAATTGGCACCATCGTGGCGAACGTAGAGTTTATCAGATCGTTGCTTGGGTGGGTGCCAAAATGCGGTAGTTTGACGGAAATCGTCCGATCTACCTTTGAATGGGAGCGATATTTGGCCAATGGTCCGGTCGAAAATTGGAGCGGAACCCCGGTTCTTGCAAGCCATCACCTAGCCAAAGGCAAACGTCGCGCATCCTCTTCGATGTGGAGAGAAAACTCCGTGCCCCAGACAGGATGACACGGGGTGGTTGAGAAGGAACGTCACGAAGACCCTGCCGCCCTGGAAGCGTTTCTGACATCCAGCGCCGAAGAAGCGCCAGAATTGTGGCGTCAACTTCTGAAGTTTCATAGCGACGGCGACGATCACGAAGCGTTTGTCCGAACTGCCCTAAAGGTCAGTCGTTTTCTGCCCTATGACAATGGTTTGAACGCGCTGGCACTGGCCCGCGCAATTGATATGGGTCTATTTGATTTCGCTGGAAAAATTGCGGAAAAATTATCCCGAAAACAACAAAAAACACCGGAATTTGGCCTGCAACTTGCCCGGTTGGCATATTCAACCGGCGATCCTGAAAAGTGCCTGCGTATCGTGTCTCAGCACATCGAGCCTGGGAACGCCTCTCCTCACGCATACGGCATGGCACTCATTGCGCTGAGTGCCTTAACCCGATTTGACGATGCATTCGAAATGTTAACCGACCAAAACGTAGGCGGACCGGAAATTGATTGGGCCATCCACAAGGTGCTTGACGAACTTGCGCGCGGCGGACACGTACATTCGCAACGTGACGCCGCAATTGAAGCCGTCGCTTTGGCCCGGGGCGATCTGTACCTGGAGACCAAGACGCGTCTGCAATTGAAAGCAATGGACTACCAAGGCGCAACAGCCAGTCTGTCGAAGCTCCTGAGCGTGAAACCGGTCTCGGACGAAGGTCTTTTTTTAAAAGCCAATCTCGGCCTTTTGTCAGGGAGTTGGCACGAATACCGGGAGGTATTCAAACAAGCGATTGCCAATCCGGCGTTAGATACTGCCCTTTGCACCTCGATCAAAAATGCCCAAAACGCCCTCAGTGCCCTGGACGCTTTTTACGAAAGCCCTGGTATTGCGAGCCAGACAGATATTCAGCCGGATTATAAAATTCCAGAGGCTGTTCTGGAGTGCTGCTATCTTGGCGGTATAAAGACAATGAATGCGCCGGAGAGTCCTCAGATTGATGTAGGGCTGGTCGGAGCAACAATGGCGGGGGGAGGAGCCGAAAGAGTCCTTCTGAATGCGCAGATTGGATTTACGCAGCACACCGACGTCAAAAGCGAATTGTGGCTCTACTCAGCTGACCCGGCACAACACCACAATCATTATCTACGCGAGTATGGGATCGATATTGAAACAGCATCAGACTGCCGCGTGCTGCCCGGTGTCGATACTTTGATTACGCCATTTTCCTGGCTGCATGCTGATTTGTCGCATAACTCCCAGCGGGTCTATTCAGAAATACTCAGACGACGCCCAAAAGTAGTCCATGCCTGGCAGGATTCCACCAATCTGGAAGTGGCCGTAGCCGGAATTGCAGCAGGCGTGGAACGCATTGTCCTGCATCCGCATAATCTCCAACCCGATCTGGTTCACAAAATCCCAATCGCACCGGCTTTCCGGAGAGCCTACAAGGCGCTCCTCCAGCGTCCTGACATTGAACTTGTCTGCTGCTCAAAAGCATCGCTGAATGACTATATGCGGTGGCTTGAAATGCAGCCAAACGAGCATTGCCATGTGGTGTACAACGGGCTCAACTGGCCCGCAGAAACAACGGTCGGGCAGCGTGCAACTGAAAAGGCCAACTTGCGCGCAGCTTTCGGAATTTCCCCGAATGCACAGGTGATCGGAGGTGTGTTTCGCGTTGTCGAAATAAAACGCCCTGAACTTTGGCTCGACGTGGTTCTGACGATGCTAAGGCAAGACGATCTTTGTCATGCGTTACTTTTTGGCGATGGCCCCAAACTGCACGATTTGGAAGAAATGGCCGAACAGGCGGGGCTAAGGGATCGCATCACTTTTGCAGGCAATGTCACAAATGCGAGCGAGAAGATCATCGCCTTCGATGTTCTCTTGCATACCAGTAGCACCGAAGCGCTGCCCACGGTTATTCTGGAAGCGCTCGTCGGCCAGGTCCCGGTGGTTGCAGCCAACGTTGGTGGGACAGGGGAATGTCTGCCAACGCATGATGGTCGCGTGCTGCGATTGGTCGATAGCGCCAGATCGGACGCATTTGTCGCGCAGATATCTAACCTGTTCGATTTACCACTTTGCGCTCAATTGCTGAGGGATGCGGCAACGACGGTGCGCAGACAGTTTGGTGTTGAAAAGATGGTGAGGGATTTGCAAAACATCTACGAGGCTTAATGCGGTGGTTTGGACAAAAGGAGACTGAAAAGGTGTTTCGGTCGGAGCCGTTTCCTGTGCGAAACACAAAGCTTCGCTTTGATCTGCTTCGCCTTCATTTTAGCGCCTTTTGGCGAAGCCTGGCTTTGGGCTGGAATTGCACCTGCAGCGAATAATTGCTCGCCGCTCTAAGTGCTGATCGCTACCGTCGCAAAGTGTCATAAGCCGCCATTGGGGAGCTTATAGCGAATTGGCGCTTCGTCCCGCGAAGCAGGCATTAGAGCAGCCTGCAGCGAAGCGGCTCTGGGCCCACTTTGCATGATGCTGCGATCTGCATAAATGGCCGCTCTGCTTGTAAACCGCCCAACATCATTCCGGCGCTTCGCCGCATTTTGACCAACGGCCGCTCTTGCAGCAAGCCTGCGAAAGGTCCGGGGCTAATCCGATCCCCTTGTTTCCAGCCGCCCCGGTTAGCCATAGCCAAAGCAATGATTATTAAAACGTTGTTTTCTGCACCTTGGCGGCCTTGGTAGACAAACATCAAACGCGCTGAATTCTGTGAAATGCCAAAACAAAGGACACCTGAATGTCGATTGAAAAAATAGATACGCTTGTTGTTGGTGGAGGCCAGGCTGGCATCGCGATGAGTGAACATCTGAGCAACAATGGCATTGAGCACATTGTTTTAGAGAAAACCCGCATCGCAGAGGCATGGCGTTCGGGGCGTTGGGATTCGCTGGTGGCGAATGGCCCGGCCTGGCATGATCGGTTTCCAAACCTCGAGTTTGCCGATTGCGATGCGGATGAATTTGTCGGCAAGGAGCGTGTCGCCGACTACCTTTACGACTACGCCGAGATGGTGAAGGTGCCGATCCGGGAAGGGATCGAAGTGATCAACGCGGAGCGGACTGGCGATGGATCGGCGTTTCTGGTGGATACGAGCGCCGGTCAGCTAGAGGCAAGGAATATCGTTGCAGCAACCGGGGCCTTTCAATGTCCGGTTATCCCGCCGATTGTGCCGGCCAACAACAACATCGAACAGGTGCATTCGTTCAACTATCGCAACCCTGATCAGTTGCCTGAAGGGGCGGTAATGGTTGTGGGAGCCGGGTCTTCGGGCGCGCAGATCGCTGACGAGTTGAACCGGGCTGGGCGCAAGGTGTTCCTGTCGGTTGGGCCGCATGACCGCCCGCCGCGGGCCTATCGCGAGCGTGATTTCGTCTGGTGGCTGGGTGTGCTTGGCCTGTGGGATATGGCTGCGATGAAGCCCGGCACCGAACATGTGACCATTTCGGTCAGCGGTGCCTATGGGGGGCAGACCATGGATTTCCGCCGCCTGGCGGGGGAAGGTGTAACCCTAGTCGGCCGGACGGGTTCGTATGCTGACGGCGTGCTGAAATTCAGTGATGATCTGCAAGGCAATATTGCCGCAGGCGACGCCAATTACTACGAAATGCTGGATGCCGCGGATGCTTATGTCGAGCGGACAGGTATCACCCTTCCGGAAGAGCCCGAAGCGCGCAAGGCCCATCCGGACCCGGATTCCCTGACCAATCCGATCCGTGAACTGGATCTGGCAAAAGAGGGGATCACCTCGATTGTCTGGGCCACCGGGTTCCGGCAGGATTTCAGCTGGATGAAAGTGGATACCTTTGATGAGAAAGGTGCACCCATCCATCAGCGCGGCGTGTCAAACGAGCCGGGGGTCTATTTCCTGGGCCTGCCCTGGCAATCGCGGCGAGGATCGACCTTTATCTGGGGGGTCTGGCATGACGCAAAACACGTGGCCGATCAGATTTCGATCAAGAAAGCCTACATGACGTATCAGGGTCAGTCCGAGCGCCAGAAGGTGCCGGAAGAGGCGTGATCTTTCCCGTGCTCCGACCGGGCTGCTGTGGCCCGGTCTTGTTTTTCAAACGCCACGGGCGATTTCCAATGAGTGCTGCGGGCAGGCCCGTGATTAGGGGCAAGCTAATCAGCGGTGACATAAGTCGTTCTTTCAAGCCTGCTTGCCGGCGTGACACCTATTGGTGGAACTGTTGCAGGTTTCTGGCTGCGGGGCGGGATTTGATAAACGGGAGGGCACAATGATCCGAACAGGCGCGCAGTATCGGGATGCGATCCGCGGAAACCGTGACATCTATATCAACGGTGACCGTGTCAAAGACGTGACCACGCATCCGCAGTTCCGACCCTTGATCGACATGCGTGCCGGGATCTACGACCTGCAACATGAGGCCGCCAGCACTTGCATTCTGACCTACCGCGACGACGGTGAGGTATCCGCGATTGCGCATAAGATGCCCTACAGTCAGGCCGATTGGTGGGCCAGACGCCGGGCGAGTGATCACCTGATGAACAAGATCGGTGGCGTGCTGACCCGGATTGGCGACGAGACCGTTGGCGAGATGTGGTCGTTCTTTGATGCCGCTGATGAGCTGGAAGATATTGACCCGCAATTCGGCAGGAATATTTCGGCCCATTTGAAGAAAATCAAAAAAGAGGATGCTTTCCTGGTTTCGGCAAATGCCGACCCGAAAGGGGATCGCTCAAAAGCGCCGCAAGACCAGAACCCGGATATGCTGCTTCACGTGGTGAAAGAGACGGACGCGGGCATTGTGGTGCGCGGAGCCAAGTTTGAAACGGCGGCCCCTTACGCAAATCAAGCCCTGACCAAGCCAACCATCGCCAACTGGGGATCGGATGAGACATCGGAATACGCAGTCGGCTTCATCTGCGATCTGGATGCGCCGAACCTCAAGTTCATTTGCCGGTCGGGATTTGCCGGTCAGGCACCCGCCGAGGATTATCCGCTGGCCAACAAGTTTGACGAGGTCGATGCGCTGGTGGTTTTTGACGATGTTCTGATCCCCTGGGAGAATGTGCTGTTCTATCGCAGCACCAAGGCCGCCAAGTTCATTCGCGCATCGCTGCATCGCTATGCCGCCTTCACCTTTATCCAGCGGATTTTGAAATACGCCGACATGATGATCGGCGCGGCGCTGTTCAACCTCCGCCAGACCGGTCTTGACCGGCTACAAGGCGTGCAGGAAAAGCTGTCAACCTTGGCGTGCTACCGGGAGGGTATCAATGCCCATCTGACCGCGGCCATCTCGCTGGCGGAAAAATCCCCGGCCGGGCTGATGATGCCGAACCAGTCGTTGCTATACGCCGGGCGGGTCACTGCCTGTTCGCAATTGCCGGAAATGATGCATATCGCGCGCGAACTTTGTGGCGGTCAGATCAGCGTGACGCCGGATGCCGCGTCTTTCCGCAGGCCGGAGACCGGGGTGTGGCTGGAAAAATACTATACCATTGACGAGGATTGGCTGGCGGAAGACCGGCGCAAGCTGCTGGCCTTTGCACGCGATCTGCTGAACTCGGACTATGCCGGGCATCACCTGTCGTTCCAGACCTTTTCGCAATCGCCTGCCTTTGCTCATCTGGCCGCCGTGTACCGGAATTTCGACTGGGATGGGCCGCTTGCCTTCGTCAAAGATGCCGCCGGGTTATCTGACACCGTGGTGGCCGGTGATCTGTCGACTGTGGGGGATTCAGCCGTGTCGAACTGGTTCTCCAATGAATTCAAAACCGTCACGCCGGACACCGCTGTTGGGTGATGCAACGCAGGTTCCAGCCAACGCTCCTGAACGGTGCGCAGCACCTCACCGTGCCAAGCCCGGCGTTGAGGAAACAAAGAAACCAAACCTCATGGAGATCGAAATGGTCCACACCCGCATCCGCAAGTTCAACACCGGGGATACCTACCCCGAGCAGAAGCTCGACAATGATCTGTGTCAGGCGGTCGTCACCCAAGGCGGCAAGACCGTCTGGCTGCGCGGGCAGTGCCCGCAAAACCTTGATGATGCGGTGAATATCGACAGCCATGATCCGGTCGAGCAGACCCATAAGGTGATGCAGAATATCCGCCAGCTGATCGAAGAGGCGGGCGGGCAGATGGAGCATCTGGTCAAGGTCGTCGTCTACATCACCGATGTGCGCCACCGCGAGGCGGTGTATCGGACGATGGGCGAATATATCAAAGGCGTCTATCCGGTCTCGACCGGGTTGGTGGTGCAGGCGCTGGCGCGTCCCGAATGGCTGGTTGAAATTGATGGCACCGCCGTAATTCCAGAGTAAGATCATGACGTTTACGCTGGTTGCGCGTTGTGCCGAAACAGGGATGTTCGGCATCTCTATTTCATCGTCGTCGCCTGCGGTTGCGATACGGTGTTCCTTTGCGCAAACACCGTTTGGCGGCATGAAGCAGTCGGGGTTCGGGTGCGATCTGTCGCTGCACTCGCTTGAAAAGTATACCGCTTTGAAGACAACGTGGATAAAGTACACTCCGTGATCGTCCAATTCGGACAAGGAAGGTGCAATGCTGAGATACACTCTCCGGCAGTTGGAATACTTTGTTGCTGTCGGCGAGGCTGGCAGTATTGCCCTTGCGTCTGAGAAAGTGAACGTATCGTCACCGTCCATTTCGACGGCGATCAACCAATTGGAAAAAGAGTTCGGTCTGCCGCTTTTTGTACGGCAGCACGCACAGGGCCTTTCGCTGACACAATCGGGTCGTGTGATGATGGAGCAGGCCAAGTTTGTCCTGAAGGAGGCCGAAAGCCTGATGGGGCTTGCCGGCGATATAGCAGGTGTGGTGCGCGGCCCGCTTTCCGTCGGGTGTCTGGTAACGTTTGCTCAGGTCGTGCTGCCAACAGTGCGGCGCAGCTTTCAGGATGCTTTTCCGGATGTGACAATCCATCAGCAGGAGTTGAACCAGTCGGAAATATTCAGCATGCTGAGACGCGCCGAGATTGATGTGGCTCTGACCTATGACCTGAATTTGCCTGCGGACCTTCAGTTTACCTCGCTTCTGGAATTGCCGCCCTATGCGATTGTGGATGAAACCCACCCGCTGGCGCATCTGCCGGCGGTGTCCATTGACGAGTTGAAAGACTATCCGATGATCCTGTTGGATCTGCCGTTCAGCTCGGACTATTTCCTGTCCTTCTTTGCCAAGATAGATGTCTCGCCAAATATTGCAGAGCGGACCAGGGACATGGCGGTTATGCGTAGTCTTGTGGCCAATGGCTTTGGCTATTCTATCGCCAATGTGCGCCCGATGAATGACCGCTCGCCCGATGGTAAACCGCTGAAATTCATCCCGCTTGTCGGGGCCGTAAGACCGATGAGAATGGGGTTTTTGATGTCGAACGACGCGGATACCTCAAGCGTGGTGCGAGCCTTTGTCGAACATTGCTGCGAAGAGCTGAAATCCAGCGGGTTTCCAGGCCTGAGCGGGTAGTACCTGGCTTGTTAGGCGGACCCTAATCAACGCTTCCGCATCCGCGACTTTCGGTCCTGATACTTGGCAGTATTCTAAGCGAAACCCGATGTCCGAGGAGACAAAATTGCGCGATCCCCGTTATGATATTCTGTTTGAACCGATGCAGATCGGTCCTGTCACCGCCAAGAACCGTTTCTATCAGGTTCCACATTGCAACGGGGGTGGCTACCGTGATCCGTCTGCTGCGGCAGAAATGCGTGGGATCAAGGCCCAGGGCGGCTGGGGTGTGATCTTTACCGAACAGACCGAGATGCACCACACCTCGGAAATCACGCCGTTCATCGAGCTGCGTCTTTGGGAAGACAAGGATATCCCGCAGCTGCGCAAGATGAGTGAGAAGATGAAAGAACATGGCGCGCTGGCCGGTATCCAGCTGGCCTATTCCGGGGTAAACGGCCCAAACCTTTATACCAAGGAGGTGCCGCTGGCGGTCAGCGCGCAGCCCATTCGCACCTTCACCAATGATCCGGTTCAGGCGCGAGCGTTGGACAAATCCGATATTCGCGATCTGCGCCGCTGGTTCGTCAATGCCGCCAAGCGCTCGAGAGAGGCCGGGTTCGACCTGATATGTCTCTACGGGGCACATGGTTTTGGTATCTTTCAGCATTTCCTGAGCCGGGCCACAAATCACCGCACGGATGAATATGGTGGCAGCCTTGAAAACCGATCGCGTTTTGCCAACGAAGTGATCGCGGATATGCGCGATTCAGTGGGTGACACGATGGGTATCACCCTGCGCGTCAGCCTGGACGAAACCATCGGCGATCTGGGCTTTTCCAATGCCGAGGTGCGTGACTTCATCGAGATGAACAAGGACCTGCCAGACCTTTGGGACCTGGCGCAAGGCACCTGGGAAGATTGCTCTGGCCCTTCGCGGTTCAAGGACGAGGCCGCCCAGCAGGACCTGGTGCGCGGTATCCAGGAGTTGACTGACAAGCCGATCGTGGGTGTGGGGCGTTTTACCTCGGCGGATACGATGGTCAAACAGATCAAATCGGGCCTTCTGGATTTCATCGGTTGTGCCCGCCCGTCGATTGCCGATCCGTTTCTGCCCAAGAAGATCGAAGAAGGCCGGATCGAGGACATTCGCGAGTGCATCGGCTGCAACATCTGCATCACCGGTGACATGACCATGTCGATCAGCCGTTGCACGCAAAACCCCACCTTCATGGAAGAGTGGCGCAAGGGCTGGCACCCGGAGAAGATGAACCCCAAGGGGGGCAGCGACAATGTTCTGGTTGTCGGGTCGGGGCCTGCGGGCCTGGAAGCGGCACGCGCGCTGTCGGAGCGGGGCTATGATGTGGCGATTGCCGAGGCCATCACGGAACTGGGCGGTCGGGTCGCCCGCGAGCGCAAGCTTCCGGGGCTGAGTGCCTGGGGCCGTGTTCTAGAGTATCGCGAGTACCAGATCAGCCAGAAGCCCAATGTCGAGACCTATTTCGACAGTGAACTGGACGCCGAAAGCATTCTGGAGTTCGGGTTCGAAAACGTCTGTCTGGCCACCGGTGCGAAATGGCGGGCCGATGGGGTCAGCCGTCAGCATGTGGTACCCTTTGCCATTGACGCTGCGATGCCGATCTTTACGCCGGACGACATCATGGCAGGCAGTCTGCCCTCGGGCAAAGTGGTGATCTATGACGATGACCACTATTACATGGGCGGCGTGATGGCGGAATTTCTGCGCAAGGAAGGCTGCGATGTCACGATCATCACGCCATCGGCCTATCTGTCGGACTGGACCAATAACACGTTGGAACAACACGCCATTCACAAGAAACTGGCCGAGATGGGGGTTGAGATTGTCCTGAACCGGGGGGTGACCGCGATTGGCAGCGGTCATGTGGTATCCAATTGTGTCTACACTGACACCGACGCTCAATACGGCTGTGACGCGGTTGTCATGGTGGCGTCGCGTCTGGAAACCAACCAAGTCTACAATGATCTGAAGGCACGGAGAGCCGAATGGGCCGATGCCGGGATCAAATCGGTCAAGATCATAGGCGATGCCAATGCGCCGGGGCCGATTGCCTGGGCCACCTATGCCGGGCATCGGTATGCGCGCGAACTGGATGGTGAGGACATTGGCGATGATCTGCCTTTCCGTCGTGAGATCACCGAACTGGCGGTGGATTGACTGACCTGGGAGCGACAGGTCGCAGATAATCGCAACCCTTGAGCGGCTGAGACACATGTGGGGTTTGTTGGGTTGATTAGGGAGTGCCGAAGCGGTTGGTAACGTCACCGATGCTTCATGTTTTCGGTGATGCGCGGACAGATAAAACCCGGAATAATGCAAAAAATAGAGCAGTCGATAGCGTCTCAACACTCTCCGGTTCGAAAAGGTGCCAAAGCCTGTAACCCTAATTGGGGACAGATCGCACAGATGCCGTGGTGTTAGGCTAAGGCTAATGAACGCTGAGGTAACCCGTCATTAACGCGCTGAAACGCGCTTCATATACTGCTCGGAAACTGGGCTGTTACCAGGGAGGTCGATTTGCCGGAAGATCGTAGAATAGCGGTTGATGTACGCGATGCTGTGAAGCGCTATGGCGATTTCACCGCACTCAAAACAATATCCTTGTCCATCATGGACAATGAATTTTTCACGCTCCTGGGTCCGTCCGGTTGTGGCAAGACAACGCTTTTGCGGATGATCGCCGGATTTGAAGATGTGACCGAGGGTGCAATTTTTCTCTTCGATGAAGAGATCGAAGACCTGCCGCCAAATCAACGCCCGGTCAACACGGTCTTTCAGAACTACGCTCTTTTCCCGCACATGACCATTCTTGAAAATGTCGGTTTTGGTCTGGAAATGCGCGGAAAATCCAAGAGCGAGGCCCGCAAGAGTGCCGGTGAGATGCTCGAACTGGTGCAACTGTCGCAATTTGCAGCGCGTAAACCGTCACAGCTTTCCGGTGGGCAGCAACAACGGGTGGCGCTGGCGCGTGCACTGGCACCACAACCCAAAGTGCTTCTTCTGGATGAGCCGCTTTCGGCGCTGGACCTGAAGCTTCGCAAGGCGATGCAGCTAGAGCTTAAGCATTTGCAGCGCGAAACCGGGATTACCTTTATCTTTGTGACCCACGATCAGGAAGAGGCGCTGACCATGTCGGACCGGATCGCGGTGATGTCGTCGGGTGAGTTGCAGCAATTGGGCGAGGCCCGAGAGATATATGAAAGCCCGCGCAACATGTTCGTGGCGGACTTCATCGGCGAAACCAACCTGCTGGAGGTGTCGGTGGACGCGATCAAGGAAGGCCGCGCGGTGTGCCACCTTGGAGGTGGTCACGAACTGACCTGCAATGAAGTTCCGGGGGTCGATGTTGGCGCGAAGGTGCATATGTCCGTGCGCCCCGAGCGTCTTTTCATCTCGGACCAAAAGACCGAAAGCGAAAGCCTGAAGGGCGAGGTAAAAGAAAACGTGTTCGCCGGGACCGACATCACCACGATTGTCGATCTGGCAGACGGGCCCAAGTTTACCATTCGCACGTCAAATTCGGATCGTGGTAACAAACGAATTTTCGAGCCCGGTAACGAAGTGTTTGTCAACATGGAGCAGGGGGCAGCGCGCCTCCTGGTAGACTGATGGCGGGCGGCGCAGCAAGCGGCGGTAGCGCAACTACCGATACTTATGCAGAAGCACGCAATTGGCTTTTGCTGCCGTCATGGGTCGTCCTGCTCGGGCTGTCCCTGATCCCGGTGGGGATGATGCTGATCTATTCCTTCCTGACCAAAGAGTTTCGCGGCGGGGTGATCTGGGAATTCAGCTTTGCGGCCTATGATCAGTTTTTTTGCGATCGCGGGTTGTTTGGGGACGAGCCGTGCAGCGTCGAATGGACCTATGTCACAATCTTCTGGCGCTCGATCTGGCAGGCCGGTGCGGCGACGCTTCTGAGCCTTGTGATCGGTTTTCCGACCGCTTACTTTATTGCGACCCGGCCGGAAAAAGTGCGCCCGCTTTGGGTGTTCCTGATCACCATTCCCTATTGGGTCAACCTGCTGATCCGCACGGTTTCAATGAAGTTCCTGCTGCGTGACGAAGGCCCGCTGAACAGTTTCTTGATGAATATCGGGCTGATCAACGATCCAATCCACATCATCAACACAAACTTTGCCGTGCAATTGGGGCTGTTCTATTCCTACCTGCCCTTCATGGTGCTGCCGATTTATGCCGCGGTGGAACGCTATAACTTTGCCCTGTCCGAGGCAGCCGCAGATCTTTACGCGCCCAAGTGGGTCACCCTTCGCCGCATTCTGCTTCCCGCAGTCAAACCGGGTGTCGTGGCGGGCTGTATCCTGGTTTTTGTGCCCTCGCTGGGATCGTTCCTGGCCCCCGATCTTCTGGGTGGTGCCAAGAACTTCATGATCGGTTCGCTGATCGAAGAGCAGTTCAAAGGCAATGCCGGTAACTGGCCCTTTGGGGCGGCGGCCTCGATGATCCTGCTGACCATGGTTCTGATCATCTTGCTGATCTTTGTCCGCCAGCAAGGCAAAGCAGAGAAGGGGGCGGGATAATGGCCAGCAAAACCGGAGATGTCCGCAACTACAAGGGCTTTCAGGCGATCACGCTTCTTTGCCTGATCATTCTCTATGCCCCGCTTGTTGTGGTGACGATCTATTCCTTCAACGCGTCGAAATCGATCACCGTGTGGGAAGGTCTGTCACTGCAATGGTATGCCGATGTGTTTACCGGCCCCGAAAGCGGCAAGTTCAAGTTGGCGGCGCGCAACAGCTTTGTTATCGCGATCATCGCCGCCACCGTGTCGACAACAATTGCAACCCTGGCCGCAACCGCGATCGTTCGCGGTGGCAAGTTCCGCGTGCGAACGCTCAGCCTGGGCCTGATATCGCTGCCGCTGATGGTGCCCGAGATCGTGACTGCGGTTGCAACCCTGATCTTCTTCAACTCGATTGGGTTTGACCGGGGGTTGATGACGATCGTGCTGGCGCATATCGCGTTCTGTATTCCCTTTGCCTATCTGCCGATTTCGGCGCGGATGCAGGGGATCGAAGACACGTATGAACAGGCAGCGCAGGATCTTTATGCAACCAAAAGACAGGCATTTACCAGGATACTGATGCCGTTGATGATGCCCGGCATCATCTCGGGCTTTCTGCTGGCGTTCATCGTATCGCTCGATGACTTCATCATTACCAATTTCGTCAAGGGTGCCGGTGTGGAAACCTTGCCCACGGCGATTTTCGGCTCGGTCAAACAAGGGCTCAAGCCGAACATCATGGCGATCTCGACCATGCTGCTGAGCGTTTCGATCATAATGGTCACAATCAGCTATTTCATCTCGAAAACAGACAACACCAAGTAACCAACAGAGGACTGCACTCATGAAAACCATACTCAAAACCACGGCCACAGCGATGGCCCTGGCGCTTGCCGCCAACGCTGCCAGCGCCGAAGGCAATCTGGTGATCTACCACTGGTTCGAATACATCCCGCAAGAGCTGCTGGACAAATTCACGGAGGAAACCGGGATCGAAGTGACGATGGACACATATGATTCCAACGAAGCGATGCTGGCCTCCCTGAAAGCCGGTGCCATTGGCACCTATGACGTGGCCGTACCCGGCGACTATATGGTTTCGATCATGGCGAGTGAGGGCCTGCTGGACACCATTGCGGATGGTGAACTTGCCAACAAGGGCAACATCGCGCCAGAGTGGGCCGATCCGTCGTTTGATCCGGGCCGCGCAAGCTCGATCCCGTATCAATGGGGGTCGACCTCGTTCATGGTCGACACGGCGGTTTACGATGGCGATATCAGCTCCACCGACATCCTGTTCAATCCGCCGGCCGAACTGTCCGGCAAGATCAACATGCTGGACAGCCAAGGTGAAGTTCTCGCCATGGCAGCCCTTCACATGGGCATGGAACAATGCTCGACCAACCGAGATGATCTGAAGGCCATGAACGCCATGCTGCAAGAGGCCAAAAACCATTGGGCATCGTTCAACAGCGACACCGCCAAAGAGGTTCTGGTGTCGGGCGATGCTGCCGTTGGCCAGATCTATGACGGTTTCGGTGCCAAGGCCCGTGAGGAACGCGCCACGTTGAAATACGCCTTCCCGGCCCAGGGTTATGTGGTGTGGATGGACAACGTGGTTCTTCTGAAAGACGCACCCAACCGTGAGAACGCGCTGAAATTCATGGATTTCCTGTTGGAGCCCGAAAATATAGCAGCCGTTTCCAACTATGCCCGTTACGCCTCGGGCGTGGCCGGTGTTTCGGATTATCTTGATCCCGAATTGGCCACCTTGCCTGAAAGCAACCCGCCTGCCGAAGCTGGTCCAGGCGTCTTCATCAAAGTGTGCGATCAGGAGACCCAGGCCGTGTATGATCAGATCTGGACGAACCTGAAGAAGTAGACGTCGAGAGCCCCGTGCTCAGGGTGATTTATCTGGGCACGGGAAAGGCCTGCTGCAAGTGACCCGCTACCGGGCTCCCGGAAAAAGGCGATGACTTCCTTCAGATCGCGGGCTTCGCGGCGCAATTCCTTGACCTCATCGGCCGTGGCCGCACGGGCGGTATCGCCAGCAAGCCGCTTCTTCCCGGCTTCCATGAAGTCCTTGGACCATTTGTTGGATACGCCTTGGGAAATCCCCTCACGACGGCACAGCTCTGCAATTCTGTTTTCGCCCGTCAGGCCGTCCAGCACGATCCTGATCTTCTCTTCGGCAGAATACTGTTTGCGCCCCTCTCATCGTTTGCTTTGCAAACGACTGCCGGGCAGCGGTACGCTCGGCGGATGTCTTTAACGACCTTCTCGCCGTGGCTTTTGCGTGTTCCGGATGTCTGTCTCATCTTCCACTCCTTGGTGGTTACGATGAGCCAGAAATCCTCCATTGTTCAAATCCTCATATCTGTCCCACAGGTGCTCAAGTCAGACAAGCCAAACATCTAAGTAGCGACAAAAAAATGGGTGGGAAATGACAACGGTAACTTTAGCGGGTAACTTTATTGATCTTACTGGACCTGTCACGGTTTGATGCCGCTCCTTTGATAGCATTTCTGCAACAAAGGAGACGGACTATGGGACTGAAACGGACCGACGAATTCCGGCAAGATGCGCTTCTCTGCTGTTCGGTCCGAACAGCGCGCGCAGTTCGCTGCGCTTTGAGCCCCTCTCTCCATACTCGTACCGTCGGAATCGCAAGCAGAGGCTGTGGCACGGAAACACGCGACAATAGCGTGGCAAACCAGCAGTGCAATAAATCAAGGACGTGTTTGGCAGGGGCAGCAGGGTTCGAACCCGCGACCTACGGTTTTGGAGACCGTCGCTCTACCAGCTGAGCTATACCCCTATGGCCACGGCTGGGATTAAGCCACCTTCGGGTGGGAATCAAGCATCGTTTCGCGCTGGGGCGATGAAACCTAGCCCTGTGGTGTGGCGGCCATCAATGCGTCGATGTCACCCCCGCAGATCGCGGCCTCATGTGTCAGGATATGATCAATCGGCCAATCCCACCATGCCAGTCGCACCAGCGTGTCGATCACGTCGGGGGCATCGCGCCGCCGGATCACCGCGCCGGGTTTCCCGCGACGATGGCATAGGCAGGCAGATGATCTGCCTCCACCGCCCCGGTGCCGATGATCACCCCATCCCCGACCTGCGCGCCCGGCAATATCCTGGCATCGCGCCCGATCCAGACATCGTTGCCGATCACGGTGTCAGGCCCCGGCCCGGGAAGCGAAGTGCGATCTTCGTCAAAGCCGCCGTCGAAAACGGCGAATGGAAAGCTGGAAAACCCGTCATAGCGGTGATTGGCCGAGGCCGTGATAAAGCGGACACCCTGGGCGATCTGGCAGAATTTGCCAATGATCAGGCGTTCGGGCGCGTGAGGATAAAGATAGGGGGCCAACACGCTGACCCAGTCATCTGGCGGGTGATCGGCGCTGGCATAGCTGTAATCGCCCGCCTCAAGACGGGGATGATCAAGGACAGCACCGAGAAACACGGTACTTTCATGGGGAGAGCCGTCCGGCAGGAGCAGCGGAAACCGCGCGTTTGCATCGGGGAAGGGCGGGGCAATTCGCTGGCGGCGTCGATGTCCGATTACCTCTCCAGCCGCCTTGAGGCCGACCCGTCGGTCACCATTCATTACGGCGCGCAGGTCAGCGCGTTGCGGGGCGACCGGCACCTGAAAGGCCTGACGCTCAAGACCCCGGATGGGATCCGCGATGTGGACACATGCGGACTGTTCCTGATGGTGGGGGCGGCCCCCAATACCGATTGGCTGTCAGGGCTTGTGGCCCTGAATGAGCGCGGTTTTGTCCTGACTGGGCAGGCGGCAGGGGTCGACAGCCCCTATGCCACGTCCTGTCCGGGCATCTTTGCCGTGGGCGATGTGCGCGCCGGGTCGGTCAAACGCGTGGCCTCGGCGGTGGGCGAGGGCTCGGTCGTGATCTCAAAGGTGTGGGAGCATGTGAACGGCTAAGACTATTCGTCGTAGAGCCGCTTTTCGTCATTGTGGCGCAGGCGCGCGGTCAGGTCGTCAAAATCATCCGCCAGATCGCCATGCGCAATCAAGGCCTCGGCATAGGTGGGCAGGCCGTCGACGGGCAGTTGATCTTCGGGGTGCCACAGGCGCGAGCGGATGATCGACTTGCCGCAATGATAAAACGCCTCTTCCACGGTCACGATCACGGCGTAATCGGGGATGCGGCCTTTGATGGATAGTTGTGCACGCACCTCGGCGTCGGTCACCACCACGGCGCTGCCATTCACCCGCACGACTTCGTTACGATTGGGCACCAGGAAGACAAGACCGATGCGCCCGGTCTCCAGGATGTTGTGAAACCCGTCATAGCGGTGATTACCGGGCCGATCCGGGATCGCCAGTGTCTTGCGGTCCAACACCTTCACAAACCCCGCCGGATCGCCCTTGGGCGAGACATCCATGTTGCCCGCACCGTCGACCGTAGCCATCGTCAGAAAGGTCGAATGCGCGATCCAGTTGCGGCAATGCTCGTCAATATGGTCAATAAATTTTGCGGTCTGGCTGTCATAAGGCTGGCGTGCCCCGTCATAAAGCGCCTCGGGCGAGGTGACGATGTCTTTGGGGGTGTACATGGGCGTCCCTTTCAATCCAGACGAGCCTATCACACCGAAACCGGGTTGTAGCGCATATATCTTGTGCCTGTCCCCGGGCCTGCCTATAAGGCACTGCATGACACGGATACTGGCGATCATTATTCGAATTATATGCCCGGCGCTCTGAGCAAATCGAGCTGCCGGGACAAGGCGTTTGACATCCTGCGCCGCCCCCATTTTCCATGACAGATACCGACACGAAGGACGCCATAAATGTGCGCCGAAACACCTGACTACAAACACACGCTGAACCTGCCGCAGACCGATTTTCCGATGCGCGCGGGCCTGCCCAAACGTGAACCCGAATGGCTGGAGCGCTGGGCCGAGATTGGCATCTATGATCGCTTGCGTGAAAAGGCAGAGGGCAGGAAGCCGTTTACTCTGCATGATGGTCCTCCCTATGCCAACGGCCATCTCCATATCGGGCACGCGCTGAACAAGATCCTCAAAGACATGGTCGTGCGCAGCCAGCAGATGATGGGCCATGATGCGCGCTATATCCCCGGCTGGGATTGTCACGGTCTGCCGATCGAATGGAAGATCGAAGAACAATACCGCGCCAAGGGGCGTGACAAGGACGATGTGGATATTATTGATTTCCGCCAGGAATGCCGCAAATTCGCCGAAGGCTGGATCGACGTGCAGCGCGACGAATTCAAACGTCTGGGTATCACTGGCAAATGGTCAAAACCTTACCTCACGATGGATTTCCGCGCGGAACGGATCATCGCCGAGGAATTCCAGAAATTCCTGATGAATGGCACGCTGTATCAAGGCTCCAAACCCGTGATGTGGTCGCCCGTGGAACAGACCGCACTGGCCGAGGCCGAAGTGGAATACCACGACAAGGAAAGTTTTACGATCTGGGTGAAGTTTAAGGTAATGCACGCTGACGACAGCGTTCGTCCTAAAGATTTCACTGCTGACTTTGACAAAAACATTGGTGCCAAGAACGTTGATCGAGATGATTTGACTGGTCTTGCCCAATCGGGTCAGAGTCTGCGCGACGCTTATGTCGTTATTTGGACGACAACGCCCTGGACCATCCCGTCCAACAAGGCGGTCGTTTACGGCGCGGGTATTGACTATGGTCTCTATGAGGTCACCTCGACGCCAGACGAATGCTGGGTTGCACCGGGTGACCGGTTCATCCTTGCTGACAAGCTGGCTGCGGATGTTATGGGCCGTGCTCGTCTGAACGACGACATGTGGACCCGTGTGCGCGAAGTCACGGAAGAAGAGCTGTCTGGCCTCTCATTGAAACACCCTCTTGCCGGGGCTGAAGGCGGCAATGGCGAATGGGATGACCTTCGCGATTTCCGTGCCGCCGATTTCGTCACCGACGAAGAAGGCACAGGCTTCGTGCACTGCGCCCCCAGCCACGGGATGGAAGAGTTCGAGCTTTTCCGCGATCTTGGCATGTTGGAACAGGTGATCACCTATAACGTCATGGAAGACGGGCGTTTTCGCGAGGACCTGCCGTTGTTTGGGGGCACCGCGATCCTCAAGCCCAATGGCAAGGAAGGCAACGCCAACAAGACCGTGATCGACACGCTGGCCAGCGTGGGTGGCCTTCTGGCGCGCGGCAAGATCAAGCACAGCTATCCGCATTCCTGGCGCTCCAAGGCGCCGGTGATCTATCGCAACACCTCGCAATGGTTCGCCGCTGTCGACCGCCCCGTGGGCGACGGGAAAGACACGTATGGCAAAACCATCCGCGAACGCGCGCTGACCTCCATCGACCAGCTGGTCACATGGACGCCGAAAACGGGCCGCAACCGCCTCTATTCGATGATTGAGGCGCGCCCCGATTGGGTGCTGTCACGCCAGCGCGCCTGGGGTGTGCCGCTGACCTGTTTCACAAAACGCGGTGCGTTGCCCACCGATGAGGGGTTCCTGCTGCAGGACGCGGCTGTGAATGCCCGTATCCTCGACGCGTTTGAGGCCGAAGGCGCGGATGCCTGGTACAAGGACGGCGCGAAAGAGCGGTTCCTGGGCAACGATTACAACGCCGACGAGTGGGATCAGGTCTTTGATATTCTGGACGTCTGGTTTGATTCCGGCTCCACCCATGCTTTCGTTCTGCGGGATCGCGAAGATGGCAGCGAGGATGGTCTTGCCGATCTCTATCTGGAAGGCACCGACCAGCATCGCGGCTGGTTCCACTCATCCATGTTGCAGGCCTGTGGCACCATCGGCCATGCGCCTTATCGCGGGGTTCTGACCCACGGGTTCACGCTGGATGAGAAGGGCAACAAGATGTCCAAATCGCTTGGCAACACCGTGGCACCCGAGAAGGTCGTGCAACAATACGGTGCCGATATCCTGCGCCTTTGGGTGGCGCAATCGGACTATACCGCCGATCTGCGTATCGGGCCGGAAATCCTGAAGGGCGTGGCCGATGGCTATCGCCGTCTGCGCAACACGATGCGCTTCATGCTGGGCGCGCTCAGCCATTTCGAGGAAAGCGACCGGGTTGATCCGGCGGAGATGCCCAACCTTGAAAAATGGGTGCTGCACCGTCTGGCCGAATTGGATGAACGTGTGCGCGAAGGCTATGCCGTTTACGACTTCCAGGGGGTCATGCAGACGCTGTTCAACTTCGCCACGGTCGAGTTGAGCGCGTTTTACTTCGATATCCGAAAGGATGCGCTTTATTGCGATGGCGACAGCCTGCGCCGTCGTGCGGCGCGCACGGTGCTGGACCTGTTGTTCCATCGCCTCACCACGTGGATGGCCCCGGTGATGGTGTTCACGATGGAAGAGGTCTGGTTGTCGCGGTTCCCCGAAGATAAGGGCAGCGTGCATCTGGTGGATATTCCGGACACCCCGTCCGAGTGGCGCAACGACACCCTTGCCGCCGCCGTGGCCTCGGTCCGCCGGGTGCGCCGGGTGGTGACCATGGCACTGGAACAGGAACGCCAGAACAAGGTGATCGGCTCCAGCCTTGAGGCAGCCCCGGTTCTGCATGTCGAGGATGATCAGGTGCGCGAGATGCTGCGCCAGATCAATGTCGATGACCTGTTCATCACCTCGGGCCTGCGCCTGACCGGCGATCCTGCCCCGGACGAGGCGTTCCGACTGCCCGAAGTAGAGGGCGTTGGCGTGGTGTTCGAGATGGCCGAGGGCGAAAAATGCAATCGTTGCTGGAAAATCCTGCCCGATGTCGGCACCCATAAACATCCCGGCACCTGCGCGCGTTGTAACGAGGCGCTGAACGCCTAACCCAAACCTCGCAACAAAAAAGGCCCGCCTCCGAAAGAGGGCGGGCCCTGAAAATGTTCCGTGAGTGGAGCCTGAAGCGTTTCGAGAAAAACCTGAGACACAGCTTTTCGCGAAACGCGTGCAACATTTGAGTGTCGGGCGCGTTTCGCATTTACCGGGTGTCTCAGGTGAAAGTCGAAACGTTTTATTGCGAGACACGCACTTCTTCGAGCGGATAGGCGAGATAATCCTGACTTTGCCAAGAGACGTGGCAATCACTGCAGAAACTCTGCTTGAATTTCATGGGCTTGCCATTGGGCTGCACGCCAGAATACACCCAGTCACCTGTCTCCGGGGAGCTTCCTGCCTCGCCCTTTGTCATAATGAAAAGCGGCCCGACAACCCCTTTCTTTTTCTTGGTGTTGATCTTGATGCTTTCTTTCGCCAGAACAGATCCGGCGGGCATTACGACACCCTCTTCGGCAAATTTCAGATATTGCTCGGCGGCAATCTCATTGGCAAACGTCATCAAAAGCCTGTTGCCATGTGCTCCGGCCACAGCAGGCCGCGTGGCGCTGGCGGTCCATTCGCGGTAGGTTCCGGCAATCTCGTCACCCTCTTTGGTGTAGCCCTCGACCATCTCGTCACTGATGCAATCGTAAAGAGCGATGACATCAGCCTCTTCCAGATCAAATGGATCTTCTACATCGATGGCGCAGTCGGCAGCACGTGCTGTCGTCGACAGCGCCATCGTGGCTACAACGGATGCAGCTAAAAAAAGTAAAGGTTTCATTGGTCCCTCCAAGTGGTTTCATCACCGGTATTACCGGAGGGATCGTGACATATTCTGAGATCACTTGCTTGTCACGTGTGCGTTTAATTTTGTGATGGTAGCGTTTCCGTGCGGTGTTGGTGCAAGGTGGAACAAGCGTCGGCAAAAGCCCCTAAAGGCAAGTCAATCAGGTCTGCGAACAGGGCTAAAGATCGGCCGGTGGTTGCGACTTGGCGATCACGTGGGGGCAGTCGCCACCATGCTTTCGCGCTGTGAAAACGTGTCATACCACGCCGCAAGGCTGTCATTGCCGGTGCGCCATTTTCGGGCATCATGGCGGAAATCGAGATATCCCAGCGCACAACCAATGGCGATATGGCTGATGTCCAGCGGTCCTGCCAGATGGCTCATCCAGCGGGTGTTGACCGCCGACAGGCTGCGCGAGATTTTGCCCCATTGCGCATTGACCCAATCGTCATCCACCTTTTCCGGCGCACGCACCCGGTGCTCGTAAACCATCAGCACGCCGGCATCCATGATCGCATCCGCCGTGGCCTCAAGTGTCAGGGTCTCCCATTGGCGGGTCGTTGGGTAGAAGCCCGCATCGACACGCGCATCCAGAAACCGCGTGATCACCCGGCTGTCATAGATCGCCGGGCCATCCTCGCGGATCAGTGCGGGGATTTTGCCGGTGGGATTTGCGGCAATCGCCTGTGGGTCGGATTTGACCGGCGTGGTGGCGATATCGACGATTTCGACCGCGTCCAACTGCCCTGTTTCATGCAATAAAACGCGCACTTTGCGCACAAATGGCGATGGTCCGGCTGAGATCAGTTTCATGGCTCTCTCCTCTATTCCCGCGCAGCTTAGGCGCGCGGCGTCAGGCTGTCTATCACGTCTCGGGGTCGGTACGCATCATCGCGGCCAGCAGGCGGACCTCGCTGCCGATGCCATAGCCGTCGACATGATCGGCAGCCAGATGACGGGCGGTATCCACCTTGTTCTGGCTGAACTTCCAGGTGCCGTCGATTTGCGTGACGGCCATCTTGCAGGGCACGATCTGGCGCATCATGCGCTCCATCACGCCCTCGCTCATCTTATCTGTGACCCATGGCTGTTTCGGGGCAAGCCGTGCCTCGAAGCCTTCGGATTGACGATCGAGCAGGTCCAGCAATCCGTCTTCGGGGGCCAGCGCGATGTCACCGCTCAGATGTACGGCAACATAGTTCCAGGTGGGCACCTGATCGTCGATCCCGTACCAGTCCGGGCTGATATAGCTGTGTGGCCCCTGCACCGCGATGCGCGCGGTCACTGGCCCATCCTTCATCGCTCGCACGATCGGGTTTGAGCGGACCAGATGAAACTCGACTAGTTTGCCATCTTCGGACAACAGAAAGGGAATATGGCTGATCAGCGGGGCGTCGGGGGTTGAGATGGCCAGCATTCCGAACCCGATTTCGCGCGCGAACGCAATGTTGCGGCCCTCGGGCGTCTTGCGGAAAATTGGGTTGGGATGCATGGGCTTATCCCCGGCCGATATAGGGCATCTTGGTGGCCATCACGGTCATGAACTGCACATTGGCCGCAAGCGGCAGTTCGGCCATATGCAGGACCGAGCGCGCGGCGTCTTCCACGGCCATGGAGGGTTGCAATTCTGCATTAGGGTCTGCCGCCAAAGCATCGTCATTGAAGCTTTGCACCATAGGGGTGAGGGCATTGCCGATATCGATCTGGCCGCAGGCAATATCAAACGGGCGTCCGTCGAGCGATATCTGTCGGGTCAACCCTGTGATCGCGTGTTTTGTCGCCGTATAGGGCGCGGCACCGGGGCGCGGCACATAGGCCGAGACCGACCCGTTGTTGATGATGCGCCCGCCTTGCGGTTGCTGGTGACGCATGGTGGCGAAGGCGGCGCGGGCGGCCAGAAATATGCCGGTCAGATTGACATCGACCGCTGCCTGCCAGTCCTCCAGCGTAATTTCATCAATTGTTCCCGGAGGTGTGAAAATGCCGGCATTGTTGAACAGGACGTCAATGCGCCCGGTGTCCCTTGCAAACTGTGTGACCGCAGCAGAGACCGCATCGGCATCAGTCACGTCCCCCGTGAAAACATGCGCCTGCGCATGGCCGTCTGCGACCGCTTCGAGCTG
>Ga0316205_10001807_pt1 | contig 24792 bp, 24 predicted proteins | sample 3monthpyrite_MG_FD_204941 | JGI IMG/M metagenome (GOLD analysis project Ga0316205, IMG submission 204941) | Microbial mat bacterial communities from mineral coupon in-situ incubated in ocean water Damariscotta River, Maine, United States -... | ecosystem: Environmental > Aquatic > Marine >... | reverse complement strand
GTCAGGATGCCCACCGCCAAAGTCCAGTAGTGGCTTGGCATTGATAATGCTTTTGGTAGGCGCCCCCAGGCGGTTAACGAAAATTTCTTTCGCATAAGGCCCCGTCACTGCATGCATCGCGTCAAATAACATTGAGAATGAACCGCTATTCATGAGTGCTGTTATTTTTTCAAAGTTAAACAGTGTTTCCATCATATCGGCATACACAGTGACAGAATCGATGATTTCTATTTTGGTTTTATCTATTTTAAATTCACCACACTTATCCAGATTAATATCATCACTATCGGAGATCATGTAGCGAAAAATATTTTTGCTATAGGTATAAATTTTATCGGTGATTTTTTCAGGTGCAGGTCCGCCATTCGCCGTATTGAATTTAATACCGAAGTCGCCATCCGGACCACCCGGGTTATGGCTGGCAGAGAGAATTAAACCGCCGATAGCGTTATTTTTTCGAATAATTGCAGAGGCCGCGGGCGTGGATAAAATACCACCTTTTCCGACCAGTACCCGTTTAAAATTATTAGCAGCTGCCATTTTTAGAATAACCTGAATAGCGTGCAGGTTGTAATAACGACCATCGCCCCCAACCACTAATGTAGTGCCTTCGCGTTCTGAGATGCTATCAAAAACGGCCTGAACGAAGTTTTCGAGATAGGCTTTATTCTCTTTGAAGGTTTTAACTTTTTTTCTTAAACCGGATGTGCCTGGTTTCTGATCGTTATAGGCACTGGTAGGGACTGACTTGACCTGCATGGATTATCTTCCTTATATATGAAATGTCGAGACATCTAATTTGATGCCTGGATTATAAATCGAATATGGTATGATTTAACAATGAAATCAGTAAACCGTAAACAATTTCAGAAAGCGCTGCAAACACGCGATTTTGCCAGTCTAATGGCGCTTTATGAGCGTAATTATCAGCTGCTCAATCTCCTGATTTCAGAGCTGGATGAATTGCCAACCTGTACGGTATCAATTCAGCCAGATTCGCTGGATTTGCATCTGGAGATCATCGAAAGATGCAAATATACCACGACCCTGCACTTGACTTATTATTTTCCGGTAGGGGGGGGAGAAACACTATCCGATCCAGGGCTGACGCTAAAAATGTACCACGATGCGGAACAAGCAGAGGCACTAGCCTGTCTAAAGACAGGGTTCATGCCTGTTGAGCACAGTATTGAAAATAAAGAACCGTATCTGGATTGTCGCTGGGAGAGCAATATGTTTGTTGAAAAATGGTTGCGCTATTGTCTGAATCAAGGCCATGCTTTTGGACGTGATAATACACCCCCTGACAATTCAGCATGCCCCAATGAAACGCCTGAACTAGCCTAGGCTAAACACTTCATATTATTGTCTGGTGGTTTCCAATGTTTAAAATAAAACACCCTGTGATGAAAATTCTCTGTCTGGCTAGCTTATTCTTCAGTCAGTGGGTGAGTGCTGCAGATTTACTGGTAGACACAGACTGGTTGGCCAAACATAAGCAGAACAAAGATGTCGTCCTGATCGACATGAGTTCAGACTATACGCAGTACCAACGTTTTCATATACCTGGTGCTACTTATCTGGATTATGGCAATTTAATCACCTACCGCAAAAAAGACAAAGTTGCCTTCAGTATCGATGATAAACAGTTATATCGATTATTAGGTTTACTGGGTATTAATGAAAAGAGCCATATTGTTATTTATGATGACATGGGTGGATTGAATGCAGGACGATTTTATTGGAATCTTGAGCGCATCGGTCATGAAAAAATTTCAATTGTCGACGGAGGGCTTGTTAAATGGATACTTGAAGGGCGTCCTGTCGACAATAAAGAAGTCACACCTGTAAAAACTATTTACACGCCTAATCAAAAGACCATCAATAATAATGCTACGTTAGCTGAGCTCGTGAGTCTCAGTGCAAATGATAAGACCCACCTGCTGGACGTTCGCTCGCGAGAAGAATACCTCGGGGATAAAAAACACCCTCGAACTTCGGGTCACATACCCGGCGCCCGGTTTTGGCCTTGGGAAGAGAATGTCGACTTTTCTAATGGCTTCATTCTGAAAGATGATCAAACGATTCAACATGTCTTGAATGATTTGAGTATAAAGAATAAAGATGATTCACTCATTTTATATTGCCGTTCTGGCCACCGAGCCGCGCAGTCCTATTTATCATTACGAAAACTCGGGTATAATAATGTAAAAATTTATGATGGCTCTATGGCCGAATATACCCTACGTAAAATACTGCCTATTCAGCAGGGCATCACCCCTTAATTGTGTTATTAATCAATAACCAAGTTTTTTATCGACATAGCGTATTTACCACAAGGTATCGCGCATAAGTCTCTCTAATGCCTATATAAATTAACCATAAAAAATATCAAGCATATTTTTTATAAAGTTTTACAATTCATCACCTCATAATCATTGACTGTTTCACTCAGGTAATCAATACTTTCATCAGGGAGGCAATCGTTGCAATCCAATTGCATGTGTAAAATTTAGCTTAGGCGGGAGTACATATATGAAGATATCGACCAAGGCAAGGTACGCCATTACAGCGATGATGGAGTTGGCTTTAAATGAAAATAAAAAGCCAATCACACTCGCGGACATTTCTGAGTATCAGAAAATATCACTTTCTTATCTTGAGCAATTATTTGCCAAGCTAAGAGCAAAAGGGCTAGTGAAAGGGGTTAGAGGACCAGGTGGTGGATACCATCTTGCCAAGCCTGCTAGCCAGGTTAATATAGCCAGCATCGTTGCTGCAATTAATGATGAAAAATCCAAACATGATGAGAATCTGGTCGTAGAATCAGGCTCTGAGCAAGAAGTGCTCGAATCCATGTGGGATAATCTAAGCAACAAGATGGCCAGTTTTCTAGAAGGTATCACCCTGCAGGAACTGGTTGATGACTATAACCACCAGATGAGCGCTGAAATGGAAAAAGCAGATAGTTCTGTAACAAGACCATTCGCGGTATCTTTCTAGTCCTTCTAGAGCCTGTTATGGTGTGTGGGTTATGGGGTAGCACATCATTACAACGCTCGAGGACTCATTTTATGTTCCCTCTCTTAAAAGTACTCTCATCATTTTTACTCTTTTTCATTTTTGTGACTGCTCAAGCGAGTCCGCACCGTGAAAAAATAGACGAATTATTGATTCAACAGCCCGCACCTACCGGTGTGGTTTTTGAAATAGCTTCGTCAGATTCGGACGCATTGCGTTGGGCTATTCCTCTCATTAAACAATACACCGACGAATTAAGGCAAAAAATACCCGGTCTAGAAGTAGCCGTTGTTACACATGGGCGCGAACAATTTGCCTTGCAAGAGAGTAACGAGAAAAACTATCAACAAGTGCATGATTCTGTCAAAGTGCTAGCGAGTGAAGATAATGTCCCTGTTCATATTTGCGAGACATTCGCAAGCTGGAAAAATGTCGCTGCAGAGGAATTCCCGAGCTATGTCAACGTATCTGCGACCGGGCCGCAGCAAGTTAATGACTACCTCGATTTAGGCTATACGCTGGTCAAGCTGAGAAAGCCCTGAAATAAACTAAACCTGCCAGAAGATCCAATTAAATATCATTAAAACAATAAGATAATTTATATATTTCAAGTAATTTATGACCATAAATTACATCATTTACTCATAGGTCTTGCGTAATCAAGTCTTGCAGACAGCTCGGGAATTGATTTACAGCCTGTCCATCAAGACAGACTTAATTTCATCATCAGTCAAAACAATTGGATTAGTTGTCATGCTGCTGCCACGGGAATGCTTAACGATATGATCCAGGTCTTGTTCCTGTATTTTGTAGTTTGATAACCGGGGCAATTTAAGTTGCTCCGTCCAATCATTCAACAGTTCGATTAACACCTGGTGAGCAGTATCATTATCTTTAAATTTCTTATTACACAGAATAGTTGCCAAGCGTGCATATTTTCTTAGCGTTTGGTTGTCTTGCTCACGTGCATTTAAAGTTTCAATATTCACGCGCGTGGCAGATGCTACCAGCGTGCCACAAACCACGCCATGGGGTATTGGATAAAATGCGCCCAGGGGAGAGGCCAATCCATGTACTGAGCCGAGTCCGGTCTGGGCGAGATTGATGCCTGATATCATCGAAGCATAGGCCATGCATTCACGAGCCTGTTGCTGATCGCCGGTTTGATGGTACCAGTCGAGCAGACCTTCACGGCAGGCACGGAGGCCACTGATAGCAAGTGCATCAGTCATGGTATTGGCTTTAGTTGACACGAACGATTCCATTAATTGTGTTAACGCATCCATCCCGTTTGCCGCAATCAAATCAGGGGGGCAGGATTCCAACAGGTTGGGATCAATAAGAGCCACATCAGGAACCAATTGTTCATCGCGAAACGATTTTTTAAAGCCTGACAGACCCTGTTTGCTAAGCACCGCATTTTTAGTCGCTTCGCTACCTGTACCCGCCGTTGTCGGAATTGCAATGTAGGGAACAGCAGGACCGGGATAGGGGAGTTCAGGGCCTACACCTTCTAGAAAGTCCATGACGGAGTGGTTTACACGCAGTAAACCCGCAATGGCTTTGGCAGCATCAAGAACACTTCCACCGCCGATGCCGATGACGAGTTCTATGTTCTCATCGGCATATTGTTTGACCAGAGTATCGACAAGCTCAGGTGAAGGTTCTTGAGAAATACGTGCGTGATGCCATGCAGGAGAAAAAGCATCCAGCCATCCCTTGATAAATGGCCATTGAGAAGATTTTTCAAATGCCTGTTGACCCGTGACCAATAAGATACGGCTACCAAAGTTGGCAGCCAGGTCAGGTAATTGTGACAGTGTATTTGAGCCGAAAATTATTTTCGGTAAACGGGCAATAGAAAATGCAGATATGTGCAATTCTATACTCTCAGCAGCTAGTCAGCAGGAAACAGGCATTCATGAACAATACCTAGTCGAGGTTCTACCATCCAGTCGGCTACTGTGTCGCGCCATTCCATATAATGTTTGGTTTCCTTATGCATATGAGCGGCTTGTTTTGATTCATAGGCTTCATAGAGAACGAACTTACCGGTTACGTCTTCCTGGCGAAGTACATCAAATCGTCGATTTCCGGGTTCCTTAATGGCTTCTTCATGGTTACGTCGCGTAGCTTCAATAAAATCATTGATATGATCTTTCTTGACATAAACATGTACTAAGGTTGTGTACATATTAACCTCATCTTTTCAAAAAAATGCAATCATAACGGAAAACGGCTGTTAAGTGAAATATTATAATATTAAGCATAACTAAACATGGTTTACGAAGACATAGCGACCAAATTTTAGATTATGCAAGACTAATCCAGCCATAATTAGCCCAGCCCCTATGAGTAATTTGATACCCAGGGGCTCGCCATTGGCAAAATGACCTAAAATCAATGCGATTACGGGTGTCAGCAACGGAATCAGCCCGATTCTATCTGCCGTTAAGTGCTTGAGAGCGTAGTAGTACAACGTAAAACCAATAACGCTGCCAAATACACCCAAATAAAGTATGGATGCTCCCGCCTTAGCTGGAATCACTTCAGGCCATTCACTATCACTCAAAAACCAGGTCAACACAAAAAGAAAACTGCTTAACATCAAGCTGCCAGCCGTAATCACGATTCCCGGCATGCTGGCATTTACCTTTTTTACCAGCACGGTACTCAAAGAATGAATGGCGCTGGAAATCACCACCGCAATAATTCCCGAATAAGCTAACTCAGTGGTGGAGATATCAGCATAAAAAATCACCACCAGCCCGGTAACCGCTAAACCAATACCCATTATTTTGGGTGCCGATAAACTGTTTTCTTTCAATATCAGCGCAGCCAATAAACTGGTGAGCATGGGTGTTAACCCAAACAACACCGACACCATGCCAGAGGTAATAAATTGTGCTCCCCAATACACACACATCATCGAGCCATAGATCGCAAGGCTTGCACTCAAGTAAGTGAGTAGTGCCTGTTTATGCCATTGTAAGCGGACACCCATAAACAGCAGAATGATCAAAGCAATGATCGTCCCGATAACCATTCTGGCAGTCAAGCCAAATAAAAAATCCACGTCCTCACCACTCCACTTGATCGCAAGTGGCGTGGTAGACCAGATAAGAATGATGCCCAGATAGGCGCTATTCACTGACATAGCCATGCCCCAGTTTAGTCATAAAAAAAGCCGCAGATTCTTTTGAAGAGTCTGCGGCTTTGGGTTGTACGGTTTTTTCGTTTTTAGCGAATAATCTTAACAATCTCCACGCAGACAAATTCCAGACCACATAAGGCGGACCAGAAGAATTTCTACGTGTTTGCAAGTTGCTGAATACATGGTGACAGACTGCCTAATTAACAAAAGCCTGTCAACCTGTATATTTAATACATAAATAATGACGGCAAGGAGTGGCATGTTAAGAAGTCAGGAGTGTCCAGTAAACAATGCGGGATTTCCGTATTGTTACTTCATGAAGCTCGGGCGGGATTGATCTATATATTGAATATCTGGAAGTGGATTCCCGCCCCCGCGAAGGCGGGGGCGGGAATCTATTGTCCCAAGCATGACAGTCACTAAGCACTCCGCTTTGGCCTGAACTGCCTGACACGTTGCTGAAACTGGGAGTATAACTTCGCCGGTGGATTACGCCCATAACGTAATTGCTGATAAAAGCGCGTAATCAGTTCTACATCACTGGCAAGATCATCACGACTACGGCTCACTCGTGCCGCAAAATCCTTCGAACCCTCGTGTGCCTTGCGATTAAAACCTGCACGCGAAAGTCGTTGGCAAAACACTTCATACCATCGTGAAACAGAATCCTTGGGCTTTTGTCGGTTACGTTGTGTCAACCAAACTGAAATAAACAAAATCAAACTACCTACTGTGATCCCTATGCCAATCGCGACATGTTTCCAATTGGTCGCATCCAGTCCCAGTCGTTCTAGCAGGTTGCGTTGTGTGCTGGCATCGTAACCCAGTACCCATCGGTGCCAGTTATAATTGATGTTATCCCAATACAACACCAGGTTCTTTAGTAGGGGATTACGACTACGCGCAAAACCCCCTGCTAGATCAGTTTCAGGGAATGCAGCTTCAATACCGGTTTCCACACGTTCCGGTGAAACCGCAGACGTTGGATCAACACGAACCCAGCCTTCATCGGCCAACCAGACCTCAGCCCAGGCATGCGCATCTGATTGTCTAACTATCATATAGTCTGCAATAGAACTGTTTTCCCCACCTTGATAACCCAGTACCACTCGAGCCGGGATATTCATCAATCGCATTAAATACACAAAACTTCCCGCATAGTGTTCGCAAAAACCTTCACGTGTACGGAACAGAAAATCATCCATTGCATTTTCACCCAGCAGAGCAGGGTTTAAGGTATAACTAAATGGCTGTTCTCTAAATTGCATCAACACTTGTTGAATCCGTTCACGCGGTTGATCAAAACGTTGACTGATTTGTTCTGCCCAGTCACGTGTTTGCGGATTCAAAGTACGCGGCAGCCGCAAGTAGCTCGCTAGTTGTCTTGGGTCGGTAGCAGCCGTTTGATAGGAAGTGTAAGATACCAGAGTGTACTGCCTGACATCCTTAATCGGTTTTTTTACCTGCAAACTATACTCATCGGTAAGATGACTGTATTCGGGGTACTCAGCTGGCATGTCCAATGCAAGTAACCAGGTATTGTCATGTGGTAGTAGTGTCATCGTATAGCGGGTTTCACCACCATGGAACTCGATTGGTTCCCTCGGTTTCTCATCCCATGAAGGCCTCACATGCCAGGTCTTTCCATCGTAGCGCGATAAAACCGGCCCCCGCCAATAAAGACTGGAAGAGGGGGGTGGTGTGCCATCAAACTTTACCCGAAAGGCCACTTCGTTTGACTCGATTAACTGGCTGATGCTCCCCGGACTCATGCTATTACTAAGCCCGGTACGTGCCTGTGTTTTATCACTGGGCATCATCCACAACGGTCCGGGCAAGCGGGGAAACAAAACGAACAACACCAGCATCAAAGGCACAGCTTGCAGAATGAGTGTTGTCGCAACCTTGGCATTGGCTTTTAAATTTAGTTCAGTGTCATGACGGCTTAACATCACCAGTGTCGTTGTAAGGCCGATGCAGGTAATAAACATATACACAGCCATTAGCAGTGACTGTGAAAAAAGAAAATTCGTGACGACCAGGAAATAACCCAGAAACACAAACACCATGACATCACGCTGAACTTTCAGCTCCAGTAATTTCAACGACAACATTAGAATGAGTAACGCCACGCCAGCATCGCGTCCAATCAAGGTACCGTAATTCAGCCCGACCGCCAGACTGGCAACAACAATCATTAACATTCGCAGCCAGATACGCGGATAGCTCCAACGACCAACTGCCAATAAATAGCCCCATACACCAATCAATACCGATAACCCCGTCACCCAAATGGCCAAATGTGGAATATGTGGTAACACAACCGCTGCCTGGCAGATCAAAATCCAGATCATTTTGACGGGGGTGATTTGATGATTGGGTGTGTGTTTCATTATTCAGCCGGTTGATTAAATAACGCCAGTGCAGTCAGGCAAACATGCCGATGTTTGTGACCATGCCCCGGTGCCTGTGTAAAACCTGGAATACGCATGCCATAATCATTGCCATTGGCTTCACAGAGCAGTACCCACTGACACAAGCGCGACAACCGTTGTTCAAGCGAGGGAGCATCGACAGCAGTCCAGTCCAGCCAGCGCGTTTGTCCGCCGCTGCCGGCAAAATCTTTTGTGTGTAAGCCAGTACCACGCGCGCTTTGTTTCCAGGCAATACGGTTGATGGAATCACCTGCCTGGTAATGTCGCAAACCTGCAAAATCATCCTGTCCGCGCTGCCGGCTGGGTTGATTATCACGACCATCTTGTTCGAAATCTGCAGGGGGAGCATTTTCTTCGGGTCGCGGATACACTATCGCTTGCGTATCCAAATGTATCCACGACCAGGCCACAAACAAACCGAGTGGGTATTCGCAGGAGACCTTCATCCGCCCGAGTGTTTTGCGACCGCGTTTTTTTACTTCAGTATACAATTGAGTTGTCACCGTGCTTGCAGCAGGGACGGTGACATACACGGGAGAGGAATCAGTCGCAGACAGACGAATCGACAGTTTGTCATTGGCGTGAGGATTAGATAATACCACTGGAAAACGCATCACTTGTCCGCAAAACACCGACTCTGTGGTGGCGCTGCGTACTTGTAATCCTGTCAGATTCCGATGTGCATGCAACATCGAAACCAGCGACACACTCGCCATTAAAAAAGTCAGCGCAAATCCAAGGCTGTTATTATAGTTAATAGAGCCGACCAGCATCATGGCCAACAGAATTACAAACAGGCCACCATAAGCAGTTGGCAGAATATAGATACGCCGCCGATGCAATATCACTGGCTCCACTTCTGGGCCAATTAAACGCCGGGTTGAGAGTTTATCTGCGAGGCTGGTCATTCATTCAGGGGATAGGAACAGCTTGAACCAATGTGTCAGCAACGCCGCCGCCGGTTTGCGGATCAGTACTATGACTTAAACGGTGATTGACGACACTGGGTAAAATGGCCTGTATATCTTCCGGGATCACGGCATCGCGCCCATCAATAAACGCCCACGCTTGTGCGCAGCGCAGTAAGGCAATACTGCCGCGTGGCGACAATCCCGTCCCCTCAAGTTGATCACCACGTGTATAAGCGACCAGATCCTGTAAATAGTCCAGCAAAGGTTCAGCGACATGCACTTGAGGTACCCGCGCCTGATAGTCGAGTACCTGCTCAGGCGTGATACTGGCGGGTAATGTCTGTAATAAAATGGATCGGTCTCTTCCCGTCAAGATGCTACGCTCCGCCTGTCGAGACGGGTAGCCCAGTTCAATACGCATCATGAATCGGTCATACTGCGATTCAGGTAATGGAAAAGTACCGATATGATGTGCCGGGTTCTGTGTGGCGATGACAAAAAAGGGCTCAGGTAATTCGCGTGTCTCACCTTCCGTACTCACCTGTCGTTCTTCCATCGCTTCCAACAGTGCACTTTGAGCCTTTGGTGACGCGCGATTGATCTCATCAGCCAACACGACCTGGGTAAAAACAGGACCCGGATGAAAACTAAAACCACCACTGTTCCGATCATAAACCGCTGCACCAATAATATCGGAAGGCAACAAGTCACTGGTGAACTGGATCCGGTTAAACTGTAGCCCCATCAATCGCGCCAGCAAATGCGCCAGTGTCGTTTTACCCATGCCCGGCAAATCCTCAATCAGTAAATGCCCGCGCGCAAACAGACAGGAAAGCGCCAGTCTAATCTGTTCATCCTTGTCCAGGATAATTTCATTGGCTTTACTGATTAAAGAACTGATTGATACATCCATAAATTAGGACTCTTCACAAAATAATAATACAATGATCGTAGCACAAGATGGCAGTCTAATCAGCGAACAAAACACATTCCGCCAATACAATATTTAACTGAATTGAGCTGATTTATTAAAAATAACGAACAATGGATATTTATACCAGTAAGACGGAAAAAAGCACCATAAGTTCAGACTTCTTATTGGGTAATTTGTCGAACTGTTCACAATACTTTACAGCTAAATAGCTGAAAGAGATTCGATCTAGATGATAGGGGCAGTTTGCTGTCATCTACCAGATGTGAATACCTGATATCCTGATAGAATTTACATATAAATTTTATAACTTTTAAATTAACGATGAGCTACTTATATGGGTAGCTGTATTTTAAACATGGAATTGAAGGAAAGGATCATATTATGTTGATTAAATCTGTTCTTATTATAGCTTGTATTGCATGCACTACATTCACAGCCCAGGCTTCATCTCAGTGTAGTAAATCAGGGGTACATCTACAGGTACTCGGTTCAGGAGGTCCTGAGAATGGCGATAAGCGTGCTTCCAGCGGGTATATTATCTGGCAAGAGGGTAAGGCTCGGGCAATGATCGATATGGGACCAGGAAGTCTGTTGCGTTTTGAAGAGACTGGAGCGCAAATAAATGATGTAGAAGTTATTCTTTTAAGTCACTTGCATGTCGATCATAGTGCCGATTTGCCCGCCTATGTGAAGGCCAGTTTTTTTACAAATCGCTCACGTGATTTACCGTTATATGGGCCAGCCGCTAACAAGAAAATGCCTGCAACAACTCAGTATGTACAGTCACTATTAGGTCCTTCAGGCGCGTTCAAATACCTAAGTAGTTATCTGGATGGTTCAGATACATATCAATTACAACCACATGACGTTGATGCCAATTTGAAAGAAGAACAAGTGATTATTAATAAAGATGGCTTACGTATTGCCGCGATTGCAGTGAATCATGGGCCCATACCTGCGCTGGCCTGGCGCGTGGAGCTGGATGGAAAGGCTTTTGTATTTAGTGGCGATATGAGCGGCAAGAATAACACCTTGACGAAGCTGGCTCAGAAAGCAGATATCCTGGTTGCCCATCATGCAATACCAGAAGGGACGAAAGGCATAGCACGTAATCTACACATGCCGCCTTCTGTCATCGGTAAAATCGCAGCAGATGCGGAAGTAAAACAATTAGTGTTGTCTCATCGTATGCTACGCACCCTGGGTGAGGAACAGCGAACCTCCGACATCATTCGGAAAATTTATAAAAAGCCTTATCACTTCGCGGAAGATTTGCAGTGTTTCAGTCCTTGAAGGAATTGTAAGCAAAGTATTTGCTCTTGTTGTATTAAAAGAAAACTCTTTTTTTATCTTTAATGGTAAGCTGAAGATAGTAAAATCTATATAAGGCCACTATTATGATAAAAAGACAGGCGATGATACTGGGTGCTTTCCTGGTTTTTTGTTCTCTCTCAATTCAGGCGGAGGCCATTGGTTCGGCTTTTGGTTATAGCCTGGGCATGCCAATGAGTGAAGTTAAAGTTGTTTCTGAAGTCACTCTCGAGAGTGGTGAAAAAATGAAGGAAGTAGAAGCTGCCGAGGATGGCAACCTGCAGAGAATTCTTGTGGGTACAACCAGTGATGATAAATACATTGCAAGAATCATGGGTGAGAGTCCTCCAATGGCCGTCGCTGATTGTAAAAAACAATTAAGTAAAACTCTCGAGATTCTCAGGCAGCGTCATTCGAACAGTAGTTATTATGCATTGGATGATGCCGAAATGATTTACGAGGCAGATAAAACCATTCATTTGCAGTGTGAAACGACTGGTAATCTGTCCAGGTTAATCATCGATTATCGTGACGATAAAACCTGGAAGTAGTTGTAAAGGTTTATCATTAATAACCGCTGATTATATACTCACTCGTAACGCAAGGCTTCGATCGGATCCAGTCGAGCGGCCTTGCGTGCCGGAAAAAATCCGAAAATCACCCCGACAGCCGCAGAGAATAAAAATGCCAGTAGCATTATGCCTGGGTCAAACACTGCAGGCATATTCAATAAAGACGCAAGTCCCAAAGAAGTGGCAAACGCTAAGGCAATCCCGATCAGACCTCCCAGTGAGGATAGCACCACCGCTTCCACCAGAAATTGTAATAATACTTCGCGTTCAAGTGCACCAATTGCCAAACGAATGCCGATTTCACGGGTACGCTCAATAACTGATACCAGCATAATGTTCATAATACCAATGCCACCAACCAATAGACTGACTGCGGCAACAGCACCTAATAGTGAGGTGAGTACTTGTGTGGTACCGGTAAGTGCTTCGGCAATTTCTTTCATATCGCGGACATTGAAATCGTCATCTTCTGTCGATGAAATCCTGCGCCGCTCGCGCATAATCAATTCCAGATCACGTTTTACTTTATTAGTAGAGATGCCATCTTTTGCAGAAACGTAAATCATTTGCACTTCGCGTTTCCCTGCAACACGTCGCCAGAAGGTGCGCAGCGGGATAATAATCAGATCATCCTGATCACGCCCACCGACAGATTGACCTTTTGGTTCAAACAATCCAATCACCTGACAGGAGATTTTATTCAAACGAATTTTTTCTCCCAATGGGTCCAGGCTACCAAACAATTCTTTACGTATCGTATCGCCAAGAATACAAACAGCTGCACCGGATTGCAGCTCACTGGTACTGAATTCACGGCCCTTGGCAAGGCTCCAGTTGGCGACTTTAAAATAACTATTATTAGTGCCGGTAACCGTAGTAGACCAGTTTCGATTACCGTAAATAGCGACGAGTGATTGCGCGGAACTGGGCGCGGCGGCAGCAATGCCACGAACGTCACGGGCAATCGCATTCACGTCTTCCATTTCAAAGGAAGGGGCGGCTGAACGCTGCCCAAAGCCCAGGCGTTGCCCTGAACGTACCATCAGCATGTTACTGCCCAGACTGGAGATTTGCTGGGAAACTTGCAAGGTGGCGCTATTACCCAGGTTAACCATGATAATGACAGAAGCCACCCCGATAACAATGCCAAGCATGGTCAAGGCTGAGCGCATCAGGTTGCGTCTGATTTCTCGAAAAGCCAACATAAAAGCATTCCATAACATCAGTGATTGACTCCCTGGGGCACATCGTCATCAATCTGACCATCGCGGAAATGAACAATACGATGGGCAAAGGCGGCCATCTCATCTTCATGAGTGACCATAACTACGGTGATATTGTGTTGTTCATTTAGTTGGTCAAGCAGCTCCATGATTTCCAGGCTACGCGCAGTGTCCAGATTGCCAGTCGGCTCGTCGGCAAACAGTATTTCAGGTTCAGTCACAATTGCCCGTGCTATCGCAACCCGTTGTTGTTGTCCACCGGATAACTCGCTGGGTGCATGCGATTCCCAACCAGATAATCCAACCTGGGCTAATGCTTCTTTGGCCCGTCGATGTCGTTCGGCGGTGGGTATTCCTCGATAGATCAAAGGCAGCTCAACATTTTCCAGTGCAGAAGTTCGTGCCAGTAAGTTAAAACCCTGAAAAACAAAACCGATATAATGTCTGCGTAGCAAGGCACGTTGATCACGACTGAGATCGATAACATTCACACCTTCAAAAAAATAATCCCCGGCAGTGGGTACATCAAGACAGCCCAGAATATTCATTGCGGTTGATTTACCAGATCCACTGGGCCCCATCATCGCAACAAAATCACCCCGATTGATAGTCAGGTTGATTCCGCGCAAGGCATGCATTGCTGCTTGCCCACTACCATAGACTTTTGAGATGTCTACGAGCTGAATCAGGGAGATATCAGCAGTTGCTGCCTGAGTTTTCATTTCTTAATACTAACAGCATCGACAATAACAGCTTGTCCGATTTTTAAATTGCCACTACGCACTTCAGTGAGTTTTCCATCACTGGCACCGGTTGTAATCGAAACAGCTTTAGGCTCATCATTTTCCAGAATCCAGACTTTTTGTTTGCCAGCTTCAGGCGTGCCTTTACGTGACTTAACTTTTCTCGGACGTTTAAATAAAGCACCAAATAGCCCGCTGGCTTTTTTTGCTTTTTGCTTGTTCTGGGGAGTGAAACGTAATGCAGCGTTGGGTACTAACATAGCATCATTCAATTGGGCCACGGTGATAATAGCGGTTGCCGTCATACCGGGCCGCAGGGCCAGTTCAGAGTTGTCTACTGACAATATGGTGCCGTAAGTAACCACACCTTCCACAGTTTGTGGCGCAAAGCGTACCTGGATAATACGCGCTGGAAAAAGACGGTCTGCATACGCATCGACACTGAAGCTTGCCAGTTGACCAGTTTTGACTTTGCCGACATCTGCCTCGTCAACGGCAACGTTGAGTTCCATTTTCTTCAGGTCTTCAGCCAGAGTAAATAGGATAGGGGCTTGCAATGATGCAGCCACTGTCTGTCCCGGTTCTATCTGACGTTGTAATACCAGTCCATTGATGGGTGATTTAATCTCGGTTTTGGATAAATCGGTTTTTCTGACTCCAAGTGTTGCATCCGCCACAGCAATTTGGGCCTTGGCACTGGATGCCTGTGCTCGAGCACGGGCATAGGCGGCTTTGGTAGTCGCCAACTCTTCACCCGAGCATAACTTACGATCCGCCAGTTTTTTGCAGCGCTCATAGCGCAGGTGTGTTTCCTGAACTGTTGCATTCGCTTCATCAAGTTTTGCTTTAGCAGATTCCAGTGCCGCACTTGCTTCCACAACTTGCGCCTGTAGCCTGTCGGTACCCAGTCGGGCCAGGACCTGTCCTGTTTCGACATTATCGTTAAAATCGACGAGTACTGACTCAACCGTACCGGAGAGTTCGCTCCCGACATCAACCTGATTAACGGGCTGCACTGTTCCAGTTGCTGCGACTGTGACAGTAAGGTCACCTTGTTGTACCTTGGCGGTTTCATAGCGTTGAGTAGGCGCATCGGAGGGAGCAAGCATCATATACAAAACGATCAGCACTGCGATAATCACGCCGAATACTATTAACCATCGTAGCCACTTATTATGAGCCGCTGGCTTATTAGCACCCAACATACTGCCTATATCCTGGTCGGGTTGTTTTGGATCATTGACCATTGCGAAATACTCCTGCAATGCGGACGTCACGTATCATAAGTTTATATAAGTGTCGTCAGCATAAGTATGTTTAGGGTTATGTCTGTCTAAATCTTAATGGTTAGTCTATAAGGTTCTTGAGTGTGTTCCCATATAAATGATGTAAATCTACGTAAGGTTTTGTATAAATTGTGTCAGTTAGGTCGTGTATATCCTGACTGCTGTAACATAGAAGGGTAATTGGAAAATTATGATCGTGTAGGTGAAGACAAGGTGTACTCATCTGTGGAGGCAAGCGAAGCGAAAGAAGGGAAGAATAGCCTTGCCCAGACTTGGCAGGAAAACCAGCAAATAGCCAGTGCAAACATGTCATGGCTAAGCATGTGAGCACCACGCATTTGCTGACCAATTCCGAAAATAAAGCCGATCATCAGTACCGCGGTAAGCAGATATGGCGTATATCTGTGCTGATAATGACGGGCCAGAAAGTACAGGCTCAATAGAGCAAAGCCACTGCTGGCATGTCCAGATGGAAAGGCATGACCGATAGGTAATTGACTACTCACATGATCAAACAAATGAATATTAGGCATTTTGCCGCCGAAGTCTTGCAGCATCCAGGGTGTGTACATATGGGTAGTGGCTTTCAGTATTCCCACGATCCCTACAGCCGTTAAGCTGGAGAGAATCAGGAAAGCAGTGGGCTGCCGATAGGCTTTCAAGCTGGCATTGAAAAAGCTGGAAATAAATACCACTAAAATGCCAGTGATAATAACAACCACCAGATCATGACCACCTTGATGCAAAAATGCCTTGGTAAACCAGGCATTTCTCCATGGCCAGCCCATATGTTCCGGATCATAAAATAGAGATTCGAGACGGACGTCCAGACCACTATACTGAAATGCCAGACCTGCGAGAACGCAAAAAAAAGGCAGTGCATAGTCGTTTAGTGATCCTTTCATATTAAATAGCGCCTTGTAAATCTTAGAGAGACCGGTATAGCGGTCGAGAATTGCGAATATTTTAGCAAGGTATACTTAAGGTTATCTTAAGGTGAAGATAATCAGGACTTGCTTGCAATTTCGCCAGTACACCAGGGAAATTGCAGATGGCTTAGAACAGATTGGTTTCGAAATCGAGAGCAGGGGAGAGGTCCAACCAGGCATGAGTAGGTCTCGCAGAACAATACACACAGCCGTGTTCACATCATGTATAAGGGTTAATCGAACGATCAAAGGACAAATCGGACGAGTTGTTATAGGTAATAATTTTTTTTACTGGTATCAATAAACAGTTGAGTCCTGAACTGATCAGGTTGCTCATCCTGATGCCAGCCATTGTCCACAGCTTTATACTGCACATCACTGTAACGGTTATCAGGACTCAGCGTTGCACCGCGTCCTTTGTGGTCTTGCGTTTTTGCCACGATGGCATTGTATCAAGAAATGAATAATAGAACATGAGTTGAGGCTGGCCTTGCTACTGTGCGCCTGCAACTTTATGATGCGAGGTAGGCTAACAGAAACCATGGAGAAAACAGGCGTATGATCACGTATTTTTATTGGGCCGCTGTTATTGCTTTGGCTGTGTCAATGGTGTTTTTGTTCAGTCGAACGAATAAATGGAAAATCGGTATGATTGCAGCGTTAACGGTATTGATTGTTGGCTGGCTCGCCTACGCCTTCCACTTCCAGCAGATCTTCGTTAAACGCCTGGGCGGCGTTATGTCAATCAACGTTCCAAAAGGTCAACATCACATTGCTGCAACCTGGAAAGACGACAACCTGTGGATTGAAAATTATGACCCGAAATCCAATACCTGTACATTTACAGAGTATTCCAGAGGAAACCTGTTGCAAGGTAAGGTGACGATCAAGAATTGTAATCCGTTGCTGTACAAATCATCTGAACCCATTCAGCAGTAGTGAGGGTAAATAAACAGATTTAGCAGCTAGCTTTAAGACAGTGAATCCTGAACCCGTTGCAGCATATTTTTATGCATGACCTCGGCTTCGTCCCAGGTACTGCAGCGTTCTGTTTGTTTATCCAGCTCACCGCCATACACCATCGTTTCAAAAAGCATCGGTGGCCCATCTTGGCCGTGGGCATGGTCAACGCCTAAAAACACGGTGCTTATTTGTATATCCTCAATACGATCAAAGGCGACTTGATTCTCTGAATTCTCAAATGCGTCAGCCCATGCTAACAGGTCTTTACAAGGAACGGGTTTTTTGTCTTTTAGAATATATTTCATAACAGTAAGATTACGATATCTGAGAGCCCACGTCGAGGTGCCTCAGCACCGGGCAAAAAGATTACAGGAATAGTACTTAATACTGCTCATCTACTCAGAAAGGCATGGCGCTTTTCTACCGTTAGATTAACTTTTCGAATGAATGATACTTGATACTCGCAGTGACAGGTTGACCTTATTCATTATTAATCAAAAGCCCGTCACCTTTGATTTATGTGAAAAATTGTCAATTTTAACCCTGTCTAAGCAAATATATAGCTTATATAACCAAGCCATCCTCAAGATTAATGCAATTACGTCGATAGGATAGCTACGTTGCCGTATATAAAGAAAAAACATTGATGTGGGCAATGAATTACACGTTCAGGATTTACGCTGCTATCTATCATTAAGAAATAGATAATTTATGAGCCAGAGATGTATAACAAACCAACGGTTGAGACACTTTAATGCTTGATGTTAAAAATATTTCCTTGAAAGTGAAAATTTACATGATGGTTGCTATTTTTGTAGCAGCATCCGTACTTTCGCTTGGTTACACATTACTCTCAATGACTAGCATCGGTAGTGAGCTCGTCTCGATTGCTGAAAGAGACATTCCGTTGACCAGAAAAGTCACCAAAATCACTACCCATCAACTGGAACAGGCGGTTATTTTTGAGCGCTCCATTCGCTACGGCGAGGAGATGCAATCGGAAGACTCAGTCCAGAAAAAATTCAATGGCAGTCGTGATGAGTTCAATGCATTCAATCAAAAAATAAATGAAGATATCACGGCTATAGAATCATTTGCTACACAGGGTATAGCTGCCGCCCTCTCCGACATGGAACGCAAAGAGTTTTCCAATGTTAGAGAAGTCATTACTGTTGTGAGCCAACAGCGAAAAGAGTATGTCGCTCATGCCGAGCAGGCGTTTACCCACTTGCAGAATAAAAAGGTCACTGATGCCCTGGTCTCGGTCGAGCAGGCAGAATTGGCAGAAAAAGACATGACCAGCAAGTTGAACAAGATGTTGACTCAAATTGAAGCCTTCACAGCTCAAGCAGCCCTGAGCGCCGAGCATCATGAACAGGCCGCTGTCAAAGTTATCATCATCATTGCTGTGGTCAGTGCTATCGTGGCAGGGGTGATATTTATAGTCGTGCTATCAGGTGTATCACGTCTTGTATGGGGTATGAAGCGTTCATTCACCATTACCAACAACATTGCTAAAGGTGATCTCACTGAAGTGATAGAAGTGACAGGTCAGGATGAGATAGGTAAATTGCTGACTAGTCTCAAAGCCATGCGCGACAGTATTCATGATATGGTCATGCAAATGTCTCAATCAGCGAACGAACTGGCACGATCTTCTGAAGAACTGGCAGCCGTCAGTGAAGATAGCAGCCAGGGCATTCATACGCAGCAATCTGAGATTCAGCAAGCAGCAACCGCCATGAACGAAATGACGTCCACTGTACAAGAAGTAGCACGCAATGCACAAGAGACCTCAGAATCCACCAGTAAAGCGGATCAGGAATCAAAACATAGTCAAACTGTAATAGAGAAAACAGTGGCCTCGATCGAGGCACTGGAAAAAGTGGTAAACAAAGCCGCAACAGTTATCGAACAAGTTGGCAAAGAAAGTAACAATATAGGCAGCGTGCTGGATGTTATCAAAGGGATCGCAGAACAAACCAACCTGTTAGCCCTTAATGCAGCCATAGAAGCCGCAAGAGCCGGTGAACAAGGTCGTGGATTTGCAGTGGTAGCCGATGAAGTACGCACACTGGCACAACGCACCCAGGACTCAACCTCAGAGATCGACGAAATGATCACCGGCCTACAGGAAAGTACTAAAAACGCAATTAGTGCCATGTCAACAGGACGTGAACAAGCCACACAAAGCGTAGGACAAGCTGCAGAAGCGGGTGTTTCAATTCAGGCAATTGCCAAAGTTATCGGACATATCAACGACATGAACTTACAGATCGCCAGCGCTGCTGAAGAACAATCCGCAGTCGCGGAAGAGGTCAACCGCAATGTGATAACCATCAACGAAGTGGCCGAACAAAACGCAACCGCCGTGAATCAAATTACCGCATCCAGCGAAGAACTTTCTAAAATGGCTGTCGGCCTGCAAGAGATGATTGCCCGTTTTAAAGTGTAGTTGGGAGTTAGCGATAAGATCTAAAAGGGCCGAGCTATCGGCCCTTTTTTTATGAACAGGAATTTAAATCGTTAAATAACCTCTGATTAATTAAAAATAAAAGTCATTGCGGTGCATCGGGCCAATCCTAAGCGCATATATTGGCGGTCTATCAGGCCGAACCTAATAAATCTATTGGCGGTCCATAGGGCCAATCCTAAGTGCATATATTGGCGGTCTATCAGGCCGAACCCTTCGTACCATACTGGTCGATGGCAGAAGATGAATAAACCTGAAACACAAGCTTACAAAAGAATGCCTATCGAGAATTACTCATTAGAGCAAGACAGGGAAGGGTATAATGATGCAACCTACACTTACATCCGAGATATTGGTATAAGGGAACTTTAATTATCAATCGAGTCTAAACTCATTGAACTCAAAATCTTATTAACAATGAATAAACAATCACCGACAAAAGACAATCCTCTTCGCAACGCTAGACAATCTCTACAGGAGGACCCTCAAACAGAACCGGTTCAGAGAACACTGTTTTTTATTATTAGTGACCCAATTCTTGTGAGTTCCATCAGAGAGGACTATGTCTGACATGATCAGATTTTACTCCAAGCGATTGCTGCTGCCGTATGTTGGCGTGGTCCAGGTCGTTGAGTTGGGCTGGGCGCGGGCTCTGAGCCTGGACGGGAAGAACTGGGCGATACGTTATGCGCGGGATGAAAATAAGCAAACGCAAAATTGGCCGCTCAGCCACGATCCGAGAGTGATTGTGTCACTGATGGTCAACATCGAAGAGGACATGCCAAAGATCCGCGGCAGGAATCACTCTATGGATCCCGAAATTTTGCATGCTGACAGCCAGCGTTTTTTTGAAGCGATGCGCAATGCCCGGTTACCTTTCGAGGCGGCGGATCGATACGAATACTGGTTGCTGGACGGCAGCGACAAAAGCCCTCTGGCCTTGTTGCATTCCTGCGTCTATGAGGAAGAAATGAAGCGGCATGTCCCGCCTCCGGAGTGGATGGCTATCGCGGCGGCAGAACTCCCAGTGCAGGATCCGGTACCGCCAGATGATTCATTCTATAAGCCGCCGGTTAACTACCGCCTGCAGGAGTTCGTCGAAGTGCGTGCTGGCAGCAAGCCACAAGCCGCCTGGTTCAAACGTACGGATCCGGCAACGGATGACTTTCCGCCCTGTCTGCTCAGCGATCAGTGGAGCGACCCGGAAGGTCAACGGCTTTGCGACCTGTATCTGCAACGGCTTGCGCCACGGCTGTTGATGCTGCACGGTCTTCCCCGCGCGGTCAGGCAAGGCCTGGAACAAACTGCACGCGATTTCGTGTTCGATGTTGAAAAGTTTTATCCACTGTATCCTGAAGTGCTCGATGACAGTCCGCTAGACGCCGCTCGGGTCGAGGCCCGACTGCGGCGCGCCAATGAAGCATGACCCGATTCTTTTGCCAGAAAAAAGACGCTCAGAGAACAATCTTTATTCATATTGAAGTCTGGTCATACAGAATATTCATTTCTGCAGTGTAAGTATTCACGGCTACCTCGGAAAAACTACCGAGGACTTTTCCCTGCAATTTCAATTAAGAACCAGGCTGGGCATAATCGGGTCATGTTTACTCTACAACGATCGTTCCTTTCATAGACGGATGTATTGAACAGTAATACTCATAAGTGCCAGGCTTGTCGAATGTGTGTGTATAGCTTTGGCCGCTACGTAAGGTGGCTGAACGCAGTTCATTGTTGTTGCTGCTAATGATCACGTGCGGAGCTGCATCCTGTTGTATCCATGTCACCTGGCTACCTGGTTTAACTACAACACGTGCTGGTGTGAACTGCATATTGCTGATTTCTATTTTCGCAGTCTGCATCGCATCCGTAACCTTTGCACTGTCAGATGATGGTGACGTCATTTTCTTCTGTTCCATGACAGGGGCAGGGTTATCATTGCCTAGTTTTGCATCCGGGGAATAACTGTCACTGTAGCCAGGTTGCGGCTGAGGCATAGGATAAGGCTGGCATGGCATTTGTCGATACTGTCTGTGAGTGCCGTATCCTGGTGGACGCTGATACATATTCTGGGCAGGCGGGTAGGGATAGCCATAAGCAGGTGGCATGGATGGATGCATGCCATAGCTTTGGTACGGTTGCGCCAGAGTACTGGTTGGCAGTGATAACGTAGCTTGTATAGCAAAGATAACAACAATGTTTTTCATCTTGATCATTTTTGATCTCCTTCGCACAGTCAATGACTGTGCGTTAATAAATAAAACGCATGCCGGGGAGGGCCCGGCATGAAGAGGGTGCCGAGGATAAATATCAGTTCATAGACATCATCTCCGGCGGGAGCATAACTTTATCGATGACATGAATAATGCCATTACGTGTTGGGATGTCAGCGGCAATGATTTTTGCATTGTTGACCCTGACCTGTTCACCAGATTGAATAATTATCTGACCACCATGCACAGATGCGATACTGCTCATTTGCATGATTTCTGTTGACGTCATAATGCCGGACACAACATGGTAGGTCAGTATCCGGCCCAAGGCTTTACGGCTGCGCATCAAGTCGATTAGCTGGTCCTTGGGGAGTTTTGCGAATGCGTCATCTGTGGGTGCGAACAGAGTGTACGGGCCATCTTCCCTGAGAATATCAAGCATGCCAGCTTGCCTGGCAGCAGCAATCAGATAATTGAAATTGCCACTGGCTAACGCAGTATCAACCATATCGAGCTGCGCTCTATTATCCGCAGCCCTGGAGTACAAACCTCCGGTGCGAATCAGTTGCACTCTAGGGCTGGCATGCATAGAGGGCAGATCAGGTCGAAAAACAGTTAGTATCAGATTGGCCGACTGTGCTGAATCATTAGTGTACAAGAGATTGTTTGCCTCTGACTGGACAGCACCGGACACCATCAGGCAAGCCATTAAAAAGCCAGATCTGATAATCAAGTTGTTGAAATTCATAAATATCTTCCTATTACCTGACTTGTGAAATGCTTGCAACATAGTTCCATCACGCAAATATGTCCATAAAATGTCCTGTAAAACTATAACAAATACTAGACATAAAGCTAAATTATCCATTAATAGATGAATTGTCAAGCTTTTAATTGTACAATAACTGAACATTATCTTGTCTGATGGGCATTTCTCATATAATTCAGGTGCATTAGACAGGGTCAGTGACTACTGAGAATGATGCGTATGACATTTGTCAGCAACCCGTTAAATCGATTTCTGGAGCTTAAAACGCGATGGGTAATACTTATTTATTAAACATGGACTTTTCAAAGACGGCTAACCATGTGCCACAGGATGGGCAATGGATCAAAAGTCCTGCTGATGGTGTCTCGCGTTTACCGCTAGAACGAGAAGCCGCAGAATCGGGCCATACAACCAGCTTTGTAAAGTTCGAGCCGGGTTCATACTTTCCGGAACACACACATCCGCAAGGTGAAGAGATCTATGTACTCGAAGGGGTGTTCTCTGATCAATACGGCGACTACCCGGCCGGAACCTATCTACGTAACCCGCCAGGCTCGCGTCATAAACCGTTTACGAAAGAAGGCTGCGTGTTGTTTGTCAAACTGGAACAGTTTCAACAAGGCGATAATCAGCCCGTCGTCCTGCGCCCCGAAGACCAACAATGGCAACCCGGCATTGGCAATCTCAAAGTCTTACCCTTGCATCAATATAATACGGAAAGCACTGCACTGGTTCACTGGCCGGCGAATGAAGTTTTTCAGCCGCATACGCATTGGGGTGGAGAAGAGATCATGGTCATTAGCGGAAAATTTATCGATGAGTATGGTGAGTATCCTGCCGGCAGCTGGATACGCAGCCCGCATATGAGTAAACATTTTCCTAGGGTAGAAGAAGAAACCTTAATCTTCGTCAAGGTGGGGCATTTGGCTGAAGATGAATAAAAGTAAAAATAAGGGTTTGTGACAACTGAGAATTACTGATGTACGTTAAAGGCCGGAAAATCCCCGGCCTTTAACGTATATCATTAGACACCACATCTACGCAGATGAGAGTTCGTTCGTACCCCCTCTTAGTGATTCAGTGAAGTTTACATAAACGCGCTCAGCTTTGGCTTCCAACAGGACGCGTTTCGCGCAACTGGTACACTTGCCACAACAGGTACCTACCTTGAGATCTCTGGCAAGGTGTCCAAATTTCGTTGCACCTTGATTGACGGCTTCACGGATATCAGAATCGGTCACACTATTACAAATACAAACGTACATATTAAACCTCATTTACATATGCTATTAAGAATGATAGTGTAAATAAGAATCATTCGCAAACATTATTTTCAATACCCACTAGCAGCACGATCTGCTAACATAAGTTGCTGATTAGAAAGGTATTTGTATACATATATTTAACATCCACCAATACAAATAACCTATTAGGTTTGATATCAATACGTTATGAACACGAGGAAATCGCATGAAAGGTGATAAAGAAATACTGCGCAGTCTCAATGCTTGTCTGAAAGATCAACTGACAGCAATCAACCAGACTTTCCTGCATGCCCGCATGGCAAAAGATTGGGGCTTGAGCGGGTTCAATGATCAGGAATACAAATATTCCATCAAAGCCATGAAACAGGCGGATGACATCATCGAACGCGTATTATTCCTGGAAGGGCTGCCAAACCTTCAAGACCTTGGCAAACTGATGATCGGTGAAAACATTCCGGAAATGATTCAAGGCGACCTGGATATGTATACCGATTTACGCAATAAACTGGTTGAGGGTATGAAACTTTCGGAAGATAAAAAAGATTACATCAGCCGTGACGTTTTTGAAGAAGTGCTCGAACAGGCTGAAGAGG
>Ga0316205_10001806_pt1 | contig 24799 bp, 21 predicted proteins | sample 3monthpyrite_MG_FD_204941 | JGI IMG/M metagenome (GOLD analysis project Ga0316205, IMG submission 204941) | Microbial mat bacterial communities from mineral coupon in-situ incubated in ocean water Damariscotta River, Maine, United States -... | ecosystem: Environmental > Aquatic > Marine >... | reverse complement strand
ATTGCTGCTTAGTAAAGAGTTAGACAATGCGTGGGAGTTGGTTAAAGATTTTTATTTTCAACCGATCGAGCCGCCTAAGAATGTCGTGCGATTGGGGCGAATTTGATCAGAGCGAGAGTTACACCCGATTTTTGGGGTCAGGTCTTTTATCGTGCATAGCTTTATGTTAGAGTGTTTGCATGGCTAGACCGATCCGCATAGAATACAATGGCGCGCTTTACCACGTCACATCTCGAGGCAATAGTCAGCAAGACATTTATCTCAGTGATGAAGACAGGGTAGTGTTTCTTGAGGTTTTAAGAAAAGCCCGCAATCGATTTAATGGTGTGGTTCATGCCTATTGTTTGATGACCAATCATTATCATCTGTTAATCGAAACTCCTGAAGGTAATCTCTCCCAATTTATGCGTCATTTAAACGGCGTGTACACCCAACGATTTAACTTCAATAACCGCAGAACAGGCCATTTGTTTGAGGGACGATATAAATCAATTCTGGTTCAACAAGATCTGTATTTACTGGAGCTAGCGCGTTACGTTGTGCTAAATCCGGTACGAGCAGGAATGGTTAGAGCAGCAAAAGAGTGGCCGTGGAGTAGTTATCGAGCGACCGCCGGATTATACTCTCCACCTGAATGGCTCAATACCGCTTGGATATTATCCAATTTTTCAGCTCAGTACACTAAGGCCATTAAGCAATATCGCAAATTTGTTTCGGATGGAAAAAATCAACAGAAGCCCTGGCAATCACTTAGCAATCAAGTATACCTGGGAGATCAAAAATTCATTGACAGAGCGCAAAATAAAATTCCCCAAGAGCAAGATTTAAGTGAAGTACCGGCGGTACAAAGGCGGACAAAAGCCAAATCTTTAGGCTATTACAAGAAACAAAATAAAGATAGAAATGCTGCAATCATCCAAGCATTTTCAAGTGGCGGTTACAGTATGAAAGAACTAGGCAAATATTTTGGATTGCACTATTCGAGTATTAGCCGAATAGTCAGCGCACGATGAAAGACCTGACCCCACAAAAAAACTGGTAATCTCTATTCGCATGCATAAAGATTACCAGTGTTTATTTTTATAAAAAACCAATTTTTAATTTTTTACTTCTTCGAGCATTGAATCCATGATTTTTATCAAATCTTCACGACTATAGCTGTAGGTCTGATCATGGTTTTGTTGGATCATTTTGCGCATCGATTGGGTTATGGTCCAACTCGCTTCTTCTGCATTGGGAACCACCATGTATCGATGTTTCGGCTTATCCGAGAACAATGCATGGATAACCGCATCAACCACTTCGTGCGGTGGTTTATATTGACTACGGCTGCCATCGCCAGATAGGATCCTTTGATAATTTTCTCTATAGAGAGAGTTCTCAAATTTCTTGTCTTTTGCTTTTAACCGCTTAACCAAAGATTTACCAATGGCTGAGTCGTAATTTCCGGGCTCTACCACACTGACCTGAACACCAAATTTTTGCATTTCTTTGGCCAGCACATCGGAATAGGCTTCCATGGCATGTTTACTCATGCTGTAAGGCCCCATGAGGGGGTTGGAAAGCGTTCCAGCAATCGAACCAATGATCGAAATTCTACCTTTTGACTCAATGATCATGGGGGCGAAGGCTTTGGTTATTCGGTAGGGACCGTAAATATTGACGTCAAATTGAAAGTTTAAATCTTCTTCTTCCACTTCAATTAAGGGAGCTGTAATAGCAACCCCCGCATTATTCACCACGGCATAAAGACCGCGACCTTCTTTTCTAACGACTTCAACAGCCGCTTTAATGTCGTCCCATTTGTTGACATCAAGCTGCAATGCCTGCACATTTTCGATTGCGTTTAGTGCCTTCAAATCCTTATCTTTACGGGCGCCCGCATAAACGTGATAGCCCTTTTTTGCCAAGGCTTCGGTGAGATAACGTCCAATACCGGTGCTGGCTCCCGTAACTAATACGGCTTTCTGTTTTGTTGAGTTTTCTTTTACAGGGTTCTCTTTTAAGGAATTTTCTTTTATGGGGTCGGCACTAACGGCAGGATTAAAAACGCTGATAAGTATCAACGCAAGTGTAATTACAATACCAAGCCTTCTTTTTTCAATTATTGAGCTCATTTGGATCTCCTTATTTTGTTCTGCGATTATTTGATCGCCAAAAAACAACTCTAATAATTAGCGCCTAAATGTCATTTAGGTGCAGCCAGTCTAACAGATTTATCTATTTTGGCCGATACCGATTAATTTGGTATTTTCGACAGAGCGCAAAAAAGGGAGATGCAGTGGGCTTTGCAATATCCAATTGGTAGGTTTCCCTTGTTAGACCTCGCTCACTAATTTTTGCCCAAGTACAACATCCGCTTCTAATTGAATCGAATCATCCCATTGCCACTGTTTATTTTCCATCAACAAAATGACGGTTGAGCCTAACTTGAACCTTCCCATTTCTTGTCCTTTTTTCAGGCTCACTTCATTATCAGAATAATCCCATTGTTTGACCGATTTACGACTCGGTGGGGTGATATTGCCAGCCCAGGTGGTTTCAATACTGCCAACAATAGTCGCGCCGACTGCCACCAGAGCCATTTTTCCGAAAGGTGTTTCAAATAGGCTGACGACTCGCTCATTTCGAGCAAACAGCTTAGGCACGTTTTGGGCGGTGAGCGGGTTGACCGAAAATAGCTGGCCTGGCACATGAGTCATATTAATTAAATCGCCATCGCAAGGCATATGGATGCGGTGATAATCTTTCGGCGCTAGGTAAATAGTACAAAACTCGCCATCAGCAAAATATTTTGCCTGCTGCTCATCGCCGCCTAATAATTCGAGGGCAGAGTAGTGATGTTGTTTGGCCTGGATAATCCTACCCGATTCAATGGATCCAAATTGACTCATCGCGCCATCCACCGGACTACAAAAACTTTTTTGGTCGGCATTGATTGGGCGGCTATCTAAATTAATCGCACGGGTAAAAAAATCATTGAAGCAGGCATAGTTGGTTAATTCGGGCTCAACCGCAATGCTCATATCGATTTGATAGGCTTTAGCAAATCGTTTAATAAATTGATTCTTAAACCAGGGGGAGCGCACTTCTGCCAGTTTACCGGCTAATATTGAAACGCCGTGTTTTGGCAAAATATACTGCAAAAATATTTTGAGATTGTCCGCTATAGTCATAAAACTGATGGTTCCGCATAAAAATTTGCCGGAATTTTAACCTAATTTGAATGAGTGAGCACATTTATCTTTATCGGTGCGGCGTTCTATTTAAGCAAGAGTTGTCATCTTCTCGGTGAAAACTGTAAAAATTGGCTATATTTAGCTTGTTATAAGTTTTAATGGTTGGATTAATAAATAATGAATGTACTTATTGGCGCAGCAGTCGTACTGGCAGCGGTTTTAGGGGGATTTGTCTTATCTCACGGCGAGTTGATCGCTTTGTGGCAACCCTTTGAATTATTGATTATTTTGGGAGCGGCCGGCGGCGCTTTTATTATCGCTAATCCAATGAGTGTGACAATTGGAACTTTCAAACAGATACCCAAGCTATTGATCGGTAGACAATACAGCAAAACGCTCTATTTGGAGCTTTTGGCGCTCTTTTACCAGTTATTTAACATTATCAGGCGAGAAGGTCTAATTGCGGTCGAGCGTCATATTGATGATCCTGAAACCAGTGAAGTTTTCACCCGATTTCCTGAAGTCACCCGCGATCCCCATGTGTTGGAATTTATTTGCGATTACCTGAGGTTAATGGTCATAGGTGATATGACGTCCTATGAGTTAGAAAATTTGATGGATATTGAGCTGGAAACCCACCACCACGAGCAAGCAGCTCCCTCTCAAGCATTGGTTAAGGTGGCGGACGCGTTGCCGGGGTTTGGCATCGTGGCTGCGGTACTTGGTATTGTCATTACCATGGGCGCGCTTGGTGGTCCGCCTGAGGAGTTAGGCTTGCATGTTGCGGCTGCACTAGTGGGGACTTTTTTGGGGATATTGATTGCTTATGGTTTTGTCTCGCCAACTGCGACAGCGATGGAAAATATGGCGTCTGAAGAAGCCAAGTTTTATGAGTGTATGAAGGTTTGTATTTTAGCGACCATCAATGGTATGCCGCCGCAGATTGCGGTGGAATTTGGCCGTAAAACCTTGTATTCAAAAGTCAGGCCCAGTTTTTATGAGTTGGAGCAATGTGTGAAAGGTGTTCGATGAATTATTGTTACAAGCCGCGGCTACGGGCTACGGGTTTAGAGATTTGAGTAAAGAATGAACGATGAAATAGAAGCTCCAAAACCGATCATTATAAAGCGGATAAAAAAGGGCGGTCATGATTTTCACGGCGGTAGCTGGAAAGTAGCTTTTGCCGATTTTGCTACTGCGATGATGGCATTTTTTTTGTTGTTATGGTTAATGGGAAATACAAACGAAGCTGAGAAAAAGGCGATATCTGGATATTTTAACGATCCGTCTGGTGTCGCTAATCAGTCCGGCGCAACTACTTCAATAATCGGTGAAGGAGGAGCTGATAGCGCGGTGATTCAAATAGAAGCACCCGATGTTAAACTTTCTGATGAAGCGGCCGAGGACGATCTTGAACTCAACGAGCAACAGCTCCTTGATTTGGCAGAGCAACGGGAAATGCAGCAATTGGAGTTACTTAAATCCGATCTGGAAGAATTGGTTGCCACTAGCGAAGCATTTGAAGATTATAAGGAGCAGGTTTTTATCGATATCACACCCAGTGGTCTAAGAATTCAAATCGTCGATAAAGACAAAAGACCCATGTTTGATAGCGCTAGTGCCGAGCTAAAATTTTACTCGCAAGAAATACTGAAGGGATTGGCAGAAGTGTTAACAAAAGTGCCCAATAAATTAAGCATTACCGGACACACCGACGCAACCCCATTTACAGAAAGAGAAGATTATGGCAATTGGGAATTGTCTGCAGACAGAGCTAATGCGGCAAGAAGAGTGTTAAATATCAACGGCATCAATGAGAAAAAAATTGCCAGAGTCGAGGGCTTTTCGTCCTCTATTTTATTTGACAAAAAACAACCTCATGCGCCTATCAACAGACGAATTGCAATCATTGTTTTAAAACAAAGTGCAGCTGATGATATAGAAAATCAAGTTTTGGGAGTAGATTGAATTTGGTCAATCAAAAAATAAAAATTAGTCAATATTCTGCCAATGTTGAATCGGCACTGTATGAGATAACCGAGCTTGGGATCTCAAGCGATTCCATGGAAGATTATTACGAAAAAATTCATACTATTATTGGTCGCTTAACTTACGCGGCTAATTTTTTTATTGCGCGATATGATCAAAAAAAGGACCGGGTAAAATTCGTTTATTTTGTGGATGAAGTTGATACAGATCTAAATGTCGATAATCTTCGTGTTTATACCCAGGCAGATTTACGCAAAAGTGGGACGGGCCACATGCTACAAACGGGCAAAATGCTACACATGAATCTTGAAGATTACGTGAAACTGCAACAGCAGGGTATTCTTTCAAGTCATGGTACAGCGGCCGCCGATTGGCTTGGTGTGCCACTCAGATATAAAGATGAATTGTTGGGAGCAATGGTCATTCAAAGTTATGATCAAAATATCATGTATGGTAAAAAGGAAGAGGATATTCTGCAATTTGTTTCACGTCAAATTGCACTGTTGATCAAAAGCAAACTTGCCGAACAAGATCTGATTGAGGCCAACCGCACTTTAGAAAATAGAGTTGCCGAAAGAACCGAATCGCTCAATCGAATTAACAAGGCGATGAGCCTGGAAATTGAAGAACGCAAAAAAAGTGAAGATACTCAGGCTGCTCTTTACAAAATCACTGATCTGGTTAGTACAACCAGTGGATTAGATGAATTTTTTAAAAGCGTCCATCAGGTTGTTTCCGGATTAATGTATGCGGAAAATGAGTATGTGGCGCTATTATCGGATGATGATCAATTTGTTGAATTCTTATACCATGCCGATCAAAGGGATGATAAGCCAGCAAAAAGGCCGATGACAGAAGAAAATATCAAAATAGGACTAACAGAACGAATCCTGACTAGTGGCGAAGTTATTTTATTCAATCGTAAAAAAGAAGACAGTAAGGCGATTACTGGTTCTGATTGTACATCCTATCTTGGTGTGCCACTAAAAAATCAGCATCGAACATTTGGCGTATTAGCCGTACAAAGTTACACAAAAGATATTATCTACGAGGAGTCAGATAAAAATATTTTGATGACTATCGGCAAGCAAGTTGCTATCGCAATTTTGCGAAAAAAAGATTCCGATTCGATCAAAGCTGCCCATGAACATTTAGAACGACGGGTTAAGGAAAGAACCTCGGAATTAGAAGATACCATTATCAAACGACGAAAAATCGAACAGCAGTTAGAGTACGATTCTTTGCATGATGCATTAACTGGATTGCCTAATCGACTTTTCTTTTCCAATCATCTCGGTGAGCAAATTGAAAAAGGCAATGAAGTCGAGATTAACCACTTTGCGGTACTGTTTCTAGATCTGGACCGTTTTAAACTAATCAACGATAGTTTAGGTCATCATGTAGGTGATTTATTTCTTATCGAAATTTCAAAACGACTGAAACGCTGCTTAAGGCAAAACGATATGGTTGCCAGACTCGGCGGTGACGAGTTTTGCATTTTAATGCGGCAAATAGATGATCAAAAATCGGCCATCAATTTAGCTGCCCGAATTCTAAAAGAGCTAAAACGACCCGTGATTGTAGAAAAACATTCATTGATCACTAGCGCCAGTATCGGAATTAGACTGGCACTTCATGGAGGTTCTAGTGCGGCAGACATTATGAGCGACGCTGACGCGGCAATGTACCAGGCAAAACACCAGGGGAAAAACTGTTTTTGTTTGTTTGATTCGGACATAAAAAGCATAGTTACCGAACGAATGGAAATTGAGAATGATCTGCGAGAAGCGATAGCCAACAAGGATCTTTATCTGGCTTTTCAGCCTGTCGTTGAACTGGAAAATTATCGGGTCATTGGATGTGAAGCATTGATCCGCTGGCAGCACCCACGTAAAGGATTTATGTCTCCTGATGTATTTATTCCAATCGCTGAAGAAACCGGTGTGATTCTTGAACTGGGCGAATTTGTTGCAGAGCAAGCGGCGTTAGCGCTTAAAAGGTTTGCCAAAAATCCTTTAACCGCCCATCTTTTTGTTAATATTAATGTGTCGGCTATTCAGATATTATCCAGAACTTTCGATGACTTTGTTCGAAAGTTATTATCAGAAACGGCTATTGAACCGTCATTATTTAACGTCGAAATCACTGAAAGTATCTTGATTGAAGATTACAAGGCGGCAACTAATTTTGTCCGCGAACTCAAGTCTATGGGGGTTAATATTTATCTGGATGATTTCGGTACGGGGTTTTCATCGCTTAGTTATTTACATCAATTCCCTTTTGATGTAATTAAGCTGGATAAGTCTTTTATTGATGCAATGGACAGGAGTGATAAAAACCTTGCAATTGTAGAGTCAATTGCCTCTATGGCTAATAATCTTAAAATCAAAATAGTCGCAGAGGGTATTGAAACGGAAGCGCAACTGAACAAACTGAATAAATTTTCCTATCATTATGGGCAAGGTTATTGGTTCGCAAAACCGATGCCTCTTGAATCCTTGATTGAGTTTGTTATTATGGATTCGTCGAATGATTATTGATTCGTTGAATGACTAAGGACTCGTCGAATGATTAGGAACTGGCAAAATAAGTTCAACAAAACCGTAGGTTACGGTTTTGCCAGATTATTGGTGAGTATTTTTTGATAGTTTAGCCAGCGTTGTTCGAAGATTAAACCTTTTTTAACGGCATCGATTATTGCACAACCGGGTTCATTGACATGTTTGCAATCTCGGTATTTACAACTCCCCAAAAAATCTCGAAATTCCCGAAATCCCGACGCGATCTGATTGATATCTAAGTGCCATAATCCAAATTCACGAATCCCAGGAGAATCAATAATAAAACCATTTTTGGCAGACTTTTCCAATAGACAGAATAACTGCGAGGCTGTTGTTGTATGTTGACCGAGCCTTGAATTTTCGGAAATCATTTTAGTGGCGAGGGATTCTGATGGAAATAGCCAATTAATTAAGGAGGATTTTCCCACTCCTGACTGCCCCACCAGGATACTGGAGTGATCGCGCGCGGCTTGAATAAATTCTGATTTGCCAATGTCCTGTTTGGTGCTGGTTTTTATTATTGGATAACCTAATTCTTGGTAAAGAGAAAGCTGTCGCTCAATGGCTTGTTTTTCTATTTCCGAGGTCAGGTCCCACTTATTGGCAACGATGGTAATGTCAATATCGGCGTTTTCGATGGCGATCAAATAGCGATCTAATAAAATAGCGGAAAAATCCGGTAAGGGTGCAACCAGAACAAACACTCGATTAATATTCGCAACAACCGGCTTCAATCCCTGATGAGGAGATGGCCGTTGCAACAGCGACTCTCGCTTGTCAATCGATTCGATGATGCCCTGATTATTTGGGGCTAAACGAAAGGAAATCCTGTCTCCGGGCACGGGGGCCCCAAGATGTTGGCGCAAAAAACAACGATAGGTTTGTCCTGTTTGTTGATCTAAAACATCGGCTTCCTCCCCAAATCGAGAAACCATCAACCCTTCCCGTTGCTCACCCAAGTGACCTAGTTGTGCCAGAGCTTTTTGCTCAGAAATTTTTCGTTTCTGAGTTTTAGCTATCTGCCGTTGTTGCTGTTGAGTTAATTTATCTCTTTTTGCCAAAATGCTATCCCGAATCGATAATTTTCATGGGTTTATTCCCCTGTCAATAATTGAGTGTTATTTTAACACAAGATTGATCTCGAACAGTTCGCTATTTTCCTGCTAGACTTATACTACTTATTTGTTAGGGAAGGCCCTATGAAAAACTCAAGCAACCTTATATGGATCGATCTGGAAATGACAGGTCTTGATCCCGATAAAGAAAAAATTATTGAAATAGCCACTATTGTCACCGACAAAGATCTAAATATTCTGGCAGAAGGACCGATGATGGCGGTTAGCCAACCCAAATCATTACTCGATACGATGGATGAATGGTGTACTAGCCATCACGGCGCATCGGGGCTTACTCAAAGAGTATTGGAAACCGACACTACCGATGCAATGGCAGAAAAAGCCACCATTGAATTTCTAAGTAAATGGATCGAGCCGGGTAAATCGCCTATGTGCGGCAATAGCATCGGTCAGGATCGTCGTTTTCTGGTTCGTTATATGCCAACACTATCCGATTTTTTTCATTATCGAAATATTGATGTAAGCAGTTTAAAAGAATTGGCTGTTCGTTGGAAACCTCAAATTTTAAAAGGCTTCAGCAAGCAAAACAAACATCTGGCATTGGATGATATTCGTGAGTCGATTGAGGAATTGGCCTACTATCGAGAGCACTTTTTAGATATTTAAGAAAATGGATAACGAAAAAACGAAGAACGAAAAATGAAAAAGCATCCATTAGAGCCTTCAGTTGTGTTGTATAGCACAGAGCAAATAAAAGCGATTGAACAGCGTTTCGCGGAGCACTCTGATGATGGAACTTATCCGCTTATGGAAAAAGCCGGCGCGGTTGCGTTTCATCAACTGACATCAAATTGGCGCGATGCGCGCAAGATTGTAGTGATTACCGGTAAAGGAAATAATGCCGGTGATGGATTTGTATTAGTAAGGTTGGCAGCAGAGCAGCGTTTAAAAGTATCTCTTTGTCACTTGGCCGACCCGGCTGAACTAAAAGGTGATGCCCTTCGAGCTTATCAAAGTATTCCGCACCGAGTGGTAAGTCGGATTGATATTGACGCGATTAAATTTTCGGAATTTGATGTCATTGTTGATGCGATGCTGGGTACCGGGACCAAAGGTAAATTAAGTAATCCTTATCTCAGCACGATTAAGCGAATTAACGCTAACAACGTACCAGTAATATCGATCGATATTCCAACAGGGATAGAGGCGAATACTGGTTTTGTACATAACGAAGCAGTTCGCGCTGATATTACGACTACTTTTGTTGGGCACAAAAAAGGGATGTACACGGGTGATTCAGCAAGTTATTGTGGACGGGTCAAATTATTTAAACTGGATATTCCAGAGCATTATTTTCAACAGCACGAATTTCATTTATTTTCTCAAAACTGGTTTAGCATAAAGCATTTACTCAAGCCAAGAAATATGACCTGTCACAAAGGGCAATTTGGTCATACCGTGATTATTGGTGGTTATCGGGGAATGTCCGGTGCGGCTATATTGGCCTCAACTGCTGCGGCGCGTTGTGGTAGCGGATTGACTTCCGCCTGGGTCGGCGAACAATGTACTGCCTCTTTAGTCAATCATACCCCCGAAGTGATGGCGAGCAGTATTGAAGAGTCTGAAATTGCCACCCTAATTTCTGAACAATCTTCCGACAATAAAACCATAGTGGTGGGCCCTGGTTTAGGGCAAACCAGTTGGGCAGATGAATGGTTGGAGAGCCTCTCTCATGTTGACAACATAAATAATAATCATCAACTATGGGATGCCGATGCACTTAACTGGTTGGCAAAACAACCTACCTCCCATAGGAGCAAGCATAATAGCACTCGAATTTTAACGCCGCACCCAGGCGAGGCGGCGAGATTATTGGGAATTACCACCTATGCCGTTAATCAGGATCGTTACGCAGCAGCCCAAAAAATCGCGGAAATATACGGCGGTGTATGCATCTTAAAAGGAACCGGCACGATTATCGCCGATGACAAAGGCTTTCAGGTGGTCTGTCCGGTTGGCAATCCTGGAATGGCCAGCGGCGGCATGGGTGATGTGCTTGCGGGCATTACTGGAGGTTTGTTAGCCCAGGGATTTAGTTTAATGAACGCGGCAATATTAGCGGTGTGTATTCATGGTGAAGCTGCAGACAAAGCTGCGGGTAAAGGTGGTCACTACCGAGGGTTGCTTGCCAGTGATCTATTTGAGCATTTGCCAGGGTTGTTGAATCCTTAACAATAAGGAGCTAGGAGCTAGGAGCTAGGAGCTAGGAGCTAAATATTTTCTTTTGCATTTTTGATTTTCGGCTTTATCTCTCCAATGTTAGAATAGACGTCTCGATATTTTAGCTCAGCAGGCTTTTGTGAAATTTCAACTTAATAATGAACAATCGACTCTCGATTTTGGTGGTAAATTAGCCACTCTGCTGCCTGATAAAGGAATTGTTTTTCTGCATGGTCCGCTAGGCGCAGGAAAAACGACTTTGGTCAGGGGTATTCTGCAAGCATCTGGACATGCTGGAAGTACTAAAAGTCCTACCTATACGTTGGTTGAGCCCTATCAATTGCCGCAAAGAAAATTCTACCATTTTGATCTCTATCGAATTGCTGATCCAGAAGAGTTGGAATATATGGGCTTCCGTGATTATTTGGATGAAAAGGCGTTATGTCTTATTGAATGGCCGGAAAAAGGCGGAGATTTCCTCCCTAAAGCCGACTTAGAGCTGAGTTTAAGCTATGAAGGGGAGCAGAGAAGTATTAAACTTAAGGCGAATAATCCTAACTGGAGAAAATTTGAGGACATCGAATAGCCTCCTTGAAACTTGAGTAGGTATTTCAAGTTTTAAGTAATATCTGAGAGTTTTGTGCAGTAATTAGGTGATTGAGTAGTATTGATGGCGGTAAATAAGTGAGTAAACAATTTAAGCAATTAAGGTTTAATTTGGAAAAGTCCTTAGGTATTTTTCTCTTTTTGTGCAGCCTGTTAATTTCAAATAACGTTTTTGCCTCCGACGTCAATGGCATTCGATTCTGGCAAGATCCTGAGAAAACTCGCCTAGTTTTTGATTTAAGCGATGATGTCAATTATAAAATATTCACTTTACCTAACCCATCGAGACTGGTCATTGATATCAAACATTCGGTTCTAAAAACCGATCTCTCAAAAGTTGAACTACCAAAATCATTGGTTAGCCAGATCAGAAATAGTAATAAGTCAGGCGATTTACGAGTCGTGATTGATCTAAAAAAATCGGTCACCACCAAAGATTTCAAGCTAAAACCTTTTCAAAAATACGGCCATCGATTGGTGGTTGATCTAAAGCCCAAGGGCAGCAAAAAGAAAGTCGTTAAAACCGTTGAAAGCGCGGGCAAAAATCAAGATCGCGACATTGTAGTGGTGATTGATGCCGGGCACGGCGGAGAAGATCCGGGAGCGCCGGGGGGCGAAAAAGGTGTTTGTCTTGCGGTGGCTAAAAAACTGGCGTTATTAATCAATAAAGAAAAAGGCATGAAAGCCGTACTCACTCGCACAGGTGATTATTACGTGGGACTGGTTAAACGAACCGAAATAGCCCGTAAGAACAAAGCAGATTTATTTATCTCGTTACATGCGGATGGTTTTACTGACAAAAGGGTTAGAGGTTCATCCGTGTGGGTGTTATCCCCAAAAGGCGCAAGTTCTGAAATGGGCCGCTGGTTAGAGCAAAAGGAAAAAGCCTCGGACTTGGCCGGTGGCGTGGATATTTCTCACCAGGACCCGCTGGTTGCCAAGGTGTTATTGGATTTGTCTATGCATTACTCGGTTGGTGAGAGTTTTAAAGCCGGGGAGCTGGTTCGAAAACAATTAGCCCGTAGCGTGTCAAAAATGCATGGCAAGAATATTAAAAAGGCCGCTTTTGTGGTGCTGAGTATGCCCGATATTCCGGCAATGTTAGTTGAGATGGGATTTATTTCCAACAAAACAGAAAACCGACAATTAAAGTCATCCAAACACCAAAACAAGATCGCCAATTCAGTGTTAAGTGGATTGAAAAGTTACTTTAGCGCTAATCCGCCAGATGGCACTTCTTATAAGGCCGTCGCATCGGTGACCAATAACGCCAAGCCAAAAAAAAATCAGACCCACAAAGTGAGAGGCGGCGATACCCTTTCGCAAATTGCGCAAAATCACGGAATTTCTACCTCCCGTTTACGCAGCCATAATCGTTTAAAAAGTGATCGCTTGAGAATTGGTCAGGTGATCAGAATTCCGGGTGTGTAAGTTTGGCTGAACTGTCTACACAAGTTTTTAATCGAATAAACCGTTTAGATAACCGTCTGGCCAATCAAATCGCTGCCGGTGAAGTGGTCGAAAGGCCCGCGTCTGTGGTGAAAGAGTTATTGGAAAACTCGATTGATGCCGGCGCTAGTCGTATCGAAATAGATATTGAACGAGGTGGTACACGGTTGATCCGTGTAACCGATAATGGCTGCGGCGTGGTCAAAGAAGATTTGGCTCTGGCATTGTCCCGCCACGCAACGAGTAAAATTTCTACCAGCAAAGATCTGGCTGCAATCGATTCACTTGGTTTTAGAGGAGAAGCGCTGGCCAGTATTGGCTCGGTTTCCCGTTTATGTTTTACTTCAAGAACCATCGACTCCGACTTAGCCTGGCAGGCAATAGCCGAAGGTCGTGATATGCAGGTGGATATTCAGCCCGCTTCTGCAACCATTGGAACTCGCATTGAGGTGAGAGACCTTTTTTATAATACGCCCGCCAGGCAAAAATTCTTGCGTACCGAAAAAACAGAGTTTGCTCATATAGAAGAAATTTTTAAACGCCATGCTTTGGCAAATTTTGAAACGGCTTTTATTCTGAAGCACAATCACAAAGTGGTTAAGCGTGTGCCCGCTGGTAGTGACCGAAAGAATTATTTAAAACGCATTGAGTCTATCTGCGGGAAAGCTTTTGCTGAGCAGGCAATCCCATTTATATGTGAGCACGATGCGATCAAAATTACCGGCTGGTTAGGTGGGATTAATTTTCACCGTAGTGAATCAGATATTCAATATGTTTTTATCAATGGGCGTCCGGTCAAAGACAAAATGTTAAATCATGCGATTCGACAATCTTATCAAGGATTATTGCCGCCCGGAAGAATGCCCACCTTTGTTATATTTTTAAACATTGATCCAGCCAAGATCGACGTCAATGTGCATCCCACAAAACACGAAGTACGTTTTGATGAGCAGCGCATGGTGCACGATCTATTAGTTAAATCGGTGGGTGATGCACTCCGTGATGTGTCACCAACCAAAATGACAAATGACAAATACGAATACGATGTTCCAGCGGTTCAAGCAAGTCCAGGGTTTAAGAATAAGACCAGTGAAGACATTCACTATTCGATGGCCGCTCCAAGGCGAAATCAAGCAATGGGCGTGGGTTACAGTCAAGTCAAATATCAGTCCAGCCATCGGACCAGTAATCCGTCGCACGATGATTTGAAAACAGCGCAAGTTGGCAAAGTGGCCGGGATATCACCGTCTTACCAAAAGCTGCGATTGGATGATGATTTCTGGATCGTACTGGCTGATGATAAAGCCTACATTGTTGACCTGAAGCAATGCCTGTTAGACAGCTTTTATGACTTAATTAACAATCGTCGCACTGAATATCCTGACAGTGTTAAAGTGGCTAGCAATAGAAGTAAACCCTTACTTTTTCCGCAAAAAATCGAGTTGGATACGGTCATTTTGGAAGAGTTGGAAACCGTGAATGTTTTGCAAAATTTAGGCTTTGTTTTTGAACCTGCTGGACCAGAGTGTATTTTATTGCAACAGGTTCCTGGTTGGTTAACGGGAGTTGACAAGCGATTTATATTTGATCACTTTTGTGAGTGGATTCAGTTATTTTCTAAACAGAATTTTGTCGCTGTCTATCGCTCGCTTCAACCATTGCCTGAGCAAATGATAGATTACCTACTATCTCAAAATCAATATTCTTTAAGCAGTGCTTTATCATCTAAACAGATTACCTCGGATTTAGCTAAAAGCCTGTTTAGCAAAGAAAATCTACAATGAAAATTCAAAATACTCAAGCACCGATTATTTTCTTAATGGGGCCAACCGCTAGTGGAAAAACAGCATTGGCCATTGAGCTTTATCAGCAGGGTGTTGATAAAAAAGAAGTAGAAAAATCGGCTTCAAGGCCAACAGGATTTGAAATCATCAGTGTTGATTCGGCGATGGTTTACACTCAGATGGATATCGGTAGCGCCAAACCTAGCGAGCAAGAATTGCGGTTTGCACCTCACCATTTGATAGATTTTATCGATCCTAAAAAAAGTTATTCCTCGTCACGATTTTGTACTGATGCTATTTGTTTGATTAACGATATTCATCAGCGCGGAAATATTCCACTGTTGGTGGGTGGTACCATGCTTTATTTCAAAGCTCTAAAAGATGGATTATCAGATTTGCCAGCCACTGACGAAACCATACGTCAGCAAGTTAAAGAGCAGCTCGATAAGAATGGGATAGAGTCCTTACATCAACAGCTGGCCAAAATCGACCCGCAGACCGCTGAACGATTACACATTAATGATCGTCAGCGAATTACCCGTGCAGTTGAAGTCTATCAAATGACCGGAAAGCCTCTTTCTGTCTGGCATGCAGAACAAAAAAAACAAGCTTTGATTAACCCGCTATTATCGATTGCGCTGGCACCTCAAAATAGAAAAATATTACATCAACGAATAGAGTTAAGATTTGAGCAAATGATTGAGGCAGGATTTTTAGATGAAGTTGCCAGCCTGTATAAACGCGGTGATCTTAATCTTGATTGTGCCTCAATGAGAAGTGTCGGTTATCGTCAAATATGGCAATATATGGATGGCGAACTTAGTTTATCGGAAGCAAAAGAAAGAGCGATAATTGCCACCCGCCAGTTAGCCAAGCGTCAATATACCTGGCTTAGAAGTTGGCCCGAAGCTTTGTGGTTTGATCCAACTGATGAAAAGGAGCTTGCGGATTGTCAACGAGTCATTAAAGGGTTTGTATCAACTGAATATAACTGTTTTGACTAAGAGGGAGGCTACTAAGTATGTTATTAACACTTTTAGTTACAATTCCTGAAAACAAAAAAAGTCGAAATCTATTGAACTTATCGACTCCTATCCCCACTAATAAACAGTCATCAAGCAAATCAGTTGAACGATTGCCTTAACAGGAATGTTCAAGCTTGGATATGTCAGTATTTTTGGCAGAAACAGGATTTAACTGCTAAAATGATTTATAGGTCGGTGAAAAAAATTTCGGTAATGCAGCGAAATTTCATTTGTGCCTATATGTGAGTCATAAACGGGTCATTTGAACCGGTAACCGCTCTAAAGTAAGAAATACATGGAAAGTGTTTAACGAAGTTTGCTAATCAGTCTGCAGGCTTTCCTTACCCTAAAGCTTCAATAGTCACTTAAAAATTGGTGTGACAACGGTGTGCAGCAGGTAAAAACAACAACAAATATGAGTTTGGCAATATCAGTCCAAGATGAAGTTTGAAGTTACAACAAGAATTTTGGGTAAAAATGTTAGCTAACAAAAAAAAGAATAAGGAGACTATTATGTCGAAAGGGCAATCTTTACAAGACCCTTACTTGAATGCACTGCGCCGCGATCATATTCCGGTGTCAATCTTTCTTGTTAACGGGATCAAGCTACAAGGACAAATCGAATCATTTGATCAGTTTGTTGTATTATTAAAAAATACAGTCAGTCAGATGGTCTATAAACATGCCATATCGACGGTTGTTCCGGCAAAAAATGTGAAATTACCACATGCTGATGCTGACAGTAACGACGCAAACAATGGCACAAGTAACGAAAATACAGGCAATTATTAGTCACTACCTTCGATTTTTGTGATGTAATGCGTTTAGTGAACACCATTAGGCGCGTTTCGGTGTGCCTGTAGATTTGTTTTGGGTATATAATTCAATCTAACAATAACCTTATGAGTACCAATATTCTTGTTTGATCGCCATTCCGGCGGCGAAAATGCCGTATTAGTTCATATTGAGCTACCTGATTCCCACAATAAAGAAGACAAAGATGAGTTTGTCGATTTAGTCGTGTCTGCAGGCCTATCGATTAAAGCAATGGTCGGAGGTTCCCGCCAACGTCCTGATCCACGATATTTTATCGGCACCGGTAAAGCTGATGAAATCAAACAAATTGTTGAAGATCAACAAGCCGATGTGGTGTTGTTTAACCATCGATTAAGTCCGGCGCAGGAACGAAATATTGAAGAACTGGTTTGTTGTCGAGTGATAGACAGAACTGGTTTAATCCTCGATATATTCGCCCAAAGGGCAAAAACCCATGAAGGTAAATTGCAGGTTGAACTGGCTCAGTTACGTCATTTGTCCACTCGTTTGGTTCGAGGTTGGACGCATCTGGAAAGACAAAAAGGGGGTATTGGTCTACGTGGCCCCGGCGAAACTCAATTGGAAACCGATCGGCGATTATTAGTTGATCGAATCAAAAACATTCGCAAGCGTCTGGACAAGGTTGAAAAACAACGAGAGCAGAGCCGACGAGCCAGAAAGCGCGGTAATATTCAAACGGTTGCTTTAGTGGGTTACACAAATGCAGGCAAATCAACCATATTTAATCGACTAACCGATGCTAAGGTATATGCTGCCGATCAATTGTTTGCAACACTAGACCCCACCCATCGTCAGGTTGAACTAGTGCCCGGTCAAAGAGTGATTTTATCGGACACCGTAGGATTTATCCGCCATTTACCTCATGATCTGGTTGCTGCATTTAAGGCCACTTTGCAGGAAAGTCGTCAGGCAGATGTTTTGTTACATATCATCGATGCATCTGATGAAAGAAAGGAGGACAATATCGATCAAGTTTACCAGGTGCTCGAGTCTATAGGCGCTGGTGAAGTGCCGGTGATTGAAGTACATAACAAAATTGACCTGGTCAAGCCGTTAAAACCCAAGATTGAAGCTGAAATCGACGGGGTTGTCATGTCCAGCAAAGGAGCGAATGATGTTATCAGTAAAGTATGGTGTTCAGGAAAAACAGGCGATGGATTGGAGCTAGTATTACAAACCATTAGTCAGCAGCTTGAAATAGATTGGTTAGACTTGAATTTACTGATTTTGCCCCAAGATCTAGGTATTCGAAGTGAACTTTATGATTTGCATGTGATTACCAATGAAACGGTCACTGAAAATGGTGATATTGACCTGCAAATCAAGATTGATGCAGCTGATTGGCGAAGATTAAATCGCCAAAGTGGAAAACGGTTAGAGCAATGTTGTACTGGAGAGATCCCCGATTTCTCCATTGTTGAAGATTAGCCTTTATGGGTTATTTTCAATAGAATACAGATAAAATTAATACTTTAATAAATAGTAACGAAAATGATTCGTTATCAAATAGAACAGTAACTGAATAGTTACACTAAATCCATAAATTGGAGAAAGCTATGCCTTGGAACCAGCCAGGTAATAATAATGATAAAGACCCATGGGGTAACCGCAAAAAACAAGACGGCCCACCTGACTTAGATGAATTGGTTAAGAAAATAGCTGGTTTTTTTGGCGGCGGAAATGGACGAGGCTCTAACAGTTCCAGTGGTGGCGGCAAAGGCATTATTATTATTGGAACAATTGCGGCCGCTCTGTTTTGGTTTGGTTCAGGTATTTATACTATTGATGAAGCGGAACAAGGGGTTGTATTACATTTCGGTCAATATGATCGTACTGTTGGCGCTGGCCTCGGTTGGGTTCCCAGAGGAGTCGAGAAAGTCATTAAGGTCAATACTGACCAAATGCGCAATGCTTCAGTCAGCGGCGTAATGTTGACCAAAGATATTAATATTGTTGAAGTAGATGTCGGCATTCAATATCAAGTTAGATCGCCAGAAGATTATTTATTTAAGCTTGGCGATGTTGAGGGCACTTTAGTTCAAGCGTCGGAAAGCGCTCTCCGCCAGGTAGTTGGTGCATCAAATGTTGATGCTATATTGACCACCGATAAAGAAAGAATCCAGGACGAGTTAAAGGTGGAAATTGAACATGTACTAGCACAGTATAAAAGTGGCTTAAGTGTGAGAACGGTAACACTTAAGCGAGTAAGACCGCCTAGGGAAGTGAATGAAGCATTTGAAGAAGTTAACAGAGCAGCACAAGATGCAAAACGGGAACTTCAAGATGCCGAAGCTTATGAAAATGAAAAGCTGCCATTGGCGATAGCCGATGCTGAAAAAGCTAAACAACAGGCTGATGCTCACAGAGCAACCGTATTAGCCCAAGCAAATGGTGAAGTGGCTAGATTTAAACAGCTTTTACCGCAATACATTGCAGCGCCAGAGGTGACTCGTACACGTCTCTACTTAGAAACGCTTGAAGAGGTTATGTCGCAATCCACCAAAATAATGATTGATTCCGAAGGAGGTAATAATATGCTTTATTTACCACTTGATCAGATTATGAAAAAACAACGGGAGAGTAACAATGTCAAATAAAGGCATAATTAGCATAATTGTTCTGTTGATTGCTCTTGTAGGAGCCTCTAAGTCGATCTATATCGTCGAGGAGACCCAAAAAGGACTTATTTTACGGTTTGGTAAGGTTGTGAGAGACGTGGAAAAAGTTCCGACGGTTTATGCTCCGGGCCTACATTTCAAACTGCCATTCGTTGATTCTGTTGTATTGCTGGACACCCGAGTGCAGTTAATGGATGGAACTCCCGATGTATTTACCACTCAAAACAAAGAGTTCCTGGATGTGGATACTTACGTTCAATGGAAGGTCACTGATTTTGCAAAGTTTTACATTCGAACCAATGGTAATTTTCGAAAAGCAGAAGGTTTTATCGAAGATTTTGTTGATAACGGGTTAAGAAACCAGTTTGGTAAACGAACTTTAGAGCAAGCGATTTCTGGAGAACGAGAAGAATTAATGGGGGATATCAAAATCTTCGTTAACTCTAAAGTACCTGAATACGGTTTGGAAGTAGTCGACATTCGAGTGAAAAAAGTCAATTATACCTCCAGAGTACTTAAAAATGTCTATGAGCAAATTATTTCCGAGCGACGCGCCCAGGCGATATTAATTCGCAGTGACGGTAAGCAACGAGGAAATATCGTAAAATCTAAGACCGATGCGAATGTTTTAAGAACTCTAGCTGAAGCCGACGAATATGCTCGAACTATTCGCGGTAAAGCAGATGCGGATGCAGCAAAAATTTATGCGGAAACTTATAACAAAGATCCGGAGTTTTATGCATTCCTTCGAAGTATGGATGCCTACAGAGCCTCATTTAGCAATAAAGGGGACATTATGGTAGTGAGTCCAGATAGTGACTTCTTTAAATATTTAAAGGATTCAAAGGCGAAAAATAGGTAGATTCCTCATATCTTAACAATGCTTCTACAGACCCCCAAAATCTGTAGGAGCAATCTTAATTGTAATCAATATTGCGAAAGCAGCCACTGTATCGCGACTGAATTCACCCCCTACGATAATAGTTGTAGCCAGCTAAGGTTTTTTATTCACTAGCTGTGCAAAATATTCACAGCCCTACGGCTTAGCTCAGCCAAAAAAGTGCTCAAAAATCCACAAAAAAAGCGGAAATCCTCCCTCGATGAGAGTACAATTCGCGGTTTCCTGCCAAATGACGAAATTCTATTAATATGGCTAATTCCAGTAGTTCAAAAAACATTGTTGTTTTAGGCACCCAATGGGGTGACGAAGGCAAAGGTAAAATCGTTGACTTGTTAACCGACCGTGTTAGTGCCGTCGTTCGCTTCCAAGGTGGACACAATGCAGGTCATACACTCGTTATTGATGGCAAAAAAACCGTTCTTCATCTGATCCCATCTGGAATCTTAAGAGAAGGTGTTAAATGTCTGATTGGTAACGGGGTGGTTTTATCGCCGGCAGCGCTTGCTGAAGAAATGGATATGCTGCAACAAACTGGCGTACCGGTTACCGAAAGACTCAGAATCAGCCCGGCTTGCACCTTAATTTTGCCTTATCATATAGCCCTTGATCAGGCGCGAGAAGCTGCTAAAAGCGACGGAAAGAAAATCGGAACTACCGGGCGAGGCATTGGTCCGGCTTATGAAGACAAAGTCGCCCGTCGCGGTTTACGAGTCGACGATTTGTTTTACCCCGAAAGATTAAAAGAAAAACTGACTGAAATTCTGGAGTACCATAATTTCATTTTAGTGAACTACTTTAAACAGCCCGAAATATCACTAGAATCAGTCTATAAGGAATGTCTTGGTTATGCAGAAATGCTCAAGGATTTGATCGAAGATATTCCGCAAACACTGCATAATGCCAGAGTAAACGGCGAATCACTGCTGTTTGAAGGGGCCCAGGGGACGCTGTTAGATATTGATCACGGCACTTTTCCTTATGTCACATCATCTAACACCACTGCGGGCGGTACAGCCACTGGAAGTGGTTTTGGTCCTTTGTATCTCGACTATGTACTCGGCATTACCAAAGCTTATACAACACGAGTCGGTGGCGGCCCTTTCCCAACCGAATTATTTGATGATGTTGGTCAATATCTTGGCGAAAAAGGTCATGAATTTGGTGCGACCACCGGGCGACCTCGTCGTTGCGGCTGGTTAGATGCTGTTGCGCTAAGTCGAGCCATTCAGGTCAACAGTGTAACGGGCATCTGCTTAACCAAACTTGATGTGTTAGACGGGTTAGAAACAATCAAAATTTGTACATCTTACCTATGCCCGGAAAAAGGCGAATTAAACACAACACCGGTTGGTGCAGAAGGTTATGCGCGAGTGGAGCCACAATATATGGAAATGCCAGGTTGGAGCCAAAATACTTTTGGGGTACAAAACTGGGATGAACTACCGCAAGCGGCTAAGGATTATGTCGCCAAAATTGAAGAAATTGTTGGCGTACCAGTGGATATTGTCTCTACCGGTCCTGACCGTGTTGAGACGATTGTCCGTCGCGATCCATTTGAGGTTTAGTTTAAAGCTTATTATTGGCATTTCAGGTCAATCAGAACTGCCTGGGTAAACTTCTACTCATGAAAAGCCCGAACTTGCCTGTCAGCACCACAAGTTTGGGTAGAGAAGCAACTATAAATTAACCACTAATTTATGGTTGGCAAATGTTTCAATAGCATCAAATTAATTTTCTATGCAACCTGTTTTATGGGTTTTAGTCTTTGTTCAATTAGTTTAGTATAAACCAAAACTATGACAAGGACGGAACATGAAATTCTTATTTTCTGCACCATTCAACAGCTCGATAAAGTTTGACCAGTCCAAAATTGCCATAAATACTGAAGAATTTTTACATCATATTCATCATATTTCTAACCAACTTAGTCGTATATTTGTTGATGAATTTAAGGTTTCGTCCAGTCGCTATATAAAAAAGAGCGAACAGAAATTTTCTGGTATGTACGATGATGATATTCCTACCAGCTATTGTGATGTAATCTCGTTAGTTTTTGAACCCGCTCTATATAGTGCAATAGAAACTCTTTTGGTAAATTCCTATCCAAACCCTAGCAAGAAAGACTTGGATATCCGCGTTATTTCATGTCGTATGGCCGTTTACCCAAATGCGATCGGAATCATCACTTTGTTGGTTGATATGGGACCTTCAAAAATAAACGCAGAGATCAATACTGTTGATGAATGGAGTAGGGTCGGGCTTAACAAACTAGTTGAATATTTTACCAAGTACACAAATAAAATAAGCCAGCTTTGTTCAGAGAGTAAAAAAAGTGATTGCTTTTTGCTCAACACTGAAAGTACTTCGTTGCTTTTTACACCGGACAAGGCTGTGCCAAAGGCTTTTTGGGTCGGCAGGGTAATGATTGCAGAAGACCTCGAAAGTGGCTCTGAAGCGCATATATTATCTTGGTTACAGCAGTCTTGCCATGATTTTTCTCTAGCCAGGCTTAAAAAAGAGAGCCTGTTATTTTATTATGGAAACAGTATTGTTTCATTGACACAAGATAAGTTGGACCTTCGATCGCTGGTTCACATATATGAACTTTGTCAATATATGTATTCCTATTGTGAATCACTCAACAAATTGTTACAGCTAAAGCACAATGAGTTAGTAATAAAAAATAGACTTACGAAAGATGGACTTCGAGGGTTGTTGGCTATCCAAAGAGAACTATCCACTATCGAAAGTGAATGGGATGATGTCTTTCTGGGAGTGCAAGGAAGTAGGTCTAAAATGTTAGAGTTGGTTTGTAAGGCATGGAATATTGAAAAATTAAGGAAATCAGTATTTTTAAAGAGTCAATCGGTGAGACAACTCACAGATAATCTTATCAATGTCAAAAGAGGCAGAATCGCATCTTGGATCGAGAGCATTTTGATGGCCCTTGGTGGCTTGGCTCTAATTGATACTTGCCTAAATTTGATCAATTTTCTTAGGGGGAACTTACTTTTAGAAGCGGAGAAAAACGGTATTTTTATTCGTTTTTCTGAGTATTCCATTGATCTGCTTTTGCCAGTGTTAATCGTTCTAATTGTTAGCGTTGTCTGGTTTACAAAAAGCAGGGATTGATATGAGTGTACTGAGAAAAATACTCGGCCAGATAAGCGCCCTTGAAATCCTGGAAGTACCAATTAATAGCAAAAATAAAATAAAAATGGAGCGAGGGCACTTATTAAAATTGGCGCGTTCTTTTCCTGAAATTAGAATCTACGGTGTCAATACTTTAACGGGTCATAGGGACTCGTCGCAAATAATTAAAGGAAATGGAGCGAATATATCGCGAGAAATTATTCGTTCTCACAAAATAGGAATTGAACCATTTTTCGATCAAAATCAGGTAATCTCCATTGGCTACGTTAAAGCTCACTCACTAATACGTGGTGGGACAGGTGTCTCACCGGAATTACTCAATCAAGTGGTCAATACAATTGCAAACCCTATGTTCGCACCAAAACTCCCCAAGAGGTCTTCTTATTCTTCGGGTGATGTTATTCCTGGCGCTCATTGGGCAGACGAACTTATTTCTTTTTGCAAATATGACCTACAAACAGGAGATGCTCTCGCACTCATTAATGGTAACTTTATACACCTTGGATATGCATTGTCTATGTTACAGAAAATAGAGAATATTGGTTCGTTATTCATAGAGTCGAGTAAATTGCTAAACCAAAAGATAGGCCTATCGGCTATCAATTTCTACAACCACTTAGAACATTCGGATAATAAATTTGTTTTGTTGATCAAATATTTACAAGAGGGGTTACCTGATGAAGTAGGTAATAAAATTCAAGTTCCAGTATCTATCAGAGCGCAGGGGAATCAGTTAGAAAGTTTTTATTTTACATTAAAAGAGTTTTGTCAGGAGATCGAAACGTTACTCTCAAAGAAATCTGGAAACCCTCTTTTTGATTTAAAAATACATTCTTCAATTTCTCAAGCAAGTTTTCTAGCGCATATGCTTTCGTTAAGAACGAATTCTCTGAATGATAGTTTATGTGCACTCATGGCGAATATGTATCATCGGAATAGCTATCTGTTAAGCGGCAAAGTTCACGGAATACCAATAGATGGAGCATATGATTCTGCTAGTTTAGGTCTTATACAATACCCAAAAGCAATGGCTGCTTTGGTTGAACGTCACATGTCTATGGCGGCTCCACGCCTACCTTCCTATTTAGCCAGTACTTCCTATGGTGTGGAAAATTTCTGGACTATGGGAGTCAACAATATAGAAAAATTAGAACAAGCAGCCAATGTTATGGTTGAGTTGTTGGTGATGGAACTTTTTATTCTTGGTTACTTAGAAAGATCACCTGATAATAGTGAGCCTGCTTTTCCGGAAGCGCAAAAAATACTCTTCGAAAAAACTGCAAACATCGAGGATTTGAGAAAATATGTTGAGAAGTTAGTTAATCTTAAACACAGTCGATCACTTTTTAAGTTTTACTAGTAGAGGAAGATTATTGTCTATACGGCCGCTAGAATTTTTAT
>Ga0316205_10001804_pt1 | contig 24823 bp, 19 predicted proteins | sample 3monthpyrite_MG_FD_204941 | JGI IMG/M metagenome (GOLD analysis project Ga0316205, IMG submission 204941) | Microbial mat bacterial communities from mineral coupon in-situ incubated in ocean water Damariscotta River, Maine, United States -... | ecosystem: Environmental > Aquatic > Marine >... | reverse complement strand
TTGTAAGTTAGTCAAATAAAACTCTTGATTTGGTGGCGTAGAGCCAACAAAACACAATTTTGCTTTTGGGTACTTATCAGAAATTTCCTGAAACGCCTCTAACAACAAATGATGCCCTTTCAGTCTATTGATACGGCCAATAAGACCAATCAAAAACTGATCGTCCTTCGCCTGAAACAAGTCTTTTCTAATTTCAGCCTTTTGTTCTTCTGAAATGGCCGCTTCATTTCGATCCACTCCATTTAAAATTAACGTGGATTTCTTCTCAATTTTTCTAGACATCCCATTATAGAATTCCTCAGTGGCGATCGAATTATATACGATGTGATTACTAAATAATTGAAGTACCGTCTTAAAAAAGAAACTAGCAATCTTAGGTCGATCCATAATTTCATGGACATGCACGATATGCTTCGGCTTATGAAAAACACCATAAAAGGCACCAAACATAGTGGCCAAAGTATTAGACTGCACGCAACTTATTTCCACCCCTTTGAGTTCCCTTTTCAAGATCTTTTTTGCCTTAAAATAGTCCCGAAACAAGCCAAAAAAGTTGAGCGATTTAAGCATGGACCGCGTTAATTTGACCACGGGCATTTCAATAATTTGAATCCCCTCAGCTTTCATGATATCCTTTAAAGGCCCATCTTCCAAGGGAAGACAAACAATGGGATGATAGTCCTCGCTGTTTTGCTTCATTTGCAAAACAAGAGAAAGAAGCACCTTCGACGAACCATACATATCGTTGGCGATGCTCACAAAAAGTATGTTCTTTTTACTTTTCATAGGCAAAATGCTCGAAGTCTTTTGAATAAAGTTGATATATGGCTTCTTTTTCGGTAAGGCTCAGTTCCTTTACTTTGGTTTTAGTAAACACCTTCTTAAGCTTCAAATGGGCTAAAAGCGACGGATTCGAAAGGAGCGAGGTAAGGCCTCTCTTCAAACCCTTTTCAGATTTGTTTACATGAGGCATCTTTTTGCCCTGCAGCCCACTTTTCGCCAAGACATACTCAATATCTTCTGAAATCTGTTCCAATTTACCTACATAATCTACCAAACGGGTGCCCTCTTCGTCATAGAGATAATCATACTGTGACTGGTAAAAAAAATGATCCTCTTTCACATTTTTGACTAACACCTTTTCAATGAATTTTTCTACGGAAATGATTCGGGAGTATCCCAAATAGTGATACAACGATAAAACCCGTGCGTAAGGGTTTCTAACAAACGAAAACTTAAAGAACGCCTCAAAGGTTGTAGCGTCAACATAATCTAAAGAAACGTAGTCCTTCGCTCTTAAATGCGCTAAGCGATGTGGGCCCTTCTCATGAGGTTTCTTTGTTCGCATCAAGAGTTCATGCCTTTGGTCCCAAGCAAGCCCCAAATCGTCTAAAAACAGGGTCTCAATACTCTGCCCAGCCACTTTTGGGATGTGCACGAATATGGTTTTATGTTTGGTACTAATCATTGAACTGCGTTAGGCCGTATTTAACTTAGGTTCCATTTTTTTGAGAGCTCCATTCCAATCAAAGCCTCTGTTTGTTTTATATCTTCTATAAAGTAATCTTTCAGTCGGTTGTAGGTTTCCGGATCCAATTCTTGTTTGGGAGCCTCCTTATAAAAAAGCTGTTCCTTTATTTTTTCTCTCGTTTTCTCAGGGAAAATTTTATTTAATAACTTCTTTATTCTTTCTAAACGCAATACATCCAATAAACCTTTGTTCTTCACTTGCTTTGATGCATTGAAAGTTTCATCAGATAAATCTCCGCTAAACGGGACTACACCAAGAAAATCAAAGACCTGTCCCATGGATTGAGAACTATTTCGTGTCCATTCTTCCGTGACAATTACTTTAATCTGATCCTTGTTGAATAGATCGAAATAAGCTTTCAGCTGCGAGTGATACAATCCCATTTCCAGATACATATTTCCGCCTCCCCAAATACCATTTCTTTCAGAATTCAGTGATTCTTCAAAAGATTCGGACTTGTCGTATCCCGTGTGGTAGTGCATTAAATAGTGGCTATAGGCCCGCTCTATTGGATTCCGAAGTGTAACTATAATTTTTGCCTCTTTATTGTAATCGTATATCTTTTTAGCCGTGGATTGGTCCCACATATAAGACGGGCTCACCTCTCCTTTTGTTTGGTTTGCTTCGGCGTCCAAAAACAATTCGTTATAAACTTCCGCCGATTGGATAATCTTCATATGATATTCCTTTCCAGCTTCAGGGTCAAGATAGACTTCCTTATCGAGCGATTCTACTTCAGAAAAATAGTTGCATTCCTTAACACCAGGTAAAAAAACCTCCGCATGCTGCTGCAAATAATTGTACAGCGAAGTAGTCCCTCCCCGGGCCACACCAATAACAAAAAAATCTACTGGAGTCGCTTTCATCTTAAGGTTAAAAATGTTGAAATATTATCCTTTCTATAAATATAAATGGTCGTTATTAGGTTCCAAAAAATGGTCGAAATACTCGTAGCAATTGCTGCTCCCAAAATATCGTACTTGGGTATGAGCAATAGGTTAAGGGTTATGTTTATGGCAAAAGCAGTAATCAAAATTCTCTGAAAAACCACTTGTTTTCCGGTCATATTCATATAAACACCAACCGAACCGCATAAGGCATTTACCGCCTGACCTATCAATAAAACGATAAGGGCATCTCGGGCCACTGTGTATTCAGGTCCAAAAAGACTCAAAATAAAATCTGAAAACAAAAAGACAATCAGTATGGCAGGAAATGTCAATACAAAGATGAGTTGAGTAGATTTTTTAATCCCACTTTTCAAGCTTTTGAAATCCTTTAAGCTATACCATTCGGCGAAGGTCGGTGCATAAACTGTGTTAACCGAAGCTAGTACTAATGACAAAATGGTCGTTAATTTTATGGCTACGGAATAATAAGCAACTTGTTCAAAACTACTGTACTTGGTCAATAGAATAATATCCACGCTTTGCATCAATAAATAGGTGATTGCGCTAATGGCCATGGGACCAGATCGCTTCACTATATCCTTGTATGAAATATCAACGGTGCTTTCGATCTTTTTAGTTTTCGAAAAATAATAGAATAAATAAAGGGTCGAAACCACTCCTAAGAACAAAAAGTTCAGTAAAAAAACCTCTACTAAATACTGCGGATTATTAGTGAAGTACAATACTAAAATGGCGCCAAAGAAGAGGGCGTACCGCAATACATTTCTATAGATTTCAGAAATATAAATTTTATTAATCGCCCTAAAAACGTCGATATTGAGCAACGTAATTCCATAGAAAAACAGTACAAAAACCGAGTTAATAACCAATCTGGATACCTCTTTATCGAAGGCTTTATCAATAAATTGAGGGTTTAGAAAAGTGATCGTTAAAAAAAAAAGACCCGCGAGTATCAACACGATAATCACCATTTTTCCGTATACCTTTTTTAAATAAGACAACGAGTCGTGCGCCTTGAGATAGCCCGAATAATAGATCACTGATTGGTGCATACCAAACACACAAATTCCGCCTAAAAAAATTAATAGTGCCCTACTAAAGTCATATTGGCCAACGTGACTGGCATCAAAATTATTAGTTAGAAACAGGGTGAGACCGAAGAACAAAAGCATGCCAGCAATTCTCAGAAAAAGCACGTTGATGCTTTTAGAAACCAACGGGTTCTGGAGAATACTTTTTATGCTTTCTATGGCTTTCATTAGCGTTTTTTCAATGACAACAGGCTAGCTGCTTTTCTGCCAACATTGGGATGATTTCGGTTGGAGTCTTTTGAAGTAAAAGCTTCCGCTTGGTTTACTTCCTTAAATTCTCGCTAAGAAACTCCCTCTTCCGCGTACATTTTCCCTTTTTTGTATATGCCTCTTACCACAAAAAATCCGATATATGCAAACACTAAGAATAGAGGTAATAGTGTTTTCTTTTTATCAGTAAAGGATGAAGTCCTATAAAAACCGGGATTGTTAACCAATGAAACAACTTTATCATACTTGACAAGTTCTCTCTTAAGTTTTTCATTTTCCTCAATCAATTCCTTCTTCTTATCAATTAATTGATGCAGGTTATTATTTTGTTGAGACTTAAAGAACACCTGACTTGGATTAGGATCTCCCTCATTCTTTCCTGCATATTCATCGAAAATGGCATCGATGTTAGCAATACTTAAATCGTTTCTTTCTAATCTCAATTTCGTTTCAGCAACAACAATTTCCTTGGTTTGGTTGTAGGTTTCGCTGCTATTGAGATAGTTTAGTATCTTTTCGATTACCGCAAGGTCATTTTTAGAGGTCGAAAGGGTAATTTTATGGTAGGAATACTCCGGATAAAAAACCTCCGAAATCAATAAGTCCTCTTCGAAATCGGCTTTATTAATGTAGGAATCCAAGCTTCTATCACTCGTCTCTGTTTTTTCAAGGAGATCCATGATATTCACAATAGGTTCAATCATAACATCATCCAAATCTGGCGTATCTGTGTCAAAACCGTATTGCTTCAAGAACCTATTGTCCCCCTGCTTGTATTTTACATTCAGCAGGTCAACGGCGTTATAAACATAGCTTGAACTATCAAAATTGTTCTGAACAATCATCTTCGCCTCCTTGATAGGAGTGATTTGTCTCTGCCAATACTGTCCTCCAAAATAGCCGCCAAGTATTAATATAAGTAGGACAATCCAATGCTTGACTATAAATCGAAACCCTCTGTAAATACTGGCCAATAGCCCATGATAGGCTTTTGTTAATTTGTCTAAAACGAGAAATAAATCTATTTCTTCTGGTTTATTATCTGCCATCGTTTTTTATTTATGGTTCTTTATTAATTGTTGTAAACTGTCTTTCCAATCGATCATTGATTGACCGAAATTATTGGAGAACTTGTCTGTGTTTAAGATGCTGTATGCGGGTCTTGCTGCAAAAGTACGGTATTGCTCGGTTTTTGCAAGTTTTACCTTTTTTATTTGATCTGAAAAAGTAAAAATGGCTTCTGCGAAATCGTACCATGTTCCATTTCCTTTATTACTGAAATGATACAAGCCGTATTGCTCACTTCCGCTTTGGATAATTCCAAAAATGGCGCTTGCCAAGTCATTGGCATTGGTGGGCACTCCTAATTGTTCCGTAGTAATAGATAAATCCCGTCCCTCTTCAGCAAAACGAAGCATTGAATTTAAAAAGTTATGTCCATACTGAGAATACAGCCAGGAGGTGCGAATAATGAAATAAGACCCTCCAACCTCTTGAATATAGGCTTCCCCTTTTAACTTTGAAGCCCCATAACTATTAATTGGGTTTGTTGGGTCACTTTCCAAATATGGAGTCCTCTTTTCGCCATCAAAAACATAGTCTGTGGAAATATGAATAAGTGTCGTCTTGCTCTCAGCACAGGCCTCTGCTAGATTTTTAGCTCCCATTGCATTCGTTGAAAAAGCTGCGTCTTCTTCACTTTCGGCTTTTTCAACGTTAGTGTAAGCCGCTGTATTAATGCAATAGTCGAAGGATTGATTGGAAAAGAATTGTTTTACTGAAGCAATCTTAGCCACATCCAATTCACTTCTATCTACAAAATGGAACGAATAGGTTGGGTAGCCTAAAGAAGCATCCTTAAGACACTTTCCCAATTGACCATTTGCGCCGGTTACCAGTATTTTTTTCATTGAATGGCTTCCTCATAAGTGGGAAGTTCTAGATCTTTTTCTGAAACAATAAATTCTTCCTCCGAAAGATGCCAGTCTAGAGACAAGGTTGCGTCGTTGTAGATGATTCCGGCTTCAGATTCCTTATGATAAAAATTATCACACTTATAACAAAATATGGATGTTTCAGAAAGTGTTATAAATCCGTGGGCAAAGCCTCTGGGGACATAGAGTTGCCAATGATTCTGGTCATTGAGCACTACCGAAAAAGATTTTCCAAAGCTTTCAGAATCCTTCCGCAAATCCACCACAACATCGAGGACCTCCCCTTTGGCTACTCGAACCAACTTGGCTTGCGCCATGGCTCCTGTTTGAAAATGTAAACCGCGAAGCACTCCACGAGTAGAGCATGACTGATTATCTTGAATAAAAGGAGTTGTTATTCCAGTAGCCTCGTTAAAAGCTTTTTCATTGAAGGTTTCAAAGAAAATACCTCTCTCGTCTTTAAAAACTCTAGGCTTTACAATGAAGCAATCCTTGAGTGGTGTGTTTTGAATCTCCAAAATTAATCCAGTTGCATTAAGTGTTTGCCATAACCGCTTTTTAACAAAGGTTCAGCCAATTTTATGAGCTGTTGTTTATCAATAAAGCCCATTTCATAGGCGGCTTCTTCGATCGCTCCAATTTTTAATCCTTGTCGTTCTTCAATTACCTCAACAAATTGAGATGCCTGCATCAAGGACGCAAAGGTTCCGGTATCCAACCAAGCAGTGCCCTTATCCAATATGCTAACATTTAGTTTTTTCTTCTGAAGATATACGTTATTTACATCGGTAATCTCCAATTCTCCTCGTGAGCTTGGCGCGATATTGCTAGCAATGTCCACCACGCTATTATCGTAAAAGTAGATGCCAGGAACGGCATAATTAGACTTTGGTTTTTCTGGTTTTTCTTCAATTGAAAGTGCTTTTCCTTCTGAATCAAACTCAACAACGCCATATCTTTCTGGGTCGTGAACGTGGTAGGCGTATATGATTCCACCATCGGGATCACTGTTAGCCTGTAGTAGCTTTTTGAGGCCACTTCCGTAGAAAATATTGTCTCCCAAAATAAGAGCCACTTTGTCTTGTCCTATAAAATCTTTGCCAATAATAAAGGCTTCGGCAAGACCATTTGGGTGCTCCTGAACGGCATATTGAAAATCACAACCGTATTTTTTTCCGTCGCCCAACAGTTTTTCAAATAAGGGTAGATCCTGAGGTGTAGAAATAATCAAAATCTCGCGAATACCACTATAGATAAGAGTTGACAAGGGGTAATAAATCATAGGCTTGTCATAAACTGGCATGAGCTGTTTACTCACTGCAAGCGTAAGTGGGTGTAGCCGTGTGCCAGAGCCTCCGGCTAAAATAATTCCTTTCATTAATCTATTATTTAATATGCCTCAAAGGTAGAAACAACAATTTCAATCCTTTCTAAATAGTTGTATTAATTATAATCGGTCGGTATTATCAAGATACCACTGTACTGTTTTCAAAATGCCCGTTTCAAAATTCTCATCCGCTTTCCAACCTAAGTCATTTTCAATTTTATTGGCATCGATCGCATATCGGAAATCATGTCCGGGGCGATCGTTAACAAAACTAATTTGTTCTCTATACGATGCATCCTTCGGCCTAAGCTGGTCCAGCAAATCGCAGATGGTGTGAGCAATATATAGGTTTTTACGCTCGTTGCGGCCGCCAATATTGTAGGTTTCTCCAAGCATGCCTTTATCTAGAGTGAGCTTTATGCCCACACAATGATCCCATACATACAGCCAATCTCGAATATTTTGACCATCCCCATAGATAGGAATTGGTTCTCCCGAAATTGCCTTTCGAATAATGGTAGGAATCAATTTTTCCTTATGCTGATTTGGGCCATAATTGTTAGAGCAATTAGTCGTAACCACAGGCATTCCGTAGGTGTGAAAATAGCTTCTCACGATAAAATCGGATGACGCCTTGGAAGCGCTATACGGACTGTTAGGTGCATAGGAGGTTTCTTCAGTAAATAAACCCGTTTCACCAAGAGTCCCATAGACCTCATCGGTCGAAATATGAAGAAATCGAGCATCTTTAAAAGCATCTTTAAGGTTGTTTGGACCATCCATCCATGTCTGATAGGCAGCATGTAGTACGTTGAAAGTTCCAACAATATTGGTTTCAATAAATGCGCCAGGGCCAGTAATGGAATTGTCCACGTGCGATTCGGCTGCAAAATGAACCACCTTATCAAATTGATGTTTGTTAAAAAGCTCCTGTACTAAGTTTGCGTCACAAATATCTCCTTTAATAAAATGGTAGTTTGAAAGATGGGAAATACGCTCCAAATTATTCAAATTTCCAGCATACGTGAGTTTGTCAAGAACGAATATCTCATCATCAAAATCGCCCAGCACATATTCCACATAATTGGAACCAATAAACCCTGCGCCACCAGTAACTAAGACTTTGTTGTTTTTCAAAATATATTTTTAGATTAGCCTAAAGCTAAATTAACACTCCTTTTCCTATTTTTTTTATGCCAAAATTTGGCGCAATATTTTTTCGGTGATTAAGTAAGTAGGCTTAACTCCTGTGGTCCCTAATCCACCCGATGCCAAAGTACTTCCTGTCTCCAAAGGATTATCACTAGCATAATATGCATAACGAACGTTCACCTTCGGATTAATACTGCTTCTAATTCGTGAAGCAGATTGTATTGCCTTTTGATAATGGGCTCCTTCCATTTCAAGACCAATTACATTCCAAGTTGAATCATGGAAAAATCGTAAAATGTCTCTATTTTGAAGCGAAGTACCCAACACCGTAATCATGGCGCCTGAACAAACACTAACTCCTTCCTCTGCAAAATCACTTTTCTTCAATTTGTTTTTGAAAGGGTAATTATCCGCCGTTCCTTCAAAAATATGGGCCGTAGGAATCATAATATCTCCCTTACCGCCTAGCAATATTCCTGCTTTCCCCATAATTGATATCGAATCTACATTCAACAGTTTTCGTTGACCGTTAATAACAATGGGTTTTAATAGTTCGTCCATCGTTTCGTAAGCTTGCTCTCCAAAAGCATAGTCCATCACAATAAGAACGGGCTTTGCCTGCCCTTTATCAATGGTTTCCAACGCTGGTTCAAACGAATAGAGTGAGTCCGGAATTGCGGCAGTATCAAAAATTTGAACATCTATGTTCGTACCACTTTCATCTTTGAGATACATCATTCCATGAGTCGTTGCTTTCTTGCTCACTTTTTCCCGTAATTTTTCATTTCCAGAGTCGCTTAGCAGCTCAAAAAGTTCAAATAACGTCATGGTCTTGCTTTCTGTAGTTAGCGCGGCTTTAGCAAACAATGTGTTCATTACACTGTGCATATTTGCGCTAATAATATGAAGAGGACGGTCCATTAGCTTCTTGCTGTACAGGACTTCCTTAATGCGATCTGCCCATTGTTCTCCATGGATGTGATGGCCCAAACGCTCCCTTAGAACAGGGCTAAAAGTGATGAGCCGTTTTTGATCCTTTTGATCTTCAGCAATAGCTCCTTTTCCTAAATAATAGATGATTTTTAAGAATCGATGTTCGTCTTCCTTGCATGAAAAATCCCCATACACTTCATTCACTTCTTCGAACGTACGCCCTAAGAAATTTGCCGTATGGGTTAATGCAATTTCCTTTTCTTTCTGTGATAAAGTTCCCTTTTTCAATACTGCCTCCTCTAATTTGGCCCAATCCCTTATGAGTTCTCCGTCATCATTCACCAATACCTGCTTCATGATCTTATGAGATTCGATGTACAAAAAGGTGAGGTGAGTTAAAACATCATAAATTTCGCTGCGACCTCGAGTGACCTCGATATTCATTTGCTCATCATCAATACGATAGCAATTTCTTCTTCGCTTAGCGGGAATTATAGGTGTAAAATGGGAGTTTTTATAGCCCTCATCACTGGTAAGGTTGATAAAACGACATTCCTCAATTCCGTAAGGAAGTCGGTCCATCACATATAAAAGGCCTTGTAATTCAATTTTTTCTTCGGCAATGGAGCCGTAAATTTCCGGTCTTAATATCAACAAGGATTCTCTCAACGTTTCTCCAGAAACTCCCATGGGCTTATAAAAGCCGCGGTTAAAGAGATGGCGCATGGTGATGTAAAGCCGTTCAATGGCGCCACTACTTTCCTGGGCGCGGGTACGGGTGTGTTTTCTAATAATACTCATTAAAGGGCAAAGATAACACTTATTTTAGGCTTGTAGACTAATGAGTTCATCAGCAATTTTTCTATCATTCGACAAACGAGGAATTTTATTCTGTCCTCCCAACTTACCCTGTGACTTCATATAGCGATTAAAACTGTTGGGTTGAAGCCCCGTTATTTTTAGTTTCTGAAGCACTTTCCCTTCAGTTAAATCGAAGTAATAGCTATTTTGTTTTCGCATAGAAGCTTCAATGAAATCTCTCAACTCTTCCAAATTATCCGGCTCCGAATCGAACTCGATCAACCATTCGTGATAGGGTAGTTCTCCTCCATGGGTATTGGTTTGTGGGGCAACGGTAAATTCGGTAATGTTGAAGTCAAATTTCTGAACGGCCTCTTTCATAGCCTGTTCGACCTCTTTTCCAATAACGTGTTCTCCAAAGGCAGAAATAAAGTGTTTAATGCGCCCACTTACGATCAATTTATAGGGTTTTAAGGAGGTGAAAATCACCGTATCTCCTATATTATAACCCCACAGGCCAGCATTAGTGGAAATGATCATTACGTAGTTGACTCCCAGTGCAACCTCGCCAATGGTAAGTCGTTTTGCGTCATCTTCAAAAAACGAGTTGGCTTCTACAAATTCATAGAAAATTCCAGCGTTGAGTTGCAGTAATAAGCCGTTGTCATTTTGTTCATTCTGAAAAGCAAAAAACCCCTCCGAAGCAGGATACAGTTCAATACTATCTACTTTTCTGCCAATTAAACTTTCAAATTTCCCGCGATAAGGTTCGTAATTAACACCTCCGTAAATGAACAAGTTAAATTCCTTAAATAGGTCTCCCACCTTCTTACCTGTGGCGTTTTGAAGTCGTTCAAAATACATTTGCACCCAAGAAGGAATTCCGCTAATGACGGTCATATTTTCTCCTTTAGTCTCCTCGACAATAGCGTCCACCTTGGTTTCCCAATCATCAATACAATTGGTTTCCCAGCTCGGCATTCGGTTTTTAACCAAATAATTGGGTACGTAGTGCGCTACTATGCCCGAAAGACGGCCTATCTTAATTCCGTTTTTCTCATCCATTTCAGGGCTTCCTTGCAAAAAGATCATTTTCCCATCGACAAATTTATCATTGCCCGTTTCATGAATATAACAGAGTATGGCATTTCTCGCAGCTCGTATGTGTGATGGCATCGATGCCTTGGTAAGTGGAATATATTTAGCTCCAGAGGTCGTTCCCGAAGTTTTTGCAAAGTAAAGTGGTTTTCCGGGCCAAAGAATGTCCGGTTCACCCGCCACCATACGATCTACATAGTTTCTAAGTGCCTCATAATCTCGAATAGGAACCTTTTCAGCAAAATCCTTAGCTGAAGCAATGTCAGAAAACCCATGGTCCTTGCCAAATTGAGTATCCTTCGCTTTCGAAATAAGATCTGAAAGGACTTTTTTCTGGGTCTCAACCGGTTTTGATGCCCAAGCATCCATGGCCTTAACCACTCTTCTCGCAAAGATTTTAGCTCCAAAAGATTTTAATGACATACCTAATCGAAATCTATAAAATTAGTTGGGTTAATAGGGTAGCCATCGCTCCAAAGTTCAAAATGCAAGTGGGGGCCTGTAGTAAGTTCTCCGCTGTTTCCAACCGTGGCAATAACCTCTCCAGCTTTCACCAATTCGCCCTGTTCTTTATGTAAAGAAGCGTTGTGTTTATAAATGGAAATGAGGTTGTTGGTATGTATTAAAACGATTACGTTCCCAGAGTCCGTAGTCCAATCTGCAAAAATCACTGTACCATCTGCTGCAGCCTTTACAGGGCTATCCTTTGTGGTAACAATGTCCACGGCAAAATGTTTTGTTTCTGGATTATAATTTTCTGATATAGAGCCTTTTACAGGCGGAAAAAGCACAAAGTTAACTTCTTCATTGGCAGTTAAGGGGTTGTATTTATCTTCTTGTGAAACAATCTCTCTAAGAATAGAATCTCTTTTTGATGGTGATAGGTTAATCCCTTCAGCGTCATTCTGCGCGGCTTCCAAAATAGAATCCCGATTAAAATCGACCGTTTTCACATCGCCAGTCAACACCTTCTTAATCGAAGCAATGTATTGTCCGTTCACACTTAATGCCTGTTGGAGTGAATCTGTTTTAAATGTGAGGTTAACGGCTTGTTTTTTCAAACTAGTTGAAGAATAGCCCGGTATATATTCCCTCAAAGGGGTGAAGGCTATTAAAACTGTTGTGATCGCAATAAGAAAGAAGGCAAAAATAGTACTGAAAACAAACACGTTTAGGCGGTTGAGCTTGAAGGAAAAGCGCTCTTCAAACGTCGCTTCATTAAGCACTACCAAACGGTACTTGTGCAATAATTTTTTCTTAATATTTTTTCCTCTTTTCTTTTTCTTAGCCATCAAATAAGGAGATTGGATACAAATGTAAGGGTTTAGCCTAAATGAGCCATGGGCATTAAATTGTTGTTAACAGAATTGTTTCTCATTCCGCCACAACTTAAGGCCCAATAACAAGGTGTTGAACGGACGAATCTTCCATTGAAAACGTCATATGTAAGGAATTCTTGTTACCTTTGTGGTATAAATTTCAGAAAAATGAATGTATTGATATTACCCTTAGCCATTGGTCCTTGGCAAATTGTTCTAGTTGTACTCATTGTCTTACTTATGTTTGGAGGAAGAAAAATCCCTGAATTGATGCGAGGTTTAGGTAGTGGTATCAAAGAATTTAAGGATGCTTCAAAAGAAGACGACACCGCCGATAAAATAGAAGATAAAAAATAATTTCTGATTCTGTCAGAAACTAAAAAGCCCGAAACTGTATGGATAGTTTCGGGCTTTTTTTATGGGTTCAATATTTATTCAATCTTAGCCGATTTCAGAATTGCTTCCAATTCAAACTGCAAATTTCTTTTCTCTACTGAGGGGGCATACGTAAAGCCCTCCAGAATCAAGTATCGGTTATTTTTCTCGTCTTTTACGGCGTAATTCAGAAATGGCCCTGCCATCCATTCGTCCTGAACCGTCCATGTTCCTTTACTCTCATAGGCAAATTTCCCGTCAATTTCGGCATCAAACAAATAAGGCGCATAGGATGCTTCAGTAATAAATAAACCTTCTTCTTCGACAGGTAAATAGCTGGAACCAATAGAATCTCTAATGGTAATAATATCGCCAATAATAGTGCTGTCATTGCCAATGGCAGATAACGGTACCTCATAGATTAAAACATTGGTGGTACCATCTTGTAAATCCTTTCGAAACCAATAAAATTTGTCGCTGGCCGAAGCCACTCGATAAGCAGACGGCAATTGTAATGTCACTCCAAAATGCTCCTTTAACGAATCCACTTTGAGCAAGGAGATTTTAGTGCGGCGCTGTCTTTCTTTTATTTCTGAATCTTTAAAAGCCTTAATAATCTCTTCTTGGTTCTGATCAATGAGCGTCATCAATTTTTCTTCTGAAGTCGCCTCAATGAGTGCCCCTGTTTGTGGTCTAGCGTAAACATCTTTCATCAAACTTACGGTGTCTCTAGTAGCCAAGCCAACATGAAGAAATGTCCTGGAACTTCTGGCAAAACCAGTATGAATCTCCGGATTCATTTGACTGATAGAAAAAATAGGTTCTTGTTGAGGAAGACCATCAGATAAGGCAGCAAAATGTTCTCTTACTTTTTCTCCAACAGCACCATTCCAAAGGTCGTTGGATATAATCACCTGCAAATTATTAATGCGTCCTACGGATTCGGTCAAAAACTTTCTCTTTCCCTTAGAGCCTCCTTCGTCACATGAAATAAATAAGAAACAACAGGCAAGAGCTGTATAAAATAGCGTTTTCATCTTGTAGTTTTTAGAAGGACATCACTTGTTTAATTTAAGTGTCATTCCTGGTTTTAATTTCGTACTGCTAATATCGTTCCACTTTTTCAATTGTTCCACAGTAATTCCAGGATACTTTTGTGAAATACTCCAAAGCGAATCCCCCGATTTTACTTTATAAGTGCGATCACTTGACTTGTCAACCTTTGCAACAGTCGCTTTTTTTGCTCCGCTTGAATTCATTTTTCGAGGATAAATGGTAAGACGTTGCCCAATTTTAAGGCGGTTGCTTTTCAATCCATTCCATCGTTTTATTTTACTTACAGTAACTCCGTATTTTGAGGCAATTTTACCTAGATAGTCCCCACTGCGAACTCGGTAGCGTAGCCTGTCACTTCGTTCGAACAAATCTGGTAAAGGCTTTTCTCTTTTATTGAACTCAGCAGCAGCATAGGCATAAATGGCCGTTTCATTGCTTACAAATTTTCCCATAGCCTCAACGGGTAATCTCAACACATAATCTTCATCTTTAATCACCGGAATAATCCCAAGTTTATAGGATGGATTAAGAAACTCTAACTCTGCCAAATCTAAATTGGCTACCGTTGCAACCTGCTCTAAAGATATCTTTTGTTTTACCCGAACGGTATCTGTTGCTATATAAGGATATCGAGGTCCGCTACTTTTAAATCCATGTTCTTCAGCATATTCAAAAATATACATGGTTGCCAAAAATGCTGGTACATACCCTGCTGTTTCGCGAGGTAAATTGGATCTAATATTCCAATAGTTAGTACGGCCACCGGACCGCCGAATTGCTTTCGCCACATTCCCCGGCCCACTATTGTAAGCCGCTAAAGCTAAATCCCAATCGCCCAAACTACCGTAAAGACTTTGTAAATATTTAGCAGCAGCCTCTGTAGCCATTAATGGATCAGAACGCTCATCTACATAAGAGTTTACTTCCAATCCAAACATTTTTCCTGTACTAAACATAAACTGCCATAAGCCGGTAGCGCCTACTCTTGACGTAGCTCTTGGGTCTAGGGCAGATTCGACAATGGCCAAGTATTTCATTTCCAATGGTAAGCCTTGTCGATCCAATTCTTCTTCAAACATTGGGAAATAATAATCACTTAGTGCCATTAGTTTGGCCATAGTGCGCCTTCTGTTTTTGAGATATCCCTTGATAACACTTTCCAGCGACGGGTTATATTCCACATTAAATGGTGTGCGAGCGTTCAGCTCTTTTAACCGTGTTTTAAGGAGTTCCGTTGAGAGCTCTTCATACTCTACAGGCTCATAGTCCAATTGCGTTATAGACCCGTAGATTTCTTCAAATAAATCGTTATTATATAAGGTAGCGAGCCACACAGAGTCAATTTGCCTAGCCAAACTATTGTCCTGGAGATCAAAAACTATTGAATCTCTTGTAGAGGTAGCAATAGTTGTAGTTGGCAGGTCCGAACCAAGGCTTTGTACGCTAATCGTGTCAACAATTTGAATCACTGTAGCGGATAACGAATCCGTTACTCGGTCTGGTGTATTCTCGGAAATGGGTGTTTCTTGCGCGAGAACTATTCCGCAGAAAAAGAAAAGAAAAAAAGTAAGATATCTTGAATTCATATAATAAGTAACGCCTGTGCGATTCGTAAATTTTGCTAAAAATAGGGAAATACGGGGATTCAGCAAGTTTTTAACATTCAATATGCATATAAAGAAAGTCTGTTTTGTAGGTTATTTTCAGCAACGCCGCCTTCAAACAAATTAAACAGTCGTGTTTTTCTTAGGCCAGAACAACCCCTTCAGTAAAAGAAGCTAATCTTCCAACATCGCTTGGATTCCTGGAAGAGTTTTTCCCTCCAACATTTCCAACATCGCACCGCCACCAGTAGATACGTAGCTAACTTTGTCTCCAAAATTAAATTGTTTCACAGACGCTACAGAGTCGCCTCCGCCTACCAAGGAAAAAGCTCCATCTTTTGTTGCTTCAGCAATTGCATCACAAATAGCGATGGTTCCGTTAGCAAATACAGGCATTTCAAAAACACCCACCGGTCCATTAAATAAAATAGTTTTAGAATTTTTAATTACCTGAGCAAAAAGTTCGCGCGTTTGTGGTCCTGCGTCCAAGCCCATCCACCCATCTGGGATTGCCTTAATATCACTGATGTTAGTATTAGCCTCATTAGAGAAGTCATCGGCAATAACGGTATCTATAGGTAGATGGACTTCTACATTTTTCTGTTTCGCTTGGTCCAAAATCTCCAATGCTAATGCCTGTTTGTCATCTTCAACTAAGGAGTTTCCAATGCTTCCTCCCGAAGCTTTAATAAAGGTAAAGGCCATTCCTCCACCAATAATTAAATGATCAATTTTATCGAGAATGTTTTCTATAATAGTAATCTTAGACGACACTTTGGCCCCTCCAATGATGGCCGTAATAGGGTTTTGTCCATCTTTCAACACCTTATTTACGTTAACAATTTCTGATGCTAATAAGTTTCCGAAGCACTTTTGTTCTGAAAAAAACTGTGCAATCACAGCGGTAGAAGCATGTGCTCTATGAGCTGTTCCGAAGGCATCGTTTACATAAATATCACCCAATTTGGACAGCTGCTCTGCAAAGGCAACATTACCGTCTTTTTCTTCAGAATAATACCTCAAGTTTTCCAATAATAAAATTTCCCCAGGCTGCAATTGCGCTACGGCTTCTTGTGCTAATTCGCCAACACAATCTGCGACAAACTTAATGTGCACACCTAAAACATCGGATGCGGTAGCCACAATGTGTTGTAGAGAAAATTCGACTTCTTTATTATTGGGTCTTCCAAGGTGAGACATCAAAATACAACTACCTCCATCTTCCAATACCTTAATGATTGTAGGTTTTGCCGCCTCAATACGCGTGGCGTCCGACACTTTTAGTTCAGCATCCAAAGGGACGTTGAAATCCACTCTTATGAGCGCTTTTTTGTCTTTAAAGTTGAAGTCATTCAATGTTTTCATAGGGTCACTTTTGAAACGCAAATATAGGGCAAACTCACATGAAAAAACGACAGAACGAATAGGCAATTTGATTCTGTTAAATTGCGTAGCTTTGTGCATGGATTTTTCCGAAATCATCGGTCACGAGCATATCAAATCTCATCTTCGAACGACGCTAAACAATGGCAGAGTTGCTCATGCCCAGTTATTCACTGGCTTAAACGGAAGTGGTTTATTGGCTTTGGCTTTGGCTTATGCCAAGGACCTCTTATGCAGTCATCATGAGGAAGGCTCTGAGGCCTATAAAAGATGCGCAAAAAATGTAGCTAGTTTATCACATCCCGATTTGCATTTCACTTATCCGGTAAATACCAATGATACGATTAAGAAAAATGCCTTGTCCGATTCGTTTACAACCGAATGGAGAACCTTTGTTTCTGAACACCCCTATGGATCGATCTACGATTGGTTCCAAGTTTTAGGTATTGAGAATAAGCAGGGAAACATTAGCGTGAAGGAAGCAGAGGAAATCTCTAAAAAGCTTTCTCTAAAATCTTATGAAGGAGGTTTTAAAATTATGATCATTTGGATGGCTGATAAAATGAATACCGAATGTTCGAATAAAATTTTAAAGTTAGTTGAGGAACCTCCAGCTAAAACGGTTTTGTTATTGCTCACAGAAAATGAAGAGCAGATTATAAATACGATACGTTCACGTTGCCAAACATTACATATCCCTCTTTTGTCTGAAAAAGATATTGCTGAAACTCTTATACAAAAGCATCAGGTTTCGGAATCAATTGCGATTAAAACAAGCCGTCAAGCACATGGTGATTTCAACAAGGCATTGCACATTATTCAGAACGATAATCAGGACTCTATTTTTGAAGAATGGTTTGTACTTTGGGTGCGAACTGCCTTCAAAGCAAAGGGAAATAAAAAGTCCATTCAAGAGCTCTTACTTTGGAGTGAAATGATGGCAGGAAAAGGGCGGGAGACTCAAAAGAATTTTCTTTCCTTTTGCATGGAATTATTTAGACAGGCGTTGCTAAAAAATTATAATGCCAATTCTCTTTTATATTTTGAAACGAATGATCCAAAATTCTCTATTGAAAAATTTGCGCCCTTTGTTCATCAAAACAATATCTACGAGATTACAGCGGCACTGGAGGATGCTTCTTATCATGTTGAAAGAAATGGAAACGCCAAGATAATTTTCACAGACCTATCCATTCAACTTACGCGACTCATCCATAAGAAAGAGTTCGCATAACGAATTCTTATTCCAATTTTATTTGAAATAAATTTTATCTATTAAAAGCCGCTTTAAATAAGCCTGTTTAAGCGCGCTTAAAAAATCCCCCAACTACTTGGGTGTTTCTGCACAAGTTAAACAACTAGGCGTCCGAAAAAGGGCTATTTGATCTTTTTGAAACAGTATATAAGAGAAGAATACTCTGTGGATTTCATTGCGGCAAGATTGGACCTAAATCCGACCCAAAATGCGCGAAGAGAAAAACCCTTTCCTGTTTTATATTTTTCTGAAAGGAGACTCACATAAAAAGCATCAAATATCATCGGCTTGGTTTTTACCAATTTCAATTCAGAAGAAAAAACGGATCGAATAGAAGTTTGTGAAAAATGCCAAAGGTGTCTCGGCACATCATAAGCTGCCCAAAAACTTTTGTAGTGAATTGCATCTCGCGAATTAAAATTTGGGACAGCAATAATTAGAGTCCCTCCATCTGCGACCAGAGATTCTATTTTCTGAATAGAAGTTTCCAAATTGGGTAAGTGTTCCAAAACATGCCAAAGTGTAACCACATCAAATTTTTCGCCCAACACCTCATCTAAAGATTCTTTAAGTTCAATCTTTTTTTCGCTAGCAATTTCTCTTGCCTTTTCGCTAGGTTCAATGCCTGAGATATTCCAACCTTTATCTTTAGCTGCTTTCAAAAAATCTCCTGTCCCTGCTCCAACATCTAATACGCTACCTGCTCCAGCGTTCAGTTTTTTTATTAGGCCAGTCTTTTTATTTATGGAATAGCTTTTTACTTGCTGGTATAAAAATGCCAACAGCCCCTTTTTAGAATCGGTGTGAGAAATGTATGCGTCACTTTCATAATATTTCGAAAGTTCTTCCTCCTTGGGCTGTGGCTGGGTTTGAAGGAAGCCATGTTCTTCATTTTGAAGGAGAGAAAACTCTTCTCCTGAAACTAGGAAGTCCTTAATTGCTAGGTCTTTATGGTTATTATTTATTCCCACTTCTTGCTTTTGTTCCACGTGGAACATTTAATATAATTATAGTATTGCAATCGTTTATCTCGTTCTAACGGCCCATATAAACCAATAAAACGGAAATGTCATTTGGAGTCACACCACTTATTCTTGAGGCTTGTGAAATAGTCACCGGCTGTATTGCCGTTAATTTTTCCACTGCCTCATAAGACAAGGATTTCAATTTTGAATAGTCAAAATTCGCTGGGATCTTTACTCCCTCTAGCCTATTCAATTTGTCGGCGTTGGCCTTTTCCTTTCTTATATATCCTGAATATTTAACTTGAATTTCTGTTTGCTCTAAAACCTCCCTTTCCAATTCATGCTCCTGAATGAATTGCTCCACACTATCAATGTTACGCATATCGTCCATTGTAATATTGGGTCGAGAAAACATTTTAAACATCTTATCACTTTGCCGAATGGCCGCCGAATTTTTAGCCTCCAAAACAGGGTTTATAAGATCGGGAGAGACACTTGTGTCTTTAAAGAAACTCACAAACGCTTCGCTTTGTTTTTGCTTTTTTTCCATTCTTTTAAGACGCTCCTCTCCAGCTAACCCAATATCAAATGAGCGAGGCGTTAAACGGAAATCGGCATTATCTTGCCTCAATAGAGTTCGGTATTCTGCGCGAGAAGTAAACATTCTATAGGGCTCTTCAGTGCCTTTTGTAATCAAATCATCAATCAGCACACCAATATATGCTTCGTCTCTATTCAGAATAAAAGGGTCTTTTTCCGCCACCTTAAGATGTGCATTGATACCCGCCATCATTCCTTGGGAAGCGGCTTCTTCATATCCTGTAGTTCCGTTGATTTGTCCTGCAAAATACAAGCCAGAAACTAACTTCGTCTCTAAGGTATGCTTCAATTGTGTTGGTGGAAAATAATCATATTCGATTGCGTAGCCTGGTCTAAAAAACTTCACCTTCTCGAATCCAGCACATGCTCTCAACGCCTTAAATTGAACTTCTTCAGGAAGCGATGTAGAAAAACCATTAATATAATACTCGACCGTATCCCAACCCTCCGGTTCAACAAACAACTGGTGCCGATCCTTATCAGCAAACCGGTTTATCTTATCCTCAATGGATGGGCAATAGCGCGGTCCAATACTTTTAATAGCGCCATTAAACATTGGGGAGCGATCAAAACCTTCTTTGAGCAATTCATGAACCTCATTACTGGTGTAACTCATGTGACAATCCCGCTGTACTTTTAGTGGTTGTGTAACATCTGAATAAGAAAACTTCTGCGGATCTACATCCCCAGGTTGTAATATCATTTTTGAAAAATCCAAAGACCTTCCATCCACTCTTGGGGGTGTTCCGGTTTTCATTCTTCCTGATTCAAAACCCAAATTTACTAGGTCGGCTGTGATTCCCGTTGAGGCTTTTTCACCAGCTCTTCCCCCTCCTAATTGCTTTTCGCCAATATGAATTAGCCCATTTAAAAAAGTTCCATTCGTAAGGACGACGGTCTTGGCTCTTATTAAAAGACCAAGTGAAGTTCGAACCCCAACAATTCTATCATTCTCCGTTACAATTCCAGATACCATTTCCTGGTAAAAGTCCAAATTTGGTGTTCCCTCAAGCATCAAACGCCATGTCTCAGCAAAGCGCATTCTGTCACTCTGCACCCTTGGACTCCACATAGCAGGGCCCTTAGATTTATTAAGCATCTTAAATTGGATGGCAGTTTTATCAGACACAATACCACTATAGCCGCCCATAGCATCAATCTCCCTAACAATTTGCCCTTTGGCAATTCCGCCCATAGCTGGATTACAGGACATCTGTGCAATGTTCTGAAGATTCATTGTAACTAAAAGTGTTGACGAACCCATGTTCGCTGCCGCCGCTGCCGCTTCTGAACCAGCGTGACCACCACCAACAACAACTACATCATATTCTTTCTCAAACATATCGCTCAATGTTCCACGTGGAACATTTTTAATTTTTCCTTAATTTTACCCTCCAAACGCAACTCAACTCATTAATAAATGAACTATAACTAGCTGTCTATCAAACCTTTAATGCTCTTTCGTGCTTTCAACACTTCCTCTTCCTTCTGCCTCATTATACTCACTTCTTCTTTAGTCTTATCCTTAAAACCACATAAATGAAGCGCTCCATGCGCCATTACCCTATGCAACTCGTCGTCGAAGTCAAGATTACGTTCTTTTGCATTCTCTGCAACTCGTTCTGTAGAAATATAAATTTCACCATGCACTTCCTTTCCTAAACTATAGTCGAAACTAATTATGTCCGTAAAGGTGTCATGGTTTAAAAATTCGAGATTTATGTTGTGAAGATACGCATCCGTACAAAACACATATGACAACTCCCCAAGTGAATATTCTTCCGAAGAAATTAATCCCGTGAGCCACTCAATTACTGCATCATTATTTTGAAGTTGAAAATCGTTTTCAGAAAAAAATTCAATCATTTTTGCCGTTAAAATACTTTTTTACCTCCGTTTTATATTTCTGGCGCAAAGGTAATGCTTCTCTGTTAAGGATTTCTTTCGTATTGAAGTATTTCTTAATATCGTCCGGTTGCAAGCGCAACTCATTATTAAAATTTCGTCTATTTGTTGTTGACTCTCTTCTGCTCTCCTGGCCTTGTTCGAAATCGGCCTCATCCAACTTCAGCAACTCATATTCCAGTTTCAGCATGCGCTCCAACGTCCTTTGGTTAAAGCCTTTATCAAGCAGTTGTTGCTCTATCCCTTCCATCTCCTTAATTAACTGTCCACCCTTTCCGTCCAAACCTTCTTTACTCAAACGGTCCTTTAGTTGATTTCGTAACTGCTGTTGCTGTTTATATATTTCATATAAATCTCCATTAAGATCCTCATTATACCCCTCTCCGTCACCTTCTCCTTTGCCCTCTTTACCATCCTTTCCGCCACTACCTTCACCACCATCTCCTTCGCCATTTTGACTTTCACCGTCCTTTCCAGAGTCCCCTTTGCTATCACCACCTTCGCCTTCTCCACCAGATTGACCCTCATTACCTTGACCTTGGCCCTCACCTTTACCCATTCCTTGTTTCATTTTTTCTGAAAGACTCTCCTGCTTCTGAATAATATCAGGCAATTGGAAGCCCTTACCTTGGCCTTCTCCTTCACCCTGACCTTTTCCTTGACCCTGTCCTTCTCCTTGAGACTGCATTTGCATTTGATTCTGCATATTATTCAACAACTCACTCAGCAGTATCGCCAATTCGTTAGCGCCTGTAACCGTGTATTGCTGACTCGCTACTCCATTACGAACTCTGTTTTCCGCCAACAATTCCAAGGTTTTATCCATATTAAAACTAACATTGGTCAATGATTCGTTAATCACATCACTAATCATAGGTTGTCTTAAAGACAAAGCAAATAAGCTATCATCGATGTGTTCAAAATTCAGTTTTAAATCATTCTGAACATTTAATTTCTTTCCAAAGGCCGCGCTTCCATAGTCTGTTTCCTTAAACACCTCCATCAGATCCTCTTGTTCAAAAGAGAAAACAACCAAGTTATCCAAAATCTGTCGCAACATTTCTACATCTTCCTCCAGAGATTCCATCTGTCCAGCTTTCATTCCTGCCTCCATTTTCTTACCCATCTCCTTCATCTTCTTCCCGGCTTTCTTCTGGTTTCCTGATGCACTTTTAGCATCCTTACTTTCCAATTTATCCGTTGCTTTTTCTTGCTCTTCCTTAACTTCTTCCTCTCCTTTTGCATCCTTTGGAATATCCATAGGTTCTTTCAGGCCTTCATTTTCCTTTTGCAAATCCTCCATTTCCTTTTGCAAATCTTCAAACTTTTCGTTCAGTTCTTCCTGCTTCTCCTTTGTGTTTTCTTCCTCAGGAGCTTCCGACAATTTCTCTTGTTCTTCACCCAACTCAAACAACTCTTCGGCCAACTTTTCAGCCTTTTTGGTTACATAGTATCGCTTAGTTAGCTCTACGAGTTGCTCTAAATTCTTTTCTTGATTTTTATTCTGCTTGGCTAATTTCTCTAGCTTTTCTGACAGTTCTTCCTTGTCAATCTTTTCTTGCAATCGCTCCAACTCCTCCAGCAGTTTTTCGTTTTCCTCTAAGCGCTCCTCGTTCTCTTCTAATCGCTCTTGTAATTGTTCCTTAAAAGGGTCACTCTCTTCGTTTTCTGGTTGAAACTTTTCTAATTCCTCCTTCATCTCCTTGGAAAAATTCTTCATCATTTGTTCCTGTTGCTTTTGTCTTTTCAGGAAATTCTCAAGTTTCTTTTTATCGTTCCAATTGAGTTCGGTTTTCTCCTTCTGAATCTTATTCAGCTCTGCTAACTTCTTCTCTTGGTCCTTTAAATCCTTGAGCGATTTGTTTAAGTCGTCAATATTTTCCTCTTGATTTTTAAGCTGTTCAGCCTCTAGCTCCTCCTTGGTCAATTTTCTGAAAGAATAAAATCCGCTTTTTGCTGATTTATACTTATGTACAGCATCGTTATCAAAAATCTCAAAATAGTATTCATAAGGCACTCCCTCGGTCAATTGTAAATCTCCTGGGAAACTATAGACAAACTGATCCACATTAGATCTTCCTACCTCAATAGGAACTGCTACCGCATTTTTCTCATCGCCTTGAACGTAGTAGACCAACTGCAGTTTAGTAAGCCCGTAATCATCTGATACTTGGCCTAAAAAATAAGTCATTTGAGAGTCTGTGCTATCCTGTTTAGAATCCACGTTTATTTCTGGATACTCATCGCGTATAACTCCCAAAGCAAAAGAAAGGTTTTCATACTCCTTTAGCGCTTCATTAGAAGTGGTAATAGCATAATCCAATTTTCTATAAACCCCCTTTTTTAAGCTGAATTCTTGGGCGCTTTCTGTAAAGTCAAAAGCCGTATCTCGAGTCTTTAATTGTACTAAATCTGTGTTTCTTGTGTCAACGTTCCAAGTGACTGTAGTTCCTTCTGGTACGGTCGCGTTTCCAGTGCTTTTCAATACCTCATCCTTCCTGCCCGTATAAGACGGATAATCTAAGACCATCTCGAAAGCCAATAAAGACGGCGTTTTTACAACATCCAAAGTATATTCTTTCGAACTTACTTTGTTTGCATTTAACCGAAAATTTAAAGCTTCGTTGGGTTGTGAAAAGGTATATTCAAAGCTACCTGGAGCCGTTTGCTCTAGATAATAGGTTTCATTATTAAAACTAATAGTGGCGTTTTCCGGAACAACATCGCCTTCGGTAATCGCTTTAACGGTAAAATTCTTATTCTCGATAGCGGTCAAACTATTGTTTACAACAACAAAAGAAAATGGTGCTGGCGGCTCATATGCAGTATCATAATTTACAACACGCTCATAACTATTGGAAAACAAATCTCGATCCCAAAGAAGGTTGACCAACAAAATTATAACTAAAGGAATGGCCGCATACTTTAAGTACTTAACGTTCTTCGTAAAATTAATGGCACTTTTAAATGGAACAGGGTTTAATTCTCCCGCCTTTTGATCGATACTCGCTGCAAGAAGCTCAGATTCTCTTTGGTTTTGATTTAACTGAATAACATTAAGCAGTTTATCGTTTACCTCTGGGAAATGACTCCCAATAATCCTTGAAGCGGCCTCATGACCAATTCCTCGCTGTAACTTGAACAGCCTTGCCAGTGGAAAGGCAATAAATCGAACAAATAAACCAATCTCTACCAAAACGAAAGACCAAAACAATAAGGTACGGCCTAAGGGTTCAAGCCATAGAAAGTGCTCCACCAATAAAGTTATGATAAACCACAATAAGCCAATGGCAAAAAAGAGAATTACTCCCTTGATTAACTCATTGGTGTAGTATTTTTTTATAAACTGCTCCAGCTTTTGCTGGATGATACT
>Ga0316205_10001802_pt1 | contig 24849 bp, 22 predicted proteins | sample 3monthpyrite_MG_FD_204941 | JGI IMG/M metagenome (GOLD analysis project Ga0316205, IMG submission 204941) | Microbial mat bacterial communities from mineral coupon in-situ incubated in ocean water Damariscotta River, Maine, United States -... | ecosystem: Environmental > Aquatic > Marine >... | reverse complement strand
TCAATCATTGTTCTTCGATCCATATCAACTCAACCAAAAGACCGGTAGTTTCATAATTATTGATCCTACCAGTAATGTAACAGTTGGCGCAGGAATGATCCGTGCAGGTTCTACCAGATCTAAAGATGTTGAAATTGATGAAGCGCAAGATCTAGTATCGCCGAATGTAACTTGGGAGCCATGGAATATTTCTCGGGAAGAACGAGAAGAACGCCATGGCCAAAAAGCAAAAGTATTATGGTTCACAGGTATTTCAGGCGCAGGTAAAAGTACCATTGCAAAAGCATTTGAGAAAGAATTATGGAAAAATGGCAAACAAACTATTCTACTCGATGGAGATCAGGTTCGCCACGGTTTAAATGGTGACCTAGGATTTACTGCAAAGGATAGAAAAGAGAATATCCGCAGAGTTGGTCATTTAGCTCGTTTGTTTTTTGAACACGGTAACATTGTTCTTTGCACATTCATATCACCTTATACAAATGATCGAGAATTTGCGAAATCCCTCTTTCCGGAAGACACAGATTTTGTTGAAGTCCACGTAACATGTAATCCAAAAACTGCACAAGAGCGTGACCCAAAAGGATTATATGCAAAAGCAGCCGCAGGAGAAATCACAGGACTGACAGGTTACGATGCCGAATATGAAGCACCCATGGATGCATCAATTACAATTAACACTGATACTGTTAGTGTAGATGAAGCGGTAGAGATGTTACTTACAAGTATTTAGATAGATGTTTAATGAAATTTATATAAAAAAGTAGATGCTTTTCAACTCACTTGATTTTGCAATCTTTCTACCCATTGTTTTCGGGCTATATTGGTTTGTTTTCAAATCAGTCAAAACTCAGAATATACTTATAGTAATTGCGAGCTATATTTTTTATGGTTGGTGGGATTGGCGGTTTTTATCACTTATAATTTTCAGTACTCTGGTAGATTATACAGTGGGTTTGGCTCTAGGAAAAACCCAGAAACTCAATAAACGCCGGATACTACTATTTGTTAGCATTATTGTAAATTTAGGTTTTTTAGGATTTTTCAAGTATTCCAATTTCTTTCTTGAAAATTTTGTTGCCGCATTTTCAGTATTTGGTAGAGAAATAAATACAAATTCTCTCAATGTTATTCTACCAGTTGGTATAAGCTTTTATACATTTCAAACACTCAGTTATACTATTGATACGTATAGGGATAAGCTAAAACCGACCAAAGATTTTATTGCTTTCAGTGCTTTTGTTAGTTTCTTTCCTCAATTGGTTGCGGGGCCGATTGAGCGCGCTACACACCTTCTACCTCAATTTTATGATTCCAGAAAGTTTGATTATAAGCTGGCAATTGAGGGACTCAGACAGATACTCTGGGGATTATTTAAAAAGATGGTAGTAGCTGATAATTGTGCAATATTAGCCAATGAGATTTTCAATAATTCTTCAGACCACTCGGGTGGAACATTACTATTGGGTGCTCTATTTTTTACGTTTCAAATTTACGGCGATTTTAGCGGGTATTCTGATATCGCAATTGGAACTTCAAGGCTATTCGGTTTCGATTTAATGAAGAACTTCTCTTATCCATATTTCTCAAGAGATATTGCCGAGTTTTGGAGAAGGTGGCATATATCCTTATCAACCTGGTTTAGAGATTATCTTTATATTCCATTAGGTGGAAGCCGTGGAGGTACTTGGATGAAAGTAAGAAATACATTTATCATATTTACCGTTAGCGGATTTTGGCATGGCGCAAATTGGACATTTATTGTATGGGGTGCTTTAAATGCTATTTATTTCTTACCATTATTATTATTAAATAAGAATAGAACTAATCTAAATGTAATAGCAGAAAACAAAATTTTTGGATCACTGAAAGAATACTTATCAATGGTAACTACATTTTCACTGACAGTGTTGGCCTGGATTTTCTTTAGATCAGAAAGTGTGACTCAAGCATTTGAAATATTAAATCAAATTGCATCATCTTCATTATTTTATATCAGCAATTTTGGATCACCAACCGAAATGTATAAAGCATTTATTTTTATTTTTATTCTGCTAATTATAGAATGGTATGCAAGAACTGAAGAATTTGGTTTATCTAGAATCGCAAAGCGGATTCCTTCAAAAATGTTGAGGCATATACTTTACTATGGCTTAATTCTATTAATATTATGGTTTGGTGGTGAACAACAAGAATTTATTTATTTCCAGTTCTGAGTTATGAAATTATTTTTAAAAAGAGTGTTTAGATTTATAATTTTGCTTTTTTTATTATTGATAATTAAAAACTCAATAATAGAACGAAATATTTCGAATCAACTCTATGTGTCTAAGTTTGCAGATTATACGGCAAAAACCGAGTTTCGAGAATATAACAGTCTTTTTTTTGGATCAAGCAGAATTTACCGACATATAGATTCGGAATATTTTGATTCGTTGAATGTTGAGAAGAATATCACATCATACAATCTGGGTACACCTGCAACTTTTAATCCTGAGCTTTACTATTTATATGAACTGTTCTTGGATAAGTATGAGAGAGGTGAAATAGCTGATGTATTAAGTTATGCTATTATTGAATTACAGACATTAAACATTTTGACTTATGAAAATGCTGTAACAAAACGAGGTTCTTATTGGAATACTTTTGAGAATTATTTGTATTCAATTAAGTATATATCAACTTATAATCGACCAATCAAATTAAAAATAAAACTAATTATAAGTTATACTGTAAGCTATTTGACAGGAATTTCCAAGTATTACATGAAGTTAGCAAATGAGTCAGACAATTTGCTAATTATGAACCAAGGGTTTTTAAGCTTGGAACGAGAAGTTAAATTAATTGGAAGAAATACGCTTTCACAAAGAAATTTAGATTTTAAGGAAAATCCCGAGAAATTAATTATTAGATTAAAAAATGTGACAACCGAATCTTTAAATGAATATAAAAATGGAATTGTGATCTCACCACTTGCTAAAAAGGTGAATCATTTAATTCAAAGGTCTAATAAAATGGGAATACAACTATTTTTTATTATTCCACCCCGACAAGGTAAGGATACATATATTGATTTATTACCACTTGAAAAATTATTTCCGAATAACATAATAAATTTGGCAGACATATCATCATACCCTGAGTTGTATGAGATGCAGAATTCATTTGATGTTGGTCATTTAAATGATAATGGCACTAAGTTTTTTACTAAATATCTATCGGATAATTTTAAAAAATTATATTGAGTAGAATGAGTCAGTTCAGCTATTAGAACTGTAAACTAAACGCTTAACCAATGCAGATAGAGTTTAGTTACGCTCCCAAAAGCGTCAAGAGTCCAATGTCAACATTGGGTTTATTTTTGAAATCAATTAAAAAAAATCAATAATTGGAGCTGAAATTTAGGCATTCTCGCGTTCGAGGCTAAGTATATTTATATACTGATCTCAAGAGCTTAAAATGTAGGTCAAAATTTAGCAATTGCTAAGATGAGTGCATTACCAAAGTCAATAAATTGTTATAGCCAATCTATCTCTTAAGGATAGATCGATTAGAAAGTCTGTTGTATAGTTGTTCAGCTTCTTTATACTCTTCAAGTGCAATCAGTTGATTCTTGATATTTCGTTTTAAAGTAGATCTTTGCTCACTTGGTAACGAAATATTATCCATTTTTTTCCCGTTTTTTAATTGGGCTTTTTCCATTCTACTTTTTGCACAATCATTTAATTGATCAAAATTAAGTTGATTCGGTAATTTCAGATTAATAAAACTAGAAAATTTATTTATGCATTCTTCCGTAGAGTAAATTATTTCATTGAAATCAATAAGTATCAAATTTTTAGACTCAATATCAATATCTACATTGGTATAAAAATCAATGTATTCGAGAGTACTAGCTCGTAATGAGTCATTAAATCTCACCATTCTTGATGAAATACATTCCAGAGGGTGCCTAATAAGAACAATGGATGGTATTCCATTATTTAGTGCAATTTTTATATTTGCGTATGAGTGTGCATGATGAGATAAGTTCAACTCAGGCATCAAGCATTTAAAAAGATGATATGTATATGAATTAGCACTTGATGGGTAGCCTTCTATACAAAGATCCGTTGATTTTGAAGTCAAAGTACCACCAGAACCAATACTTCTTTTCAATAAAGGATATAAAGTGGGTGATTTTTTTAAAAATAACCTGAATTTTAAAAATATACTCATTTGTTAAAAAGACTAACCCACACTTAAGCTTCTTCTTTATAATAATCAGAATAGTAAGTACGCTTGTAATAAGAATAGTTTGTGTAATAATCGCTACTCTTTTCAGGATCAAATGCATTTAGAACGAGACCAAGAACGTCAGCTTTTAAATGGCTTAAACCATCAAGTGTAAATTCTAACTCTTGTTTGGTAGTTCTATTAAAACGAGTCACTATTATCAGCCCATCTACAAGTCTGAGTAAAGATGCAGAATCTGATATAATTCCATAAGGTGCTGTATCTAAAATAATATGATCATATCGATCTTTCAGCTTATCTATTAATTGTTTTAGTCGTTTACTATCCAACACGGTAGCTGGCTCTGGAGTTTTTTTCCCAACGGTCATCAAGTCGACATTTGGTGCTACAGTAGATCGAATTATTTCACTCAAATTTACAGTTTCAAACAAAGTCTCGGTTAAACCAGGCTCTCTATTTTCTCCAAATACTTTGTGCTGAGTTGGTCTCCGTAAATCCAAATCGATAATTAATACTGATTTCTCAGATTCCGAGAAAGTAACTGCCAAGTTAGCTGCAACAGTACTTTTACCTTCCCCTTTGTTCGCACTTGTTACCATAATTACTTTATAGTGCTTATCAGGATTTGCATAAACTACATTAATTCTAAGTCGACGATAAGCCTCAGAAAGTGGTGATATGTGATCGAGAAAAGTTATTAACTGATTAGATACAGAACGCTCGTCAATTTGAGATCTTTCTTCAGGATTAACTCCATTAAGAATTTTAAAATCCGGGATTGCACCTAAGAAAGGTTGTTTGAATGTTTTAAGTATTTCAGTCGAATTAATTTTGTCGTTCAAAGCTTCTTTAACTAAAACAAAACAAACGCCAACAATTCCACCTATTATAAAACCAACTATCACCCACATCGTCTCTTTAGGTCTAATTGGATTATTTGTTATTCGTGCAAAATCAAGCGGTCTTCCCATTCCAAACTGAGTCCTTTCCCATAAACTCATTTCAGCATATTGATTCGAAACTAGCAGATAAAGTTGTTCATTAATTTTCACATCTCTTTGAATTCTGCCTAATTCAATCATTTCTTCAGGCAGGACTTCAAATTGTGCATTAAACTCAATTAGATTAAACTCAACCACAGTTAATTGCGATTCAATTTCAGATAATAGAATACTTTTTTTCAAATATTCTTCATTGAGTTCAATTATTCTTTGTCCGATCCCTAAATTGTCACGCGCTAAAAATGTTAGGAATATATCTGACCCACTATTTAGTATTTGATCGGTGAGGTTTGATATTTCATTTTCAATATCATCTATTTTCCTGTTAATCTCATTTAGACGTGGGTTATCAGTAATGTTTCGTAATGCAGGATTTTCCGTAATTAATAGAAATTTTTCAGTTTTCAACTCAGAAAGTTCAAATTGAAACCGCTCAATTAATGGCGGTAAACTAGCTGAGAACTGATCTTTAAGACCTGGTTTAATGGCATCAATTTGTTCTTTTAATGCATTGGTTGAGGCTCCTAAAGCAACTCGCCTAACTTCTAGATCTTGCTTTCGAGTTTCTAAATTGGCAAGGGTATTAATTATTTGTCTGGTTTGTGAGTCAACAGCTAGTAATGAAGTTTGCTCCATATAAACTTTCAAGCTATCCTCCATTATCGATAATTCACGCTCAATATTAATCCGCTCATCACTCAAAAATTTTAAGGCAGATGAAGTCATTACCTTATTTTGGTTAGTGGATATTCTTGAATAAGTGTTCATTGTAAGATTAGTCAAGTAAGCTGCCTCATAAGGGGAAGCACTTTCAAAGCCAATCATAACAAGATCGGTATTGCTACTAACTTGCTTGGTTTCCATATTTGATCGGATCCTACTAGCAACAAAGTCTCTAGAAATCTCAGTACTATCAGTAGGATAATCACGCCAAAGAATTGGAAGTTTATTACCGTCTGGGTCAAACCGATGAGCCATTAAACTATCTGCTAAATCTTCACTCATTGTCCTTGAACGAAGAATTTGTAATTCATTAGCAATTGTACTTCCTACACCTATACCATAAGTAGTTGTAAGAAGATTGGCTAAGTCTGATCCGGCATACGAATAACGATTTTTGCTCTCACTAATAAATATTGTGCCACTGGTAAAATAAATAGGTGTTTGTAAGTATGCCAACACACCTGATCCAATAGTGAATAAAATCACAAATACAATCAAAATCCATTTATGTTGTAATAGGATATTAAATAGTCGAAAAATGTTAATTTCGATTTCTTGATCCTTATTATCTTTGACTAGATTATTAAGACTTGATTGACCGTTGTGGCCGTTATTGTGATGAGGAAATTGATCGCTCATTTAGAAAATCTGCTTTAATATGTTAAGGTGTAATATAATGAATAAATGATTCAATTTGATCCATCAATATGAGTACTTTAATTATGATTATATTCGCATTTAAGAATAATTCGAAACACTTTTAGTTATCTATCTTGGCTAGATTAGTTTTAATCTCCGACATCCATGCTAATTTGCCTGCATTTGAGGCAATACTTACTGAACTTGAATCAATAAACTATGATGAGATAATCTGTTTAGGAGATGTAGTTGGTTATGGTCCACATCCATCTGAGTGCATAAATATAATCCAATCAATGGGTATAAAGTGTGTAAAAGGTAATCATGATGCGGGTGTTACAGGTGAATTAACCGAAAGACATTTCAGGAATCCAAATAGAAAGCTAATTCAAATAACAAAAAATCTATTATCTGCTAATGATATAGATTGGTTGAAAAATTTACCTTTAACTATTGAGTCAAAGGATGATTCTTATATGGCTGTGCACGCCAGTCCAATTCAGCCAAAAAATTGGGAGTATTTAGAAAGTGCTATTCGAATACGGTCTATTCTTAAGGATTTTAATTATCGATTTTGTTTCGTTGGTCATACGCACATTCAAGCTTTTGTCTCGAATCAATTCGGCGGTAAAGTAATATGCAATGATGGAAAATATTTAATAAACCCAGGAAGTATCGGGCAATCAAGAGATCGAGATTATAAGGCATCATATTGTGTACTTGATACAGTTCAAAATGAATATAATTTTCATAGGGTTGATTACAATTTGGAAAATGTGGTAAACGACTTAGAAATGATGGGCTTTAACCGAAAAGATGCGGAACACTTAATGAGAATAAGCACTTAATTAATTCCTATATTTACTTTAATTAGATTAATATTTTAGAAATTTGATGAAAAAAACGGTTTTAGGTTTAGTATTTATCACAGTGTTAATTACTACTTCACTTTTTGCGCAATCAAGGCAAACTCCAGCTACACAATTATTTAGAGAAACAGGTCGGATCATAAAAATAGCTGAAGCAGGCGAACTATCCGATTCTATAAATGTGTGGGGAGATATTGGAAGTACAGGAAGATATCTCATACCAAGAGGCACAACATTACTTGAATTAATGACATTTGGTAGTGGGCCACGAGCATTTAATGATTCACAAACTAGACTAGACTGGTCTAAGATTAGGGTTGAAGTGTATGTGAACGAATTCGATCCATTAGAGAACAAATTTAATGTAACAGAATTCACGTATCGATTCGAAGAACCCTTACCAATCGAGATGGAGAGATTTCAATTGAAAAATAATCAGACCGTAATTATTCGTGTAAAAAGAAAACCTAGTTTTAGGGATTATGTAGGTTTTATTGCACCCATAATTTCAGCTATTACATCAACTCTGATTGTTTATGATCGGCTTAAAAGGCTATAGTAAAAAAGAGAGTTTCCATTTTACCTTTTTTATTTCTAATATTGAGTAAAAATATTACTCAATGTCGTAATGCTTGATGCTCTAATAAAATCAAAAACCAGACTTAAATTGGTTTTAAAATTTTTCCTGAATCCAGATAATGAGGCATATTTACGTGGATTAGCTAAGGAATTTGATGAAAGCACAAATGCAATACGTGTTGAGTTAAATAGATTTGAAGAATCTGGCTTAATTACATCATTTAAAAGAGGAAACAAGAAAATTTATCAAGTCAATAATTTATTCCCCTTATACAATGAATTAAGAAAAATTACCTTTATACATCTTGGTCTGGATCAGGTTCTTGAAAAAGTGATTCAAAAGCTTGGTAATGTGGAAGCTGCATATCTTACCGGAGAACTCGCAAATGGTATCGATTCCAGCATCATTGACATTATCATAATTGGGAATTCAATCGATGAAATTTATTTAACCAAGCTGTCAAAAAAAGTAGGCAAACTAGTTGGGAGAAAAATTCGAACTTTAGTTGTAAGCCGGGATGAAGGTTTCAAAATTAAAAAACCTTATCTCCTTATATTTGGTCAACATGAATAATCAATATTTAAATAGTTTAATTATATGAAAGGGATTGTACTTGCCGGAGGCTCTGGAACTAGATTATATCCGGTTACAAAAGCCATAAGTAAACAATTAATGCCGGTTTATGATAAACCGATGATTTATTACCCGTTATCAATTTTAATGCTTTCAGGTATTCGTGAAATTTTAATTATTACAACACCTGAAGATCATGAAAGTTTTAAGCGACTTTTAAAAGATGGTTCTGAATGGGGAATTAAACTAACATACGCAATTCAACCATCACCGGATGGACTAGCTCAGGCATTTATTATTGGAGAAGAATTTATTGGTGACGATGATGTGGCATTAATTCTTGGGGATAATATTTTTTACGGTCAAGGTTTTGGAAAAACCTTAATAAATACCGTACAAAATTTAGATGGTGCCACAGTTTTTGGCTATAGAGTGAGTGACCCAGAGCGTTTTGGAGTGGTTGAAATTGACAGTAGTAAAATGGCGATATCTATCGAAGAAAAACCAAAATATCCAAAATCTGATATAGCGGTTACCGGATTATATTTTTACGATAATACAGTAGTTGATATTGCAAAAAATGTTAAGCCAAGCGCTCGGGGTGAATTAGAAATTACCTCTGTAAATCAAGCCTATTTAGATGCAGGTAAACTCAGAGTAGAAATTCTTGGGAGAGGATATGCTTGGTTAGACACCGGCACGCATGACGCGATGATGGAAGCTGCACAATTTGTAGAAATTATTGAGAGAAGACAGGGATATAAAATTTCATGTTTAGAAGAAATTGCTTGGCGAAAAGGGTGGATTGGCGATGAAGAAATGATCCAAAAAGCACTAGAGCTCCAAAAAAATGGATACGGTCAATACTTACAAAGACTAGTGAAGAAATAATTGAAAGCGCTTAAGAAAAAAAGCTTAAATGCATTTCTATGGGATTTTGGAGGAACTTTTGGTAAGAAAGGTCTATCATTTATTACTTCGATATTCCTTGCTCGCTTACTAACACCAGAAGAGTTTGGAATTGTAGGTATGGCAATGGTTTTCATTTCATTATTTCAAATTTTCAGTGATGTTGGTTTTACTAAAGGACTTATTCAAAGTCAACAAAATACTTCGGTTACCTACTCCAGTATATTCTATATAAATTTTGGTTTGGGATTTATACTAACGGTCGGAGTTTACTTTTTAGCTCCATTTGTTGGCGACTTTTATGAAAATCAACAAGTATCAGAAATACTTCAATATCTATCTATATTATTTGTATTAAGCTCATTCAACATAGTTCAACAAACTATTATGGAAAAAGAGTTGAACATGAAGGTGCTTAATATCCGCACTATAAGTGCTCAGATTGTAGGAGCATTCGTAGGAATAACTATGGCATTTCAGGGGTATGGAGTTTTCAGCCTTGTCGCTCAAATTATTACTGCAAGTATTGTTACAACTATCTTTCTTTGGACAGTCACAAAATGGTATCCAAAACTAGAATTTTCAAAAAATGAGGTAAAGAGGTTATTCAGTTTCAGCGCATATTTGTTCATAGATCAGATAATTTCACGCTTCTTCAAAGAAATAAATACTCTCTTTATAGGTAAAGTATTTAGTGCCAGTACGTTGGGATTTTTCACCAGAGCTTCTTCTTTAAATAAACTAATAACTAGACTTTCTTCAACTAGTCTTAGGAAAGTTTTTTTTCCGGTTCTAAGCCAATTACAAGATGATGATGAGAGTTTTAAAAAAGTGTACTATAAATTAGTTGCTGTTTCATCTTTTCTTTCATTCGGTCTTACTGGTTTTCTATTCATCATGGGTGATTCATTAATAATTGGTCTATTTGGCAATCAGTGGGAACCCTCAATTATAATTTTTCAAATTTTAATTTTAAAAGGGTACACCTATCCAATAAGTGTACTAATTGGAAATTCTTTTTTATCAAAAGGAAAATCTAAACATTTGTTTTATATAAGTTCAGTAAGAAAAATATTTACCATTCCACCCCTAGTGATCGGATATTTTTATGGCTTAATTCCGTTTGTTATAACAGTTGTTATATTTTCTAGTGTTGGATGCATGTTTAATATGATTGCAGTACAGATGTTTAATGGGTTGTCATTTTGGAAACATTTTAAATGGGTATTGGAAGGCATTATCACTGTAAGTTTATTTATACTTCCATATTATCTGTATTTAAAAGAATCAACAATTTATATAGAAATTGCTTATGCCTTATTTTATTCTTTTATCTACTTAGCAGTTTGTTATTTAAGAAAACACGATGGGTTTGTTTTTTTAATCGAAAACTCAAAACGCTTAATTTTTAAAAAATAGATTATGCTCATTACCGATGACTTTATAATGCTGAACATACCAAAAACAGCAAGTACATTCGCAAGGGATGTAATAAAAAAAATATATCGAGGAGAAAAAGAAACGAAGTTAGTGAAAGGGATGAGAAAATTTGGAGTAGAGTTATCACCGGTTAAAGAATTACTACTACCAAACATAAAAAAATCCTATTCAAATGCAGTAGACCAACATGGTATTTATGATCAAATTCCAAAAAAGTACCTACAAACTAATCGCCAAATAATTAGTGTAATACGGAATCCATTCAGTGCATGGGTTTCTAGATATACTTTTGAATCTTGGAAGAAAAATCAATTCCCAGAAAGAGTACTTGAAAATAAAAAACACTTTCCAAATTATCCTAATTTGAGTTTTGAAGAATATTTAGAGTGTATGAAATTAGAAAAGAAGTACATACTTCAGGGACTAGAACTGAAGCCCGGTGTCGAATTGAGCGGCACATCAATTCAGTTTTTGCAAATTTTTTGTAAAAACCATAAAGAGGCAATACAGAATATTGATCATGATTTCATGGAAAATGGCTTCTATGAAAAATATTTTCCTAACGTTAAGTTCTTAAAAACGGAAAATATAAATCAAGATTTGTACGATTACTTATTAACTGTTGGATTTAGAAAAAAAGAAATTAATTGGGTGTTGTCTGAGGAAAAAGTAAGAGTTAGCAACAAAAAACCATGGCAAGAATTTATTACGAGCGAATCAAAGCAACAAATTATCGAAAATGAATGGTTATTCTTTAAACTATTCCCAGAATATCTAGAAACGGTCTAAGTTATGTTGAGAAAAATTATACCAAAGCCTTTTAAAAAATACATTAAAGATCAAAGAAATAGATTTAATGTACATGGCAAACAAAAAATATTTTGTGTTGGACTGAATAAAACAGGTACTACTTCTCTGAAGATTGCGATGAACGATTTAGATTATGTTGTTGGCAATCAGCGAAAAGCAGAAGCAATGATAGGGGACTGGGCGAATCGAGATTTTAATAGACTTATCAAGTATTGCAAAACGGCTCAGTTTTTTCAAGACTCACCTTTCAGCAAGCCATTTACGTACCAAATAATCGATCAAGCTTATCCAAATAGCCTTTTTATTTTAACAATTCGAGATAATGCTGAACAGTGGTATAATTCATTAACAAAATTCCATGCTAAAAAGTGGGGATTAAATGGTAGGATTCCGACTAAAGATGACTTATTGGAAGCAGTGTATTTAGAAAAAGGAAGACCTTGGTATTCAAATCGACTTGTGTTCGATACACCTGATGATGATCCTTATCAAAAAGAAGCACTCATTGCTTACTACAACAGGCATAATGAAAGTGTTACGGAGTATTTTAGGTTTAAACCAAATCAACTATTAATTTTAAATGTGTCACAAAAAGGTGCGTACCATACTTTATGTAGTTTTATAAATAAACAGCCTTTATACGACACATTCCCATGGAAAAATAAAACAGTTGAGGTCAATTCTTGATTCCAGTAACCAAACCCTTTCTTCCACCCATTGAGGAATACAGTAAATTAGTTGCACAAATTTGGGATAGTGAACACCTCACAAATAATGGGCCTCTTGTTCAGAAACTAGAAAAAAACTTGACGGATTATTTAGATGTTCCAAATATTTTATATGTAAATAATGGGACCATTGCGATTCAAATAGCCATTAAAGCATTAGGATTAAAGGGTGAGATCATTACCACACCATTTTCGTATGTGGCAACAACTTCAAGTATAGTTTGGGAAAATTGTACTCCTGTTTTTGTCGATATAGATAAAAACTCTTTTAATATTGATCCAACTCTTATTGAAGAATCAATAACAGAAAGGACAACAGGAATACTTGCTACTCATGTGTTTGGAAATCCATGTGAAATTGATGTGATTAAGGCAATTGCCGATAAGCATAATTTGAAAGTAATTTATGATGCGGCACATTGTTTTGGCACAAAGTATAATGGTACATCGGTATTTAAATTTGGCGACATCAGCACCACAAGCTTTCATGCCACAAAATTATTCCAAACTATTGAAGGTGGAGCCATTTTTACTGCTAATTCTGAGCTGCAAGAAAGAATGTGGTATATGAGGAACTTTGGCCACAACGGTCAGGAGCAGTATAATGGAGTTGGAATAAATGGAAAAAATTCAGAATTCCATGCGGCTATGGGGTTATGTAATCTTGATTTGATTAATGGAATCTTAGTTAAACGTAAGCAACAATGCGAACTCTACTACCAAAATTTATTAAAACATGACCGATTGAAGTTCCAAAAAATGAATGAAAATTCAGAATGGAATTTCTCTTATTTCTCTTTAGTTTTTCCTACGGAGAATATCTGTGAACATGTTATAGCTCGACTTCAAAAGGATGATATTTACCCTAGAAGATATTTCTATCCGAGCTTAAGCTCATTGAATTATGTGGAAAATCAAAAAACACCAGTTTCGGATTCCGTAGCATCTAGAATTCTGTGCCTTCCGTTATTTCATTCATTATCAAATACTGAAATAACTGAAATTTGCGAAACGATTATAAAGGTTATTAATGAATAAAGTAAAGGTTGCAGTTTTTCCTTGTGGCTCAGAAGTAGGTTTGGAAATTCATAGATCATTAAAATATTACCGACACTTTGAACTTTATGGTTTTAGCTCAATAAATGATCACGGAAGTATTTCTTTTGATAACTATGTAGGTGGTCTGCCTTTTACAAATGCGCCTCAATTTCTTGAAATTTTAAAAGGTCAATTAGAAGATTTATCTATTGATTTTATTATACCTGCTATGGACGAAGTTGGATATTTACTAAAAGAAAACGAACATTTTCTAGGTTGCGAAGTTGTTTACCCTGATTTGGAGATAGCAAAAGTCATTAGAAAAAAGTCCGAAACCTATAAAGCGTTAAAAGAAGTAATTAATGTTCCGGATACGTTTGATTTAACTTCAGCGAAAAAAAATCTGCCAGTATTTATAAAACCTGATATTGGTTACGGTTCAAGAAATGCCAGAGTAATTTCAGAAAAAGCTGGTTTTGCAGATATTGAAGGAAATATCGACGAGTACATCATTTCAGAGAATTTGCCGGGAGAAGAATTTACAATTGATTGCTTTACTGATCATAATGGAAATTTAGCTTTTTGTGGTGCGCGAAAAAGAGAAAGGATTCGAATGGGAATCAGTGTTGCGACAAGTAGTGCAAAAAATCAGGATAGATTTAGAGTTATTGCATCTAAGATTTCAGATGCGCTTCAGATGAAAGGGGTTTGGTTTTTCCAGCTGAAAGAAGACAAAGACAATGAGCTTAAGTTATTAGAAGTAGCTGGCAGAGTTGCAGGCTCCATGGCTTATTATAGAGGTTTGGGCATCAATTTTATTGCAGCTGAGCTATTTCAAAGATTAGGGTATCCGATACATTTTGCTGTAAATGATTTTGAACATTCTATGCTTGAGAGATCCTTTGATTGCGTGATTACAGCAAATCATGACTTTAGTGGAATTTATTGTGACCTGGATGATTGCTTGATTCTGGAAGGGGAAAAAGTGAACACTGTACTCGTCAGTTTTTTATATCAAGCTTTCAATAAAGGGAAAAAGCTTGTGCTTATTACCCGTCATAAGCTTGACCCTATTCAAACATTGAGAAAGTTTCGTTTAGATTCACTGTTCGACCGGATCATTCATATCACAGATGAAAACAAACGAAAATCGGACTTTATAGAACAATCAGATTATATATTTATCGATGATTCTTTCAGAGAAAGACTGGATGTTCAAAAGGCACACGGTTTGAAAGTTTTTGCACCTGATTCTATCCCATTATTTATTCAGAAAAATGAATTCTGATCAGACTGTTTTTATCCATGTTGGATATCCGAAATGTTTATCTACTACACTCCAAAGAAGTTATTTTGAGAAACACCCTGATATCCATTACGGTGGAATTGGGATAAAAGACAACATTTCTTTCAGTAGTATCGAAATAGAATTTATTTTTGAATGCTTATTGAAATATGCAAATCAACGTTTTTGGAATAGCAAAAAAGAATGGGCAAGGGAACAGCTAGCTAAGTTCATCGAAACCGCAAATAAAAGAAAGATAGTTTTCTCATCTGAGCATCTTAGCATGAATTTTTCTTTACAAGGAATAGACAATGCTCTAAAGTATGATCGAATAAACTATTTATTTGAGAATTTCGATATCAAATCATTAATGATAACAAGAGAACCATTGAGTCTAATCCGTAGTATTTATAAGGAATTCATCAAAATGGGTTACTATGAGGAATACGAAGCTTTTTTAAAGTGGTTAATTATTTTTAAAGACCGCAATTTCTTATACGATTTAAATTATGAGTTGAAAGTGATTGAATTGGAATCATTTTTCGGAAAAGGGAGTGTTAAAGAAGTTAAGTTTGATTCATATCTAAGAACAAATATTAAGGAACAGCTTAATGATAAAATCAGTAATTGGTTATCGATCAATAATTTGAATTTAGAAATTCAGAATGAAAATCCTTCAATTAGTGATTCTGAGATAAATAAACTACATGCTTTAAATAAATCAAAAAGAAGGGGTATAGGGCTTACTCAACTCGAACCTTTTGAAAAACATAGAAATAGAAGATTGTACAGTGAATCAGGATTGGATATTGAGGAATCAGAAATTTTTCAAAACGTACTTGCAAAAAGGATAGCATTAAAAGAAGTCTCAGAAATGACATCATTTAATTTTAAAACTAAAGATCAATCAAAATTAGAAGAGTTAGCAATAAATTGTCTTAAGGAAATAACCTAATGGAATGGATTAAATTTGGTAATATCTATAATATTGAAAATGGAAGTGGGTGGCGCCATAGTCATACTCATAAACCTACTGTGCTAGTTCTTGAAAAAAAAATACGAGTTTACTTTGGAGTTCGAGATGAATCAAATCATACAAGAACTACATATGTAGATCTAAATAAAGAAGATTTAACTCAAGTAATTTATGAACACAATAATGCAGTACTTGATCTTGGCGAATTAGGAGCTTTTGATGATGAGGGAGCTAATGTTTCTAGTATTGTTATGCATAATGAAGATCTCTATATGTACTTTATTGGTTGGAATACGGGGAAAACTGTACCTTCAAGAAATGCTTCGGGATTAGCAATAAGTAACGATAAAGGAGAAAATTTCAAGAGAATTTCTGATGGACCAGTAATGGGCATTAACCGATTAGATCCTTTCTTTGTAGTTGCTCCATTTGTGATCATTGAGGATAGCATTTGGAAAATGTGGTATACAAGTGGTACATCATGGAAAGTAATCAATGAAAAACCTGAAATTCATTATCACATAAAATATGCTGAGTCATCAGATGGAATAGTTTGGGATATTCAAAACATCAGTGCAATTCCTCCTGCTCATGAATTTGAATGCACCGCTCGCCCATCGGTTATTAAATACCAAGGAAAATACCATATGTGGTTTTCCCATAGATCTATGGTTGATTTTCGAACAAGTTCAGGAAATAGTTATCGAATAGGGTATGCACATTCAGAAGATGGTATCTCTTGGGTTAGAGAAAATGATATTGGTGGAATAAAAACTTCTGATGAAGGTTGGGATTCTAAAATGGTTGCGTATCCAAGCGTTTTTGAGTTAGATGACTCATTATATATGATTTACAACGGAAATGGATTCGGAAAGACTGGTTTTGGATTAGCTAAATTAAATGATATTAAAAATCTGAGATAAAGTTTCTTTGATTTATATGTAAGAATATTGATTAATTATTTATCTATGATATGAATTTCGAAGACTTCAAAAACATATATCAAAAAAAAGAACCGACTTTACACAATTTAAGTACCATTAATGAACCATTACTAACAGTAGCAATTCAAACGTATAATCATGAAAATTGTATAAGAGATTGTATTGAGGGAATTTGTAATCAAGAATGCACTTTTCCATTCGATATTTTAATCATGGAAGATAGTTCTTCTGATCGAACCCAAGAAATTTGTATTGAACTTGCCGATAAGTATAAAGAAAGAATTACATTATTTTTGAATCATCGTGTCAATAATATCAGCATTAATTCTAATCCAACTGGCAGATTTTCATTCTTATACAATATCTATTTTGCGAAAGGAAAGTATATAGCTATATGTGATGGCGATGATTATTGGGTTGATTCTCACAAGCTTCAAAATCAGATAAACTTTCTTGAAGACAATCCTGAATATTCAGGTTGTTTTACTGATTTTATGACAGTTAGCTCAGAGGGAATAATCATAAGTGAGTCAACATTTAATGAGTTGGAATCTGAGATAGATCATTTATCAATTTTAAAACGCCAAACCCCAAAGACGTTAACCACTGTGTATCGAGCTAAACATGTTCAGGGTAACCTACCAGATCTTTTTACGAAATGTTTAAATGCGGATTTGGTTCTGTCAGCTTATGTTTCTAAACATGGGCCGTATAAATATATGAATAGGGTTACAGGTGCATATCGAGTACATGATGGCGGGATTTGGTCATTGATTAGTCAAAAGAAGCGTTATCAAAGCCAAATTGATACTTCGTTAAGGATGATGGATTATTTCACCAATAGAGATGAAATAGATGCTCTGCGACATAGATTAAAAATGGCAAATCAGGCATTAGAAAAGCTTTACAGAAAGGAAAAACAATACAGTAAAATTTTATGGTGTAAATGGATAAAATATTACTCGATGTTAAAATATCGACCTAGCGATATCTTCAAAAAACTAATTACATAAGCAACCTTTATTGTAATCCATAATGCGCAATTCTGAACTTCTAGCATTAGCCGATCAACCACGAATTCATTGGGAATCGGACGCTAATTATCGACCTAGAGTGACGATTATATGTTCAACATTCAATCACGAAAACTATATAGAGAAGGCGATAAATAGTTTTTTGGCTCAGGAAGTTGATTTTCAAATTCAGATCATTATTAAAGACGATGCCTCAACTGACAGAACTGCAGAAATTATTTTAGAATATCAAGCAAAATACCCTGAATTAATTTACCCACTTTTATTTCGTGAGAATCTATTTTCTAAAGGTGTAAGGATATCAGCAACACACATGTTACCTATAATAAAAGGTGAGTATGTTGCTTATTGTGAAGGCGACGATTATTGGACAGACACAAGTAAGCTTCAAAAGCAGGTAAATTTTTTAGATAAAAATGCAGAGTATACCGGTGGATTTACTAATTATTCTATAGTTGATGAAAAAGGTAAAATCTTAAATGAAAAAGCTTTAGATGAAGCTAAAAATAAAATTGAGCATGTTGATATTTTAAAACGAATCACACCTAAAACATTATGCTGTATTTTTAGAAAAAATTGCATCCCCCTAGAATTACCAAAAGAATACTATAAGGTTAATAATGGGGATTTATTTTTACATTCAATGTTAAGCCGAAAAGGACCATATTTTTATATGGATGACGTGACTGGTGCATATAGAGAACATTCTTTTGGAATTTGGTCTCTTATTGGCCAAGAAAAGAGATATTTAAGCCAAATTAATACTTCTTTAACGATGATGAATTTTTTCAAAAACGAAGAAGAAATTGATGCTTTGCGACATAGACTAAAGGTAGCCTGCAATGGATTGATAAAGATTCATGAAGATAATGGAAATATATTTAAAGCTTGGTGGTACAAAATCATCATCTATCGATCAATTTTTAAATATTCTCCAAATCAAATCTGGCGAAAATTATTTTGATATTAAAGACTTCAAGTTCCTATTAAGGATATCTTTAGTTTCAAACTTGCTTCATCTAGATAAAAAATGGAATAATTTTGAATCGATAAATAACATAACTTTATTAAAAAATACAGATAGTAACTATACAGAATTAAAATAATAATTATAAATAATAACCAATTAAGTAGCTGATTTGAATAAATATAAACTGATATTATTCAGTAGAATCAAACATAGAGTTTATGAAATTATCATGCTTCTTGTGTCATTGTTATACAATGATAAAAAGGGAATAAAAGTCATAATTTTTGGTCAGGGGAGGTCTGGAAGTACCTTATTGGAAAGTTTAATTGATTCTACAAGGTATTTTGAAAAGAAGGGTGAATTACTAAATAACAAGAAAACGGAAAAATGGTTTCCATACCATTTTGTAAATGGTTTGAGCAAAATTGATAAAGCAGATAATTTTATTTTTCACCTTAAAATCTATCACCTTACAAGTGAACGCGAAAAAGAAAAAGATCCAAAAGAATTTATTCGAAAAGCTGTAAACGATGGTTGGAAAATCATTTATCTACATAGAGATAATAAAATTAGGCAAGCTATTTCTAATTTAGTCGCTGAACAAAGAGGTGGATTCCATAAGCATAACAAAAGTAAGGAAGAGATTAATATTACTATTGATATAAATCGATTTGAAAAAATGGTTGACCGCCGATTTGATTACACTCAAGAAGAATTGAGCATACTTTCAGAAATACCACATTTCAAGATAAACTATGAACAGGATTTGATGGATAATAGCAGACATGAAGAAGTTGTTGCAGGATTATTACAATTTCTTGGTTTGGAGAACGATGGGGTAGCTCCAAAAACTACACATAAAAAGGTAAATACCTCAACACTTAAAGATTTGATATTAAATTATTCTGAATTTAATAAGTTATTGGAAAAAAATGGATGGTTACACTTCATTGAAGACGAACCAATATGAAAAATTCAATGAATGTTGAAGGATTGAGAATTAGCGTCATAATTCCAGTTTATAACGATTTCGAATCATTAAATGGGTTGCTGCCATTACTGGAAATTCAGACTCTCGACAAATCAATGTATGAAGTAATTGTGGTTGATAATTGTTCTGATTCAGATCTCAACTTACAAATTAAAGACTACAACTGGTTATCTGTACTATCTGAATGTAATCATAAAGGCAGTCCCTATTCTTGCCGAAACAGGGGAATTGAGCAAGCAAAAGGTAGTATTATTGCACTTCTCGACTCAACATGTTACCCGGATGAAACTTGGTTAGAGGAAGCATTGGCGTGTTTTAAAGATCCAAATGTAGATATGGTTGCAGGCAATGTAGGATTTCGTTTTGCAAAACAAATACCAACAGCAGGTGAGTTCTACGATTCTATAACAAACATTAAGATGAAGGAATCTGTAACAGAACGAAATGTTGCCAAAACAGCCAATTTATTTGTACAAAAACGAGTCTTTGATGAAGTGGGTATGTTCGAGGAAGGAATACGATCAGGTGGTGACGTTGCATGGACAAAAAAGGCAACTGATGCCGGCTATACGTTGTCTTTTGGTAGTAAAGTTTTAGTTAAAAAGGAAGCTCGAAAGTTCTATCAACTACTTAAAAAACAATTTAGAGTAGGAAAGGGACAACCTAAAATATGGAAGTCAAATGGTGTCAATAAACCCACAATTAAGGTGGCTTTATCAATTTTAAAACCAATTTCATTTCCAAGATTTATAAAGAATCATAAATCAATTTCAAAAGAAGCTCAAGTTTCAGTTTTGCGATTGTTTGTAGTTGCTTCGCTTGTAAGAATTACAATGCGTTTTGCAAATACATTAGCACTAATATCGAAATAGATGAAGACAAGTTTATTTAACCAAATTATAAAAGAAGCTGAAGAAGCAATCTTGACCCAAAACGAGGATGGTAGTTTCCCCGGCGGTCATAACGGTCCATATTTCGATCCCGAAACCCCTGTAAGAAATACGGCTCACTGGATTTTTACATTAACCTCAATCTATAAAAAAAATCAAAATCCCAAATTAGTCTCAGTTATTGAAAGAGCTGTTGATTACTTAAAAGGTAAAGCAGCTCGACCTATGAACGCGACATTTTATTGTAGAACCAACCCAAAAAAAGACTTTACTAATGGTGTAATAGGTCAGGCATGGGTAATTGAAGCATTGGTAGAAGTTGCGAAAGTGTTTAATCGGCAAGATTGTTATGTCTTAGCTGAAAATGTTTTTCTTATGCATCCTTGGTTACCAAAGTTAAAAGTTTGGAGGGTTGTAAATGTTGAAGGCAGCTATAATGATTATGATCCGACATTTAATCACCAATTGTGGTTCGCAGCAGCCGGTTCTTTATTAAAAGAATCCCCACTAGCTCAAGAGAGAAGTCTACTATTTTTGAATAATGCATTTAAAATCATAAAGCTCTATAAAAATGGAGTTATTTATCACCATACGCCATTTCTACCTTTTAAATGGCAACCTAATGAGTTAATTAATAAAATTAATTACTTAAATAAGATGAAGCCGTTGATTTCTAAAGATGAAGAACTGTATAAAAAATCGGCAGGATATCATGCATTCAATTTATATGCTTTTGCAATTTTGAAACAATCGTTTCCTGATCATAAAGGTTGGAAAAGTAGTAAAATGATAAAGATGCTTAATGCCTGTAGAAATAGTGCATTTCAGACAATGCAGAACGATAATAAATATTCATATCCATACAACCCTACAGGCTTTGAATTAGCATTTGTTTTTGAAGAATTATCAGAAGATAAAAGTTTTGCTCAGTTTTGGATAGATGAGCAAGTAAAAAGTACAGCAGTGCAGAATGGCTCTGTAATGACAAGAGAAACGGAAGATATTGCTACAGCAAAAGCTAGATTATATGAAGTACTACGGCTGAAAAATAACTATACAATTAATAAAGTATCGTAAATGCATCACAAGAATATTGATCAATAATTTGCTCAATAGTAGAATAAGAAGCGGTATTACTGCCACTATTGTAGGAATAATTCAATATTGGTAAAAAGTCGCATCCACTGTAATGATTAACCTGTTTGTGAGGCCATACTTCAGGATTTAATACAGAAGGAAGCAGATATTCAATAGCACTTTCTAGCTTATTCTCATATCTATCTGTAAAAATATTTCTTGACTCATCACTATTACTAATTATATTGGCTAATAGAATATGACCATTTAAATTTAGTGTTGAGTATTTTAGCCCATCTTTTCTTTTTATCTCATGAATCTGAACGCCATTTTCATCAATTTGAGTAAGTATTCTTTTAGAATAAACTTCATTTAATACTTCTAAAGAGTTAGTTTCATTTTGAATTAATCTAGAAAAATATGCGACTTGTACATCGTACCAAGTTGAATGATTATTATAATAGTTCGAAGCTAATTGACCTCGTGGGCTTTTAATTAACCAATCTGTAAAATCTGAGATCCAATTATACATTCCCGATTCAAATTCTGAATCCCAAACCTGACTAGATTTCAATAAATTTAGTGAGTCAAATATATACACAAAGGCTCTTCCTTGTATTACACCAATAAAGCTTCCATCTGAAACACCCGGTACAAATTGCGCATGCTGTAAATGTGGGTTCATTTTTGTTTTAGGATTGATAAACCAGGCTTCTAATAAAGATTTAGCTTTTTGCGCGAATTTTTCTTCACTAGTTATTCCATACATAAAACTTAATAGAGTTACAGCTTTTCGAAGTTCTGTTAACTCACTGCGATTATATAAATCTACTTCTGGGTTTAATTTTCCATCTTGCCGTATATATGGTAGTCCTGATTCTGTTTCCGGATTGGGCCAATAGTAGGTTGACATACTCAAAAAACTATTTAAATCAACATTTTCTATATTCGATGTTCGGTTAATAACTGAAATTGGTGGCATCGTTAATAGGATTCTAGCTTCACTAAGAAAATCATTGAATGCAGGGGGCATATTACCCGGCTTGTTTTCAAACTGTTTCTTAAGCTCATTAATACGATTTATATCGTAAGTAATAGGATTATCAAAATTTAGTTCTTGAATTTCAGCATATAGAAACGGAGTATCTATTGATACAAGGCTCTGTTCAAATCTATCATGTCCTGAATCTGAAATGTCTGTACAAGAGAAAGCCAAAAAGGATAGCAGTAAGGCGAATCTAGTGATATATTTATTTATAGTAGACATTATATAGTATCAAGAAAAGAAACTTCTAATTCAATTGAAAATTTGTGGATTTAAAAAAATCTCTACGTCAAACTACAGTTACAATATCTGTGATAATTCCTGTTTATAACGATATTGAAAGATTGCGCCAAGTATTGGATTCAATTAAAAATCAGTTAAATGAAGATATTGACTTAGAAGTTCTTGTTGTTGATAACGGATCAACACAGAATATACGCGGGCTTATTACCGCCTACGATTTTGCAAAATTTATACTTGAGAGCAAGAATTTGAATAGTCCATATTCATGTAGAAACCGAGGTATTGAGCAAGCGGAAGGTGAAGTGATAGTGTTACTGGATGCTACTTGTATTCCGGATAAAAACTGGCTGGTTAATGGTATTGCTTCCTTCCAGGATGATATTGAAAAAGTAGTTGGTGGTAACGTAATTTTTGAATTAGACAGTAATTCAGGTATCGCGGATATCCTTGATGCGGTAAGTAGTGTTCAAATGGGTGAAGCAATACTTAATAATAAGTGGGCTTTCACGGCAAACCTTTGGGTAACAAGGTCACTATTTCAAAAATATGGAAAATTTCCTGAAGGTATTAGATCGGGTGGCGATGTAAGGTGGACAAAGAAAATTGCCAGGAAAAACATACTTCTGACATATAATGATGACTGTATTGTGTTTAAAACTACGCGTTCATTTTCTGCACTTAGGAAAAAGAAATGGAGAACATCAAAACAACAAACAAGAAAATGGATTGATTTTAATGCACGATTCCTGATATTAAGACACTTTCGAGCAATCATAAAGCTTTTATTATTACCACCTATGCCGTACAGATATAATATCAAAAGCCGAATCCCAATCGAGTTATACAAGTCTAAAAGATTTATTGAATTCAGGATTTGGTTACTCGATTATTTACTCAGAATAGTAGAAGCAGTTGGAATAGCTACAGGTGGGGTTAATGAATTAATTAACATTCAGCTTTCTAGATAAAGCAAGTACTCGCTCAAAAAAAGAAATAAAGTCCCTGATCCAAATATCTCTGTATTTCCCGGATCATAATTGAATGGCTTAGGGCCAATAGGTTGAACATTTATAAAGCTACCATCTTCGTTAATAGATTGGGTAATTCCATCATAACAATTATCAATTGTATGAGAGAAATTACTTCTTTCAAGAATCTTATTATTAATACCCCAAGTAATCCCGAAACAGATAAGAGCAGAACCGCTGGAATCTTCTTGTTTAAACCTTGTTTCATCGGCAAGATCTAAAGACCACAATCCATTATTAAGTTGTAAGGTTTTTAGTTTTTCAGCCAAAATGGTAAAGTGGTCAGTGTAAAAAATATACTCTTCAGCATTTTTTGAAACATGCTCAATCGTCAGAGCAAGCCCTGCAATCACCCATCCGTTTCCGCGTAGCCAAAATTGATCTTCACCTGATCTAGTTTGATGATTATTAAATTTTTTATCTCGAAAGTACAATGAATCTTTCTCAGAGAATAAAAGATCCTTCGTATTTACCCATTTGTTATTAATATCTTTATCATATTTACTATTATTAATAGTTGATAATGCTGAAAGTGCGGGCGGAGCCATAAATAAGGCATCAGCAAACCACCAGGAAAAGGAGGTATCTGAAATATGATTAGTTAAAATAATCTCAATTTCATTGGATCTTTTTATCCAATTATTATCAAAATAATTTTGTAGATACAGATAGGAAATTGCAATGTTATCTGGATTTAAAGAATTACCCTGAATTTTAAAATCAGTAATAGTTAACCAGTTTCTTAGATAATTTTGTAGTTCCTTATCGTTTGAGATTTCAGCTAATCTATATAAACCAATTAGATAAACAGCGTTTGACC
>Ga0316205_10001799_pt1 | contig 24882 bp, 23 predicted proteins | sample 3monthpyrite_MG_FD_204941 | JGI IMG/M metagenome (GOLD analysis project Ga0316205, IMG submission 204941) | Microbial mat bacterial communities from mineral coupon in-situ incubated in ocean water Damariscotta River, Maine, United States -... | ecosystem: Environmental > Aquatic > Marine >... | reverse complement strand
GCTGCCCGTGCCTCGCGGATCACCGCCCGGGTAACAAGCCTGACGCAATCCGGCGCGGGATGGCGGGTGACACTGGACAGCGGCGCGGTTCTTGACGCATCGCAGGTGGTGGTCGCCGCCGGGGCGTGGTCGGCGCGCTTGCTGCGCCCGTTGGGCGTTCGGATCCCGCTGGTCAGCGAACGCGGGTATCATCTGGAATTCGACATGCCGCTGGCGGATCAACTCGTCACGCGGCCCACCTGCCCGGTCGCGCAGGGGTTCTATTTCACCCCGATGGACGGTCGCCTGCGCGCCGCCGGCACGGTGGAGCTGGGCCGCGCCGATGCGCCCGCCTCGCCGCATCGCTGGGACGTGCTGGAACGGAACGCCCGCGCGATCTTCCCCGATCTGCCGCCGGTCTCGCGGCGCTGGATGGGGAATCGCCCCTCGCTGCCCGATAGCCTGCCGGTGGTCGGCACGGCACGGCCTGGCCTGCTGCTGGCGTTCGGCCATGGGCACATCGGGCTGACGCTGGCACCGCGCACGGCGGACATGATCCTGCGCGCACTGGACGGGGGCGATCTTCCGCCCGCCGTCTCACCGCACCGGTTCTGACGGCATCACCCGGCGCAGCACCGCCCTGCCCGCCAGCGACCCGGCAAAGAACGCCGCCGCCGCGCTGACGATGCTGGGGCCGGTCGGCGTGTCCCAGGTCAGGGATCCGAACACACCGCCAAGCACCGCCAGCGCGGCCACGATCCCCGCCAGCCAGGCCATGCCCTCGGGCGAGCGGGCATAGATCCGCGCGGTCGCCGCCGGGATGACAAGCATCGCGGCGATCAGCAGCGCGCCGACCACCTTCAGGCCCACGACGACAATCACCGACAACGCCAGCGTCAGCACAAGCCGCTCACGCGCGGGGTCCAGGCCCATGGACTGCGCCAGGTCTTCGCTGATCGACGAGGTCAGCAGCGCCTGCCACCGCCAGGTCAGAAGCGCCAGGATCACCCCCGTGCCGCCGGCCACGACCCACAGGTCCGCCGCCGTCACGGTCAGGATATCCCCGAACAGGTAGAGCGACAGGTCGACCCGCACACCCGGCACGAAGGACACCGCCACAAGCCCCAGCGCCAGGGCCGAATGCGCCAGCACCCCCAGCAGCGTATCCATCGCCCAGCCACGCCCGACAAGGCCCGCAAGGATCAAGGCCATGCTCAGCGCGGTGACCAGCGTCCCGGCCAGGATCGACAGGTCGAACGCCAGCGCCAGCGCGACGCCCAGAATCGCGGCATGAGACGTGGCATCGCCGAAATAGGCCATGCGCCGCCAGACCACGAAACAGCCCAGCGGGCCGGCCGCCAGCGCCACCAGCAGCCCGGCGATCACGGCGCGCAGGATGAACGGATCAGGCATCATGCGCGCAGCCCTCGGCAGCCTTGGGCCCCTGTTCGTGGGGGTGGGGGTGGGTGTGCCCGTGGTCGTGCCCGTGGTCGTGGTCGTGGTCGTGGTCGTGATGGTGCTGATACAGGGCCAGCGCACCGCCGGTGCCAAGACCGAACAGCGCCCGATATTCCGGCGCGTTGGACACCACCGAAGGTGTGCCTTCGCAGCAGATGTGACCGTTCAGGCAGATCACCCGGTCCGACGCGCTCATCACCACATGCAGATCGTGGCTGACCGAAAGCACGGCGCAACCGGTTTCGGCGCGAACCGCCTCGATCAGGCGGTAGAATGCGGCAGTGCCCGGCTGATCCAGGCCCTGCGTCGGCTCGTCGAGCACCAGCAGGTCGGGCGCATTGGCCAGCGCCCGCGCCAGAAGCACGCGTTGCACCTGCCCGCCCGACAGCGTGGCCAAATCGTGCCGGGCCAGCGCGGGAACCCCGGTGCGCGTCAGAAGGTGCTGCACCTGGCGATCGCTCAGACGCTGGTTCAGGCGCAGAAAGCGCGACACCGGCAGCGGCAGATTGCCGTCCAGATGCAGTTTTTGCGGCACATACCCCACCCGCAACCCCGGCTTGCGGGTCACCTGCCCGGCCGCGGGCCGGATCATGCCCAGAAGCGCGCGAACGAGCGTCGATTTGCCGGAACCGTTGGGGCCGATGATCGTGACGATCTCGCCCGCGCGCAGGGCAAGGGTGACATCACGCAGCACCGGCGGCGCATGATCGTAGCCGACGCTCAGCCCCCTGGCCTGGATCAGCGGCGCGTTCATGCCGGGGCGCTTTCGATGCAGGCCGGGCACAGGCCCAGGGCCTCGATGCTGGTGCGCTCCAGGTCGAACCCCGTGGCGGCGCTGCTGGCGATCAAGGCGGCGCGCAGCTTGTCCGCCGCGATCTCGGCCACCGCGTTGCACAGGCGGCAGATCAGAAAGGCCGCGTGATGCTCCTGCCCCGGATGCTGGCAGGCGGCGAAGGCGTTCAGCCGGCGGATGCGGTGCGCCAGCCCGTTCTCCACCAGGAAATCCAGCGCCCGATAGGCAACCGGCGGCTGATGCCCGAACCCGTCGGCGGACAGGCGTTCCAGGATTTCATAGGCGCCCAGTGCCCCGTGCCGCTCCAGCAGGATTTCCAGCGTGCGGCGGCGCACCGGCGTCATGCGCAGGCCGCGCGCGTCGATCACGCCGTCAGCCTGCTCCAGCGCGCTGCGCACGCAAGTGCGATGATCATGCGCGACAAAAGCCTTGGTGGTCGAAAAATGATCTGACAAATGGCGACACCGGGTTATGGGGCAAGATGGTTTGACAAGGCGTTATGTAATACTATAACCCGCACAGGTCAACCAAGCCCCCCCGACCCGACAAGGAAATCCGCCATGATCGCACCCCGTCTTTGCGCCGCCATCTGCGCCGTGTTGCTCTGGACACCGGCCGTTGCCGAAGTGCCGCGCGTCGTCGCCGATACGCCGGTTGCGCAGTCCCTGGCGGCGATGGTCATGGGGGATCTGGCGGTGCCCGACCTGCTGCTTGATCGCGGCGCGGACCCGCATGACTTTCAACTGCGGCCCAGTCAGGCGCGCAGCCTGGCGAATGCCGATCTGGTTGTCTGGACCAGCCCCAGCCTGAGCCCGTGGATGGTGCGACCGCTCGACAGCCTGGTCACGGCGCCGGTGATCGCGCTGGAGGACGTGGACGGCGTGCGGCGTCAGCGGTTCGATATGTCCTCGCTGCTGGCGGGCGGCAATCTTGCCGACGAGATCGGCGGCTATGACCCTCATCTCTGGCTGGACCCGCGAAACGCCGCGCCGTGGCTGCGGGAAATCGCCGCGCGCCTGGCCGCGCTCGATCCGGAAAACGCCGATCGCTATGCGGCGAATGCCGGGGCCGCCATCGAGGAGATCGACGCGATTACCGCCGAAGTGGCCGCGACGCTTGCGCCGGTCCGCGGTGCCGGGCTGGTGATGTATCACGATGCCTTCGGGTATTTCGTGACGGCGTTCGGCCTGAATGTCCTGGGCACCGTCACCATGGGCGACGCGGTGGCGCCGGGGGTGGCGCGGATCAGCGCGGTGCGCGCGGCCCTGGCCGCATCGGACGCGGTCTGCCTGTTCCCCGAGGTCAACCAGCCGCGCGCGCCGGTTGAAATCGTGGCCGAGGGCCTGCCCCTGCGGATCGGTGCCGGGCTGGACCCGGCCGGCACGATGCTGGAACCGGGTGCCGGCTTGTATGGAGAGATCCTGCGCGGGCTGGCGCGGCAGATCGTGGCCTGCGTCAACGGGTCTTGACCGGCGCGGCGGGCCGTGGCCCCATGCGCCGATGTGCGGACGCTTTGCCATCACCCTGCCCGATGACGCCATGGTGCGGCTGTTCAGCGCCACCCCGGCCAATGACCTGCCGCCGGTGCCGCGCTACAATATCTGCCCGACCCAGCCGGTCGCGGTTGTGGTCAGCCATGACGGGCAACGCCGTCTTGGGCCGATGCGCTGGGGGTTGATCCCGCGTTGGTACAAGCATCCCACCGACGGCCCGCTGCTGTTCAACGCCCGGTCGGAAACGATCGCCGAAAAGCCCGCCTTTGCCCAGGCCGCGCGGCGGCGGCGGTGCCTGATCCCGGCCAGCGGTTTTTATGAATGGACCCGGGAGGGCGAGGCGCGGCTGCCCTGGTTCATCACACGCGCGGATGACCAGCCGATGGTGTTCGCCGGGATCTGGCAAGCCTGGACCGGACCCGAAGGCGCGCGCATCGCCAGTTGCGCGATTGTCACAACCGGGGCCACGGGACGCATGGCCGATCTTCACGACCGGGTGCCCGTCGTGCTGGAGCCCGATAGCTGGCCCTTGTGGCTGGGCGAAGCGGGGCACGGGGCGGCGCGGTTGATGACCCCGCTGGCGGAAGGGGCGCTGGAATTCCGGCGGGTGGCGATCGCCGTGAATTCCAACCGCGCCGAGGGGCCGGACCTGATCGAGCCGATCGAGGCGGGGTGACCGGCCAGAACCCCGGTATCAGCCGGCGCGGGCCGGCGGATGCCACCCGTTACCCCGCCATCAGGCGCGCCGTGGCGCTTCGGGCGGCGGTGGCCAGCGCGCTTGCGTCTATCCCCGTCAATTGGCCGTCCCGCACAACCTGCCGCCCTTCGACCAGAAGGTGGCGCACGCGGTGAGGACCGCAAAGCACCAGCGCCGCGACGGGATCCCAGGCACCCGCGGCTTGCAGGCCCCGCAGATCCCAGATGGCGATATCGGCGCGTTTGCCGGGCTCCAGCGACCCCAGCGCATCCGCGCGGCCCAGCACCGTGGCGCCGCCCAGCGTGGCGATCTCCAGCGCCTCGCGGGCGCTCATCGCATCGGCCCCGCGCGCGACGCGTTGCATCAGCATCGCCTGGCGGGCCTCGGCCATCAGATCGCCCGCGTCGTTGCTGGCCGATCCATCGACCCCCAGCCCGACCCGCACACCGGCGTCGCGCATCGGCCGCACCGGGGCGATCCCGCTGCCCAGCCGACAATTGGAACAGGGGCAATGCGCCACACCGGTCAGGGATTTGGCGAACAGGTGGATTTCGCTTTCATCCAGCTTCACGCAATGCGCGTGCCAGACGTCCGCGCCGGTCCAGCCCAGATCCTGGGCGTATTGGCCCGGACGGCAACCGAACTGCGCCAGCGAATAGGCGATGTCCTCGTCGTTCTCGGCCAGATGGGTGTGCAGCATCACACCCTTGTCGCGGGCCAGCAGCGCCGCGTCGCGCATCAACGCGCGGCTGACGGAAAACGGCGAACAGGGGGCAAGGCCGACCCGCACCATGGCGTCGGGGCGGGCATCGTGGAACCGGTCCACGACGCGGATGCAGTCGTCCAGGATCGCGGTCTCGTCCTCGACCAGAGTGTCCGGCGGCAGGCCGCCATCCGATTCACCGATGCTCATCGCGCCGCGCGTGGCGTGAAAGCGCAGGCCGATATCGGCGGCGGCGTGGATCGTGTCGTCCAGCTTCGCGCCGTTGGGGTAAAGATACAGGTGATCCGACGACATCGAACAGCCCGACAGCGCCAGTTCCGCCAGCGCCAGTTGCGTCGAGACATGGAAATCCTGCGGCGTGTAGCGCGCCCAGATCGGATAGAGCGTTCGCAACCAGCCGAACAGCAGCGCATCCTGCCCACCCGGCACCGCGCGGGTAAGGGATTGATACATGTGATGATGGGTATTGACCAAACCGGGCGTCACCACGCAGCCGCTGGCGTCAACGATCTCGGCGTCCGGTGCGGTCAGGCCCTGGCCCAGCGCGGTGATCGCACCGTTTTCGACCAGCACGGACGCGCCGTGCAATTCGCGGCGGGCGCCGTCCATGGTGACGATGACATCGGCGTTGCGGATCAGCGTGGCGGTCATGGCGGGTTCTTTCCTGTTCTGGGCCCCTTGCCGGCTGGGGCCGGTGATGAAAACGGCGCGCGGATCCCGGGGGGACACGCGCGCCGGCGGTTTCGTCAGTCCGGCGTGACCTCAGTCCGGATGCGGCAGTGTGCCACGTCCATGACCCGCCATGCCGCCTGAAACCTCTTCGGTCGCCTCGGCGGCCAGCTCTTCAGGCAGGATCAGGTTGAGGACGATGGCGATCAGCGCTGCGGGCAGGATACCCGAGGTTGCAAGAACCTTCAGCGTCCCGGGCAGATGCTGCAACGCACCCGGCTCCAGTTGCAGTCCCAGACCCAGCGAAAGGGAGATCGCGAAAATCACCATGTTGCGGCGATTCCATTTCACGTCCGACAGCATCGACAGACCTGCCGATGCAACCATGCCGAACATCACGATCACGCCGCCGCCCAGAACCTCGATCGGGATCGACGAGATCAGGGCGCCGACCTTGGGCACCAGGCCGGCAAGGATCAGGAACGCCGCGCCGATGGTCACGACATGACGGCTCATGACGCCGGTCATCGCGATCAGGCCAACGTTCTGGCTGAACGAGGTGTTCGGCAAAGCGCCAAACAAGCCCGAAACCGCCGTGCCCAGGCCGTCGGCAAAGGTTGCGCCCTGGATTTCCTTGTCGGTGGCTTCACGCCCGGCGCCACCCTTGGTGATGCCCGAAACGTCGCCCACGGTTTCAACCGCGGACACGAAGGACATCAGGCAGAATCCGATGATCGCGGCGACCGAGAACTCGACACCGAAATGGAACGGATTGGGCAGCGCGAAGGTTGCGGCGCGGCCAATGTTGCTCAGATTGACCTCGCCCATCGCAAAGGCAAAGGCGTAGCCGACCAGCAAACCAATCAGGACCGCCGACACCGACAGCATGCCACGGGTGTAGAACTTCAGGCCCAGCGTTACCACGATCACGACGCCCGCCATGCTCCAGTTTATCAGCGAGCCATATTGTTCGGTGCCGATCGCCGGAACACCGCCAGCGGCATACTGAATGCCCACCTTGACCAGCGCCAGACCGATCATCATCACCACAAGTCCTGTAACCAGCGGCGGAAGCGCAAACCGGATCTTGCCGATGAACAGGCCGAGAACCGCATGGAACAGGCCGCCGACAATGATGCCGCCCATCAGAACGGCGATGGCGTCAACGCCTTGCCCGGCGACCAACGGGATCATGATCGGGATGAAGGCAAACGAGGTGCCCTGAACGATCGGCAGCCTGGCGCCAACCGGACCGATGCCGATGGTCTGGATCAATGTGGCGATGCCCGCGAAGAACATCGACATCTGGATCATGTAGATCATCTGCGGAAAATCGGGTGAGTTCGAACCGAAGCCGAAACCGGCAGCCCCGCTCACGATGATCGCGGGCGTCACGTTCGACACGAACATGGCCAGCACATGCTGGATGCCCAGCGGCACGGCCTTGACGAGTGGCGGGGTGTAGTTGGGATCGCGCAGCTGTTCTGGCGTCCCTATGCTTGACATAGTCATTCTTCCGTTTCCTTTCCCTGGGGGAGTTTTTTATTCGCGCCGACTGCGCCCCCTCCCCTGTTGGGTGCGCGTCGGTTAGGATTGCCCGGTTCTGCCCGGGTCTTTTTGGCGGCCTCGTTGGGCCGTCAGCCGGTTTCGATCACCCGCCAGGGGGTGTCGAACCAGTGTTCCTGAAGGTTTGGCGTGGCGCCGATCCGGTCGATCACCGCGAACAGGCCGGGATCCGCCAGCGGGGTCAGCACGCCATGCCAGGTGTTGCGGTGAACATTGATGCCCTGCGCGCCACTGGTGACAAAAGCCTGCGGCGTCCCGGGGCGTCCGGCCTCATCGGCGGCCACGATCACCAGAAACGGGTTGCCATGCATCGGGATGAACGCCTGAGAGCCCTCGGGATGGCGCTCCATCATCTCCAGCTCATAAGGCAAGGCGCGCGCCCGGGCGTCGAACACCGAAATCCCGGCGCGGCCCTGCGGCCCGAAATCCAGCGCGGCGCGGTCATGATAGCGTCCGCACAGACCCTGATTGATGATCTTGTCGGGCGCGCCCGACACTTCGATCACCTCACCGAACGGCGCGAAGGCTTCGACGGTCAGCGGCTGCACGGCAATCTGCCTGCTCATCGCCCGATCCCGGGGTTCGACCACGGCCCGCGCAGCCGCGCGTGGCGGTTCACGTCCTTGTAAAGCAGGTAGCGGAAGGGCTCATTGCCGGCGGCATAGCAGGCCTGCGGGCAATAGGCGCGCAGATACATGAAATCGCCCGCTTCAACTTCAACCCAGTCCTTGTTCAGCTTGTAACTGGCCTTGCCCTGCAACACGTAAAGCCCGTGTTCCATGACATGCGTTTCCTCGAACGGGATGGAGCCGCCGGGCTCGAACGTGACGATGTTCAGGTGCAAGTCATGGCGCAGATCCTCGGGCGCCACGAACCGTGTTGTGGCCCAGCGCCCGCCGGTGTCAGGCATCGGCGTGGGGGCGATGTCCTGCTCGTTGGTGACAAAGGCGGTGGGCCGGTCGATCCCCGGTGCGGGTTCCCATATCTTGCGCACCCAGTGAAAGCGCGTGGGCTGTGATCCCTCGGCCAGCACCGACCACCTGGTCCCCGCCGGGATATAGGCATAGCCGCCGGCATCCAGCTCATACCCCTGTCCGTCAATGGTCAGGGTCATCAGGCCATGGGTAACGAACAGCACCGATTGCGCCTGCATGTCGTTCTCGGGCGCGTCCGAGCCGCCGCCCGGCTGGATCTCCATCACATACTGGCTGAAGGTCTCGGCAAAACCCGACATCGGCCGCGCGATCACCCACAGCCGCGTGTCGCGCCAGCCGGGAAGGTAGCTGGTGACAATATCCGAAAAGCAGCCGCGCGGAATGACGGCGTAGCTTTCGGTGAACACCGCGCGCTGGGTCATCAGCGCGTCCTGCCCCGGCAGGCCGCCGCTGGGGGCGTAGTAGGATGCGGTGCGTTTGCGGGTCACGGGTTTGGTCATGGCAACAGGTCCATCAGCCGGAGTTGGGCGATCCGCTCGACCTGTTTGCAGGCGGTGGCGAATTCGGTTTCGGTATCGTTGGCGATGCGCGCATGAAACGCGGCCAGAATGCTGTCCCTGGTGTTGTCGCGCACGGCGATGATGAAGGGGAATCCGTGCTTGGCCACATAATCGGCGTTCAGGCGCTGGAAGGCCGCACGCTCGTGATCCGTCAGCGCGTCCAGCCCGGCCGAGGATTGCTCGTGCGTTGATTCTGCCGTCAGGCGTTTGGCGGCGGCCAGTTTGCCGGCCAGATCGGGGTGCGCGGTCAGAACGCCCAGCCTTTCGGCCGGCGTGGCGCTGCGGAACATGCGCGCCAGGGCGTTGTGCAGGCCCAGGGCGGTGTCATGCGCCGGCCCCAGTTCCAGGTCATACGCCCGGTCGGCGATCCAGGGCGAATGCTCGAAGATCGAGCCATAGGCGGTGACAAAGCTGTCCCGGTCCATCTGGCTGGGGCGGGTGTAGCGGCGATGCGGGTGGTGCGCGGCCCAGTGGTCGGCAATCTGGCTGCGCGTGGCAAACCAACCGCCCCCCTTGGCCGCAACATGGTCCAGAAAGCGGATCAGCCCGGCCAGCTTGCCCGGACGCCCGATCAGGCGGCAATGCAGGCCGATCGAGAACATCTTGCCGCCTTCGGCGCGCAGCACATCGAAGGTGTCGATCAGGTATTGCCCGAAATCCTGCCCCGTCACCCAGCCCGGCGCCGTGGCAAAGCGCATGTCGTTGGCCTCCAGCGTGTAGGGGATCACCAGTTGATCGCGCGCCCCCGCTTCCAGCCAATAGGGCAGATCATCGTCATAGGTATCCGATATCCAGTCGAACTGTCCGGTTTGCGCTGTCAGACGCACCGTGTTTTCGCTGCACCGCCCGGTATACCAGCCACGCGGGGCGCTGCCGGTGACCTCGGTGTGCAGGCGGATGGCCTCGGCGATCTGCGCGGTTTCCTGATCGGCGGGCATGTCCTTGTGCTCGACCCATTTCAACCCGTGGCTGGCGATGTCCCAACCCGCGTCGATCATCGCGGAGGTCTGTTCCGGGCTTCGGGCCAGCGCACTGGCCACGCCATAAACGGTGACTGGCAGCGCGCGGTCGGTGAACAGCCTGTGCAAGCGCCAGAACCCGGCGCGCGCGCCATATTCATAGATCGATTCCATGTTCCAGTGGCGTTGCCCGGGCCAGGGCGCGGCACCGGGAATGTCGGACAGGAACGCCTCGGACCCGGCATCGCCGTGCAGCGCGCAATTCTCGCCGCCCTCCTCGTAGTTCAGCACCAGGGAAATAGCGACCCGCGCGCCGCCGGGCCACGCCACCCGAGGCGCGCGGGGGCCATGGCCAATCATATTGCGGGGATAGCGCGGCGCTGTGCTCACTGTTTTTTTGATCCTTGCACAAGAGATTGTCCGCAAGCGCGGCGTTTGCATCACGGTAACCGAAAAATCACGCGCGATTATCAATCTTTTCCGAAAAGACCTTTCCGTCTTTGCCCGTCTGGCCAGCCCCCCGCATTGCGCGCAATATGGCGCACGGCGAAAGCCCATTTGAAAGGACAACGCGATGACCGGCTACCTGACCACCCATGTTCTGGACACGGCCAAGGGCTGCCCCGCAGCGGGCCTTAAGATCGCGCTTTACCGCGTCAGCGGCAATTCGCACCGGAAGCTGCTGGAACTGGTCACCAACACGGACGGGCGCACCGATGCCCCGATCCTGCCGCAAGACGCCTTCGAACCTGGCACGTATGAATTGATCTTCCACGCCGGCGACTACCTGCGCGCCAGCGGCCAGGCCGGCGATGATCCGTTATTCCTGGACCAGGTGCCGATCCGCTTCGGCATGAGCGACCCGGACGCGCATTACCATGTGCCGCTGCTCCTGTCGCCCTTTGGGTATTCCACCTACCGGGGCAGTTGAGCGGTCACGTTCCGACGGCCATCATCCTTTCCAGCGTGGCCTTGCACCGCTTGGCGATGAAATCCGAAAACAGCGTCAGTTTTGGATCCCTCAATCGCCTGTGCGAGGTCAGCAGGCTCAGATTGACCGGCAGCGGTGGTGTAGCTTCGGACACGGCGACCAGCGCGCCCGAATGCAGATGTGCGGCGACCTCGAACAGCGGCTTCATAACCACCCCGTGCCCGTCCAGCGCCCATTGCGTCAGCACATCGCCGTCATCGGATTCGAACGGGCCGGCGATGTCATATTTCTGCGGGCCGTCGGGCGTCTGCAATGTCCACTGGAACTCCTTGGCGCCGGGAAACCGCAGGTTCAGGCAGTCATGCTTGTCGCGCACCAGCGCCGCACCGTCCGCCGGCATCCCGCGCCTGCGCAGATACTCGGGCGCGGCGCACAGGACGCGCGGGCATTCCGCGATGACCCGCATCTTCAGCGCACTGTCCTCCAGCCGGCCCAGATGCAGCACCACATCAAGCCCTTCGGCTGTGACATCGATGATCCGGTCCGACAGACGCAGGCGCAGGTCGATCTGAGGGTAAGCTGCCTTGAAATCCGGCACATGCGGCGCCAGCAACCGGCGCCCCACCCCCAAGGGCGCGCCCACAAACAACACCCCGCGCGGGTTCTGCGTGGCATCGGCCACGGCGGCCTCGGCATCGGAAATCGCCTGAAGGATATTCAGCGCCCCGTCGTAGAACAACCGCCCGTTTTCGGTCGGCTGCAACGACCGCGTGGTGCGGTTGAACAGCCGAACGCCAAGGTGTTTCTCCAATTCCGAGATCCGCCCGGATGCAACAGCGGGCGACGTGCGCTGATCGCGCGCGGCGGCGGACATGCTGCCCAGTTCATACACCCGCACGAACATCTGGACCATGTTGACATAGGACATTATGCGGCCCCGTTTGAAAGTCCTCAGGCATTTGAAGGATTATCAGAAAGACGACTTTGCGTATAGTCTGTGGAAAACTCACGGGGAGACCAAGATGTTCGAACTCGCCATCATCGGCGCCTGGGCCGAATTCGCGGTGCGCTGGCTGCATGTCGTGACCGCCATCGCCTGGATCGGTTCATCCTTCTATTTCATCGCGCTGGACCTGGGGCTGCGCAAGACGCCCGATCTGCCCAAGGGCGCCCATGGCGAGGAATGGCAGGTGCATGGCGGCGGATTCTATCACATCCAGAAATACCTGGTCGCCCCGGCGACGCTGCCCGAGCACCTGACCTGGTTCAAATGGGAAAGCTACATGACCTGGATCTCCGGGTTCGCGCTGATGGTGCTGGTCTATTATCTGGGCGCCGAATTCTACCTGATCGACCCCGCGGTCATGGAGTTGTCGGTCCCCGGCGCCATCGCGCTGTCCATCGGCTCGCTGGCCCTTGGCTGGGTCATCTACGACCAGATCTGCAAGCGCTTCGTGAATTCCAACCAGACACTGGTGATGATCGCGCTGTTCGTGGTGCTGGTCGGCATGTCGTATTTCTACACGTCGGTCTTCACCGGGCGCGCCGCGCTGCTGCATCTGGGCGCCTGGACGGCCACGATCATGACGGCGAATGTGTTCATGATCATCATGCCCAATCAGCGGATCGTGGTGAAAGACCTGCAAGAGGGGCGCGCGCCCGACCCCAAATACGGCAAGATCGCCAAGCAACGCTCGACCCATAACAACTACCTGACGCTGCCGGTCATCTTCCTGATGCTGTCAAACCACTACCCGCTGGCCTTCGCCACCCAATACGCCTGGATCATCGCCAGCCTGGTGTTCCTGATGGGCGTGACGATCCGTCACTACTTCAACACCATGCACGCCGGCACCGGCAACCCGACCTGGACCTGGGCCGCCACCGCGCTGATCTTCATCCTGATCATGTGGCTGTCCATCGCCCCGGCCCCGCCCCAAGACCGGGACGAGGACCTGGCCTCGCTGACCGGCACCGCCGCGCAATTTGCCCAGGCCGAGGATTTCGAAGACGTCTATTTCACTGTCGCCGGGCGATGCTCCATGTGCCACGCCCAGAACCCGGGCTATCCGGGCATTCGCTGGGCACCGCGCGGTCTGGTGCTGGAGACCGAGGCCCAGGTCGCCCGCGCCGCCACCCAGATCTACCTGCAGGCGGCCCGCAGCCTCGCCATGCCGCCGGCAAATGTGTCGTGGATGGAGCCGGAAGAACGCGACCTGATCCGCCGCTGGTATCAGGACGTGACCGGAACACAGGGCTGATCGCCGTCCGCCACCCATCGGTCCAGACATGGACGGGTCAACCCTGGACGCGCGCACCACACGCCCGATCAGGAAAATGGCGGGCCCCGGTCTCGCGGGCCCCGCCTCATCTTTGTGGCCTCATCTTTGTGCCTGAAATATCCCGGGGGACGGCCAAAGGCCGTGGGGGCAGCGCCCCCATCGCGGCGAAGCCGCGTCACCCGGCAGGGGCGCCCCGGGGGCCAGCGGCCTCCGGGGCGCCCCTGCATAGCTTCGGGCTCAGTCGATCCGCGTGATACGGCCGTCGGTATAGGGCGTATAGGGCGTGCGCGCGGCCAGATACTCGGCCACGACATCCGCCAGATCCGGGCCGTAATCATACGCGTTCAACGCGTTGTCGCGGAACACCGCATAGCCGTCGCCGCCGCCGCGCATGAAGTTGTTCGACACCACGCCATAAGTCGCGGCGGTGTCGATCGGCACCCAGGTTCCGCCCTCGCCCTGCACCATCACATCGCTGATCCGGCTGCCGGGTTCGGCGGTCGTGGTAACCGTATAAGTCAGCCCCGACACCTGCGCGAAGCGCCCGCCGCCATCTTCCAGCCGGCTGGCTCCGTTTTCCAGCGCCGCAACGACATCGGCCCCGGAAAGCTGGAACGTGGCCAGCGTATTCTGGAAGGGCAGCACCGTCAGCACCTCGCCCAGCGTGACCGTGCCTTCGTCGATCGATGCGCGCAGCCCGCCTCCATTCTGAATAGCGATGATGATCCCCTGCCCCGCGGCGCGTGACAGCATGGCATCGGCGACCAGATTGCCCATCGAGCATTCTCTCTGCCGGCAGATCGTGCGGTCGCCCTCGATCGGCGCGGTGGTTTCGGAAACCACTTCGGCGCGGGTTGCCTGAATCGGTTCCGCCATCTCGGCCACCCAGGCGGCGATCTGCGGGTCAGGCTGCACTTCGGCATTGATTTCGATCGTGTCGCCCGAAGCATAGATCAGGTTTCCGTCATGATCCAGATCCAGCACAAGGTGCCCCAGATAGCGGGTGAACGCACCCGCCTGCACAACCGGAACGATCCCGCCATCCACGTTATCCACCCAGGTCGGATAGGGTCCCTCGCGGCGCGGGTCCGTGGCCGACAGATAGGTATGCGAATGCCCGCCCACGATCGCCGTCAGGCCGGAAATCTGCGCGGCCATCTGCTGTTCGGGCACATAGCCGACATGGGTCAGGGCGATGATCGTGGTGATCCCCTGGCCCTGAAGCTCCGCGACCGCCGCGCGCACGGACTCGAGCGCATCGTTCACCACGACTGTCGGCCCGGGTGACGCGATCTCGGGCGTGTCATTGGTGACCGCGCCGACAATGCCCACCCGAAGCTCGCCGGCATTCAGGATCGTATAGGGCGCCACCTGGCCCGCCAGCATGGTGTTCGCCGACACATCCAGATTGGCGCCAACGATCGGGTATTGCGCCGATTCGGTAAAGACCCGCAGCCCTTCGGGACCATTGTCGAATTCGTGGTTGCCCACCGCCATCGCGTCCAGCCCGATCAGATTGTTCAATTCGGCCTCGGCGGCGCCGCCATAAGTGGTGAAGAACAACGATCCTTGCGAACTGTCGCCGGCGCCCAGCACCAGCACCGGGTCGCCCTGGGCGGTGATCGCATCGCGCATCTGGTTTATCAGGGTGAACAGCCGCGCCGCGCCGCCAAAGCATTCACCGGCGGCGTCATCCTCGGGAGAGCAGGTCGAATTGAACCGGTTGATGGGCTCGATCCGGCTGTGAAGATCGTTGAAATGCAGAATGTGCAGCCGCTTCACGTCGGCCAGGGCCGGCGCGGCCCCTATCGCCAGCGCGACCGCCGCACCCAGCATGGTTGTCAGTCTTGGAACAAATGCCATTGTCGAATCCCCTGTTGTTTTTTCTGGATACCCACAGGTTGCGCGTCTTTGACCGTCGAGTCAAAGCTTCGTGAAGTGCGCAGTCCTGGCGGCCACGCCTTTTTCCCGGCCTTCGCGCCGCCAGACACGCGCCGTCCCTCTGTCGTGCCTGCCACGCTGATCCATTGACGGAGCGCCCGCCACAGGGCAAGAGACTGCCATGCTGATTTTCAAGATCTTTCTCAGGGCCGAATGGGACCACCTTGCCGCCGCCGGACGCAGCAGCGGGGCGCCCATCGATCTGGCCGACGGGTATATTCATCTGTCCACCGCCGCCCAGGTAGCCGAGACCGCGGCCCGGCATTTCGCCGGTCACAGCGACCTGGTCCTGGTCGCCGTGGACAGTGTGGCGCTGGGTGCGGATCTGAAATGGGAGCCCTCTCGCGGCGGGGCGCTGTTTCCGCATCTCTACCGCGACCTGACGCTGGCCGATGTCGTCTGGGACAAATCGCTTCCGCTGGGTGCGGCGGGTCACATCTTCCCCGAAGGGGTGATCTGATGTTCGAGAAACTGGGTGTCGCCGCGCTGCATCGGCTGGATCCGGAAACCGCCCATCACGCCGCGCTCAAGGCGCTGCGCGCGGGCATCGTGCCAACCAGCGGCGTGTTCACCTCGCCCCGCCTGCGGGTCTCGCTGGCCGGGCTGGACCTGCCCAATCCCGTCGGTCTGGCGGCCGGGTTCGACAAGAACGCCGTGGCGCTGCCGGCCCTGGGGCGCGCCGGGTTCGGCTTTGTCGAGGTGGGCGCGGCCACCCCTCGCCCGCAGCCGGGCAACCCCAGGCCACGCCTGTTCCGCCTGTCCGAGGATCAGGCGGTCATCAACCGCTTCGGGTTCAACAATGACGGTGCCGTGGTCATCGCGACGCGCCTCGCGCGGCGCCCGCATGGCCCCATCGTCGGGCTGAATCTGGGGGCCAACAAGGACAGCGCCGACCGGGCCGACGATTTCGCGCAGGTGCTGCGACTGTGCGGCCGCACCATCGACTTTGCCACGGTCAATGTCTCGTCGCCCAACACCGAAAGACTGCGCGACCTGCAAGGCCCCGATGCATTGCGCGCGCTGCTGGACGGGGTGATGGCGGTGCGCGCCGGGCTGGACCGGCCGATCCCGATCTTCCTGAAGATCGCCCCCGACCTGGATGACGAAGACCTGGATGGGATTGCCCGGGTTGCGCGGCAAACCGCGGTCGATGCGATCATCGCCACCAACACCACGGTGTCGCGCGAGGGCCTGAAAAGCCGCCACGCGTCGGAAACCGGCGGCTTGTCCGGCAAGCCCCTGTTCGAAAGATCCACGCGGGTGCTGGCGCGGCTGTCCAGCCTGACGGGCGGTCAGGTTCCGCTGATCGGCGTTGGCGGGATCGACAGCGCGCAGACGGCCTATGACAAGATCCGCGCGGGCGCCAGCGCGGTGCAGCTTTATTCCGCGCTGATCTATCATGGCCTGTCGCTGGCCGACGAGATCGCGCGCGGGCTGGACGATCTGCTGGCGCGCGACGGGTTCGACACCATGGCGCAAGCCGTTGGCACGGGGCGCGACGCATGGCTGTAACAATCTGGCACAATCCGCGCTGCTCGAAATCGCGCGCGGCGCTGGCCGTGCTGGAAAGCCGTGGGCTGTCCCCCGATGTGCGGCTTTACCTCATGGATCCGCCCAGCGCGGCCGAGATTGCCGACATGCTGGCGGCGCTGCGCCTGCCCGCCGCTGCGCTGCTGCGCAAGGACGGCGCGGCGCTGAAGGCCCTGCCGGACGGGGCGATCATCGCCGCCATGGCCGAAACCCCGGCGCTGATCGAGCGCCCGGTGATCCGGGTGGGTGACTTGGCGGTGATCGTCCGCCCGACAGAGGCGATCGAAACCCTGCTGTAACGGGGCTCAACCCTGATCGGCACGCGCACCGAGCGCCTGGATTGCAAACACACAGCCATCGGTCGGCAGTTGCGGCGGCGTCGCGCACAGCCCGCGTGCGATGTTCCACGCCGCCAACACTTTCGGCACATAGTCGCGCGTTTCGGCAAAGGGCGGCACCCCGCCATTGCGCCGCACCGCCCCTTCGCCCGCGTTATAACCGGCCAGCGCCAGAACAACGTCATTGTCGAATTCCGCCAGCAGCCAGTCCAGATAGGCAACGCCGCCGCGAATATTCTGCGCCGGATCTTCGGGATCATCGACGCCGAAGCGTTCCGCGGTGGCCGGGATCAGTTGCATCAGACCCTGCGCGCCCGCGCGGCTGACCGCCCGCGCCTGGCCCGCCGATTCCACCACGATCACCGCCAGCGCCAGGGCGGGCGAGACCTCGGTCCCCACCGTCGCCATCAGGATCCGCGCGCCGTGGCTGGACGCGATGTCCTGAAGGCTCTGCACGCTGGGTTCGGGCACGCGGTTGCCCTCAGGCGCGTCGCGCAAGGCCGTCATCGCCGCCAGGAACCGCCCCTCGCCCTGCATCAGGCCAGTTGGCACCCGGGTCCAGAACCAGGCATAGCGCGCGCCGTCCGGTGTGCCGCTTGGATCCGTGTTTGGCGGCGGGCTGGACAGGGCAGTTGGTGAAGGTAAAGCTGGTGACGGGGCAACCGCGACAGGCGGCGCGATCCGGCGCGCCTGTTCGACCGGGTCCACCTGCACGGTGATGCGCGGACCACCGGTTTGCGGTGCCACTCCGATCCGCCGAAAGGTGAAATCCTCGATCACCGCTTGCGCAAAAAGCGGCGCCGCCAGCGCGCTGGCCAGCGAACACAGTGCAAGGATCTTGGGCAGGCTGCTCGGCATGGCCCCGGTTCAACTTTTTCCGCACAGTGCCAGAAAGCGCGAGTTCACGCAAATTACGATTGTATCCGGTTTTGTTGCCCAACCGGGTGCGATCCCGCATGGGGCCATCATCTGGAAACAATGCCTTAACTTCCTCGCGATATCACCCCTGTAGAGCCCCGATCCGGGGGCCATGCGCCGCAATGCCGCCATTCTGTCTGGCGATAACCTGCCTTGTCCATTCCTGGACCGGCACAAACAGATCAAACGCCGGCACCCCAAGGCGGGACATTGTTGAGTGCAATTAACCTGGAGAGAGCAATGCACATCACTTCACAGATCAAGAATTTCGTTGCCGATGACTCGGGCGCCGTGACCGTTGACTGGGTCGTTCTGACCGCCGCCATCGTCGGCCTGGGCCTTGCGGTCGTCACTTCGGTCCGTTCCGGCGTCAGCTCGCTGGGCACCAACATCTCGAACTCGCTGTCCAGCGCGTCGGTCGCCACCCTGGGCACGCTGGGCGTGAACCAGTAAGGCGCCGCAGACCGAAGCTTGGGGGCGGCTCCATTGGATGCCGCCCCTTTCGAATGCGGGTTTCGCGGCCTTGTCCGGGTCTCAGGGCGGTGCACTGCCTTCGGGGTTCGTCTTTCGCGGGTTTTTGGAACTAGTCCAAACCGAAGGCAGACATGACTCGCTTGTTCACTCATTGGAAACGGGTTCGCGCCTATCCGGGCAACCGTTCTCACGACGACGACAAACCGCATTATGACCCCAACTCCGCCCGGAAAAAGCCAGGATTCGCACCATCCGTGGCCATAAATTGCGCCGATACAGAAATTGTCCTGACTGAGAGCGGCTCAAACCCCCTCAACCTTCCGGTCTCTGGTCAGACACGATCGATGAATGAAACACCGTTGACTGGAGACACCACATGACCCTCACCTCGCGTATCAAGACTTTCGCTGCCGATGACTCGGGCGCCGTGACCGTTGACTGGGTCGTTCTGACCGCCGCCATCGTCGGCCTGGGCCTTGCGGTCATCACCTCGGTCCGTTCGGGCGTCAGCTCGCTGGGCACCAACATCTCGAACTCGCTGTCCAGCGCGTCGGTCGCCACCCTGGGCACGCTGGGCGTGAACCAGTAAGGCGCCAGGCGCAAACAAGACCAAAGACCGCGCTCATTCGGCGCGGTCTTTCCCGTTTATTGCGGAAAATTGTCCGCAATCCGCTGCCACTCCGCCACGAAACCGCCCGATTCGATGGCCATTGTTCGACAGAGCACGCCCCACGGCGAGCCGGTTTCAAGAGTGCGAAATCGACAGGTTATCAGGAGTTACACAATGCGTGGCGTTCAAATCGGAATTCTGGGGATCGGGCTGGCCTTGGCCGGCTTCGGGGTCTTCATGGCCAAAGACTATGTCAATCAGACGCAGGCGGCGCTGGCTGCCGCGCAGTCCGCCGGCGCAAACCGACCGGCGCTGAACACGGTCCAGGTTCTGGTTGCCACGCGTCCGCTGCGCTACGGTGAACCGATCGGCCCGGCCGATGTGCGCGCCGCCGCATGGCCGGCGGATGCGGTTCCGCCGGGCGCCTTTCTGGAACTGTCCCAGCTTATCCCGGATCCGACACGCCCGCGCGTCGCCCTGCGCGCCATGGAGCCGAATGAACCCTTGCTGGCCATCAAGGTCAGTGCCCCCGGCCAGCGCGCCGGCATCGCGGCAACGCTGACACCCGGCATGCGGGCCTTCACCATCCGCGTTGACCAGAACAGCGGGATCTCGGGCACGCTGCGCCCGTCCGACACCGTTGATATCTACTGGACCGGGCGCGGCACGAATGGCGAAGTCACGCGCCTGCTGTCCAGCGGCGTCCAGATCATTGCGCTGGACGAAAACGCCGATCAGGACCGCAACTTTCAGGGCGTTCCGCGCTCGTTGACCATTCAGGCCCCGCCCGAGACCATTGCGAATCTGGCGCAGGGCCAATCCACCGGGCGGCTGTCACTGTCGCTGGTCGGTCTTGACGACACCACGGCGCTCAGCCAGATCCAGGTCGACAGCCGCAGTTTGCTGGGCATCGAGACACCGGTTGAACAGATCGTCGAACGCTGCACCGTGCGCACACGGCGCGGGGCGGATGTCGTGCTGATTGAAATTCCCTGCACCAATTGACGCGGCTTTGTTGCAACACCGGCACCCCAGATATGGGGGTGCCGTGGTGCGACGCCGCCACACCTCGGATCGAGCCGTTGAAATCACGCGAAAAACGCGCCGCAATCAATTGATTCTTGCAATAAAAACCGTGTTGGCGCATTCTTGCGCCGAACCGGTGCGCTAGATCGCCGGCATTTTCCGTGGTCAAGAGGCAGGATCACATGACAGTTAAGAGTATCCTTGCGTCAGCCCTGACGCTTGCAGCCGTTGGCTTCGGGCAGGTCGTTCTGACGCCGACTGCCGCGCAGTCGCAAACGCTCCGCATCATGTCTGGCAGTGTGCGTGACACCTTGGCCATCGCCATGAACCGCGCTGTCGTCGTCGAGACGGAGCTTCCCTTTACCGAATTGTCGATCGCCAATCCCGGCATCGCCGACATCTCCACCTTGTCGGACCGCACGATCTATGTGCTGGGCAAGGCGCCCGGACGCACCACACTGACCATTCTGGGCGCCAATGGCGATCTGGTGGCCAATGTCGAAGTGCAGATCACCCCCGATGTCGCCGAATTCCGCGAGCGTCTGCGGCAGATACTGCCCAGCGAGTCGATCGAAGTGCGCACCGCCAATGATGGCATCGTGCTGTCGGGCCTGGTTTCGACCACCGAGCGACTGGATGCGGCCCTGCAACTGGCGGAAAGATACGCGCCCGGCCGGGTGTCCAACCTGATGAGCATTGGCGGCACCCAGCAAGTCATGCTGCGCGTGCGCTTTTCGGAGGTGCAGCGCGGCGTCGCGCAGAACCTGGCCGGCAGCTTTGCGGTCGGCAATAGCAGCAGCGCGCTTGGAACCGGCGGCTTCAGAACGCCGGCGTTGACGGCCAGTGCGCTGGCCGGAACATTGACCCCGTCCGGCGCCAATGCCGCCGCAACAATTACGGGTGGCTTCGCGATCGGCAATGTGCAGTTCCAGGTCATGCTGGAAGCCATGGAAACCAATGGCCTGGCCCGGACCCTGTCCGAGCCCAGTCTGACGGCGCTGTCCGGGCAGGAAGCCAGCTTCCTTGCGGGCGGTGAATTCCCCGTGCCGGTTCTGGGTGACAGCGGCCAGGTGACCATCGACTACCGGCCATTCGGTGTCCAACTGGCCTTCACGCCCCGCGTGCAGGAAGGCGGCGCGATCAATTTGCAGATGGATGCTTCGGTCAGCAGCCTTGATGCGTCGACCACAGTGACGACCGGCGGTGTGTCTGTTCCCGGGTTCCGGCGGCGCCAGACCTCGACCACCGTGGAACTGCGCGACGGCGAAAGCTTTGCCATCGCCGGTTTGTTGCAGGATGATTTCCAGGGATCGGTCGCGCAGGTGCCGTGGCTGGGCGATATCCCCATCCTGGGCGCTCTGTTTCGCAGTTCGGACTACCAGCGCGACCAAAGCGAGCTGGTGATCTTCGTGACGGCGCATCTGGTTTCTCCGACCCGGGGCGAGGCCTTGCAACTGCCCACGGACCGCGTGCGCCTGCCCGACGAGCAGCAATTGTTCCTGAATGGCCAACTGACCGACGGGTCTGGCGCGTCCGAAGTGGCGCGGCAGGAATTCCGCGGCGGTTACGGCTATGTGTTGGACTGAGGCAGGAGACGACCCATGCAAGTATCACGTCGCACCCTGATCGTCGGCCTCGCGGCACTACCGCTGGCGGCCTGCACGGCCGGAGTCGAAGTCGGCTCGGAGCTTGACGAAGGCGGCTTTGGCAACCCGACAGCCAACAACATCCTGGTTCAATCCGGGCAGCTTCCTTACGTCATTGACCTGGCAGAGCGTTTCGCGCTGGATGTGCCTACCACCGTGACCTTCGATTTCAACAGCACCTACCTGGATGGCCCCGCGCGCGCCATTCTGCTACGCCAGGCGGACTGGATCGGCCAGTTTCCCGAAGCCATGTTCCGCGTCTACGGCCACACCGATGCCGTGGGCTCGGCGGCGGCCAACCGTCGGCTTGGCATGCGCCGCGCGCGCACGGTTGTCGCCTTCCTGATCCGCAACGGTGTGCCGCGCAACCGGCTTCAGGCGGTGGTCAGCGAAGGCGAAACACAACCCTTGATCCAGACCACGGAACGCGAGCGGCAGAACCGGCGCACCGTGACCGAAGTGTCCGGTTTCTGGCAGCAATCCCCGACGATCATCAACGGCCAGTATGGCCAGGTGATCCAGCGCGAGTTCATTGAAAGCGCCACCCAGCGCCCCATAGTCGACTGATTTTCCCCGCCTTCGGTCCCCAGGGCCGGAAGCAACTCGTCGCACCCTGCCATCACCGATGGCAGGGTGTTCGCATTTTTTCTTCTTGTTCCGACAGACAATTACGATTTTTTAGCCCAATTATGGACAGAATTCCCCCTGATGTTGGTTGCAGGCCCCGTTCCCGGATTCGGGAGCGGTGTGTGATGTAACCAGGTGCCATTGGCCTGCAGAACGCAGTGCCCGGAGGATGATAAGATCATGTCGAGCTCGAACGCCAAGCCCAGCCTTTCCGCGCCGATCCGTGCCTGCACGGTATCGCGGGATGTCCAGAATTTCGACCTTCTCATCGAAGACATGGAACTTGAACTCGGTGAATCCTGGGGCGATCTGACCTTTCCCAGCGCCCTGAAATACATGGACCAGCCCGACGCAAGGTCCCTTGAATTCCTGGCCATCGCCATCGACGATGAGGACGACGGCAACATGGCGCTGATCGAAGCGGTGATCCAGCGCGCCAACACCCTGGGCATCCGCGTGCTGCTGATCGCCGAAGAACTCGGACCAATCGCGCTGCACCGTCTGCTGCGCCTGGGGGCCTCGGACTTTGTGCCGTACCCGCTGCCCGAAGGCGCGCTGCATGACGCCATCAAGCGCATGGACCAGCCCAGCGTCGAAACGCTCATGGTCCCAGCCCAGAACGCCTCTCGGACCGGAAAGCAGGGCGCGGTCTATGCCATTCAGCCGCTGGCCGGCGGCACCGGCGCAACCACCTTTGCCGTCAATCTGGCCTGGGAGATCGCCAATGCGGGCAAGGACGCGCCCAGCGTCTGCCTGCTCGACTTCGACCTGCAAACCGGGTCGGTTTCGACATATCTGGACCTGGCGCGCACCGAAAAGGTCTATGAAATGCTGTCCAACACCGCAATGATGGACCGTGATTTCTTCATGAACACGTTGCAGACCTTCAACGACAAGCTGAGTGTCCTGACAGCCGCCGCCGACATGCTGCCGCTGGACCTGATAACCCCCGATGACATCGAACGGGTGATCTCTCTGGCGCGCGCCAATTTCGACGTTGTCGTCATCGACATGCCCGGCACCGTGGTTCAGTGGACGGAAACGGTCCTGAACGAGGCGGACATCTATTTCGCGACGATGGAACTGGACATGCGCTCGGCGCAGAACGCCTTGCGCCTGATCCGCGCCCTGAAGGCCGAGGAACTGCCCCTGTTCAAGCTGGAATACGTGCTGAACCGCGCGCCCAAGTTCACCGACATGGCTGGCAAGGCGCGCGCCAAGCGTATGGCCGAAAGCCTGGACATCGAATTCAAGCATCTGCTGCCCGAAGGCCTGACCCAGGTTACCCATGCCAACGACCACGGCCTGCCGCTGGCCGAAATCGCCCCCAAGAACCCCTTGTTGAAAGAAATCCGCAAGCTGGCCCAGACCTTCGTCACAGCCGCGCGCGATGACAACCGCGACGCCGCATAAGGAGAGCCCATGTTTTCTCGCTACAAGAAGGAAGCCCCCGCCCCGGCGCCCGCGCGTGAGTCGCGCGCCGTGCCGAGCGCTTCGGCGCCGGCCACCGCGTCCATGGCGCAATCCGCCGCTCCCAGCCCTCCGACCAAGTCCAAGCTCAGCTTCAAGGCGACACCAGCCGCACCCATTGCCGCCGCCCCCGCGGCCAATGACAAGGATCGTCGCCGCCGGCAGCGCATTCTTGAGGTCAAGTCGCAGCTTCACACCAGGCTGCTGGAAAACCTGAACCTTGCCGTGCTCGATGCCGCGTCCGAGGCCGAGCTGCGCGCCGAAATCGCCGCCATCTCAGCCGAGGCGCTGAGCGACATCCACTTTGCGCTGACCAGCGAAGAACGGCTGCAACTGAACCAGGATCTGTATCACGAAGTGCGTGGTCTTGGCCCTCTGGAGCCGTTGCTGAAGGATGACACCGTCAACGATATTCTGGTCAACGGCCCCAACCGGATCTTCGTGGAGCGCAACGGCATCCTGGAACTGACCGACGTCAAGTTCAAGGACGAGCGCCATCTGCTGCGCATCATCGACAAGATTGTTTCCGCCGTCGGCCGCCGCGTCGACGAATCAAACCCCTATGTGGATGCGCGCCTTGCTGACGGATCGCGCTTCAACGCCATGGTCCCGCCAGTGGCGGTGGATGGCTCTCTGGTTTCGATCCGCAAGTTCAAGAAGGAAAAGCTGGGGATCAGCGATCTGGCGAATTTCGGGGCCTTTTCGGAAGAAATGGCCATGTATCTGGAGGCCGCGGTCGCCACGCGCCTCAATATCATCGTGTCCGGCGGCACGGGTTCGGGCAAGACGACCACGCTGAACGCGCTGTCGTCCTTCATCGACCATTCCGAGCGCATTCTGACGATCGAGGATACGGCGGAACTTCAGTTGCAGCAGACCCATGTCGGCCGCATGGAAAGCCGGCCCGCCAATGTCGAGGGCAAAGGCGCTGTCACGCAGCGCGACTGCCTGCGCAACGCGCTGCGGATGCGCCCGGATCGGATCATCGTCGGTGAAACACGCGGCGAGGAAGTGATCGACATGCTTCAGGCCATGAACACCGGCCATGACGGTTCGATGACCACGATCCACGCCAACTCGGCCCGTGACGCCGTGTCGCGGCTTGAAAACATGGTCGCCATGGCGGGCATTGAAATGCCGCTGAAAGCCGTACGCAGCCAGGTCGCCAGCGCCGTGAACCTGATCGTGCAGGCCAGCCGCCTGCAAGATGGCTCGCGCCGGATGGTGTCGATTACCGAGGTAACCGGCATGGAAGG
>Ga0316205_10001798_pt1 | contig 24884 bp, 23 predicted proteins | sample 3monthpyrite_MG_FD_204941 | JGI IMG/M metagenome (GOLD analysis project Ga0316205, IMG submission 204941) | Microbial mat bacterial communities from mineral coupon in-situ incubated in ocean water Damariscotta River, Maine, United States -... | ecosystem: Environmental > Aquatic > Marine >... | reverse complement strand
CGCAGATCATCTGGGCCAGCCTCTTTGGCCTTCTGTTCTTTGACGACAGCATGGACCGGATGACCCTCTTGGGCACCGCCATCATCATCGCCTCGGGCGTCTATATCGTGCTGCGCGAGGACAAGCGCCGCGCCGATGGATCGACGCAGCCGGTGTTGCGCTCGCGTTCGCGCGCGGGCACACCGTCGATGCCGCGCGTGGCCTCGTTCCTGACCCGCGAGGAAAAGGATAAATAACCATGCCCGCGCCCATCCGTCTGGCCGTGGTGGCCACGTCAGAAGACAATGTTCAGGCGCTGAAGGCGCTGCGCGCTCTGGCCGGCGACCGCATCGGGCATGTGGTGCATCTGGGCGGTGGGCAGGCCGATTACAAAGCCAATAACTTCTTTCGCATGCGCCCCGTCAGGGGCACGCGTGGCGATCTGATGGAGGGTGACCGTTTCACCGGGGGTGCCGCCACTCTGGAAACCGGGCCCGATATGGACGCCGCGCAGTGGGAGGCGATCGACAACCTGACCCGTGGGTCGGATCAGATGGCCTATAAATTCCACGGCATTCAGGACGTGCAGGATTATCAGCACATCACCCATATCGCGCATGACGTGATGGCCGGGATGCTGCTGCGTGAGGGCATTACCCATGTGCTGTTCTTCGACATCCCGCATATGTTCCATGACACCTGCCTGCGGCAGGCGGCCGAGGCGCTTGGGCTGGAGGTGCTGATCCTGCGGCAAAGTTTTTTCCCGCGGCAGTTCTTTTCGATGCGGCGCGTGATGGAGCTTGGCCATATCACCTCGCGCGCATCCGATGCGGCAGCCCCACCCGTGCCTCTGGCCAAGGGCCCGCCCGATCTGTTCTACATGAAAGGCGTCAAGCAGGAGCGCGATGCACCGGGCCGCCTGACCCTGCGGGCAGTGGCGCAGATGATCACGCATCACGTCGTCAACGCGCCGCTCAAGCTGCTGAACCCGGTCTATATGGCGCGGCTCTTGCGCCGGATGCATCGGCTGGCCGGGCGGTTTCCGAAATGGCGCGACCCGTTCCATCATTTCTTTCACACCGATCACATGGCCTATTTCGATCAGCTTGCCGAGGTCGAAGAGACCGAGCCGGACCTGAGCCAGCCCTTTGTCTATTTCCCGATGCAGTGGCAGCCCGAAATGACCACCAGCAGCCTGGGCGGGCGCTACCGGGACCAATTGCTGGCGGTGGAACGGCTGGCCGAAATGCTGCCCGAGGGGCACCTGATCTATGTGAAGGAAAACCCCAAGCAGAACGGCAAACTGCGCAGCCCTTTGTTTTTCCACCGGATGAATCGGATCAAACAGGTGCGGCTGATGCCCAGCCATGCCAACAGCCAGACATTGCTGGCGCATTCGGTTGCAGTCGCCAATATTTCCGGCACTGTCGGGTGGGAGGGCGTGCTTGCAGGCAAACCGGTGCTCTGCTTTGGCGCGACCTGGTGGTCCGAAGCCCCCGGCGTCACCCGCTATCGGCCCGGATTGCGGTTTGTCGAATTGCTGGCCAACACCGCACCCCATGCCGATGCCGAAGGGTTTGCCGGCCGCTTGCAAGCGCGGGCGCACGCGGGCAATGTGCAGCGGCATTTCAATCGCGCCGATGCGGAATTGCCGGATGCCGAGAATGCGGATCTGGTGGCCCGAGCCATCCTCGACCTGCTGGAGGGCCGCGTGCCGCATAGTTTCGATCCGCTGGAGAGCTCCGCATGACCACGGTCGCCATCATCCCCGCGCGCGGCGGATCGAAACGGATCCCGCACAAGAACATCAAGCCGTTTCTGGGCGCGCCGATACTGCATTGGCCGATTGCGGCGGCGCGGGCTTCGCGGCTCTTCGACCACATAATCGTGTCTACTGACGACCCCGAGATTGCCGATTGCGCGCGCACCGCCGGGGCCGAGGCGCTGATGCGCCCCGATGATCTGGCCGATGATTTCACGGGCGTGGTGCCGGTCATGCGCCATGCGTTGAACACCCTGCCGGGACAGATCGACACGGCCTGCCTGATCTATGCCACCGCGCCGTTTCTGCTGGCCGATGATCTGCGCCGGGGCCTCGCGGCGCTCAAGGGGGCGGGCTATGCCCTGTCGGTCACCACATTTCCGTTTCCGATCCAACGCGCGGTGATGCGCACGCCCGATAGCCGGCTGATCATGGCCTATCCCGAACATGCCCAGACCCGGTCGCAGGATCTTCCCGAAGCGCTGCACGATGCTGCGATGTTTGCATGGGGGACACGGGATGCGTGGGGGTCCGATACGGCCCTTTTCGGCCCCGATACCGCCCCGGTCGAGATCCCGCGCCACCGGGTACAGGATCTGGACACACAAGAGGACTGGATCCGCGCCGAATATATGGGCCGGGCGCTGATTGCCGCCGGTGAAATATCGCCACCTTGACGGGTGCGCGTGACCAAGGGAAAACCGACCCCATGATAGACCCCATCCAAATCGAGCACATCACCCTTGGCGAAGGCGAAAAGCCCTTCCTGATCGCCGAGCTTTCCGCCAATCATGACCGCGATCTCGATCTTGCGCTTAAGCTGGTCGATATCGCCGCCGATGCCGGGTGGGATTGCGTCAAGTTCCAGACCTATGACGCCGACACGCTGACCGTGCCGTCCACGCACAGCTCGATGAAGATCGACCCGGTCTGGGGCACTGACAACCTCTATGATCTCTACAATTCCGCCGGCATGCCGATGGAATTTCATGCGCCCCTTTTCGAACGCGCCCGCGAACGCGGGCTGGTGCCCTTTACATCGGTCTATGATCCGCGCGACATGGAGTTTGTCGAAGGCCTGGGCTGTGCCGTCTACAAGATCGCCAGTTTTGAGATGACCTTTGACGACCTGCTGATCGAGGTCGCGGCCACCGGCAAGCCGATCATCATGTCCACCGGCATGGCCAATCTGGGCGAGGTCGATCACGCGATGGAGGTGCTGGACAAACACCGGGCCGGGCCGGTGGTTCTGCTGCATTGCGTGTCGTCCTACCCGGCCCCGGTCGAGGAGGTGAACCTGGCCTCAATGGCCACCTTGCGCGACCGGTTCGCGCGTCATATCGGGTTTTCCGATCACACCATCGGTGCCGATGTCGCGGTGACAGCGGCGGCGATGGGGGCGGTCGCGATTGAAAAACATTTCACCGATGACATGACCCGCCCCGGCCCCGATCACCGGTTTTCGGCAACGCCCGAGATCCTGCGCGACATTGCCCAAAGGGTTGATCTGGTCCAGACCATGCGCGGCACGGCCAACAAGGACACGGTTCAGGCCGAAGCAGGCAACCGCGCCGCGTTTCGCCGCTCGGCCTTTGCGCTGCGCGATCTCAAGGCGGGCGAGGTTCTGACCTATGGCGATTACCGGTTCGTGCGGCCCAATGCGGGCGTTCCGGTCAGCGACAAGCCCGCCCTGATCGACCGCAGGCTGGCGCGCGACGTGAAGCAATACGATCCCATCACCTATGACGATCTCGCCCCAAGATGAAGCTGCGCGCGGCAACCCTTGACGACGCGCAACTGCTGTTCGACTGGCGCAACGATCCTGTCACTCGGGCCATGTCGGTGTCGCGCGATCCGGTCGATTGGGAGGGGCATCTGGCCTGGTTCAAATCCGCGCTGGCAAGCCCGGTCCGGTCGATCCTGATCGCCGAGGATGGTGTGCCCCTGGGCACCGTGCGGCTCGATAAGGATATCCGCACCGAGATCTCGATCACGCTGGCCCCGGCGGCGCGCGGTCACGGGCTGGCCACGCCGATCCTGCGGCTTGCCACGGATGGGCGCGGGCCGTTCATTGCCCGCATCCGCCCCGGTAACATTGCCTCCCGCAGGGCCTTTGAAGCGGCGGGATTTACCTATACCCATCATGGCGACGGCATGGACTGGTTTGCCAAGGCAAAGGATTGAACGATGACCCCCGAACAGATCGAAGAAAAGCTGAAACTGATCGACGCCATCGAGGCGGTGCGCACCAAGAACAACGTCAACTGGATGAACCTGCTGCGCGTGGCGCTGCGCGCCGATCCCGAGGGCACGCTTGCGCTGGTGCGCGAGATCAACACCAAGGATAACGAAATATCCGAGCTGTTCGCAAAACTGGGTGAGGCTGTCTGAGGCCCGCTCAGGCCACCGCCTGACAGATCCTCTTCAGAACGGCGCGGGCCCCGTAGGTTTCGATCTGGCCCAGTTGACGGGCAAAGGCGGCGGCAAACCGACTGTCGCCGGCCAGCGTGCCGAAAATCTCCTCTTGTGACAGAAACGCTGCGGGGTCTTCGGAGGCCCGCAAGGCGGCGGCGATCAGGCTGTCGGCGCGCTCATCCTCAACCACGAACCCGGCCCCCTTGTCGTCGGAGGCCGCCAGATAGGCGCACCAGAACGCCACCTCCAGCGCCAGCAGGTCCACAGCGCCGCCCACGGCCAGCGCATCGGCAATCGAGGGCAGAACGAATTTCGGCTGCCGGTTCGATCCGTCAAGACAAAGCCGGGCGATGGTGTCGCTGATGGCCGGATTTGCGAACCGCTTGGCGCAGGTGGTCAGATAGGCGGCGTAGTCGACGCCTGCGATCGGTGGCAGGATCGGGATCACCTCGGTGCCCATCAGATGCCGCAGCCAGGCCGCGATATCGGGATCGGCCATGGCGTCATGCACATAGTCATGGCCAAGCAGCGCAGCCGGGTAGGCGATGGCGGCGTGGCCCGCGTTCAGAATGCGCAGCTTCATGGTCTCGTAAGGGGCGACGTCTTCGACAAACTCCACCCCGACATGTTCCAAAGCGGGGCGGCCTTGCGGGAAATTATCCTCCATCACCCATTGCCGAAACGGCTCACAGGCGACGGGGGCGGCATCGTTGATGCCAAAGCGGTCGGCGACCATGCGAATTTCACGCGCCGACGTGGCGGGCGTGATGCAATCGACCATGCTGCCGGGGAAGGTGACGTTTTCGGCCACCCAATCGTGCAGGTCGGGCGAGATCAGCCCGGCCAGCCCCAGAACAGCCGCCCGCGTGACATGGCCGTTTTCCGGCAGGTTGTCACAGGACAGAATGGTGAAAGGCGGCAGACCAAGCGCGCGGCGACGCTCAAGTCCGGCCAGAAGCAGGCCGAACACCGTTTCGGGTTGGTCCGGGGTCGCCGCGTCGCGTTGAATCTCGGGATGGGCGGCGTTGAACCCGCCGGTGGTGGCGTCGACATAATAGCCGCCCTCGGTGATCGTCAGGGAAACGATGCGGATGGCGGGATCGGCGAGCTGGTCGATCAGGGCCGCCGCCTCGACCGGACAAAAGCCGATCATCGCCCCGGTAACGCGCGCGGAATAGCCTGACGGGTCCATCTCGACCACGGTGGTTAGCCAATCCTGGCCGATCAGGGCGGCGCGTTTTTCGGCATCGAAGGGTTTCACACCGGCCCCGATAATGGCCCAGTCGTGATCGCGGCCCAGGTTGAACAGCCGGTCCAGATACACCGCCTGATGCGCCCGGTGGAAATTGCCGACGCCGATATGGACAATGCCCGCGCTCAGGTCATCGCGCCGGTAAAGCGGGGTTGCCACGGTGTCGGGCAGGTCGGACAGGGTTGCAAGCGAGAGGGTGCGTGTCATGTCAGCTCATCCAGTTTCCGCCATCGACATTGTAGGTCTGGGCCACGATGTAGCGGGCCTCGTCAGTGGCCAGAAACACTGCAATTCCGGTCAGATCCTCGGCCGTGCCCATGCGCCCGAACGGGACTGCCGCCCCCACTTCGCGCTTTTTCTGGCCGGGGGCCTTGCCCTCGTATTTGGCAAAGAAGGCGTCCACCCCGTCCCAATGTTCGCCATCGACCACACCAGGCGCGATGGCGTTCACGTTGATGCCATGTTCAATCAGGTTCAGCCCCGCCGATTGGGTCAGGCTGATCACCGCCGCTTTCGAGGCGCAGTAAACGGCGACCAGAGATTCGCCGCGCCGTCCCGCCTGCGACGCCATGTTGATGATCTTGCCGCCCTGCCCGCGTGCGATCATGTGACGGGCGACGGCCTGCATGGTAAAAAGCGTGCCCGCAACGTTGATTGCAAAAACGGCGTCATAGTCGGCGCGGTCGACCTCGATCAGCGGGGCAGCTGTAAAAATCGCGGCGTTATTGATCAGGATGTCGATATGGCCGAACTGGCCGATGGCGGCGTTTACACCCGCCTCGATACTGGCCTGATCGGTGACATCCATGCGCACCGCGATGGCCGCGTCGCCCAGGTTGCGCGCGGTCTCCGCGGCCCGCGAGGCGTCGATATCGGCAATCGCCACCCGCGCGCCTTCGCGGATATAGGCCTGGGCAAAGGCCCTGCCGATGCCGCGCGCGGCCCCGGTGATCAGGGCGGTTTTTCCGGCCAGACGGGTCATGCGATGCGCAGGCCCTGGGCGTCGAAGCGATGGATGTTTTCGATGCCCGGGGTCAGATACACCGTGTCGCCGTGACTGGCTGAAAACTCGCCGCCAACGCGCACCGTGATTGTCCCGGACAGGGACCCCTCGGGGTGGATATGCATAAACGTATCCGAGCCCAGATGTTCCGCCACGCCGACCGTGCCCTTCCAGGTGCCTTCGCTCAGCGACACCGACAGATGCTCGGGGCGGACGCCGATGGTATGCGCGTCGTGTTTCGCGGCTTCTTCGCCGTCGAAAAAGTTCATCCTGGGCGAGCCGATGAAGCCCGCGACAAAGAGGTTGCGCGGGGCGCGGTAAAGCTCCAGCGGGCTGCCGACCTGTTCGATCACCCCGGCCTGCAACACCACGATCTTGTCGGCCATGGTCATGGCCTCGACCTGATCATGGGTCACATAGACCATGGTGGTATCGAGCCGCTTATGCAGCTCGGAGATTTCCAGCCGCATCCCGTGGCGCAGGGCCGCGTCGAGGTTCGACAGCGGCTCATCGAACAAGAACGCCGACGGTTCGCGCACGATGGCCCGTCCGATGGCCACGCGCTGACGCTGACCGCCCGACAATTGGCCGGGGCGGCGATCGAGATAATCGGTGAGGTTCAGCGCGGCGGCGGCGGCCTCGATCCGGCGGTCCTGTTCGGCCTGATCCATCCCCGCCATGCGCATCGGAAAGGCGATGTTCTTGCGCACCGACATATGCGGGTAAAGCGCGTAGCTCTGGAACACCATGGCCAGCCCGCGTTTGGCCGGCGGCACCATGGTGGCATCGTTTCCGTCAATGCGGATCTGCCCGCCACTGACATCCTCAAGCCCCGCGATCAGGCGCAGAAGCGTGGATTTCCCGCAGCCCGAAGGCCCGACAAAGACAACGAATTCGCCGTCATCAATGGTCAGATCCAGCGGCGGAATGACTTCGACATCGCCAAACGCCTTGCTGACCTTATCAAGTGTAATGCGTCCCATGATCCATGTTTCCTTATTTGACGGCGCCGAAGGTGAGGCCACGCACAAGTTGTTTCTGGCTGAACCAGCCCATGACCAGAATGGGCGCGATGGCCATGGTCGAGGCGGCCGAAAGTTTGGCGTAGAAGAGACCTTCGGGGCTGGAATAGCTGGCGATGAAGGCGGTCAACGGGGCCGCGTCCACGGTGGTCAGCGTCAGCGTCCAGAAGGCTTCGTTCCAGGCCAGGATGATGTTGAGCAGGATGGTCGAGGCGATGCCCGGCAGCGCCATCGGCGTCAGCACATAGAGGATCTCGGATTTCAGCGTCGCGCCATCCATCCGCGCGGCCTCAAGGATCTCGCCCGGGATCTCGCGGAAATAGGTGTAGAGCATCCAGACAATGATCGGCAGGTTGATCAGCGTCAGGATAAAGATCAGCGCGCCCTTGGTATCCAGCAACCCGGTCTGGATCAGGATCAGCCGGATCGGATAGAGCACACCGACCGCAGGCAGCATCTTGGTCGAGAGCATCCACAGCAGGATATCCTTGGTGCGTTTGCCGGGCACAAAGGCCATCGACCAGGCGGCGGGCACCGCGATCAGAATGCCAAGCGCGGTGGAGCCAACGGCGATGGCGATCGAGTTCCACAGGTAGCGCAGGTAATCCGAGCGTTCCTGCACGATGAAGTAGTTCTCCAGCGTCCAGTCAAAGCCCAGGAACATCGGTGGATCGGCAATGGCGTCGGCTTCGGTCTTGAAGCTGGTCAGGATCGTCCACAGGATCGGGAAAAAGATCAGCAGAGCGATGATCCATGCCGCCGTCGAATAGGCCGCCTTGCGTCGGGTGGTGATTGCACGTGCCATCAGGTCGATCCCCCTTTAGTTATCCAGGTTCTTGCCGACGACGCGCATCAGCGCGAAGGCAATGATATTTGCCAGGATCACGGCGATGATGCCGCCGGCAGATCCAAGCCCGACATTCTGGCTTTCGATCACGCGCTGATAGACCAGATAGGTCAGCGTCCGGGTGCCAAAGGCCCCGCCGGTGGTCACGAAAATCTCGGCGAAGATCGACAGCAGAAAGATCGTCTGGATCAGGATCACCACGGTGATCGCCCGGCTCATATGCGGCAAGATGATGTAGAAAAACCGGCTGACGACGCCGGCACCATCCATTTCGGAGGCCTCCAGCTGTTCGCTGCTGAGCGATTGCACCGAAGTCAGCAATATGAGCGTCGCAAAGGGCAGCCACATCCAGCTGACGATCAGGATGATCGAGAATAGCGGTAGTTGTGATAGCCAGTCTATCGGCTCCAGCCCCATGAATTGCCACAGATGCGCCAGCAATCCGTTGACCGGGTTCATGAACATGTTCTTCCAGACCAGCGCCGCGACCGTGGGCATGACAAAGAAGGGCGCGATGACCAGGATGCGAACCGGGCCCTGGCCCCAGATCGGCTGATCCAGCAACAGCGCCAGCAGGATGCCGCCAACGACGGTGATCAGCAGGATGCCGCCAACCATCATCAGCGTTGTCAGCACGCTGTCCTGAAAGGAACTGGAGGTCAGGAACCGGGCGTAGTTGCCAAAGCCCTCGCCCCATTCGAACGTGCCGCGCAGCGGGCGGTAATCCATGAAGGAAAACCACAGCGTCAGCGTCAGGGGCACCAGCATCCAGACCAGAAGAAGGAATACAGCCGGGGCCATCATCAGCCGGGCTGCGGATTTTGAATGCTGCGTTGCCATGACGTTTCCTTACATTTCCGTCCCGCACGGGTGGGGCCTCGTGCATCAGGACATGGGTTATGGGCTGCGGCCAGCGTAACAGGCCGAGACGGAAGACGTGAAATCAGAAGTAAAGAGGGGGTGGAGGGCGGAAGCTATCCGCCCTCCGGGGAGAGGATCAGCCGATCAGTATCCGGCTGCATCCATTTCTTCGACGGCAAGCTCCTGAGCCTGCTCCAGCGCTTCTTCGGCGCTCATCTGACCGGCAAGTGCCGCCGAGAAGATCTGACCGACCTGCGTGGCAAGGCCCGCAAATTCAGGGATCGCTACGAACTGGACGCCGGTATAGGGGACCGGATCAACCGTCGGGCTGGTCGGATCGGCCGACAGGATGGATTGCAGGGTCATTTCCGCGAACGGCGCTGCATCCAGATAGGCCTGGTTTTCATAAAGCGAGGTCCGCGTGCCCGGAGGAACGTTGGCCCAACCTTCATTGGCTGCCACCAGCTCGACATAGTCGGGGCCGGTTGCCCAGTTGATGAAGTCCATTGCCGCCTCGGGCGCATCCGACGAGGACGGAATTGCCAGCGACCAGGCCCAGAGCCAGTTACCGCGCGGGCCAAGGCCGTTATCGGGTGCCAGAGCAAAGCCAACCGAATCCGCAACGCTGCTGTCATTGGGGTTGGTCACGAAGGATGCCGCAACGGTGGCGTCGATCCACATGCCGCAACGACCGGTCTGGAACAGCGCCAGGTTTTCGTTAAAGCCGTTATTGGCCGCGCCCGGAGGACCGGCTTCGTTCATCAGGTCGAGGTAGAAATTGAGCGTGCTGGCCCATTCCTCGCTGTCAAACTGCGGCGTCCAGTCTTCGTCGAACCAGCGTGCACCGAACGAGTTCGAGGCGGCCGTCAGGAAGGCCATGTTCTCGCCCCAGCCGGGCTTGCCGCGCAGGCAGACACCGTAGATGTCATTGTCGCGATCGGTCATGGCGACGGCGGCTTCGCGGATAAACTCCCAGGACGGTGCGTCGGGCATTTCCAGGCCGGCCGCTTCCATCAGGTCGGTGCGATACATCACCATCGAGCTTTCGCCGTAGAAGGGCGAGGCGTAAAGGTTGCCGTCAACGGTCAGGCCGCCGCGCATCGCGGGCAGCAGATCGTCGATGTTGTAGCTTTCCGGCAGATCGTTCAGTGAAGTCAGCCAGCCAAGCTCGCCCCAGATCGGAACTTCATAGGTGCCGATGGTGATGACGTCATACTGACCGCCACCCGTGGCGATGTCGGTCGTCACGTTCTGGCGCAGAACGTTTTCCTCCAGCGTCACCCATTCCAGGGTGATGTCCGGATAGGCTTCGTTGAAGGCGTCGGTCAGGCCCTGCATGCGGATCATGTCGCCATTGTTCACCGTGGCGATCGTGACCGTCGTGCCATGGCTGTCGGCCAGGGCGACCGTTGCCAGCATGGACAAAGAAGTGGCACCCAACAGGGCGCGGCGCAAACTTGTCATTATTTCCTCCCAAAAACCCAAAGTTGGGCAAATGCTATTAGCGTGGGCAAATACTCACTTAAGGGTGACAAAAAGTCAAGCCCGTCGTTGCAACGGGCAAGCGCGCGGCATCAGAACATTGAGATTACAGAAGTTTTTAAGGCGTCATTCCGCCAATAACTGCTCGGCCATTGATTCGGAGGTGATCAGCCCGTTGATCAATTGCCCCCGCAAAGCCGCGCGGGTGGCCGCCAGTTTCGCGGGGCCGGTCGAGACCGCGATGACCAGTTTTCCATCCGCCGGGGCCAGCGGCGCGGAATTGACCCGGCGGCTGAAGGCACAGTCGATCAGTTGCCCGTCGCCGTCATAGACCCAGGATGTGATTTCGCCCACCGCACCGGCGCGGGTCAGTTCCTGCAATTCCTCGCCGGGCAGAAAGCCATCCACCAAGAGCGGCGCGGTATCATCCATCTGCCCGACCCCGACCAGAGTCATATCGGCATTGCCGCAGAGCGCCATGGTGTTGCGCACCGATTCCTGACGTTGCAGAACGGCGCGTTCCTCGGGGTCTCTGGACAAGACCGGCAGCGGAAACGGATAATGCCGCGCACCCACCCGTTCGGCCAGCCGGATGGTGGCGTTATAGGGCGTCGCGGCACCATCGGCCATCATGTTGCCCAGCCGCGAGACCAGCCGGTGTTGCGGGCAATCCATCTTTGGCACCTGTTCGACCGTCGCTTTCAACGCCCGCCCGGTGCCAAGTGCGATGACCTTGGCATCCTCGGATTTCAGCATCTCCTCGACCTCGGTCGCCGCCGCCGCCGCGACACCGGCCAGAAGATCGGGCGCATCGGGATCGGTGGGCACCACTTCGCACAGGCGCAACCCGAACCGGTCGGTCAGCGCGGCAGACAGGCGAATACAGTTCGCGATCGGATGATCGAGCCGAAACTTGATCAACCGCTCAGAGACCGCCAGCGACACCAACCGCTGCGCCGATTGCCGTGACACGCCCAGTTTGCGGGCGATCTCGTCTTGCGTATTGCCGGCCACATAATAGAGCCACCCCGCGCGCGCGGCGTCATCCAGACGTGTGTTGTCCCCTGCTGCACGGGCCATCGAGGCCTATCCTTTCCGTTTCAGTTGGGGGGCCATTTGATAGAATTCTGTCCAGTTGTCAAAGACCGGCACGCCCGCGGGCGTCGCCAGATCGCTTGCGGAAAAGCCCTGCATATGCGACCCGCCGATATAGCGCCAGACCTCCATCCCGGCCGCACGCGCAGCCAGAATACCGGCCATGCTGTCCTCGATGACCAGACAGTTTTCAGGGGAAACCGCCATTTTCGCGGCGGTGTGCAAAAACAGATCGGGGGCCGGTTTGCCGTTTTGAACCTCAGACGCGGTGAACACGTCTTTTCCGAAATACCCGTCCAACCCGGTGATCCGCAGGGTTCGCGCCACGCGCGGCGGGCTGGAACTGGTGGCGACGCATTTGGGGCAGTTCAGATGATCCAGAACATCGCCAAGACCGGGCGTGCGCGACAGCCCCTCGGCAAAGGCATCGACCAGTTTCGCGCGATACGCCGCCTCGAAATCCTGTGGCACATCCAGCTGAAACCTGGCCCGGATCTTGTCAGCCACTTTTGGAAAGCTCTGGCCGACGAAATTGCGAAAGATGTAGTCTTCATCCATTGTCAGGCCATAGGGGCGCAATTCCGCCGCCAGAACACGGGCGCTGATCACCTCGCTATCGGCCAGAACACCGTCGCAATCAAATATAACCAGCTGAACCATGCGCCTCGGAAATCCATAGATCTGTCATGCTCTCGGCGCTGAAGCTGTCAGATTATTCCGGGCTGGGCAACGGCGTGATTTTTGTCGAACAGAGCACGGGGCCAAAGCGGCTCCAGTTACGCGCCACTACCGCGCCGACCCCAGCACCAGGTCGGCCACGGCGGAATTTCCCGCCACCAGGTCGGCGTTGGGCAGGTCGTTTTCCGCACAGCGCCGCGTCGCCTCGGCATGGCTCAGCCCGTGGCCCAACCATCGCGCCACAAGGCGTCGCTCAAGCTCGGCACGTGGTTCCTCCAATCGCAGCGAGAACGACCAATACGCCCGAAGGTCACGCCAGGGCCGGGTGTTCAGAAGCAGGTAATTGCCCTCGAACACAACAAATTCAGTCTCTTCGACCAGCGTAGCAGCGCCCGCGATCGCGCGGTCAAGAGCGCGGTCAAAGACCGGGTAAGCCACCGTCTCACCGGCCGCGATACGCCGCACCAGGGCCAGAAACCCACTCGCATCGAAACTGTCGGGGCAACCTTTGCGATCCAGCAAGCCGCGCGCGGCGAGGATGCGATTGTCCAGGTGAAACCCGTCCATCGGGACGACCTGCGCGACCCTGCCCACATCGGCGAGGGCCGCGCAAAGGGCATCGGCCAGGGTCGACTTGCCCGATCCCGGCGGCCCGGCAATGGCGACCAGCTTGCGGGTTCCACCCAGCGCCATCAGGCGGGGGAGAACCGTGGCTTCAGATCCCGTCGATGCAGACATATTTGGTGTCCAGGTAATCCTCCAACCCCTGGCTGCCGCCTTCCTTGCCCATGCCGCTTTCCTTGACGCCGCCAAACGGGGCCTCGACGGTGGTGATCAGCCCCGAATTGATCCCGATCATGCCGTATTCCAACCCCTCGTTCAGTCGAAAGGCGCGGCCCAGATCGGCGGTGTAGGCATAGCAGGCGAGGCCAAATTCGGTATCGTTGGCCATGGCGATGACCTCTGCCTCGGTGTCGAATTTGAACACCGGGGCGAGCGGCCCGAAAATCTCTTCCTTTGCGAACATCATATCCTGCGTGGCACCGGTGACGATGGTGGGGGTAAAGAACGACCCGCCATTGCCATGTCGCGCACCGCCGGTGGCAATCGTGGCCCCTTTGGCGGTGGCGTCAGTGATGAATTCCTCAACCTTTTCAACTGCGGCGACATCGATCATCGGCCCCTGCTCGACGCCCTTTTCCATCCCGTTGCCGACCTTGAGCGCCTCGGTTTTTTCAATTAGCCGGGCGACAAAGGCATCATGGATACCGGCCTGCACATAGAGCCGGTTGGCACAAACGCAGGTCTGGCCGGCATTGCGGAATTTCGAGGCCATCGCACCATCGACCGCCTTTTCCAGATCGGCGTCGTCGAACACGATGAAGGGGGCATTTCCGCCCAGTTCCATCGAGACCTTCTTGACCGTGTCGGCCGATTGCCGGATCAGCGTCTTGCCCACTTCGGTCGAGCCGGTAAACGTCACCTTGCGCACCGCGGGGGCGTCCATCATCGCGCCCGCGATCTTGCGCGCCGACCCGGTGACGATATTGACCACGCCCTTGGGAAATCCCGCCTCCTGCGCCAGCGCCGCCCAGGCCAACCCCGAATAGGGCGTCGCGGTCGCGGGTTTTGCCACCACGGTGCAGCCCACGGCCAAGGCCGGGCCCAATTTGCGCGCCAGCATCGAGGAAGGGAAATTCCACGGCGTGATCATGCCGACAACGCCGACCGGATGGTGGGTGACCAGAATGCGGCGGCCATTGACGCCAGCGGGCACGATCTCGCCTTTGGCGCGGCGGGCCTCTTCGGCGAACCAGCGGATATATTGCGCGCCGATGGTGATCTCGCCCTTGGCTTCCGCCAGCGGCTTGCCCATCTCGACGGTCAGCAGCTCGGCCAGATCATCGGCATTATCCATCAACGCGTCATGCAGGTTCCACAACAGGCCGACGCGGGACATCAGGTCCATCGCGGCAAAGCCGGGGAACGCGGTTTGGGCGGCAGCGATCGCGCGCGCGGTTTCGGCCTCGCCCGCATTGGGAATGGTGCCGATTACGTCGCCCGTTGCCGGGTTCGTCACCTCGATGGTTTCGCCGCTATCGGCCCCGACCCATGCGCCATCGATGAAATTGCCCGCCCGCAGCCATGTCTTGAATCCGGTCATTCCAGTTCTCCCATCTTTCGGGCCACATCCAGCATTCGGCAGGAAAAGCCCCATTCATTGTCATACCAGCCAAAGACGCGCAGCATGCCGCCCTTGGAACGTTTAATTTCAGGCCCCGCCACGATCAGCGATTCCGACCTTTGCCGCAGGTCTGACGACACCAGCGGCTTGTCGGTATAGCCAATGACACCGCCCGATGAGGCCAGATGCGCGCGCACCTCCGCCGCCTGAGGCCTGTCGCGCAGGATCACCGACAGATCGATGCAGGACACGGAGGCCGAGGGCACGCGCACCGCCGATCCGGTGATCCGCCCCGCCAGAGCGGGCAGCACGACATCAACGAGGCTTTCGGCGCTGGTGGTTGTCGGCACCATCGACAGCGCGGCGGCACGGCTGCGGGCGGGGCTGGCCATCGGCATATCCACCGTCGGCTGGCTGCCGGTATAGCAATGCACCGTCGTCATCAGCGCGGTTTCCAGCCCGTAGGCATCGTCCAGCACGCGGGCCAGAGGGGCGAGCGCATTGGTGGTGCAGGAGGCATTGGACACGATCCGGTGCGCGGGCGTCAGGGCCGCGTCATTGGCCCCCAGCACCATGGTCAGATCGGCCTCCGGGCATGGGCCCGAGACCAGAACCCGCGCCGCACCCGCCGCCAGACCCTGCTCGGCGATTGCGCGATCACTGGCGCGGCCGGTGCATTCCATCAGGATATCGACAGAGGCAAGGTCAAGCTGCGACAGGTCGGGTTGTTGCGTGAACGCGATGCGGCGGCTGCCCGCGATCAGAGCGCCGGGTTCGGTTTCGACACCGCCTGGAAAGGGGCCGAAAACGCTGTCGAATTCAAAGAGATAGGCGCAGGTGTCCAGCGGCGCGATATCGTTGACGCCGACGATCTCAACTTCGGGCCAGACATCGGATTTCAGCCAGGCGCGCAGCACCGACCGGCCGATGCGCCCGAACCCGTTGATAACAACCCTGACCCCGGCCATGACCGCGCCCCTTGTGACAGAAGCCCGAGTGATGCACGGGCGCGCGGGCGGGTGCAACCCCCCGGGGGTTGGGTCAGCCGGCCCCGGTCCAGACCACACCGGCGGCAGGGATGGTGCGGCCCTGATAGGCGACCGGAGCGGGGCCGTGATTGAACAGGAACACGGTCTCGCCCGCCTGCCGTCTGCGGATATCGGGCGGCATTTGATGGACCGCCAGACCGGCATCGGCCAGGAGCCGGGACAGGATCAGCGACAAAAGATCGGCATCCGGCCAGCCGCCCAGATAATAACGCCCGTTTTGGCCCATCATCACCGGCACGCCGTCGGTGGCCGCGACCTGCACCTTTGCCGTGCCTTCCAGCACCTCGCGCCAGCCAATAATATGACCCTGATCGGCCACGGGCAGGGCCATGTCGGGGCGCAGGCTTTCGACGCGGGAAACGGTCACATCCAGACCGGGGATCGCGGGGGGCAGCGGCACGGGGATCGCCATCTCGGGCGTCTTGGAGCCCGCGCGCGGCCCCAACATCACCTGCGCATCGCAGGCCTGAATGGCTTGCATCAGCGCATCGGGGATCGTCACCAGACCGGGCGCAAGAACCAGGGCATAGCCGTCCAGATCGGAGGTATCGGCGGGCAGGATGTCGATGGACTGCCCCAGTTTCCTGAGACCCCGGTAGATCTCGAACACCAGCCGGAAATAATCCAGGCCCTGCCCCTGCGGCTGCACCTGCCAGGCCCAGACCGAGGCATAGTCAAAGACCAGCGCCACCGGGGCTTGCGTGGCCGCCACCTCGGGCATCGCGGCCAGTTCGCGGGCGACCTCGGCCGCCTCGTGATAGGCGGGCGCGGGCGCGCCATCGGGGCGCAACATGCCGGCATGCATCTGTTCCTGCGCGAACGGGGCCTGCCGCCAACGGAAATAGCACACCGCCTCGGCCCCGTGGGCAAAGGCTTCCCACGCCCAGAACCGGGCCATGCCGGGCAAGGGCGCGGGGTTGTAGGGGGCCCAATTCACGGGCCCGGGCTGTTGTTCCATGACCCACCAGCGACCGTTTCCGACCGCGCGGTAAAGGTCATGGTGGAAGGCCTGGAAATCCGGATCACCCTGCCGCGCGTAGCGGCGTATGTGGTCGGCCCCATCTTCGATCCGGTCCTCCAGAAAGCCGAGCGGATAGCTGTCCCAGGTGGCGATCTCCATCTGGCGGCCAAGGGTGAAATGGTCGAAATCGGTGATCCTGCCCATGTAATTATGGCTGATCGGGGCGGCTGAATGGGCGCGAATGGCCTCGACCTGCGCCAGATTGAAGCGCGCCACCTGATCCGAGCTGAACCGGCGGAATGCCATGGCGTGGGCCGGGTTCGGTTCGGTCACGGTCAGGTTGGGCAGGTCGATCTGGTCGAAATCGTCATAGACCATCGACCAGAACACATTGCCCCAGGCCCGGTTCAGAGCCTCAGTCGACTGGTAGCGGTTTGCGCACCAGTTGCGAAAGGCGCGGGTCGCAGCGCCGGAATAGGACAGCGTGGTGTCGTGGCAGCCATATTCGTTATCTGTCTGCCAGGCCGCTATATGAGGATTCCGGCCATAGCGTTCGGCCAGCAGGCGGGTGATGCGCACAGCCTCTTCGCGGTATCCGTCATGGCTGAAGCAATAGTGCCTGCGTGAGCCGAATTTGCGGGGGCGGCCATAGGCGTCCAGCGCCAGCATGTCGGGGTGTTTGTCCAGCATCCAGCGCGGCGGCGTCGCCGTGGGGGTGCCCAGAACCACCTTGAGCCCCGCCGCCCCGAGCACGTCTATCGCGCGGTCGAGCCAATCGAGGCGCAGATCGCCGGGGGCGGGTTCCAGCTGCGACCAGGCGAACTCGCCGATACGCACCCAGGTCAGGCCAATCTCGGCCATGCGGGCGGCGTCCCTGGCCCATTGATCCTCGGGCCAGTGTTCGGGGTAGTAGCAGGTGCCAAGCGTGCGTTTCACAGGATGACCTTATGCTCGGGTTGACCGGGGGCGACATTGCGCGCCACGAAAACCTGACCTGCCTGCGGCTCTTCGGCCAGGGCCTCCGCGCTCAAGCCCTCGCGCGCGGTGGTGATGTAGAGGTCTGAACCGCCGAAAGCCGGGCAGGAAGGCTGCGAGACCGGCAGAGCGATATCGCGCAGAACCGCGCCCGTTGGGCTGTAGCAGCGCACCCGGGCACTGCCCCATTCGGCGCACCAGAAATTGCCCGCCGCGTCGATCACCGCGCCATCGGGGTTGGGGCCATCCGCGCCATGATCGAGATAGATCTCGGGGGTGCCTGTGGGCCAGCCATCGTTTGCCTCCAGCGCCTGCCGCCAGACGATGCCGCGCGCGGTATCGGCAAAGTAGGCATGGGCCCCGCCAGGTGCAAAGCAGATCGCGTTCGGGATCGTGATATCTGGAAAAAGTCGCCGCAGCTCACCGCGATAGTAGCGATAGATCGCGCCCGCGCCCGGTTCCGCAGCCTTGCCCATGGTGCCGATCCAGAACCCGCCCCAGGGATCGGCGCGGCCATCGTTTGAGCGAGTGACGGGATTATCGGCCTCGAGCGGCGCGACCGGTTCCTGCGCCCCGGTTTCGATGTGAAACCGGATCAGATCCCGGTCGGTGGCAATCAGCAGATTGTCCTCGGCGAGCCACCCGGCGGCGGAGACGGGTCGGTCGAACTGCCATTCGCCGCCGCTGGTCATCATCCGGTGGCCGTTGATATCGAACCAGAACAGCTGTGCCCGCGTCGGGTGCCAGAGCGGCCCCTCGCCCAGATCGCAGGGCCGTGGATCGAAAACGCTCACTTCCATCCGGCGGCCTCGTCGAAGGCGGCAACGATGGCCTCGGCGCGGGCTGCAACCTCGGCCACCGACAGCCCCGGCGTGTAGAGCGCCGTGCCGATGCCAAAGCCGCTGATGCCCGCCTGCCACCACTCTGCGAAGTTGTCAGGGCCCGCGCCGCCCACTGCAAAGACCTGTGTTTCGGGCGGCAGCACCGCGCGGATGGCCTTGATGCCGCCGGGGCCCATCAGGCTGGCGGGAAAGATCTTGAGCCCATCGGCCCCGGCCTGCAGGGCGGCGAAACATTCGGTGGGGGTCATGACACCGGGGTAGCTGAGCATACTCCGGCGCTTGGTCTCACGGATCACGCCCGCATCCATATTGGGCGAGACGATCAGGTCGCCGCCCGCCTCCGCGACGCGCCCGACATCGGCGGTGGTGAGGACCGTTCCCGCTCCGATCTGTGCCTCCGCGCCATGCGCGCGTGCCATCGTCGCGATGCTGTCGAAGGGATCGGGTGAATTGAGCGGCACCTCGATCCGGGTGATCCCGGCGGCGATCAGTGCAGTGCAGGTATCGACAGCCTCGCCCGGCTGGATACCACGCAGAATGGCAATGATCGGTCGGCTCATGTCGTGGCCTTTCGCAAGGTTTCATAGGCGTTGCAGAGGCCCCGAAGGGTCATCGCGTCGCCATCATGGATGTTGGCCGCAACGCCCTGAGATTGCAGGGCGCGTGCATAAAGTGCCGACAGTGCGGGTGCGCCAATAAGCACGATCTCGCGGCCCAACCAATAGGGGCGGGTTGCGGCCAGTTCGACTCCGATCAGGAGACCCGACAGCTGCCCGCGGGCAACGCGGTCGGATTGGTCGGTCAGCAGGCTGGCGGCGCGGATGCTAAAGAGGCTCTGGGCCAGACGTTCCGGACGCGAGAGGGTCTCGGCAACGGCTGCATCAAAGGCGGTCGGGTCCAATTCATTGCCGCCGACCGAATGTCGCAGCACCGATTTCTCTGCCATCAGCGCAAAGATCTCACCGGTCATCGCGGTCTGAAAGCTGACCACTTCGCCGGCACTGACATGGGCCCATTTCGTATGCGTGCCGGGCAAAGCGATGACCCCATCGAAATCGGGGGTTTCGGCCAATGCCCCCAGGATCTGGGTTTCCTCGCCGCGCATCACGTCGGGCGGGCTGGCCTGCGACAGGCCCGGCAGGATCAGCACGTTGAGGCGCGGATCTTGCGTAGGCGCGCGGGTCAGCCCAGCCTCAGCCGGTTTGCAGGGAACGGACTGATAGGCGGCCTCAATCCAGCCTTGGCGCGCGCCGACCATGCCGCAGGCGAGCGCCGTGACGGGTGCGGACCCGAGCCAGGGGTCGATTAGCGCCAAAAGCGCGGGTTCGAAATCGGCTTGCGACAGGGTTCCCATGCCGTCCTCCGATTGCGCCTTGGCCAGCACCTGACCGCCCGCACCCATCGCGAAGGCGCGCAGATGCGACGTGCCCCAGTCAACCGCGATCCAGGCCAGATTATCCATCTCGTTCACCCCGTCGTCACCACGCCGCCATCTATGACCATCACTTGCCCGGTCATCATTTTCGACGCATTCGACGCCAGGAAAAGCACCCCGCCAACGATGTCCTCAGGCCCGAGCGTGTCTTTCAGGCATTGCCGGTCAAGATGACCCGCCAGCGCCTCGGGCGTGACCCAAAGTTCCCTTTGTTTCTGGGTCAGAACCCATCCCGGTGCCAGCGCGTTGACGCGGATACGGTCGGGGCCGAACTCGCGCGCCAGGGATCGGGTCATCGCGGTGATGCCGCCATTGGCGGTCGTGTAGGAGGGGTAGCCCGCATTGCCCATCATGTAGGAGATCGAGGAGAAGTTGATGACCGACCCGCCGCCTGCCGCCTTCATTCCGGGCATCACCGCCTGGCAGGCGAAAAAATAGGCTTTGAGATTAATGGCATGGCTCCAATCCCAGAACTTCTCGGTCACTTCTTCGGTGCTGTGGCGCTTGTCATTGGCGGCGTTGTTGACCAGAACAGTGACCGGACCATGCGCCTTTGCGGCCTTGGCGATACAGCCCTGAAGCGCCGCGATATCGGTAATGTCGCAGGGCATATAGAGCGGGCGATTGCCGGTCGCGGTCTCCATTTCATCGACGAATGCAGAAGCATCCGAACGCTGCACGAAAGCGACCTTGGCACCCTGCCGCAGGAACCCCTCGGTCAGGTCGGCCCCGATGCCGGAGCCGCCGCCGGTGATGAAAACGGACGCGCCGTCCAGGTCGGGATAACTCGCTTGGTCGGTCATGATCTTGGTTCCTCATCGGGAAGATTTTTGGAGAAAAATCTTCGGTCGGAAAATTCTTCTAAAAGAATTTTCGGGTCCGGTGTTGCGCTTCAATGGCTTTCCCGCGTCACCGGGCGGGTATCCTTGCCGACGAGGAAATCCAGGTCGGCCCCTTTATCGGCCTGCAAGACCGTGTCGATATAGAGTTTGGCATAACCACGGGTGTAATGTGGCGGATCGGGCTGCCATTTGGCGCGGCGCGCGACAAGCTCGGCATCGCTGACCAGCAATTCCAGCACGCCGTCGCGGGCGGAAACGCGGATGCGGTCACCGGTTTTCACCAGCGCCAGAGGGCCGCCGGCATTCGCCTCGGGCGCGACATGCAGGATCACGGTGCCATAGGCGGTGCCCGACATGCGCGCATCGGAGACACGGATCATGTCGCGCACGCCCTGTTGCACCAGCTTTTTCGGGATCGGCATATTGCCCACTTCCGGCATGCCGGGATAGCCTTTGGGCCCGCAGCCCTTGAGCACCAGAATGCTATCGGGCGTCACCGGCAGATCCTCGCGGTCGATATTGGCCTTCAGATCCTCGATGTTTTCAAACACATGCGCAGCACCTTCGTGTTCCAGCAGGGCATCGGTGGCGGCGGAGGGTTTCACGATAGCCCCGTCGGGGGCCAGATTGCCGCGCAGCACGCGCAGCCCGGCGGCGGGTTTCAGCGGTTCGTCAAAGGACCGGATCACGTCGCGGTTCCAGCATTCTGCCCCGTCTGAATAGGCCGAGATGTCGCCGCCAAGGACGGTGCGCGCGGGCCGCAACAGATGTGCCAGTTCCTTCAGCACCACGGGCATGCCGCCCGCATAGCAGAAATCTTCCATAAGATATTTGCCCGACGGCATGCAGTTGACCAGAAGCGGGATCTCGCCGCCAAGTTCGAAATCTTTGAGGCTGAGGTCGATGCCGACACGGCCCGCAAGCGCCAGCAAATGCACCACGGCATTGGTCGATCCGCCCACGGCAGCGTTGGCCAGAATCGCGTTTTCGAACGCTTCTCGGGTCAAGATGTCGGAGGGTTTCAGATCCTCGTCGACCATTTCGACGATGCGCTTGCCGGTCAGGTGCGCCAGCGCCATCCGGCGGGCATCGACGGCAGGCAGCGCCGCGTTGGTGGGCAGACACATGCCCATGGCCTCGACGATCGAGGCCATGGTCGACGCGGTGCCCATCGTCATGCAGACGCCTTTGGACCGGCTCATGCCCGATTCGGCGGCCATAAAATCCTTGAGGCTCATGTCGCCTGCGCGCACGGCCTCGGAAAATTTCCAGACATCAGTGCCCGAGCCGATATCCTTGCCCTGCCATTTGCCGTTCAGCATCGGACCGGAGCTGACCACGATCGAGGGCAGATCGACGCTGGCCGCGCCCATCAACTGGCCCGGCGTGGTCTTGTCACAGCCGCCAAGCAGCACCACGCCATCGATGCCATAGGCGCGGATCGATTCCTCGACATCCATTGCCAGCAGGTTGCGAAACAGCATCGCGGTGGGTTTCATCTGGGTCTCGCCCAATGACATGACGGGAAATTCCACCGGGAAGCCGCCCGCCTCCCAAACGCCGCGTTTGACGCCCTCGGCCAGATCGCGCAGGCCGGAATTGCAGGGCGTCAGCTCGGACCATGTATTGCAGATGCCAATCACCGGACGCCCGTCAAAAGCGTGATCCGGAAAGCCCTGGTTCTTCATCCAGCTGCGGTGGATGAAGCCATCCTTGTCGGCCTTGCCATACCAGGCGCGGCTGCGGCGGTCCTTGGTCATACCAACGTCCCTTCAATAACCCACATGCTTTCGGGAAAGCTCCATGGCAGGATCAGGCCATGGTTCATCAGATAGGCCCCGCTCAAGGTGATCGGCCCCGATTTCAGCGCCGGGGCCCCGCGTGACAATGGCCCGGCATCGCCCCGGTTGATCAGGTCGATACGATACTGCGCATCGGGCGACAACCGGGTCAGGCGCAGGGGCCGCGGCGCGATCTGATCGGAGACCGCCGCCTTGCCCGCAAAAACCACGAACCGGGCACCGCCCTGCGCCAGTTGCTGTTCGGCGATCACCGCCCGATCCGGGCTGTCGAGGCGCAGAATATCAGCGTCGAACATCCAGTCGCGGTTGGCTTTCCACCACGCGGTGACCTCGGTCAGGACGGCGGTTTCTTCTTCGGTCAATTCGCGCGGGTCCATCTCGAACCCCATATGACGCTGCGCCGCCACCCAGGCGCGGAACCGGATATCGAGCGTGCGACCCGAGGTGTGGCATTTGCGCGGCCCGACATGGGATCCGGTCACCGCCATCGGCAGGAATATCGCCGCGTTATGCTGCATCTTCAGCCGTTCCAGCGCATCGTTGCTGTCAGACAGCCAGACCCGGTGCGTGCGGCTGAGAATGCCGAAATCAATGCGCCCGCCTCCGCTCGCGCAGCTTTCAATCTCGACCATCGGAAAGGCGGCGCGCAGCCGGTCGATCAACGCATAAGAGCCGCGGGTTTGCGCCGCGTCGGGCGTCGGCAAGACGCGGTTATGGTCCCATTTGATATAGTCGATGGCCTGGGTTTCCAGGATCGCGGCAATGCGGTCGAACAGGAAATCGCGGACATCGACGCAGCCCATGTTCAGCGCCTTCTGGTTGCGGCCCAGGATCTGATCCTCTCCACCCAGGGCCCAGTCGGGATGGGCGCGGTGAATATCGCTGTCGGGGTTGATCATCTCGGGCTCGAACCAGAGGCCGAAACTCATACCAAGGCCGTGGACATGGGCAATCAGCGGGGCCAGACCATCGGGGTATTTGCGCGCATCGACCTCCCAATCGGATAGCGCGCGGGTGTCGTCATCGCGATTGCCGAACCAGCCGTCATCCAGCACGAAACGTTCCGCCCCAAGGGTGGCGGCGCGGGTGGCGATGTCTTTCAGGGTGGGCAGGCTGTGATCGAAATAGACCGCCTCCCAACAATTGTAATGCACCGGGCGCGGGCGCGCGGGATCGGGGAACTGCACAATCCGGTCGCGCAGGTGACGTTGGAAGGCGACCGCGCAGCCATTGATGCCATCATCCGAGAACACCGCATAAAGCGGCGCGGTTTCGAACCGGGTGGCGGGCGCGCTTTCGACGCGGGCGGCATGGCCGAACTGGATCTGGCGGCGGCCATCGGGCAATTCTTCGGCCACCATCCGGTGCCCGCCCGACCAGCCATAGTGAAAGGCATAGGCATGGCCGCGCGTGTTGGTGGCCCCCCGGCAGGGCAGGATGAGACCGGGGAAATGTTCATGGCCGGTGCGCCCGGTGCGGTTTTCGCGATAGCGCATGCCGGGCGACCAGGGGGTGCGGTTCAACTGGAACTCGCCACACCAGCGCCCGGCGACGTCGATCATGTCATCCGATAGCTGCGGGCCGGGAAAGACCGGGGCCGACAGCCAGTGCAGATGCACCGGCTTGGCGGCCTCAAGCGTTGCCTGCGCCACAATCATATGGGTGGCCGGGTCGATCGAAAAGTGGGCGGTGTAGGTCAGGCCATTGGCCGCATCCACAAAGCGCAACTCAAGTTGGTCGTCGCCCTGTTCCGCCTTCTCAAAGCAGAATTTCGGCAGCAGCGGCGTGCCGTCACCGGCCCGCAGGATCAACCCCGGCTGCCCCGGAAAGCTGCGCGTTGCCTCAGGGCATATCGACAATTCGGGGTTGGCATCCAGCATGCCGCCGGTCACGTCGATGGCATGGGCCGAAAAAAGCGTAGTCAGATCCTCGGCATCCGGCAGACGTGGCCCCCAGTAGATAATTTCGGCCAGGTGGTCCCGGTCAGAGCCAAGCACCAGCGTCTGACGCCCATCATCCAACCGCCAGCATCGCATTTACTTCACAGCCCCCAATGTCAGGCCCGCGATGAAATGCTTTTGCATGGCAAAGAACATCAGCACGGGCGGGATTGCCGCGACGATGCTGCCGGCGCTCATCAGATTGTACTGCGCCACGAATTGCGAATTGAACGAGGTGATACCGGCGGTCACAGGCTGCGCCCCTGGCCCCTGGGTCAGCACGATGGCCCAGAAGTAATCGTTCCAGATGAAGGTAAAGATCAGCACCGACAGCGCCGCGATGGCGGGCCGCATCAGCGGCAGCACGACATACCAGAATATGCGCCATTCCGCGACGCCCTCGACGCGCGCCGCCTCGATCAGCTCCATCGGCAGCGCCTTGATAAAATTGCGCATG
>Ga0316205_10001797_pt1 | contig 24890 bp, 21 predicted proteins | sample 3monthpyrite_MG_FD_204941 | JGI IMG/M metagenome (GOLD analysis project Ga0316205, IMG submission 204941) | Microbial mat bacterial communities from mineral coupon in-situ incubated in ocean water Damariscotta River, Maine, United States -... | ecosystem: Environmental > Aquatic > Marine >... | reverse complement strand
CTCGAACTCTCACGTCTTGCGACACCAGAACCTAAATCTGGCGTGTATACCAATTTCACCACGCTCGCTAAGGCGCGGAATTATATAACAATAAATTAAAATGTGTAGTTTTTTATGCGTCTTTTTTTGAATGAATTCGTTCGATAAACGAATTTAGGCCGCTAAGCCCCTGCTGATGCACTTTATTCTTTAAAAAACCTGACCAGCCTAAGACCATTCCAATAGGCCCTAATGCCATTCGGCTCCACTTCCAGAAGCTAAAATGATCTGAATGACGGATTATTTTACCATTCGAGAACTGAAATTCAGCAAAAATGACATTATTAACTCTACGACCCGTCTGTGAAAAAGTATAACTGGCTTGCCAACGAACAGACCCATGAGTGTCGTCTGCTTTAATGTTGCTAAAGCTCAATTCAAAATCCACAGCCTTTTTACACAACATGTGCCACATTGCGCCTACCTGCTCACCGTTAAGCTCATAAAAAACAGGGTCAGAGAAGTGAATATTTTCTGCATAACAGGATTGCATGGTTTGCCAGTCAAGCTTTTGAAAAGCCGAATAAAAATTATTTATAATTTGTTCATTTGGATGCATTTTTTGATATTACATTAAATTCCGTTCACCGGTAAGCCTCATCCTACTGCACCAGATATCATGTAACAGGTATCGCTCATAGAATGGAATAAACTATACTTAAAGTGTATGAACAACATAATGGAAATCTGTGATGAGTGACTATACCCATATTCTTGTAGCTGTTGATTTCTCGGCCTCTGCAGAACAGGTATTAAATAAAGCCCGTGAAATAAGCGATAGAAACAACGCCAAACTCAGCTTACTGCATATAGTGGAGTATCTGCCCCCCATTGATTCAGTATACGAGCCAGTACTTTCCAGTAACTGGGTCATTGATGAATCAGAAATGCTTGAACAGGCAAAAGACTCACTTGAAAAGTTTAAGCAACAACAAAAACTGGATAACGTAGAGTTACATACTCTTTTAGGCAGCCCTAAGTATGAAATAGCCCAGTTTGTAAAAGATCATCAATGCGACCTATTGGTAATGGGCTCCCATGGTCGACATGGTATAAACATACTTTTGGGATCAACAGCAAACGCTGTGTTGCATAAAATGCCCTGCGACATACTGGCAGTTAAAATTGATACTTAAACTTTTAATTTAATTAAATAGGCACGAAAAAAACATTCTGAATATGCTAATGTCACCCCCATGACATCAGCACAGCCAATCACTCAAACCAGCATTCCTGCAGACCTTCATTTTACTGATGCGTTAGCAAAATTAATTTTACTAGATCAAAAACAATCACTCCCTGATATAAGTAATGTCTGCGTCTTTCTACCTAACGCACAGGCTGTATTACAAATGCGTCACAGCCTGATAAATGCTGCACAACAAACCTTGCTAGGTTGTTATATTGGCAGTCATACACAATGGCTAAAAGAAAACATAACACCAATTGATACGTCTAAAAAACACATTAACCAATCTGCCAGACAATTATTATTGCTTGAAGCGTTAAAGCAAAACAGCTCTTTATTTACCAGTGAAAATCACTGGCAAATCTGTGACAGTCTGCTTGAATTATTTGATGAACTAAGCCTGAGTCAACATCAATGGTTAAATGAAGCAACACCTGTATGGATCAATAAACTACAACAGGCGTATAAAACAGAGCAAACCCTGGAGCATTTGAATCAGGAAGCCAGAATCATTCACACACTTTGGCAAGCGTGGCAAGAACAGCTAAACGATATGAATCTGCAGGATGATAGCAGCTCACTCAAACAACGTTTACTTACAGAAATACCTGATAGCTTGAAAGGTAAACACTTTTATATAATTGGCTATGAACAGTTTACAGCACTAGAACAGTCGTGGTGCGAACAGTTATCTGAAAAATCACAGATTACACTTGTAACACCACGTAGTATTTCAGAAATAACTAATGACAGCTCAGATGAACTTGATTTATTGAGAAACATTTACTCACAAAAAACCTCATTTTTTGAGCGATGTAAATACAACAAAAATAAATCCTCCTTATTAGACAAAATAAAACTTTACGATGCACATAGCGCAGAACAGGAAACACAGGCCGTAGATTTAAAAGTTCGCATGAGTTTACTACAGGGCAACACCAATATTGCCGTTGTTACAGAAAATAGAAAACTAGCAAGACGTTTACGAGCATTATTAGAGCGCGCCAATGTCAACATTCAAGACACTGCAGGCTGGGCCCTTGCAACTACCAGTGCAGCAACCGTACTCGAACGTTGGTTAGAATGCATTGAACAGGACTTTGCATACCAGCCCCTTCTTGATTTACTAAAATCACCCTTCTTCTGTGAAGAAGGCATTTTTAATGAACACTTAAACCTGGTATATCGTTTTGAACAAGATATTGTTCTACACGAAAACATTGCAAATGATTTACAGCGTTTTAAGAACGCCACTAAAAACAGGGCTGAACGACTTAATTTAAACAACACAGCCACCGCAAAAAATTTACTTACTCTTCTAGACAGGATTGAATCTGCATCTAAAAATTTAACATCACTTTTTCAAAGTAAGCAAACAAATACCCCGGACGTATGGGTTAATCATTTTATTGAAAGCATAAAAGAATTAGGCATTTACCAACAGTTATCATCTGATATAGCAGGTCAGAGAGTACAGGAAGAGCTTGAAAAATTAAGCTACGCATTTCATACCGCTTCTCCCGAAATGAGTTGGTTAGATATACGCACCTGGATTGGTAGTACGTTAGAGACTGAACAGTTTAAACCTCAGGAGCAAGACTCTGTTGTTAAAATAATGAATATGCAACAGGCGCAATATTGTCAGTTCGATACCTTGATTATCGCCGGTGCCAATATGAAATCTTTCCCTGGCAGTGCAACTCAACACCCATTTTTTAATCAATCTGTAAGGCAGGAATTACAATTAAAAAACTGGCATCAGAAAAAAGAAAGTGACTTCCAACAGTTTCAGCAATTATTATTAGCTGCAGATGACATACTCATTACCTGGCAAGCAGAACAAAATGGCGAATGGATGCAGGTCTCTCCATGGGTAAGCTCCTTGCAGGATTTCAGTCAGCATAGTTTAAATTTATCGCTTCAGGATTTAAATTTATATCAATTGATGAACTCCCTGAAACCGATTACAGATGGAACAGAAGATCTATTAAAAAATATTGAGGTTGTTACTCAGGCAAAACCAGTAATAAAAACTGAATTAACACCTTCAGAATACTCTGCTTCAAGGCATCAACGTTTAATTGACTGCCCATATAAATTTTTCGCTGCTGATGTACTCAAACTAAAACCGTTAGAGCAAATTAGTCTTGAACTTTTAAAAAGCGAATACGGTGAAAAAGTACATTTGATATTACATGCCTTTCACCAGCAATGCCCTGACATGCCTGCTCCTTTTAATGCCTGCTTAACTAAAGACAACAAAAACCAGGCTTTAAAACATATTGAAGAAGTTTCAAAACAGGTATTTAAAACTCAGACAGAAGACTCTATACAAAACAGAGGCTGGTTTGATCGATGGATGGATACGGCAGAGTCGTATATAGACTGGCAGATTCAACGTCAACATGACTGGGACATATACAGGCTGGAAGAAATGTCTGAACAGCTGCTCAATACCGAGAGCAAACTTGTTGGACGTCTTGATAGAATTGATAAACGGGGTGGTGAATTTTCTATTATCGATTACAAGACGGGCAATACGGCCAGACAGAGTGATATCGACCTGGCAGAGAACATACAGCTCACCAGCTATGCGGCATTAATGGAAGATGTTTTTAATGTTGTGTACTTAAAGCTTGATAAGGGTGAAACGAAACAAGCAGGCATTTTAGAAGGTGAAGCATTAAATGATTTAAAAACAGATGTTTTGAAACGTCTTGAAACAGTAATTTCTGATATTAGATCGTCGAAACCCTTACCGTCATGGGGTGATTCTAAGGCTTGTGCATATTGTGATATGAGTGGTTTATGTCGCAAGCAGATGTGGGAGGTTTGTGAATAGGTTTTACCTCTCTTGATCTTTTGGCAATAAGCCACCAAACTAAACTATAAACCCAAATACCGACTTACTAACAGCAACAGAAACAATAAACAAAAACACAACCAAACCCAACAACCAGGCCGCAAAACGAACCCGTTTAGAACGTCCAGGCTTAAGCGCCAACATACCCAGCGCAATATAAACCAGTAGTGCGCCTATTTTAACCTGCAGCCACTGATAATCTAAAACAGACCACTGCATGATATACAGCATTAAAAACGCACTAAACAGCAAAGTTGCATCGATGACATGAGGTGCCGTTTTTACCCACCTTTTATATAACAAAGAAGAACCGGACAACATCCAGATTCCACGTAAAAAAAATCCGCTAAAAGATAAAACAGCACAACTTACATGAATTGCTTTTACCCACTCCATATCAAGCCACACTACCTTCAAGAAAACTCCGCATTTCTCCTTTTCTGATATCATCAACAAAACTGGCTTCGATTGAATTTAAAACAAGCTGTTTCGCCTGTTCTTTTGACAACGATAAAGAGTCTGCCAGGGCAGTAAAATTTTCAGTCATATATCCACCAAAATAGGCCGGATCATCTGAGTTCACGGTTACACATAACCCCTGCTCCAACATGACTAGAATATTATGCTCAGACATATTATCGAATACCCTTAACCTGGTATTTGATAAAGGGCAAACCGTTAGAGGTATACGGTTTTTTTGCAGATACATCATTAATTCTGGATCATCTATTGCGCGCACACCATGGTCAACTCTGCTAACTTTTAAATCATTAATAGCTGTCCATATATATTCAGCAGGCCCTTCTTCACCCGCATGTGCAACCGTTAAAAGACCTAAATCTCGTGCTTTTTTATACACCCTGCTAAATTTTTCTGGTGGATGACCTTGTTCTGAACTATCTAAACCAACTGCTTGAATCTTGTCTAAAAATGGTTCTGCCTGAGTTAATGTATGAAACGCAGCAGCCTCACTAAGATGTCTTAGAAAACACATAATTAACTGACTAGTTATGCCTAATTGTTGCTGCGCATCATTTAAAGCACGAGTAATACCTTTAATTACTATTGAGAACTCAATACCTCTATCTGTATGCGTCTGCGGATCAAAAAAAGGTTCTACATGAATTACATTCTGCGAATGACATTTTTCAAGATATGCCCAGGTTAAATCATAAAAATCCTGTTCACACTGCAAAACATTTGCGCCCTGATAGTAAATATCTAAAAAGTCCTGCAGATTACCAAACTCATAAGCTTGTCGTACCTGCTCAACAGATTCAAATGGTAGTTTTATATTATTTCTTTTCGCAAGTTTAAACATTAATTCAGGTTCAAGACTGCCTTCCAGATGTAAATGCAACTCTACTTTCGGCAAACTATTAAGCCACACACTTGATACTACAGACACATTTATCTCCATTATTAAAAAAAACGTTATTTACTCTGATCAAAAAGTAATATTTCAATACGCCTGTTTTTACCTCTATCTTTTTCATTTTTATTTGAAGACACTGGTTTTGTAGAGCCTAATGCCCTGGACTCCAGGCGATGGTCAGGAATTTTCTGTTCAACCATATAATGCAAAACATTTAATGATCGAGTAGATGACAACTCCCAGTTAGATTTGTATTTTTTTCGCAATTCCCCGGTAATGGGAATATTATCTGTATGACCTTCAATTATTATTTTAAGGTTACGACTATCAATTAACGCTTTAGATACTTTCGCTAGAATACGCTTACCCTGCTTACTTAACTCACTACTTCCTGATGAAAACAAAACAGTTGCAGCCAGTGTAATCCTTACACTTTTTGTATTTTGTTCAAGCTGAATTTGCTCTAACTCGTCAAGTGCTTTAACCAGTTCACGATACAATGTATTGCTGCGAGGCTGATACTTAATCGTAAATACAAGATCATTAACATTATTACCATAATACGTTATGGTGTTATTCCGCTTTACCCACTTTCCCGGGCGATTAGATTCATAACTTATGACATTAAAATTCTGAGGAAATACCCAGGCATAAACCAACTGTGAAAAATTTCCTGGTTTATTCCAGATACCGTAATTATTCTCAGGGGTTTTGTTTTTTCCGTCCCAATTTCTGTAGGTATAAACTCCATTTTTATCTATTTCTAAATCTACATTATCAAGCAGCTTATTTTGCACCAGCGTTGCATAGGTGCCGGAGTCAATTTTTAAAAGGTCATACTCTTTTTTTGACTTACTATCCCATCTATATTTATCCGGATAGACATATAGATAATCTTTTAAATGTTGGGCTGGTGTTTTTTCCTGTCCTTTTTCAAACCAGATATCGTAACTTGGGTGGCCTGTTCTTAACGTATCATAACGAACGTAATTTTTACCGTCCTCATTAAGAAATATAATTTTTTCACTTATTACTGACTGGGACAAACACGCCGTTTGAAACCCCGCCAGGAGAATAATAAAACAAGAAATTTTTAGCCCATGCAAACTTAATAGATTCATAAACATTCTGCCTTAATAATCATCTAATCAATGATATACTTTAGTCTAGTGCTAATAATTAAAAATAAAACTCTATAAACTGTTAAGAAAAAAACTACTGTTACTTTTTCATGATATTTTTACTGTAGCAGCTCAATTAAGGCATCTTCATCAAGCATCTCAACACCCAGCTGTTCTGCTTTCGCTGCTTTAGAACCCGCATTATCACCGACCACAACATAACTTGTTTTCTTTGATACGCTGCCGGTGACTTTAGCGCCTCTAGCCTGTAATGCTTTTTTAGCATCATCACGCGTCATTTCAGTTAAGGTACCGGTAATTACAAAGGTTTTTCCTTCCAGTGTTTGTTCTTCAGTGGCGGCAGCCTCAATCACATCCCAGTAAATCCCCGAGTTTAATAACTTTTCTATTACTTCTAAATTATGCGGTTGTTTAAAAAATCGTACTATATGTGCAGCAACGATGGGCCCGACATCTTCAACTTTTTGCAATGATTCTTCATCTGCGGCTTTGATTGCATCAAGAGTTGTGAAGTGATTTGCTAACGTTAATGCGGTAGCTTCACCCACTTCACGAATACCTAATGCATAGACAAACCGATTAAGACTCGTATGTTTGGATTTCTGTAATGATTCGATTAAATTGGCTGCAGATTTTTCACCCATGCGTTCCAGACCGACGATATTCTCCACAGTTAAAGTATAAAGATCATCCATATGATCAATACAACCCTCATCCACCAGCTGCTCAACAAGCTTATCTCCCAGACCATCCACATCCATCGCTTTACGTGATGCAAAATGCTTGATGGACTCCTTACGTTGTGCCCCACAAAACAGCCCACCACTACAACGAGCAATTGCCTCACCCTCTTCCTGTTCAATTTCTGAACCACAAACTGGACACGAACTTGGCAACTTAATTTTCTTAGCGTGATTATTTCTGCTGCCTGGAACAACTCGTACTACTTCAGGTATAACATCTCCTGCTCGACGAATGATTACCTGATCACCCTTGCGAACATCCTTACGATTAACTTCATCCATATTATGTAAGGTTGCATTGCTTACTGTCACACCACCAACAAATACGGGCTCTAAACGTGCAACCGGTGTAATTGCACCTGTACGCCCCACCTGAAATTCAATTTCATTAACACGAGTAATTTCCTCCTGTGCTGGAAACTTATGAGCAATTGCCCAGCGTGGAGCTCTGGCAACAAACCCCAGTTCCTTTTGAAGTTTTATCGAGTTAACTTTGTAAACGATACCATCGATTTCATAAGATAATGAGTCACGTAATTCTGACATCTGTTTAAAGTAATTAAGACAACCCTGAACACCATTAACAGTTTGTCTTTCATTACATAAAGGCAACCCCCATTGTTTTAAATGATCTAACATTTCACTATGGGTAGATAACTGAGCACCACCATCTACTCTGCCTACTGCATAACAATACATTGCCAGTGGACGCTTTGCAGTTACTTTTGGATCGAGTTGACGCAAAGACCCCGCAGCAGCATTCCGCGGATTAGCAAACTGTTTTTCATCATTCTCTCGGGCGATTTGATTAAGTTTTTCAAATCCTGATTTGGGCATAAAAACTTCTCCGCGTACTTCTAATACATCGGGAATATTTTTACCTAATAGCTTTAACGGGATTGAATGAATAGTCCGTATGTTTTGTGTAATATTTTCACCGGTACTACCATCTCCCCTGGTGCCAGCTCTTACTAACAAGCCTTTTTCATAAAGCAAACTCACCGCCAGACCATCGAGTTTAGGCTCAGCTGCAAAGCATATTTCATCATCGCTATCTAAACGCAGCTGTAACCTTTTATTAAAATCACTTAACTCTTCTTCATTAAAAACATTATCAAGCGACAACATGGGGATTTCATGTTTTACCTGAGTGAATTTATCAAGTGGTTTATCTCCCACTCGCTGAGTAGGTGAATCATCTGTAATCAAATCAGGGTATTGTGCTTCTAAGGATTGAAGTTCTCGATACAAACGATCGTATTGCACATCAGGAATTTCTGGATCATCTAGTACGTAATATTGATAGCTATGATGATTTAACTGGTCACGTAAGTGCGTGATATCTTCCGATCTTTTATTTTTATTAGACATTTTATTATGTATAACTTTCAGGATAAGCTCAAAATACTATTTTAAATTCGATACAGCTTACAAAAGCATCAGGCAATAGTGCAAATGAACACAATCACAGCTAAACTGATTGTGATTTTAAATTTTCCAGACGTTTTACTTTTTCACGCAACTCATTTGTTTGAGTTTCGTCTAAAGGTTTACGTTGTGCACCGCATAAGGTTGCGCCAATCATTGATGATAAACCATGCGCTGTTATCATCATTTCATCCAGCACCGCTGAAGGTTTATCAACCAGGTTAACTTGCATAAAAAAACTAACACCAGGTGTTTCTAATTCATGCATATGATCAATTTCAAACCAGCCGGGTTGTTTAATATTTGCCATACTAAACTGAATTTTTCTTTCTTCATCCTGATCATGACGGTGAAATATATTCATCACACCAAAATCCATATGTAAAGCATAACTGGCACTAAGTATTTTTTCACCTTTTATAATTTCACCCGGCTGTGCCAGAACATAAACTGAAATTACATCATCAACAGCTACATCTGAATTTTCAGTTTTTGTATTTTCCTGCTCTACAGCAGGTTCATACTCATCAGTTGAATCTGCCGCGTTCAACTGATCTTCTGATAATTCTTCTTTTGCAAACTTTTCTTCCGGAACAGCTTCTTCAACTTGATGATCTTGCGCAGTCATATCATCAATGTCGTTTCCAACTGATTCTGCAGGTTCTGCAAGCCCTCCTGAATCAGTGCTACTTTCTATTTCAGAACTGTCCTTAAATTCATCTACTTCTGTTGCAGAAAATTTAACTTCATCCTGATTTAAATCACTTGCTGGCTCTTTCGCTTCAGCGGAGACAACTCGCACTGGACCTACTCCATGCATCCATTCATTTTCTGCCTGATCTTCAACACTAAAAGACGGAACATCATTAGCTGCATCTAATGGTGATTGATATTGATCTTTTTTACGCACGCGACTAAAGAAGTATACTGCCGCAACCAATACAATCGCAGCACCTAGTAATATCCAACGTAAATATTCCATCTCCATGAGTTAACCTCTACGCACTTTCCACCATTTTCGCCGCTTCTTCGATATCAACAGAAACCAGGCGTGATACACCCGCTTCACGCATGGTAACACCACTCATTGTATGCGCCATTTCCATAGTTACTTTATGGTGAGTAATAAAAATAAACTGTACTGTTTTAGACATCGCTTTAACCAGCGAACAGAAACGTCCAACGTTAGCTTCATCTAATGGTGCATCAACCTCATCCAGCATACAGAAGGGTGCCGGGTTCAGTTCAAAGATAGCAAAAACCAGAGCGACTGCTGTCAATGCTTTTTCACCACCCGACATTAACTGGATATGACTAATACGCTTACCCGGAGGACGAGCCATTACCACTACACCAGTATCCAGTAAATCATCTCCAGTTAATTCTAGATATGCTTGCCCACCACCAAATAATCGTGGAAACATTTCCTGAATTCTGGCATTAACATGCTCATAGGTGTCTTTAAATTTAGTACGGGTTTCTTTATCGATTTTTGCAATAGCCGCTTCCAGCGTTTCTAACGCTTCAATAATATCCCCATGCTGAGAGTCTAAATATTCCTTACGTTTATTTTGCTCTTCAAACTCTTCGATTGCTGCCAGATTAATTGGACCAAGACGTGAAATACGTTGAGCAATTTCTTCAACCTTACGCGACCAGACATCAATACTCGCATCATCACCTAACTCTTCAAGCAAGTCTTCTGCTTTAAAATCAGTTTCTGCCAACTGCTCCTGAACTGTCTGACTACGCACTTTAACTTCTGAGGTATTTAAACGCGCCTGCTCTAAACTCGAACGAATCATCTGTGATTTCTGCTCTAGTTCATTACGCTTTTGCTCAAGTTGACGCAAACTATTATCAATAGTATCAACCGAACGTCGAGCTTCTGTTAACTGCTCTTCTACCTGTAGTCTTTCTTCAAGTAAAGTTTCCAGCTCTTGAGCTTTATCGTCACCAGACTGAACTGTTTGTAAACTTTCCGTTAATTCTTCACGTCGTTGCTGCTGTGATTCTAACTGGCGAGCCATACGTTCAATATTCTGCTCTAAATTTCGCTTTAAGGTTCGGCGAGATTCTATTTGAATAGCCAGTTCATGCACAGACTCGCGTTCACTTTGTGCTTTACTACGTGCTTCTAATAACTGATTTTGTAAACTTTCACGCTTACCTGTTAACTCATCGCGCTCTCGAGACAGTGACTCCATTTGCGTCATTGCTTCATTACGTTTACGACGTGCTTCTTCCATTTCATCTTGCTGGCGTTCAATGTTTTTTGTAATTTCTACCGATTCTTCCTGCAAATTCTGATTACGACTCAGTAACTGCTCTAACTTTGATTGCCCTGACGTTAACTGCGCCTGAATCTGTGAACACTGACTATGGGTATTATTTAACTCTGCCTGCCATTGCTCACGTTGTTGTTCTATGTTTTGTAACTGAGCCCGAGCATCCTGAATTTGAACCTCCAGTTCCTCAAGCGTCATATCCTGTTCTTCTATCAGCTGCTGCAGTTCTTTGATTTCCTGTTCACGTGCTAATACACCAGACTTTTCATCTTTATCACGGGCGACTCGTAACCACGACTGACCTAACCAGATACCATCAGCGGTAATAACCGACTCATTAGCATTCAATGAAGCACGCATAGATAATGCCTGATTCAAATCATCTGCCGCTTTAACACCATTTAAAATTCCGGCCAAAGAGACTGATGATTTAATTTTACTGGCTAAACTTGCACTTTCATCTTTAAGCGTTGCAGAGGCAGAGGTATCAAACAGGTTCAGATTACCCTGCTCTAAATCACCCAGCACTTGTGCCACTGCATCCATTCCATCAACACAAACCGCTTCAAGATGTGAGCCCAATACAGTTTCTGCTGCTTTTTCCCAACCCGCATCTACTTCAATATTTTCTGCCAGGCGAGAGTTATGTGATAAACCATGTTTTTCTAACCAGCCACCTACTGCATTTTCATTTTTACCCAGGGCTGCTTTCTGTAAAGCTTCAAGTGAGGCCAGACGACCACGACTTTCATTTAACTGTCGGCGTAAACCATCTTCTTCCTGGCTAAACTGGGTCGACTTTTCACGTTGATTTCGAATTTGCTCAATAACATCAGAAACCTTGTCCTGCATTTCTGATTTTTTCATTTCTGCAGTTTCACTCTGCTCACGTAACTGCTCTAACTCAATCTCTAAATCATCACCAACAACTTTACGTTTTTCTTCTTCAACTTTTTCCTGACGTTGTTTTAACTGTAGTACGTGTTTCTCAAGTTGCTCCATGCGGGTACGTTCAACCTGCGCAGTTTGTGATGGCTGTGCAGCCTGTTCATTGTGCAGATCCCAGGCACTTTGCCATTCCTGCATAGCCTGTTCAGCTTCATGTAAATGCTCATTTATGGCTTGCTGTGATTCACGCTGCATTTCAAGCTTGGGCTCGGCCTCACCCAAAACTAAATCAATTTCTTCTAACTGTTCACGGTCAGACTGTAATGATTCCTGAATTTCACCTAATGCACTTTCCAGCTCATTCAAATCATTTTGCTGACGGCTAAGAATTTCCTTTTCATGCTGAATATTCTGTTCAATACGAGAAATTTCAGAACCCAGACTATAAAAGCGAGCCTGAACTGCATTCAATGATTCATTTTGCTCAACTCTTTGTTCACGTAAAGTTTCTAACTCAGATTCAACTGCGCGCTGTTCAGCAATGACTTCCTGTAAACGGGTTTCCTGTTCTTCTATCGCCTGCTCACGGTTTTCCATCTGCCCATGAAGCTCTTTCCAGCGTAATGCCAGATGCTCAGCTTTTAAGCGACGCTCATCTATTTTTAGTTCTTTATATTTTTCAGCTGTTCGAGATTGGCGCTGTAAACGCTCTAACTGTTTATCAATTTCTTCACGCAGATCATCTAAACGTTCCAGATTTTCACGGGTATGACGAATACGTGTTTCTGTCTCGCGGCGACGCTCTTTGTATTTAGAGATACCCGCCGCTTCTTCTAAAAATGAGCGTAACTCTTCAGGTTTGGCATCGATTAAACGAGAAATCATGCCCTGCTCGATAATCGCGTAACTACGTGGGCCTAAACCCGTACCCAGAAAAAGATCCGCAATATCACGACGACGACACTTACTGCCATTAAGAAAATATTTTGACTGACCATCACGCGTTACCATACGTTTCGCTGAGATCTCAGTAAAGGTGGCGTAAGGGCCTTCTAACTTACCTTCACTATTATCAAAAATCAGCTCAACAGATGCCTGACCAACGGGTTTACGTGAAGATGAACCACTAAAGATGACATCGTCCATAGATGCACCACGTAAGTGCTTGGCCGATGATTCACCCATAACCCAACGTACCGCATCAATCGTATTTGATTTACCACAGCCATTTGGCCCTACGATACCGTTTAGATTTGATGGAAACTCAATGGTGGTGGGGTCTACAAAAGATTTGAAGCCCGCCAGTTTGATTTTGCTTAAACGCATTTATAACCCGTTATATAATTTTTATTTGATCTGATTTTACGACCTGATGCCTCCAATAGCTGTAGAACAACGCCCAACAACTAAATTTCAGGTTCAAGCCGCCTAGTATATCAATTTCATTGTATAATGCCGCCAAAATTTACACTTATATAGAGAAACTCATGAGCACACAGCCAACAAAAGATCTGGAAACATTTGATAACCCCCGTCCAGAGCGCGATTACACCATTCGCATCCATACACCCGAGTTCACCTGCATCTGCCCAAAAACCGGTCAGCCTGACTTCGCGACCATCCATTTGGATTATATTGCGGACAAAAAATGCGTTGAGCTTAAGTCATTCAAGCTGTACATGTGGTCATTTCGTGAGCAGGGTGCTTTTCATGAAGATATTACGAACCAGATTTTGAGCGATTTGGTCGATGCAACAGACCCCAGATTTATGCGTATTACAGCTGAATTCAATGTGCGGGGCGGGGTTTATACTACAGTTATTGCCGAGCATCGTCAGGATGGCTGGGTTGCACCTGAGCCAGTAGTTTTACCTTAAAGAAATTTAGGAGCCTCCACCCAAAAACATATGAAGTATGTCGTTACGCAAAGTATGGCAACCCGCACCCTTGAAAGGCTGACTTAAATTCACACCCGACAGCACATCCCTCGGGGTCGCATTTCTATGGGGGCGCCTCTAAGGGGTCGCCTCTAAGGGGTCGCCTCTAAGGGGTCGCCTCTAAGGGGTCGCCTCTAAGGGGTCGCCTCTAAGGGGTCGGAGTCATATTTGATGCTTAGGTTTAAATAATCTTGTGAGATGATGAGATCAAATATGACTCCGACCCCTGAAAATTTGACTCACTCCCCTGATAATTCATAATACAACGCATGATCAGCATTCCATCTCTATATATAGGTATCGACCTCGGTACATCGGGCGTTAGAGCTTGTGTTATTAACGACAATAAAGATTTATTACACACCTGCAAAACATCACTTCACGCACCCGAAAAACAGGGCAATTCCGTCACACAGGATGCAAATCTCTGGTGGCAAGGAACTGAAAAAGTGCTGCATGAGTTACTTACCCATATAGATACAAATGCAGTACAGGCTATTTCAGTCAATGGCACCTCAGGTACGGTGTTAATTTGCGATGAATTCGGCGTGCCCCTTGCCCCCGCTAGAATGTATAACGATGGATTTTGCACTGAACAAGCTGAATTAATAAAATCTATCGCCCCTGATTCCAGCGCAGCCCATGGTACTAGTTCTGGTTTGGCAAAGTTATTATATTTACAACAGAAATACCCTGATGCTAAACACTTATTACATCAGGCAGATTGGATAGTGGGAAAGCTATGCGGATATTTTGGCATTAGTGATGAGAACAATGCCTTAAAAACAGGTTATGACCCCATTAATGCCTGCTGGCCAGAGTGGCTGCAGCAACTCAATATTAACTTTTCACTATTACCAAAAGTTATAACACCTGGAAAATCTATATCTAATATCAATAACAATTGTTTTGGACTTAAGTCTGACTGCCAGATAATCAGCGGTACAACCGATAGCATAGCCGCCTTTATCGCCACTGGCTCCAATAAACCCGGTGATGCAGTGACTTCACTTGGCAGTACACTAGTATTAAAAGTCATTTCAGATAAACCGGTCAATGCACCAGAGTTAGGTATTTATAGCCATAAACTGGGGGATTACTGGTTAGCCGGCGGGGCATCAAATACCGGAGGGGCTGTGTTAGAACATTACTTTAGTCAACAACAGATAGATAAACTCACAAAACAACTCAAACCAGAACAACCTACAAAACTTAACTACTATCCACTGATACAGGCAGGTGAACGTTTTCCGGTTAATAACCCAGACCTTAAACCCCGAATGGAACCAAAAGCCAAAAATGAACTCGAATTCTTTCAAGGCATATTAGAAGGCATAAGTCAGATAGAACTTGATGGTTACCAAAAGCTGCAGAAATTAGGCGCGCCTTATCCGTCTCAAGTAGAAACAGCAGGTGGTGGCAGCCAAAATTCAGCCTGGAATAACATGCGTGAATTAGTTCTGGGAGTTAAGGTTAAACAGGCACAATTTAGCGAGGCATGTTATGGTAGCGCGCTATTGGCATTACGTGGATATAAAAATATATAATGGCCTCTGAGACACAAAACTTAAAAATGAGGTCGGATACAAATTTGACACCACCCCCTCTAAGTATTTAAATTAATTATAGATACAGAACTCATAGAGGCTTACTCAGTAAACTCTGCACATTTAACAAACGAAATAATAGAAACATTATGATTGGAAATTTACTCTCTGGCTTCGGCCATATTTTTAGTGGTTTAAAACTAATTACTCAACCTGGTTTACGACGTTTTGTATTAATTCCCTTAAGTATCAATGTGACACTGTTTGGTGGAGCAACCTGGTATTTGTTAATTAAGTTTGATGAATGGATGAACAGCCTTTTACCTGACTTTCCTGACTGGTTAAGTTGGCTGGAAACCGCCTTGATCTGGTTATTATGGCCATTATTCTCAATTATGATTTTACTGGTAATATTCTACACTTTTACTTTTTTAGCCAATTTAATTGCCGCGCCATTTAATAGCTTACTGGCAGAAAAAGTTGAAAAGCATTTAACCGGGCAACCCTTAGATACCGGGCCGAGTTACCCTACAGCAGAAATGATTAAACGCAGTATTGGCTCTGAACTGAGTAAATTATTTTATTTCATAAAATGGTGGGTATTATTATTCATAATCACACTAATACCTGTCATTAATCTTGCTGCGCCTTTTATCTGGTTAGTGTTTGGCGCATGGATGTTATCACTAGAGTACCTCGATTATCCTATGGCTAATCACAATAAATTTTTTAAAGATATCAACAAACAGGCTGTTTCAAAACGCAGCCTGTCACTGAGCTTTGGCGGCGGTGTAATGTTGTTTACCAGTATTCCCGTATTAAACCTGATTGCAATGCCTGCAAGTGTGGCTGGTGCCACGTCATTGTGGGTTAAACATAAAGATGTAATTTATATCGATGATTCTAGCGATAAAAAAACTTCATGACTTCATCTCCGGAAAACAACCTGAAAGAAAAAATAGTTGATCTGGAAATTCGGCTCACTCATCAGGAAGATCATATTTTATCTTTAGATAAGATTGTATATGAACAGGATAAGCTACTTAGCGCTTTACTTGAAAAAGTAAAACAAATGGACGAAAAATTAAAATCTACCGGAGAGAATAATATTCTCTCCGCCGATGAAGAAAGCCCACCTCCTCATTATTAACTCTATAATAATTGCTGAAATGTCCAGCTTTGCAATAAAGGCTTTTTACGAGAAAGTCTACCTAGTGTTTTATTCAAAAAACTATCTCTCGAAACAAATGATATAACCTGCTTTGAGCGGGTACCAAGATGTCTTTGAAGCTTATTTAAACCCGGGTGATGACTATCAACATATAAACCTTTTTCTAAGGTTTTAATACTGCGTTTTCTGCTTTTCATATGCAATTCTGCATACGCCAGATTGAGATAGACATCTCCATCAATAGCCTCCAGTCTTGCTGCATCACGGCATAATTCTACACCCGCTCGATCACCGGTTAATACACGCGCTAATCCGCAATACGATGCATACTTATTATGATAAATATCATCATAAGGCGCGGCATCATATGCTCGTTGAAAGTTATTTAAAGCCTGAGGAACCGAATATTCTTTGAGATAACCCAAACCCTGTAAGAAATGATTACAATGTTCGGTTACGTTTTGGCTATTATCTTTTAAGGTCATTTTTTTTCCTTTGCTCTGACGGCACTTAAAATCACGCATCATGCGTATGGTCATTATGACTTAAGCTCAATTTTCGACCAATACTTAAGCTTAAAATTTGCAGGATATGTCACAGTGTGAGCAATAATTCTCACAGCCTGTTAAAATGACGCTTTAGTTATTTCACAAGTCAAAAATCCATGTCATCCATATCAAATAAAGATACACCTCAAAACTCAAAGAAAGTCGGTTTCATCAGCCTTGGCTGCCCAAAAGCGCTGGTCGACTCAGAACAGATTATTACTAAATTACGCGCCGAAGGTTATGAAATCAGCCCTTCATACGAAGGCTCAGATATTGTCGTTGTAAATACCTGTGGTTTTATAGACGATGCTGTAGAAGAGTCGCTGGATGCCATAGGTGAAGCGTTAAATGAAAATGGTAAAGTTATTGTGACAGGCTGCCTTGGCGCAAAGGGCGACATTGTTTCCAATAATTACCCTCAGGTTTTAGCGGTAACCGGCCCCCATGCCGCAAATGAGGTTTTAGAAGCCGTTCATGAACATTTACCACCATTGCATGATCCATACACTAGCCTAATACCGCCTGCAGGCATCAAACTCACCCCGAAACATTACGCCTATTTAAAAATATCTGAGGGCTGTAACCACCGTTGTACTTTCTGCATTATTCCTTCATTAAGAGGTGACCTGGTCAGCAGGCCTATTGGTGAAGTAATGACTGAGGCTGAAAATCTGGTGAATAGTGGTGTCAAAGAATTACTGGTTATTTCTCAGGACACCAGCGCTTACGGAATAGACATGAAGTACCAGACTGATTTCTGGAATGGTCGCCCAATTAAAACAAAATTTGAAGATCTGGCAAATAATCTGGGGGAGTTAGGCATTTGGACTCGTATGCATTATGTGTACCCTTACCCTCATGTTGATAATGTCATTCCGTTAATGGCTGAAGGTAAAATCCTGCCCTATCTGGATATTCCCTTTCAACATGCCAGTCACAGTATATTGCGCGCAATGAAACGCCCTGCCAGCTCTGAAAATGTATTGTCGCGTATAAAAAAATGGCGTGAAATCTGTCCTGACATCACACTACGCAGTACATTCATAGCTGGTTTCCCGGGTGAAACTGAAGATGATTTTAAAGAGCTACTCGACTTTCTTGTAGAAGCAGACCTTGATCGAGTAGGTTGTTTTGCTTATTCTCCGGTTGAAGGCGCAACTGCTAACCATATTGCTGAACAGGTGCCGGAAGATGTAAAACAGGATCGCCTGCAAAGGTTTATGGAATTACAGGCTGAAATCAGTGCCAATAAACTCAGTAAAAAAGTTGGGCAGACCATGCAGGTAATGGTTGATGACATTGATGAAGAAGGGGTTATCGCTCGCAGCAAGGCTGATGCCCCCGAAATAGATGGTCTGGTATTTGTTGACTCAGATAAACAGTATGAAGCTGGCACTTTAATTGATGTGAAAATCACTGACTCTAGTGAGCATGATCTATTTGCGATTGAAGTTTAATATCTAAATTAAAATAGCCATTGCTGAATACCTGCACCGGCAATGGCTTATTTTAAATAACTGCAACTCAGTACAGAACCTGAAAACAAACCCGTACTTTAATAGCGCGAGATCAAATTAATTAACTTCAGCATATATTAAACTCACATTTTTTAACTGATTAAACCTATGACAACACTTGCCGATACCCGCCGTGAATATGATTTTAGCAGCTTAAGCAAAAAGCAGTTAAATCAGAACCCTATTGAACAAATGAAACTTTGGCTGGAACAGGCCAAACAGGCTGAATTTAAAGATGCCACCTGCATGACCTTATCAACAACCGATAAAAATGGCATGCCCGATTCACGTATTGTCTTACTAAAGCAGATCGATGAATCCGGTTTTAGCTGGTATACCAGTTATATCAGCCACAAAGGTCAGCAACTTTTAGATAATCCTCAGGCCTGTTTGCTTTTTTACTGGCGCGATGTAGATCGACAGGTAAAAATTCGGGGACAAGTTGAAAAACTAAGCGCAAAAGATGCAGAAGAGTATTTTCACTCTCGCCCACTGGATAGCCAGTTTAGTGCAGCTGCCTCTATGCAGAGCCAGCCAATTGATTCTCGTAAACAACTGGAAGACAAATTAGAACAGCTTAAAAAAACCGATAGCAATGCCGTAGACAAACCTGAAAGCTGGGGTGGCTATCGTTTATTACCAGAATCATTTGAATTTTGGCAGGGTCGTGAAAACAGATTACATGATCGTTTTACCTATACAAAAGGTGATTCGGGTAAGTGGCAAATAACCCGCCTACAACCATAATTCTGATATAATTGGTTACAAACTTGTCTGCGCCTGATTTGCCAGGACAGCTCCCCCCAATAAAGTGTTAAACCCAATATAGAGTTAATTATGAGTGACAAAATTCTAATATCCATCGGCAAAGTTAAAATAGAAGCCAAACTACTCGACACACCTACAGCCAGAAACGTTAAAGATGCGCTTCCCTTTGGCAGCAAAGCCTCAACATGGGGTAAAGAGGTGTTTTTTGAAACACCCGTAATGGCTGAACTTGAGGATGACGCAAAAGACGTTGTTAAAGCAGGTGAAATAGCTTTCTGGACTGAAGGAGGCTGTATCGCAATAGGCTTTGGTAAGACCCCCGCTTCTAAAGCTGATGAAATTCGTTTAGCGACAAAAACCAATATCTGGGCGCATGCAGTTACAGATGTAACTTTATTAAAACCTTGCAAGCCAGGAGATTTCGTTTTTATTGAAATGATTTAAGTTTTTGAGGCACGTAAACACCGTGACTATATAAAAATTTTACATCTAGTGGCTTTGTAGACCACGTTGAGAAATCAAACGCACTTTTAGTGCGAGCAGTTTATGCAACTCATTTCTCACTGTACCCTACATAAAGATTAACCCGGCTGCTCCAGGCTTATACCGTTAACTCTAATGTGAAAATATAATATAAATGAGAAACTGCCATGTACTACTTAACTATTAATGGCCAAAAACACAAAATAAATGCTCCTGAAGACATGCCTCTATTATGGGTACTGCGCGACCTTCTTGGGCTTAGCGGAACAAAATACAGTTGTGGTATTGGAGAGTGCGGCTCCTGTACAGTACATATTGATGGTGAAGCCGCACTTTCCTGTATTACGCCTATATCATCTATCGGCAACAGTGAAATCACTACTATTGAAGGTTTAACATCAGATAACCCTCACCCACTTGAAAAAGCCTGGATTGAAGAACAGGTCACCCAGTGTGGATACTGCCAACCGGGTCAGATAATGGCCGCAGCTGCCCTGCTCACAGAAAATCCAAACCCAACTGATGAAGATATTGATATTGCCATGTCAGGCAATCTCTGTCGCTGTGGAACTTATCAACGTATTAAACGAGCGATACATCTTGCCGCGACTTATTATGAAAATGATAAATTGAGTGAGAAAAACAATGTCTAAAATTAACAGGCGAGATTTTTTTAAACTAAGTTTAGGCATTGGATCTGGACTGGTAATCGGTTTCAACCTGCAAAGCTGCAGCACACAAACCTCTAATGAAAATAAACTAGATAATGCATTTAAACCAAACGCATGGTTAAAAATTTCTACCGATAATACGGTTACCATCACTGTATCAGAATCTGAAATGGGTCAGGGCATTATGACCTCACTATCCATGCTAATTGCAGAAGAACTAGATGCCGACTGGTCAAATATAGAAGTAGAAAGAGCACCGGTTGATCCCGCATTTGGATATCAGGTAACCGGTGGTAGCACCAGTGTACGCAATGCCTGGCAACCTTTAAGAGAGGCCGGTTCAATTGCACGTAGCATGCTAATTTCTGCTGCTGCATTAAACTGGAAAATATCTGAAGCTCAATGTCTTGCCGAACGCGGATTTATAACTAACAAACTAAACGACAAAAAATTAAGCTATGGTGAATTAGCTAAAGCAGCGGCTCAACTAGATATTCCACAAACAACTACATTAAAAAAGCCTGAAGAGTTTAAAATTATTGGAAAATCTACGCCTTTATTAAATGCACCTGACATGATTAAAGGCCGTACAATTTTTGGTTGCGATGTTTCCCTGCCCGATATGTTAATTGCGACGATTACCCACTGCCCTTTTTTCACGGGTAAACTCATTAGCTTTGAAAGCAGCGATGCAGAAAAAATATCAGGCGTAGAAAATATTTTCCAGATTAATAATAGTATTGTCATAGTTGGCAAACATTACTGGGCGGTAAAAAAAGCACAGGATTTGCTCAAAATAAACTGGCAGAACAATACTCATGATGAATTAACTAGTGAAGGTATTTTCCAGATGCAAAATACTGCCATGCAAAATCCCACTAAAATAATTGATCAACGAGGCAATGCTGATAAAGCATTATCTCGTGCTGACAAAACCATTACTGCTACATATCAGTCACCTTTTCAGGCACATGCAACAATGGAACCCATGAACTGTGTTGCCCATGTACATGATAATATTTGCGAAGTATGGGCACCTACCCAATCGCCAGATCGGGCGAAAGAAACAGCTAGCGCTATTTTTTATTCAAAGACTGAACAACTAGCCGAAAAAGTAAAACAAAAACTAGGCAGTGAGCCGTCTAACGATATACATATTCACACGACATTTCTCGGTGGTGGCTTTGGACGAAGATTACAACAGGATTATGTTGCAGAAGCTGTGGAAATTTCAAAAATAACTGGTAAACCCATTAAACTAATTTGGTCCAGAGAAGAAGATATTCAACATGATTACTATCGACCTGCCACTTCGCACAAACTCGAGGCGGGACTTAATAAAGCAGGTAAACCTGTCGCATGGAAACACCTTATCGTAGGCTCATCTGAAGGTAAGTCTACGGGTGGTGCCGCTAACTCTGCTTATTCTATTGAGCATTTTTCTTTGCAGTACATTCAGCATGAGCACCCAGTACCAACAGGCCCCTGGCGATCTGTAGGCAATTCTCATAATGGTTTTATACTTGAATCTTTTATTGATGAGCTTGCAAATGCGGCTTCTGAAGATCCTTATGAATATCGCACTCAATTGCTAACCAATGCACCACGTCATAAAGCCGTACTCGACAAAGCAGCAGAAAAATCCGCCTGGGGAAAACCGCTGCCTGAAGGTCATTTTCAAGGCATAGCACTTCATAGTTGTTATGGTAGTTATGTAGCCCAGGTAGCTGAGATTTCAGTAACCAGGCAAGGTACAGTTAAAGTACACCGCGTTGTTTGCGTCATTGATTGCGGCATGGTCATTAACCCGGATACAATTAAAGCGCAGATGGAAGGAGGCATTGTTTTTGGTCTGACTGCCTGTCTAAAAAGTGCTATCACAATTGAAAATGGACGTGTGGCTCAAAGCAACCTGAACAATTTTCCATTACTAAAAATGAATGAGATGCCTGTTATCGAAACCCATATTATGTCCAGCAATGAAGCACCTGGTGGTGTTGGCGAGCCGCCAGTACCACCGATTGCCGCTGCTGTTACAAATGCAGTTTATGCGGCAACCGGTAAACGTATTCGTAAATTACCAATACAAGCCGCAGAGTTAATTTAAGAATAAGCATGCAGGCAACAGATACAGAAGTTCTGAGAAATGCAATACAGTGTTTAGAAAACAATGAACAGGTTTTCCTTATCACTGTCATAAAAACCTGGGGGTCTTCACCTCGCCCTGTTGGGTCTATTATGACTATCAGTAAAAACGGACAACTCTCAGGCTCTGTTTCGTCCGGCTGTATTGAGGAGGATTTAATAAAATGCATATGCCAGCAATATCATGATCTTAAATTACCCATAATAGTTAAATACGGTGGCTCTCAGGAACAAATACAGCGCTTTCAGCTTCCCTGTGAAGGCAGTATTGAGCTACTTATTGAGCCTCTAAAGCAATTGCATAAAATATCATTCGAAAAGATACTTAACGCAATTCATCAGCGTAAGATGATTTATAGAAAACTGGATATTTCATCAGGTGATATCAAACTTGATTTCACAACGGTATTTTTAGAGACGGGTATTGAAGGAAAACTATTAACTCAAACGTTTGGCTCACAGTGGAAACTGTTAATCATTGGCGCGGGTGATCTTTCACTTCAGGTAGCTGAAATTGCCTCAGGCTTAAATTTCCAGATTACTGTTTGCGAACCTAGAAAAGACTATGCTGAATCCTGGAAACATGCACAGTCAACTCTGAGCAATGAAATGCCAGATGATATAACTCGAACCATGGCAATAGACTCCCGGTGTGCAGTCATCACCCTCAGTCATGATCCAAAAATAGATGATATGGCATTACTTGAAGCACTTAATTCTAGTGCATTTTATATCGGAGCTTTAGGCTCTTTAAAAACAACTCAGTCACGAATTAAGCGATTAAAAATGCTGGGCATATCAGAGCTACAACTAAAAAAACTCCGTGCTCCAATCGGCATCGATATAGGCAGTAAAACACCTGCCGAAATAGCCGTTTCAATCCTCGCAGAAATCATTTCACATCGTAGTCAAATGCTAAAAAACTAATGAGCAAACAGACATCCGAGCATTCAATTACGGGGATTTTACTAGCAGCAGGCAGTAGCCAGCGCTTTAGTAAAGGCAACAAACTACTCTACCCACTAGAGGATGGAACACCTCTGGCAATTGCATCAGCACGAAACTTAAGTAGCCGCCTGGATAAAGTCATTGCCGTTGTGCGTCCTGAAGACAAGGAGCTAGCTTCACTTTTGCAGCAGGAAGGTTTAGATATTTGTTTCTCACCTGAAAGCAACAACGGCATAGGAGCAAGTATAAGTAATGGCGTTAAAAACAGCATGCATGCTGATGGCTGGGTTTTTGCATTAGCCGATATGCCATACATAAATCATGACGTAATATCGTTGATAATAGATAATATTATAAATAGTAAGTCTATCGTAAGACCGTATTATCAGAACAAACCAGGGCATCCTGTTGGCTTTAGTCAAATATATCGTAATGAGTTACTTAATCTAAATCATAAAGAAGGAGCTATAAGTATTATTAATAAAGCACCTACTCAATTACAAAAAATATATCTTGATAGCCCTTCTATTATTAAAGACTTCGACACTGTAGAAGACTTTATTCAGACATCTGACAAGTCGATCTAGAACCGTGCACTTATCAGTGAAAAACAGCTAAAAACAGCAAATTTCCAACATTATCAGCTCTTTATTTGACCTAAACAAAGATTTTCATAAAGAGTTTGATAACGATCAAACATACGCAATACAAAACATATTAAATTTTAATTAAGGAAGATTTAATGTTTGAAGACAATTTTTGAGAATGACTGATCATAACAAATTGTTATTTTAGGGACAGGAATAATGTGTGGTATTGCGGGTATTGTTCAAAGTTCAAATCGAGAGATAAAGCCAATAAGTGAGACTGTGCTTAAAAAAATGGCCGACACATTACGTCACCGTGGCCCTGATGATGAGGGTATCTACTGCAAAAAAAACATTGGGTTAGCACATCGGCGTTTGAGTATTATTGACATTTCAAATGGGCATCAGCCTATGCACAGTGCAAAGGGTGATATTTCTATTGTATTTAATGGCGAAATTTTCAATTATATTGAACTACGTGAAGAGTTGATAAAAAAAGGCCATACATTTTTAACTCACTCAGATACTGAAGTTATAATTCATCTGTATCAGGAATATGGCCTTGATTTTATACAAAAACTAAATGGTCAGTTTGCTATAGGTCTATGGGATG
>Ga0316205_10001796_pt1 | contig 24892 bp, 22 predicted proteins | sample 3monthpyrite_MG_FD_204941 | JGI IMG/M metagenome (GOLD analysis project Ga0316205, IMG submission 204941) | Microbial mat bacterial communities from mineral coupon in-situ incubated in ocean water Damariscotta River, Maine, United States -... | ecosystem: Environmental > Aquatic > Marine >... | reverse complement strand
CAAATCGGCATCACGCTTGAAATCAACCTGCTGGAATCCGGCGCATTTTGGTCAAGCGGTGACAACGAAGATCTGCAACTCGTGCTCAACCGCTTCTCAATGGCACCTGACCCGTCCTATGCGACGGCGTGGTTTATTTCCGAACAAGCGGGCATCTGGAACTGGGAACGCTTCAGTAACGAAGAATTCGACATGCTTCACACCGCAGCCTCACAAGAAACTGATCCCGAGGTGCGTGGTGAGATGTATCGCCGCGCCCAAGATCTCATGGAAGAAAGCGGCGCCTACCGCTTTATCACCCACGAGGCGACACCAGTTGTCCATTCATCGCGCGTCACACCGGGTCTGCGGCCCGATGGCCTGATGTTGCTGCGTGATTTTGGCAAAGCTTAAAGAAAAGGAGCGTCGCAATGTTGCTATTCACACTTAAACGTTTTGCTCTTGCGGCGCTCATCCTTGTAGTGGCTGTCACGATCATGTTTTTGATGATCCGCGCAGTGCCCGGTGATCCGGTGTCGATCATGCTGGGGCCACGTGCCACGCCTGAACTCAAGGCGCGCCTGATCGCGGAAATGGCGTTGGATCAATCCATTCCCAAGCAGTTGATGCTGTATTTTGGCGGCCTGCTGCGCGGCGATCTGGGGGTTGATGTGTTTTCGGGTCGCGAGGTCACAACGATTGTGTTCGAACAGCTGCCCCATACATTGAAGCTGATTTTTTCAGCCATAACCTGGTCCGCCATCTTGGGCATCGCATTGGGGTGCTATGCCGCCGCCCATCCCAACACATGGATCGACCGTGCGGCCGCGACGATCTCTGTCAGCTTTATTGCCGCCCCCGCCTTTGTCGTGGCCTTGCTGTCCCTGCTTGTCTTTGCCGTGCATTTGCAGTGGTTTCCAGCCATTGGTGTTGGCGAAGGATTTTGGGGCACCGCGTGGCATTTGGTTTTACCATCGCTGGCCATCGGGCTGAGTTGGGTTGGCTACATTGCACGCCTTGTGCGGGCCTCGATGCTCGAAGTTATGGGCGAAAGCCACATCCGCACCGCCCGCGCCTTTGGCCTGAGTGAACGACGGATCATCGGTGCCTATGCCCTGCGTATCGCAATTTTACCGGTGGTGACAGTGATTGGTGTTGGCATGGGCTTTCTGCTGAGTTCTGCTGTTTTCACTGAGATTGTCTTTGCGCGCCCCGGTTTGGGCAAACTGGTGATCGACAGCATTACCACCCGCAATTACCCCATCGTGATGGGCGCCGTTTTGGTATCGACGGGGCTGTTCGTTATCTCCACCGCATTGGCCGATTTGATCAATGCCCTTCTTGATCCGCGCGCGCGGACGAACACATAGGGAGCTTGGATCATGACAGATGCAGTGGCACACACGCCGAAAAGCAAATCAGAACTTGCAATAATCATTACCGGCGTCGCCCGCGATCCTTTGGGGTTGATTGGCCTGGTCATCGTGGGCGCAATCGTTTTTTCGGCGGTCTTCGCCGCGTGGATCGTGCCCTATGACCCCATCGCGATGAACATTCCCGACCGGATGCAGGGCCCATCGGGGGCGCATTGGCTGGGGACAGACCAACTTGGCCGCGATACGTTTTCACGGGTGATCATGGGTGGGCAAGTCGCGCTCAAGGTCGCGCTTCCGGCGATTTTTGGGGCAATGGCGATCGGACTGACGTTAGGGATGATCGCAGGTTATGGGCCAAAATGGCTCGATAATTTCTTGATGCTGTTGTTTGACACAATCCGCTCGTTCCCCACAGTGATGTTTGCGCTTGCCGTTGTCGCGCTGATCGGTCCCAGCCTGCAAACCGTGGTTTTTGTAGTCATGGCAACGTCAATCCCGACCTATGGGCGGGTGGCGCGCACGCAAACGCTGACCCTGCGCAACAGCGAATTCATCCTTGCAGAACGGGCTATGGGGGCCAGCATCACCCGCATTCTAGGTGTGCATATGCTGCCCAATATCATCGGCGTTCTGGCCGTGTTGGCAGCGATGGACATCCCCACCGTGATCGCGCTTGAGGCCGGGCTAAGCTTTCTGGGACTAGGGGTGAAACCACCGACACCAAGTTGGGGGGCGCTGCTGAAGGACGGCTATGCGCTGATCCGGCAAACCCCATGGTTGGTCGTGGGCGGTGGCCTGCCCATCGTGATTGCGACACTTGGTTTCACATTTCTGGGCGAAAGTCTGCGCGACGTCGTCGACCCAAAACTGAGGAAAAACCGATGACCGAGAAGCTGCTCGAAATTGACAACCTGAGTGTCGACTATGAGACCGCGCGCGGGGACCTCAAGGCGCTGCGCAACATCACCTTTGATGTGAACAAGCGCGAGATTGTCGGCATTGTCGGCGAAAGTGGTTGCGGCAAATCCACGTTGATATCGGCCATCCTGCGGCTGATCGCCCCCAACACACGGTTTCGCAACGGCGAGGTGCGTTTCAAAGGCGAAGACCTGCTGACCGCGTCCGAACGCAAAATCCGCGACCTGCGGGGCGATGACATTTCGATCGTTTTCCAAGACCCGATGCAGACCCATAATCCGGTGATTTCAATCGGGCAGCAGATGGTTGATATTCAACACCGGTCCAAGGCGTCCAAGGCTGAAAAACTGGCGACGGCGGCCAAGATGCTCGGTGCGGTCGGCATTCCCGACCCAGAGGCGCGCTTGCGCCAGTTCCCCCATGAATTTTCCGGCGGCATGCGCCAACGGATCGCGATTGCCATGGCACTGATGTCGGAACCTGACCTGTTGATCGCGGACGAACCGACGACGGCCCTTGATGCCACGCTTGAGGTGCAGATCATCGAGCGCCTTAAAGACCTGCAAAACGATTTCGGATGTGCGATCTTGTTTATTTCGCACCATCTGGGCGTCATCGCAGAGCTATGTGACCGCGTGGTGGTGATGTATGCGGGTGCCGTCGTCGAAAGCGGCACCGTGCGTGAAATATTCCACCATCCGAAACATCCCTACACCCGCCGCCTGATCGAATGTGACCCGGGCCACATCAAGGAACGCGCGCGCGTTTTGCCCACCATTCCGGGCGAAGTGCCAGACCTTGCCAACCTGCCCACGGGCTGCATTTTCCGCGACCGCTGTGATCAGGCCTTTGAACGCTGCGCAGAGGTGCCACCACTGACCCGCCTAAGCGAGGGCCAAAATGCGGCCTGTTGGCTGAACCACATGGAGGAGCCAGCATGAGCCCGATCCTAGAGGTCAAAGACCTTCAAACCAGTTATGGTCATGTGAATGTGCTGGCCGGCGTCAGCTTTTCGGTGGAACAGGGTGAAACCTATGCCATGGTCGGCGAAAGCGGGTCAGGCAAAACCACCGTGATCCGCGCCATCGCCGGACTGGCCCCGGCCCAAGCCGGATCGGTTAAGTTCGATGGTCAGGAAATTCGTGGGTTGAGCGAGCGCGCGTTTCGCCCCTTGCGCAAGGACATCGCGATGATGTTTCAAGACCCGACAGGGTCACTTTCGCCGCGACTGACGATCCGCAACCTGATCACCGAACCTTACAAAATCCAAGGCATGAAGGACCGTGATCTGGACGCCGAGGCGAAGCGGCTGTTGGAGTTGGTCAATCTGCCCGCGCATTTCGCCGATCGCTATCCCTATCAGTTGTCGGGAGGTCAAGCTCGCCGTGTCGGAGTGGCACGTGCGCTCGCGTTGGAACCCAAACTGATCTTGGCGGATGAACCTACTGCGGGTCTGGATGTGTCGGTGCAGGGCGAATTGCTGAACCTGCTTAATGATCTGCGCGAACGTTTGGGATTGTCGATGGTCATCATCACACACAACTTGAATGTTGTGCGTCACGTCGCGGACCGTATGGGTATCTTGTATCTGGGTCGGCTGGTCGAAGAAGGCACAACTGAGGCGATTTTTGATGCGCCCCGCCATCCCTATACCAACTGCCTGCTAAGTGCGAACCCCGAACCCGATCCCGACGCGCGCCTTGAACGTATTGCCCTAAAAGGCGAGCCGCCCAGCCTGATCAAACGCCCGTCAGGCTGCGAATTCCGCGATCGTTGTCCAGTGGCCAGTGACATCTGCACGCAAGTTCCCAAGTTTGAAGTGACAGGGAATCATGCCGTCCGTTGCCTGACCCCCTTGCACCTGTGAGCCAACGAAGATGAGCACGTCCACCCTATATTTTAACGGCCCGATCCTGAGCATGGATGCGCAGGATTCATCGCCAGAGGCGGTGCTGACGGAGGGTGAAACCATTATGGCCGTCGGGTTGGAAAAAGATCTGCGTGCGAGGATGTCAGCAGGCACCATATTGGTCGATCTACGAGGGCAGACGATGATGCCTGCCTTCATTGATCCGCACGGGCATTTCCCGGATTCAGGGTTCATCAAGCTGTTCCGCGTCAACCTCTCTGCGCCACCCCTTGGGACATGCACGCAAATGGACATCGCGCTCCAGCGGTTGCGAGACAAGGTCGCTACAACGCCAATAGGCGAATGGATCATGGGTGTATCGTTTGACAATACAGCGATTGCCGAAGCCCGTATGCCCACTCGGGCGGAACTGGACAGCGTGTCGTGTGATCACCCCATTTGGGTCATTCATGCCTCGGGTCATTGCGGCGTTGCCAACTCGGTGGCTTTGGCTGCTCAGGGGATCACAGACACGACGCCTGATCCGGTTGGGGGGCGCTATGTTCGCGATGCAACAACGGACGCATTGACTGGTTTGATCGAAGGTATTTCCGCTATGGGGCCGCTAGGGGAAACTACGTTTCTGATCGATGAGACGCAGTTCTGGCATGGCTTTGCTACGACCCGCGACGAATACCTGTCCCATGGTGTGACCTATGGACAAAATGCATGGGCCAATGCCGAATTGCTGGCGCGATTTGCGGGCTTTCCCGCCGATCAGGACCCCGGTTTTGATCTGACGATATTGCCAATTGCTGAGCTGGAGCCGGACCTTAGCCAAGGCCCGAACGCCTTGAACGACTTTGCCAACCCGCATTTTACGCTGGGGCCGCGTAAACTGTTTGCAGATGGCGCGTTTCAACTTCAAACTGCCTTTCTGCGCGCAGATTATCACCAACCGACCAGACCGGACGTTGCACGCGGACTGCCCTATACGCCAGCGGCAGAATTGACTGCCCAAGTCCGCAAACTGCACGATATGGGGTTTCAGACCCATTGCCATTGCAACGGAGATGCAGGGGCCGACCTGTTCCTTGATGCGGTTGAGGCGGCCCAACGGAATACCCCTCGCGCGGATCACCGCCACACCATCATTCACGGTCAACTGCTGCATGATGATCAATTCGAACGCATGGCACAGCTGGGTGTAACAGTAAGCTTTTTCTCAGCCCATATCTATTATTGGGGCGACCGTCACCGTGATACGTTCCTTGGTCCAGAGCGCGCGGCGCGCATCTCGGCGGCGGGTTCAGCCCAGCGGCACGGCGTGCGGTTTACATTGCATAATGATGCGTCTGTCACCCCAACCCGCCCGATCCATTTGGCCCATTGTGCGGTGAACAGGCTGACAGCGACAGGCGAATTGCTGGACGCGGATCAAAAGATATCTGTTCTTTCAGCGCTCCGCGCACAAACCATTGATGCCGCATGGCAAGTTTTCCAAGAACACCAACGCGGTTCAATTGAAGTCGGAAAACTCGCAGATTTCGCGGTTTTGGACAGCAATCCCACCCTTCGACCACAAGACATACTGCGCACCCAAGTTGTCCGCACGATCCGTCGAGGGCAGGTCGCCTTTTCGGCCAACTGAACTAATGCCGACTTAAGAACGCTCCATCCATTTGGGAAGCCGACTTTCGCTGCATGGCAGAATAGTCGTCGTTTGGGCTCAGAGCGAGCGCTCGACGGAAATTCTGGAATGACCCCTGTCCGAATGCGTATTCCGGGGTATCCGGCACTTCATTCCGATAACATCCGGCATGTGATTCCGGGATATCCGGCACTTTTTTGACGTGCCGCTGTTGAGCCTTTCATTTCAGTGTCAGTTGGCGGGTGTTTCGTCAACTATTTTGGCTTTGGTTTTCCGCATTGATTGCCCATCGAGTTCGACGCGGTAGGCGTTGTGCACGAGGCGGTCGAGTATGGCATCGGCGAAGGTGGGTTCGCCGATCACGTCATGCCATGCGTCGATGGGCAGCTGGCTGGTGATCAGAGTTGATCCGACCTCGTATCTGTCTTCAACGATTTCCATGAGATCGCGCCGCTGGCTTGCGTTGAGACGGTCAGGGCCCCAGTCGTCGAGGATTAGCAATTGGGTTTTGGTGGGGGCTTTGAATAGGCGTGGGAAGCGCCCATCTCCGTGGGCGAGTTCGAGTTCATCAAACAGACGGGGCATGCGTTTGTAGAGGACGGTGATACCGTCACGACAAGCGGCTTGCGCGAGCGCGCAGGCCAACCAGGTTTTGCCAACGCCGCATGGACCGGTGATCATCAGATTGCGTTTGTCCTTGATCCAGCGCCCGGTCAGCATCTGCTGGAACAGGGCTTTGTCGAGACCCCGCCGCGTTTTGTAATCCACGTCTTCCGGCGATGCGCCGACATGGCGCAATTTTGCGGTGCGCATGCGGCTCTCAAACCGCTTTGTCTCTCTGCTGGCCGTCTCGCGATCAATCATCAGCCCCAGCCATTCAGCGTGGCTGAGCGCGGCAGTGCCATCCTGTTTTTGCATCTCAACAAAGGCTTCTGCCATGCCGTCGAGCCTGAGTGTTTTGAGTTGATCGAGTGTTGGATGATCAAGCATGTTTTGTCCTCTTCAATGGAAGTAATCCGCACCACGGATATTGGGGTGAGTGATCGCGGGGCCGTCCGTGGTGGGTTCGCGGCGTTGGCGATCCAGACCATTCTTGAGAATGGAATGCAGCGATGTGTAGGAATGGGCGTTGATCTCAAGCGCACGTGCACAGGCGGCATCGAGGCGATCACGTCCAAAGGCTTTGGCCAATCGCAACACACCAAGGCAGCTTCGATAGCCCTGCTCGGGATGCCGCCTTTTACGCATGACGACATCAACAAAGGTCTCGACGTTTGGGCCGACCCGGGCGGCTTGCCGTCGGATGCGCTCTGGTGTCCAGTCTTCACGGAACCGGTGGTGCGCGGGCATGTGATCACGATGGGTGGAATGCTGACGGTTGCCAGAGGTTCTGGCGTGGGAAGCGACCCGTTGCCCTTTAAAATATACTTCAACCGTGCGCGCGGTGATCCGCGCCCATAGTTTTTGGCGAAGCAGCTGATGCGGTACCGAGTAGTAATGGCGGCCAATATCGACATGGTAATCGAGGCCCGCGCGACACTGCTTCCATTCGGCATAAACATAAGGTTCTACAGGCAATGGCTTGAGCACGGGGCGATCCAGGCGCTCGTACAATTCCCGGCGACTGGCCCCGAGATGCCGAGTCACCTTGCCATTGAGCTGGTCCAGCAAGGGCCGGATGGCGGTGTTCACTTCATCCAGACCAAAGAAGCGTTGGTTGCGCAGGCGTGCCAATATCCAGCGCTCAGCCAGCAAAACAGCGCCTTCGACCTTAGCCTTGTCTTTGGGCTTGCGCGGGCGGGCAGGAACAATCGCCGTATCGTAATGGCTGGCCATATCGCCATAGGTGCGATTGATTGCCGGATCATAGAAACAGGCCTTTGTGACGCCCGCTTTGAGATTGTCCGATATGACCTGTGCAGTCACCCCGCCAAAGAACTCAAAGGCCCGCACGTGGCTGGATATCCAATCGGCCAGGCTCTGCGTTCAACTGGCCTCGACATAGGTGTAATTGGACGCGCCCAACGTCGCGACAAATATCTGCGCCGTGCGCACCTCGCCCGTTTTGGGACAAACCACGTCAACCGTTTGACCGGCGTAATCGACAAACAGGCGTTCCCCGGCGGGATGACGTTGGCGCATCACGGGCGATAGCTTGCCTTCCCAACGGGTGTAGAGTTCACAGTACCGGCTGTAGCCATAGCCGTCAGGATGAACCCCGCGATACTCTTCCCATAACAGCATCAGTGTCACGCCCTTGCGGCGCAACTCCGCATGCACATAAGCCCAATCCGGTTGCGCAAAAGAGCCCCGGACATCCCCAGCCGTTCGTGGAAATAACAACCGCTCCAGATCACCATCACTCAGCCCATCAGGCAAAGGCCAGCAGAGACCCGCCACACGAGCACGGGACAGGTATTCCTGCACGGTTGAGCGACCAACGCCGATGCTGCCGCCAATCTTCTTAGGCGATAAACCCTGTTCCGAAAGACGCAGAGCGTCCCTGATCTTGTGCATTGCCAGTCTCTTCATTGTGGGGCCTTCCGTTCTAAAAAGAACAGAAACCTACCCCGCTGCGAAAAGGCTCAGCGAGCAGCAAAAACGTCAGGTTTACAGGGTGCTGGATACCCCGGAATCACCTGCCGGATAAAATTGGAATGGGGTGCCGGATGTTATCGGTACAGGGTGCCGGATGATCCCGGAATACGCATCCGAAAGGGTATGGCACACGATCCTGGGTTCGTTCCCGTATCTGGCTAGGTTTTGAACGGCTTGGCAGCAGGCACGCCAATTATGGCCAATGGCAGGTCTCAGAATGCCAGACCATCACCGATCGCTGCGACACCGCATGGCGGCAGAGAGCCCATTTTGCCTTTTTCTGTACCGCGGCGAATGTCTGGTTTGGGAAAATCGGTCGATGGTGTTCGAAAAATAGTCTAGAGCAGCCTTTTGCCTTTTGGTCAAATTCTGCAATGCCACCTTCCAAAATTGACCCATTGCTACACAAATTTTATGTCACTCATTTCACAAAGACATTCTCTCAATCGGTCAGGAAATTTTCCAATATTGCATTGAACAAAGCAGGCTTTTCCAAATGCGATGCATGGGCGCATCCGGGAAGGACTGCGAGACAGGCCCCTTCAATGGACCTCCATAATTCTTCGGTTTGGTTCCAAGGGTAGGTCCTATCGTGGTCGCCCCACATCACCAGAGTTTTGGCCTTGATGTGAGGGAGGTAAGCGGTACCGCTCCACCCATTCATTGCGTCTAATCCTGCTAGAATAGCTTCAATTCCGCTCAACTGCGCGATTTGTGCACAATCTTCATAGGCTGGTGCCTGGTCTCTGTTCAGAAACCAGGTTGCGGCGATGCGTCTGGCAGTGGCGCTTGATCCTTCGGCTTGCGCACGATCTTTTGAGGTGGCAATCGTCTCAAAACGCCCCGGTAAAACACCTGTCGACCCCGTTCCGTAAAGTACGAGCCGGTCAACACGATGAGGAGCGTGCGCGACCATCTTTTGGGCGACCATTCCCCCCATCGAATGCCCAATAAGATTAAATCGCTGAACGCCGCATGCGCTCAGCTCATCCAAGGCCCAACCGGCAAAGTCCGAGATGCTGGTCAAAGGTTTCGTCTTAGCGTTCTTACCAAAACCCGGAAGGTCCAGAGCGACGCTATCGAAGTCGCAAAGAGCTTCTCGCTGCTGCTGCCATTGCTGACTGCCCCCCATCAAGCCATGAACAAAGACCAGCGTTGTCACTTGCGTCTGCCTTGCACGATGCGATCAAGGATCATTGCGCAAAAGAGGATGGCGAAGCCTGCCAGAATACCTTGTCCCACATTGGCGTATTGCAAAGCTTCCAACACATCTTCCCCAAGGCCTTTTGCACCGATCAAGGATGCCACAACGACCATCGCAAGCGACAACATAATTGTCTGGTTAATCCCTGCTCTGATGGACGGCCCTGCCAAGGGCAGATCAACTTTGGTGAGCAGATACCATTTGTTTGCCCCAAAGCTTATCGCGGCCTCGCGAACGCTCTCTGGCACGCCGCGCAGGCCTAGCACGGTCAGACGCACAACCGGGGTGCCACCAAAGATCATCGTTGTTACAACAGCGGCAGGTTTGCCGGTGCCAAAGAATGCAATGACAGGAATCATGAACACGAAAGCCGGCATGGTTTGCATGAAGTCCATGACGGGTTGGATTGCTTTGTAGAACCTTGGGCGGCGGGCGGCGAACATGCCCAGTGGAATGCCGATAAGGATTGACAGACACGCGGCTGTGCCAAGCAGGGCGAGCGTTGTCATCGCTTTTTCCCAGAACCCTAGAAGGCCCATATAGGCGAGAAACCCGCTGGAATAGATTGCCATGCGCACCCCGGCCGTGAGCCATGTGAGCAGAACAATCAACGAGGCGATGACAATCCAAGGCGTACTGACAAAGATGATCTCGAGCGCGTCGAGGACCATGCGGATCACATAGGTGATCGCGTCAAACAGGACTTCGCCGTTGAGGACTGCCCAGTTGAAAAAGGCCTCCACGCGGTCGATACTTCCAAGGCGGATATCAGGATCGGTAGGAAAGTCCGACAGCAGCGAAAAGCGCCCCGGAAACGAATAGTGCATCATCGCCGCGATGGCGATCAACCCCATGAAAATCCCGCTCAGTACGATATGTGTTACAGGCAGGCCAGAGCGGACGCTGCGGTCACTCATCCAGTCGGAAAAGCGTGCCTCTAATGCGGTGTTGGCCATGATGGATTGCGCTACTTTTGCGAGGATCAGGATCACCAGACCCGTAAGCACAACTGTTGGCCCAGTTGCCGCCAGCGCATCGGCCTCGGCGCGGATCCCGCCGATATTGGCCTCAAGACTGTCAACAGTGCGCTGGAATGCATCGACGCGGTCCGATCCGCTCTCAATGGCGGCTGCAAGCTGTTGTCGGCGCAAATCCAATGTGCCCTCGATGGAAGCGATGCGCGCCATGGCCTCGGCACCCAGATCGCCGAACAGGCCGCGCGCAATTTGCACGAATGCCAAGGTTTCGATGATTAGAAAGGGCAATGCCCAGTTCCACAACCCGCGCGCGCCGAACCAGATAGGACCGAAGAGGCCCGCCATTATGTTCAACGTCGGGGTGAAAGACGAAGACGCACCAATCTTATCGAACATGCGGATGTAATACTCGGGGCTTGTGCGCACAAAGGTACGGATGTTGTCGCGCCGTTCAGCGGCATAGGCCAGCGCTGCTTTGCTTGTGGTGTCTTCAAGCGGGTTCACACCGAGGTTTTCAACGCCATTACTCATGAGACTTCGGTTCCTTCAATCACAGTGCGGAGCAGGTCTGCACGGGTTATGACGCCAGCATCTTTGCCATCCTGCTGAACGATAATCGGGTTCTCGTCATCAATCGCGAGGGTGATGAGCGTGCTGAGGTTCTCTGCGCCGTCTACACGAGGCGCAGCTGCCGCAATGGGGCCATGAGACTTGATGTGGTCTGCGATGGGCTGCATCACGGCATGCGCGTGCACCACTTTGAGACGGGAAATACCTGCGACGAACTCGGCGACATAATCGTCGGCGGGCTCCATCACGATCTCCTCGGCGGTGCCCATCTGGACCATCATGCCGTCACGCATGATCGCGATGCGGTCGCCGATGCGCACAGCTTCGTCCAGATCATGGGTGATGAAGATGGTCGTCTTTTTCAGGATTTTGCTCAATCGGATGAATTCATCCTGCAACTGTCGGCGGATAAGTGGGTCCAGTGCAGAGAAAGGCTCGTCCATCAACAGCACATCGGGGTTCGCGGCGAGTGCGCGCGCAAGGCCAACACGTTGCTGCATTCCGCCCGATAGCTCGTGCGCGAATTTGGCACCCCATGCGCCCAACTCGACAATATCAAGAATGGCGGCAGCTTGGCGCATCCTTTCGTTCTTGGGCACTTTGCGAATTTCCAGCGGCATTGCGACATTATCAAGGACGGAGCGGTGCGGCATCAGTGCGAAATTCTGAAAGACCATCCCAATCTTCTGGTTTCGAAATTTCTGGAGTTCGCCGGTGCCAAGGGCCGTCACATCTGTGCCCTCGATCTCTATTTTGCCCGCCGTTGGCTCCAATAGACGATTGAAGTGACGGACCAGAGTGGATTTCCCACTGCCAGAAAGGCCCATGATGCAGAAAATCTCGCCTCTGTTTACCGACAGGCTGACATCTGCCACGCCTACAACGGCGTTGAATTCTGACAATACCTCTGCCTTAGTCAGTCCCCGTTCGCGCACGGCCTTAAGGGCTTCTTCGCTTCGGCTGCCAAAAATCTTCCAGACATTGGAGATTTCAACGACGGTATCGTTTGCCATGACTGGCCTCGCTTGTTGAAGAAAGGGGCGGGGATCAAAGGGCGGCACCGGAACACACCGGTGCCGCAGAGGGTCAAAGCCGGTCTGGCTTAGAGACCGAGCATCGCGTCGACGCGGTCAGAATTCGCTGCGATCCACTCTTTTGCTGCGTCCGCAGGCTCTTTGCCATTGGCGCTGATTTCGAAGGCGAGGCCTGAGACATCATCTGCTGTCAGTGAGAAGTTGGCGAAAAATTCCGCAATTGCGGGAGAACGCTCTTCGAGGGAATTGGACCATGCGATTTGCACATCTTTCAGCGCGTCCTTGGTAGCTACAGAAGATTTCTCATACCAATCGGCATCGTCGGAAGGCTGGATCATAGTGTACTTTGCCGCATCAAATGTCGGCTCAGTCAGCATCTCAACGTCGAACATGAACCAGACGGCGTGCGGCTTATAGCAATAGAATGCATAGCCTTCGCCCTTGGCGATGCTGTCCTTGATCCGCGCTGTTTTCACGGCTTCTTCGGTGCGGACCGGCTCGATGAAATCAAGCAAGCCGTAATCACGGACCTTCACTTCGTTCACATTGGCAGAGGCCCAACCAGGCGCGCCGATCCACATCTCGCCTTTGCCGTCGCCATCGCTATCCATCAACGCGGCCACGTCTGGGCGGCCCAGATCGGCGATGTCGGTGATGTTATTGGCAGTTCCAAAATCTTTGCTTACGCAAAAACCTTGATTGCCTTCGTATGCGTTGGAGGACAGCGTTACAGTGCCTGCCTCTTTGACATATTTGTCGGTAAAGCTTTGCTGGTTCGGGAGCCAGACATCGGGATGCACGTCGATGTCGCCCTTGCCTTGGTCCATTGCCTGAAAGATCGTGGCGTTGTTGCCAGGTACATATTCGACCTGACCGCCAATGCGCGATGTGACAATCTCACCCAGCACATGGCCGATTGCTTGTGCGCCTGTCCACGACGGCAGACCGATTTTCACTTCTTCTGCGGCAAAGGCTGGCAGCGCGAAAAAGCTAACTGCTGCTGCAAGGCCAAGTGTGTTCATTTTGGTTTTCATTTTATATTCCCCAGTTGGTTCGCGCCGGATTTATGGCGTTGTGTGCATGGTTGGATCGTTGTCCATCGTATGCCGCAGCTTGTGCCTTGGCGTGCGCCGAGGGCCCCAAAGGAAGGCACCCGCGGCGTATGCACCAAGACTAGGACAGGACAATTCGAAAGGGCAAATTCTAACATTTCATCAAACTATTCGTTTATTGCATAGTTTAAGATACGCTCGCTGTGTGAGCTGTTTTAGCATGAAGGCAATACTTTGGATTTGAACTGGCTGGGTGACTTTGAATGTCTTGCGCGAACGCTGAACTTTACCCGCGCTGCGAATGAGCGGAACATTACTCAATCCGCTTTTAGCAGGCGGATCAAGGCGTTAGAGAATTGGGTCGGCGCGCCCTTGATCAACCGCGCGCATTATCCGGTGCAGCTCACTGATGCAGGATCGCAATTCTTACCCGTGGCGCTTGCGGCGGTTTCACAACTTACCGAGCAGCGCCAAGTGATCCGTGATGCGGACCGTGGTGGGCGCCGCTTTCTCAGATTTTCGGCGCTTCACACCATATCGGTTAATTTTTTGGCACTTCGGATAGATAAATTGCAGGAAGAAATCCCTGATCTGCACACACGCGTTGTATCGGATTCTCTAAGCACCTGTTGCGAACTGTTGGTAGAGGGCGCGGTAGACATCATGCTGTGTTATTATCACAAGTCGGTTTCGCCGCGCATTGATGAGGCCGCATTTGAGCGCAAGTATCTATTGACGGACGTGCTGATCCCTGTTGCAGCAGCCACTCAGGCGCGTGCCCAGAACTGGACTCTCGAGGATACTTCCGGCCCTCGCATTCCTTATCTGGCGTACGAGCCTTCCACATTTCTTGGCATGGTTGTGGACAACACGCTGGAAGGAAAAGTGCTGAATGCAGAGATGATCTATGTTGATGGTCTGGTCGAAACGATCAAGCGACGAGTGCTGAAGGGCAGCGGCTTTGCCTGGATGCCGCAAACGGCGGTGGCCGAAGAGTTAGCCGAGGGGCGTCTGGTGCAGATCGGGGACGAGAAATGGACGACGCGCCTCACGATTGCAGCACTTGCCAATCCGGACAGTTTTGATCCCGTTGCGCGGGTGGTCTGGGACAAATTGTGAACGCGGTGTTATTGCGCGGTTGAGAAATTTACAATTGCTCGGGTCAGCAGATCAACTGTGTCAACCACTTGCGCATCCTCTGCGACACTCTCTGAGATGAGCGAGAATTCTGAGCAGGCAATGAATTGCAGCGTGGCACCCATTGCTACTAGTTCAGAGGAAGCCTGCATCAGCGCAGAGCACGCCTTTGGCACTGGTCCATCCGCTTTAATCTGGCGGATTGCCGTGAGCATTTCTGCATCGAGGTCGGGCCAGATCACGGAAATACCGTAAGTCTCAAACGCACGTTCAAACAACCCGATCTGCCGCAAGGCGGGGGAGGCAAGGATGCCCACGCACCCGCCTTTTCCGACCTTATGCCTCGCGTTCTGCGCGGCCAGATCGATCATGTTGAGCAATGGTATGCTCACCGCGTCAGTGATTGCATCCGCGTAATAATGTGCAGTGTTACAAGGCATCGCGAGGGCGGCACAGCCTGCATCATGTAAGCGCCGCGCCATCGCGGCAAGGGTCGGGCCGGGGTTTTCGCCGGTGCCGTTCATCAGATGAGCGATGCGCGACGGGACCTGCGGGTTCATGTCGATGAGCAGGGGGATATGGTCGCTGTCGTCGCGGGCGGGAATTGCATCCAACAACTTGCGTTGTAGTAAGATCGTCGCTTCGGGCCCCATCCCGCCGAGAACACCGATGGTGCGGGGCCCGTGCGTCATTACATGTTCACCCAGCGGGCGCTGTGATCAAACGCAAAGTCATAGCCGCCCAGTGCTGCCGCACCACCAGTGTGCAAGAAGACAACGCGCTCGTCCTTGAAATGGCCGTTACGCGCCAGATCAATCATACCCGCCGCCCCTTTTGCAGAGTAGCACGGATCAAGCAGGATACCCTCAAGCTCGGCGAACATCTTGATCGCCTCGATGCCGCTTTCGGTCGGGATGCCGTAGCCTTCGCCAACGTAATCCGTGTTCGCCATCACATCCTCACGCTTGACCACACCCGGGCAGCCGAGTTTTTCTGCTGTCTTACAGGCGAGATCATAGACCATCTGCTCTTGCTTGGGCTGGGGCGCACGGGTGCCAATGCCAAGGATCGGGATCTGAGCATTCATCGCGCACATGCCTGCGACCAGACCTGCCTGCGTACCCGACGATCCAGTGGCGTGGGTCAGGCGGTCAATCTTCAATCCCATTTTGTTGGCCTGCTCGACCAATTCAAATGCAGCATTCACATAGCCCAATGCACCCGTGGGGTTGGAGCCGCCACCGGGGATTACATAAACGGTGTGACCATTGGCGCGCATTTTCCCGGCGGCTTTCTCCATCTCGCCGGGCATGTCGTGGCCCGCGGGAAACTTTTCGGTCGTGGCACCGTGCAGGTGATCAAGCAGTACGTTACCGTTGGTGTTATAGTTGCCGTCCTGATAGCCGGTGCGATCTTCCAACAAAATGTGGCACTTGAGGCCCATCTTGGCGGCAAAGGCGGCCGTCTGGCGGCCATGGTTTGTCTGGGTCGCACCTTGCGTCATGACCATATCTGCACCCTCCTCAACCGCTTCGGCCATGAGGAATTCCAATTTGCGTGTTTTGTTGCCGCCAGTGGACATGCCTGTGCAATCGTCACGCTTGATCCACAATTCGACGCCCAATTCTTTTGAGAGCCGCTCCATGGGTTCAAGGGGCGTGGACAGGTGGGCAAGGTGAACGCGCGGGAAACGGGCGAGATGCATGATGAGGCTCCTATATGTGTTTCTCGCAACTTACCTCTTTCATTCGCACTTTCCTAATGCATATATTGCGCAATTAATTGCATATATCGCAAGTTAGTATCATAAAAGGGTGCGCAGACCATGAGACTTGAATGGATTGATGATATCTTGGCAGTTCTTGACTGCGGCTCCCTTGCACAAGCCGCAGAAAAGCGCGGGCTCACTCAATCCGCATTCACCCGCAGGGCACGGACAATTGAAGACAGTATCGGAACGACACTATTTGATCGCCGCCGAAAGCCAGTCACGCTGATGCCCGGCGTTCAAACATTAGAACCTGAACTGCGGGAGTTAAGCGCAAGGTTGCACAGGCTTAGTCATCTGCTGAAGTCAACAAAGAGCCGCAGAGGCAAGCCGTTAACCTTTGTTTGCCAGCACGCCCTGACCACGACCATCTCACCCCAGATCGTGCGCGCGGCGACACGAGATGGTGAATTGTCTGTTCGCGTTCAATCGGGCAATCAGGATGAGTGTTTGATGCAACTGCTTTCCAAGGAGGTTGATCTTGCAATAATGTATGCCCTTCCCCAAGAACCTGAATCGGATATGAGCAGGGCTTTCGAGGCAGTAAACCTAGGGCGGGATTGTCTCATTCCGGTTTGTGCACCTTCGCTGCGCGACAAGGCTTCTTGTGCTGCTATTCCGATTATTGCCTACCCTGCCGATGTTTTCCTTGGGCAGGTATTTACCCAACTGATTGGCCCTCGATTGCCTGTTGGGGTCACGACCATGCCAATCGCAGAAACCGCCCTAACACTCGCCATGTTGCAACTGGCGTTGAGTGAACTTGGCATAGCGTGGTTGCCTTTTTCATTGGTTTCGCAGTCTCTGTCACGGGGCGATCTGGTCCGAATTGACGATACGTTGCCGGCGCAAACTCTGGACATCAAAATGGTCCGCTTGTGCGCAATACAAACAGAGCAAAATGACGCGATTTGGCACCACCTCGCAACAGAACTTAGCCTCCTGTCCAAATATGAAAACCACCTCTCAGAAAGAGAAATCACAGAGTAGGAGAGAAAATTAGGACCCTTGAGGCAATGATATTAAAGCAGCGAGAGCCTGACAATATTGAAGTAAAAGAACTCTGAATTCACTAGGGGCCAGAAGGAGCAAAACTATTTTCAACACTGCCTTCCGCTTTAGAGAGGTCCTCTTAGTTTCCAGCTAAAGCAGAAATCCGTTTTCCGATATCAAAGCTTTTGACTATCCATGCGTCGCTTGGAAAGCGGTCGTTGGCGCAACCGCAGCGAAATGGCGCTTTGTCCGCAGTCCCGTTTTTGCTGATCCGAGAAATGCTGCGGCATGCATGAATGTCGGCAAATCTCACCGCAGTGCGGCGCGAGATTTTACCGCTGCGCGGCGAGAAAAATTCTGCGAGCGCACGCAGCAAGAATTTGGCACTTCCGGAGTGGGCTCAAAGCGGACACCCCCCTAAAAATCGACCGCAATCCCCTTACGTTCCCAGTCGCCATACCGCACGGGCTCTGGGCCGTCGCGACCGCCTAGCTCGCTGGGCAACTCCAGATCGCCCTTGGCCTTCTTGCGTGCAGCGGCCTCTTCCAATGCGCGAAGTGCCTCTGGGGGTAGGTCTTGTTTGTCTGTCATGTCCCGCGTCCTTGTTCCGGTCCTGCACTTGATATACGGCCCATGGGCAAGGAGACAAGTATGACGCGAGACGACACCCCACCCTCTTCCGGACTTCACGCCCGCCGTGCAGCGGTTCAACTGCTGCGTGGTGTGCTGGAGGAAAAGGAGCAGCTTTCCGCTTTGCTTGGCAGTGGTGTGCTGGATCGGCTGGAACCTGCCGACCGCGCGCGGGCGCAGCGACTGGCGACGACTACCCTGCGTGAGTTGGGGCGGGCCGATGTGGTGATCTCGCAATTCGTCGAGAAGATGCCGCCCGACGTCGCGCTGAACATTTTGCGCCTCGCAGTGGTCGAGTTATGCGTCGAGGGCGAAGCACCGCACGGTGTTGTGGACAGTGCGGTGAACCTGATGAAACGCTCCGGTCGCTCGCCCCGCATGGCGGGCTTGGCGAACGCAGTGTTGCGCAAGGTTGCGACCGAAGGCCCGCAAATGTGGGCGGATATTCCTGCCTCTCCCATGCCGAAATGGTTGCGCCCGCGCGTGGTGCATCTGTTTGACGAAGCGACTGCGCAAGCGATTGAAGCCGCCCATCTGGCGGGCGCGCCCTTGGATATCACCCTGCGCGACGAGGATAAGGCCGAGCATTGGGCCGAGCAATTGGGCGCAGAAGTGCTGCCGACGGGTTCCCTGCGGATAACCCGCTCGGTGCAAGTGACTGAACTTCCTGGGTTTGCAGAAGGTGCATGGTGGATTCAGGACGCCGCCGCAGCTATCGCAGCCCGCATGCTGAACGCCCAAAAGGGCGAGGCCGTGCTGGACATGTGCGCCGCCCCCGGCGGCAAAACGATGCAACTGGCAGCGACCGGTGCTGATGTGACCGCGCTGGATATTTCAGCAGACCGGATGGCGTGGGTTGAAGAAAACCTGCAACGCACCGGCCTGACTGCCAAGCTGATGATTGAGGACGCGCTGAATGCGCCCGATGATGTGCTCTACGATGCGGTTCTTCTGGACGCGCCATGTTCGGCCACGGGCACGATCCGCCGTCACCCAGATTTGCCGTACGCCAAGGACGGCACACAACTGAACGAGTTGTTCGCGTTGCAGGCTGACATGATCGACACGGCCGTGAGCCTTTTGAAGCCCGGCGGGCGCTTGGTCTTTTGCACCTGTTCGTTGCTGTTCGACGAGGGCGAACGTCAAGCCAAAACCGCGATGGCGCGGCATGGTTTGACCGAGATAGAGCCTGATTTGAAGGGCCTGGAGCCAGACTGGCGAAGCCGTGTTGGCGGTTTGCGGCTGTCCCCCAGCTATTGGGCAGACCGTGGCGGAATGGACGGCTTTTTCATGATTGCGCTGCGCAAGCCTGAATAATCGGTGACAGGCCCGAATTGCCCGCGTAGAATCACGGGCAAAAGAAGCAGGCGAAAAGTCGGTGATATGAGCATTGGGGCTAAAGTCGCGTCATCCCAGGGGATGGAGCGCAATATTACGTTTATGGACAGAGTGCATGCACGGCTGAGCGCCATGCGCGCGCAGGCGACGGGCTTTGTCTCGCAGCCAGAGCCGCGCACGATTGGCTCTTTTGCCAAGGGTAAGCAGCTGGCGGCAGGCAATTTTCAATTTGGTGGTCACTTGGTGCAAGCCGAGGGGCGCTCCCTATGGGAGATCGTCCCGCCGGACGCTATGTATGAAGCCGAGTTGAACGGGTTCACATGGCTTGATGATTTGGCCTCGGTCGGGGACCGCGCGTCACGGCTAATGGCGCAAGCTTGGGTACACGAATGGATTGACCGGTTTGGCCGTGGGCGCGGACTGGGCTGGTCGCCTGACCTGACAGGGCGCAGGCTGATCCGCTGGATCAACCACGCGCTGTTTTTGATGAATGGTCAAACGCCCGAAGCCAACGACATCTACTACAAATCCTTGGCGCATCAAACGGCCTATCTCGGGCGGCGTTGGTCTGTGGCGTCGCGTGGGTTGCCCCGTTTTGAGGCGCTGACCGGCCTGCTTTATGCATCACTTAGCCTTGGCGGGATGGAGCGATATGCAACGCCTTCGACCAACGCATTGGCGCGCGAATGTGCCGATCAGATTGACGCCGAAGGTGGGATTCCGACGCGCAATCCTGAAGAATTACTGGAAGTATTCACCCTACTGACCTGGGCTGCCGCAGCATTGACCGAAGCGGGGCGCATGCCGCTGCCGGCCCATCTGGATGCCATTGAGCGGATCGCGCCAACGCTGCGGGCGTTGCGTCACGCGGATGGCGGATTAGCCCGCTTTCACGGCGGTGGTCGTGGCTTGGAAGGCCGCTTGGACCACGCGCTGGCTTATTCCGGCGTCAAGGCAGCTCATTTGGAGGGGCTGGCGATGGGCTATGTGCGCCTGTCTGGCGGGCGCACCACGGTGATTGCTGATGTCAGCGCGCCACCCGCGCGAAACGCATCGCGAGCAGCGCATGCCAGCACGTTGGCTTTCGAGCTTACATCTGGCCGACGCGCCTTGATCGTAAATTGTGGATCAGGCGCTCCGTTCGGGGCGGAATGGCGCAGGGCAGGGCGCGCGACGCCATCTCATTCGACTCTTTCCATTGATGGGGTATCATCAGCCAAGCTGACGGCACAGCCGCATGGCGAGTTCCTTACTGCCGGGCCTACAAAGGTCACCGAGCAGCGCGTCAGCGGCGAAGATTCATCGCAAATCATCGCAAGCCACAACAGTTATGGCATTGAATACGGGCTGACCCATGTTCGCAAAATGGACGTCAGTTTCGACGGGCGGCGGGTCACAGGGGAGGACACACTGGCTGCCTTGTCCGATCCGGACCGAGTTCGCTTCGAGGCGCATATGGACAAAATCTCGCTTCAGGGCGTGCCTTACTCGATCCGATTCCACCTGCACCCCGAGGTCGATGCCTCGCTGGATATGGGTGGCACTGCGGTATCCTTGGCGCTGAAAAGCGGTGAAGTTTGGGTCTTCCGACCGTCAGTTGCCGCGAAAATGACGATTGAACCCAGTGTTTACCTTGAAAAAGGGCGATTAAAGCCACGTGCGTCCAAACAGATCGTTTTATCCGCCCGCGTGATGGAGTATGCGAGCCAGGTCAGCTGGTCTTTGGCGACAGCGCAGGACACTCCGTCTTACTTGCGCGACGTGGATGAAGACCTTGAGCTGGCGCTGAATTGATCTCTGCTGCTTGAGCTTTAAGGACCACTATGACCGATCTCGTTCCCGTGCGCCGCGCGCTGCTTTCCGTATCCGACAAATCCGGCTTGGTTGAGTTTGCTCGCGCCTTGGCGGCCCATGGCGTCGAATTGCTGTCAACTGGCGGCACTGCTGCTGCGATCCGTGACGCGGGGCTGGACGTGAAAGACGTGGCCGAGGTAACGGGCTTCCCCGAGATGATGGATGGTCGTGTGAAAACGCTGCACCCAATTGTGCATGGTGGCCTGCTGGCGCTGCGCGATGACGAAGGCCATGTAGGCGCGATGACAGAGCATGGCATTGGCGCAATCGACCTGTTGGTGGTGAACCTCTACCCGTTTGAGGAAACCGTCGCCAAAGGCGCCGATTACGCGACCTGCATCGAGAACATCGACATTGGTGGGCCAGCGATGCTGCGCTCGGCGGCGAAGAACCACAAATTTGTTAACGTCGTTACCGATGTTGAGGATTACGAAGCTGTGTTGGCCGAGATGAGCGCTCAAGGCGGCGCGACATCCTACGCCTTTCGCCAGCGCTTGGCGCTGACCGCGTATTCCCGCACGGCGGCTTATGATACAGCGGTGTCCGGCTGGATGGCTGGTGCGTTGGGTGAGACGCCGCGACGCAAGTCGTTTGCGGGCACTCTTGCCCAAACCCTGCGTTACGGCGAAAACCCGCATCAACAGGCGGCGTTCTACACTGATGGCTCGGCCCGTCCGGGGGTTGCAACCGCCCAGCAACATCAGGGCAAAGAGCTGTCCTATAACAACATCAACGACACCGATGCGGCTTTCGAGCTGGTTGCCGAGTTTGACCCCAAAGACGGCCCTGCAGTAGCAATTATCAAACACGCAAACCCGTGCGGCGTGGCGCGTGGCGCGACGGTGGCCGAAGCCTACAACAAGGCGTTTGAGTGCGATCAGACATCTGCATTCGGCGGCATTATCGCGGTGAACCAACCGCTTGATGGCGCAACTGCCGAAGCGATCAGCGGAATTTTCACCGAGGTGGTGATTGCGCCGGGCGCGGATGATGACGCTCGAGCGATTTTTGCCAAGAAGAAGAACCTGCGCTTGCTGACGACCGACGGTCTTCCCGATCCGGTGGCTGCGGCGCTGACCGTGCGCCAAGTGTCTGGTGGCTTGCTGGTGCAAGACAAGGATAACGGTCGCATATTGGCGGGCGACCTCAAGGTCGTGACCAAGCGTGCGCCAACAAGCCAAGAACTCGCCGACATGCTGTTTGCGTGGCGGGTGGCGAAACATGTGAAGTCTAACGCGATCGTTTACGTCAAAGATGGTGCGACCGTGGGGATCGGCGCGGGCCAGATGAGCCGTGTGGACAGCTCGCGCATTGCGGCGCGGAAGGCGCAAGATGTGGCAGAGCTTCTGGGCATGACAGAGCCGCGGACCATCGGGTCTGCGGTGGCGTCTGACGCGTTCTTCCCATTTGCCGATGGTCTGCAAACCGCAGCAGAGGCTGGTGCTACCGCGTTGATCCAGCCGGGTGGTTCTATGCGTGACGATGAAGTTATTGCCGCCGCTGACGAGTTGGGGTTGGCCATGGTCTTCACCGGCATGCGTCATTTCCGGCATTGACATGAGGGTGATGCTTCTCTCCGCGTTGGCCGTTTTCGGGATTGACCAACTGGCCAAATGGGCGGTGGTTCACCGACTCAATCTAAAAAATGATCTGGCCATCGACGTGCTCCCGCCTTTGCTGAATTTCCGTATGGGATGGAACACCGGCATCAATTTCGGGCTGTTCGCAGATAGTCCGGAGTTTATGCGGTTCGTGCTGGTTGCACTGCCGATTTTGGTGTCCGGTTTCATCCTGTGGTGGGGCAACCGCAATCTTGGCCGCTTGATCACTCGCATGGGCGCGGGAGCGATCATTGGTGGTGCGCTGGCGAATGCGCTGGATCGGGTGATTTACGGTGCTGTTGCCGACTTTTTGAACATGTCGTGCTGCGGGATCAACAACCCCTACACCTTCAACATCGCCGACATTGGTATATTTGCTGGCGCATTTGCACTGGTTGCATTCGATGACGCAAAGAGCGAGCATAAGGCAGGGTGAAGAACCCTCGTGACGCCCGCACGAGATTGCGCTAAAACGGCGTCAAAAGAAGAGCAGGAGTGGTCTTTCATGCAACGCAAATCGATGATCCTTGTTGGGATGATCTGTGCCGTATTGGTGCTGTCGGCATGCAGTCGAAATACACAGCCTCAGCTGCTCAACGTGAAATCCAATCAGGATGGCACGCCGGACGAGTTTTCGGTTTTGCCCGGCAAGCCCCTGACGCTTCCAGACGATTATACCGCCCTGCCGGCACCCACGAAGGGCGGCACTAATCGCACGGACGTCACGCCACTGGAAGATGCGGTTGTGGCACTTGGCGGCAATCCGAACGCAGGTATCAGTGATGGCGGCTTGGTGAACTATGCGTCCCGCTACGGCACGTCTACGAATATCCGTGGGGAGCTGGCCACCGAGGATCTGGAATTTCGGCGCAAAAATAACGGCCTACTGTTGGAACGCGTCTTTAACGTGAACGTATATTTCAAGGCCTACCGCAAGCAATCGCTCGACCAATATGCCGAGCTTGAGCGCCTGCGCCGCCTTGGCGTGCGGACCAACTCCGCGCCACCCGAAGGCGCGGAATAGACGACCGGTCACAAGGTCGTGGCCTAGGTTGAATTGTCCGTAACTGATGTCATGTTTCTACAAATATGTTTTTGAAGGGATGCCTATGCGCCGCCTAATTGCCTGCTTGTTTACTCCGGCAGTGATGACTTTACCGGCCCTAGCGGCTGAGAATATCACAACATTCACCTTGGATAACGGCCTTCAGGCTGTTGTTTTGGAAGATCACCGCGCCCCGGTTGTGGTGAATATGCTTTGGTACAAAGCAGGGGCGGCCGATGAGGCACCGGGTGTGTCGGGGAGCGCGCATTTTTTAGAGCACTTGCTGTTCAAAGCGACCGACAAGCTTGAAGCGGGCGAGTTCTCTGCCGTGGTCGAGGCCAATGGCGGGTCGGACAATGCGTTTACCTCTTGGGATTACACAGCCTATTACCAACGGATTGCAGCGGATCGCCTTGATCTGATGATGGGGATGGAAGCTGACCGGATGCGCAACATTCGCCTGACCGAGGAAGATGTGGAGACCGAGCGCAAGGTAATTCTCGAGGAGCGCGCGCAGCGCACGGACAGTGATCCCGGCGCTTTGTTCAGTGAGCAACGCAATGCTGCGCAATATCTCAATCACCCTTATGGCCGTCCGATTATCGGGTGGCGTCAAGAGGCCTCACAGCTGAGCCGTGACGACGTGCTTGCCTATTACCGCAAATATTATGCACCGAACGCCGCTATTCTGATCGTCGCGGGTGACGTGGACCCCGCCGAGGTGGAGGCACTGGCCAAAAAGCACTACGGCTCGTTGAAACCCACCGAAGGTTTGAAGGCGCGCACGCGCCCTCAGGAGCCCCCGCAGCGCGCCGAGCGCCGCATTATCTATGAGGACCCGCAAGCCGCACAGCCTTACGTGATCCGCACCTACATCGCGCCGGAGCGCGATGCGGGCGACCAAAAAGCCGCCGCCGCCCTAACCCTGCTTGCCGAAATTCTTGGCGGGTCCGGTCAAACATCCGTTCTGGGTCGCGCTCTTCAGTTTGAAAGCAACAAGGCGGTCTACACCTCCGCGTTCTATTCTGGGGTCAACTACGACGACACGACCTTTGGGGTGTATATTGTACCTGCACCCGGTTTGACCCTGCAACAAGGCGAGGACGAAATGGACGCAGTCCTTGCGCAGTTCTTAAAAGATGGGGTGGATGCGGAGCATCTCGCACGTGTGAAATCGCAAATCAGGGCCTCCCTGATCTATGCGCAGGACGACGTGGCCTCCCTTGGTCGCGAATATGGCGCGGCGTTAGCGTCGGGCCTGACGGTCAAAGACGTACAAGACTGGCCCGCAATTCTGGATGCTGTAACCGAAGATGAC